>Ga0169931_10014119_pt1 | contig 10844 bp, 10 predicted proteins | sample Kivu_15m_20L_FD_129675 | JGI IMG/M metagenome (GOLD analysis project Ga0169931, IMG submission 129675) | Freshwater microbial communities from Lake Kivu, Western Province, Rwanda to study Microbial Dark Matter (Phase II) - Kivu_15m_20L... | ecosystem: Environmental > Aquatic > Freshwater > Lake... | reverse complement strand
TCAGCCGCTGCGCGGCGCTGCGCGACGGGGCGAGCCCGCGCGCGACCAGCTCGACGTCGGCGCGGGCCAAGGCCTAGTAGCGGTAGGTGTCGGGCTTGTACGGCCCGTCGACCGGCACGCCGATGTAGCCCGCCTGGTCGGGCGAGAGCTCGGTCAGCATCGCCCCGAGCTTCTTGAGCTGCAGGCGGGCGACTTTCTCGTCGAGGTGCTTGGGCAGCACGTACACCTTGCCCTTGTCGTAGGCCTCGCGGTGGCTCCAGAGCTCGATCTGGGCGATGGTCTGGTTGGCGAACGACGAGCTCATCACGTACGACGGATGGCCGGTGCCGCAGCCCAGGTTCACCAGCCGGCCCTCGGCCAGCAGGATGATCCGCTTGCCGTCGGCGAAGATCACGTGGTCGACCTGCGGCTTGATGTTCTCCCAGCGGCAATGCTGCTTGAGGCCGGCGACGTCGATCTCGTTGTCGAAGTGACCGATGTTGCAGACGATCGCCTGATCCTTCATCGCCCGCATGTGATCGTAGGTGATCACGTCCTTGTTGCCGGTGGCGGTGACGAAGATGTCGGCCTTGTCGGCGGCGTAGTCCATCGTGACCACGCGGTAGCCTTCCATCGCCGCCTGCAGCGCGCAGATCGGGTCGCACTCGGTGACCCACACCTGGGCCGACAGCGCGCGCAGCGCCTGCGCGCTGCCCTTGCCTACGTCGCCGTAGCCCGCCACCACCGCCACCTTGCCGGCGATCATCACGTCGGTGGCGCGCTTGATGCCGTCGACCAGCGATTCGCGGCAGCCGTAGAGGTTGTCGAACTTGCTCTTGGTGACCGAGTCGTTGACGTTGATCGCGCGGAACGCGAGCTCGCCGCGGGCCGCCATCTGGTACAGGCGATGCACGCCGGTGGTGGTCTCCTCGGTGACGCCCACGATGGCCTTCAGGTTCCGCTCGTAGAAACTGGGATCACGGGCCAGCTGGCGGCGGATCGAGTTGAACAAGCAGACCTCCTCCTCGCTGCCCGGGTTGCCCAGCACCGAGGCGTCCTTCGCGGCCTTCGTGCCGAGGTGGATCAGCAGGGTGGCGTCGCCGCCGTCGTCGAGGATCATGTTGGAGGGCTGGCCGTCGGCCCACTCGAAGATCCGGTGGGTGTAGTCCCAGTACTCGTCGAGGGTCTCGCCCTTGTGAGCGAACACCGGGATGCCGGCGGCCGCGATCGCCGCGGCGGCGTGATCCTGGGTCGAGAAGATGTTGCACGAGGCCCAGCGCACCTGCGCGCCCAGCGCCGCCAGCGTCTCGATCAGCACGGCGGTCTGGATGGTCATGTGCAGCGAGCCGGTGATGCGGGCGCCCTTCAGGGGCTGGGCGGCCGCGAACTCCTCGCGGATCGCCATCAGGCCGGGCATCTCGGTCTCGGCGATGCGGATTTCCTTGCGGCCCCAGGCGGCCAGGGACAGGTCGGCGACCTTGAAGTCGTCGAAGGCGGCGGGTTTCGGGAGGGCACTCATCGATATCGCTCCAATGGTTCGGGCACCGCGGGCGGTGCCGGTTCGGGGGCGAGCGCGGTATCGGACCGGGCCGGCCGCGGGGTGCCGGCCCGGAAACGCAAAGCGCCCGCAACGACGGACAGAGCCGTTGCGAGCGCAGTTGTGATCGCTGAGCCTGGCCCGCAGGGGGTCGCAGCGCTCCTCAGCAGCATGGAGTATAGGCCCGGCACGGCGGCGCCGAAAGCATGGCCGACGAATGGCGGGGGCACCGCGCCGCACGACCCGGGTGAAGGCCCCGGCAGGACCCTGGGTGCGGACCCGGGTAGGGACCCGGGAGTCTGCCGAGCTGTGCACGGACCGGCAGCTGCCTAGGATCGATCCATGGCCGCGCCTTCTGCGCCGGCGCACTGCGCCCTGAGGACTTGATGCTGCAACCATTCCACCGTGTCGACACGTCGGGTACCGGAAGCGAGCCGTTCGATGGTGTCCGCGTGCCGGGGGCCTCGCGCTTCGCGGCTCGCTGCCTCGAGCTGTCCGCGCTGCGGGCGCGGTTCGAAGCACGACGGGAAGGCAGTGGCGGGCGTCGCCCGGGGTCCCTGCTGGCGTTCGACACCGCGATCGTGATGGCTGCGGTCGCGCCGCTGTTCCGGCCCTCGGACGCGGCCTGCTTCCGACGCCCGTCCGACGCGGCCGGGGCTGCGGTGCGGCGGGTGCTGGTGCCGATGCCCGGCGAGCGACGGCTGGCAGTCGATGTGGTGCCGCAGACCCTGCGGTTCGACGCCGCAGACCTGACGCGGCTGCTGCAGGAGCTGGTCGACAACGCCTGGCGCCACGCGCCCGCCGGCGGCACCGTCCGAGTCCGCGGCGCTCCCGGGCAGAGCGGCTACCAGCTCTCGGTCACGAACACCGGTCCGCGGCTGCCGAGATGGGTGGCGGGGGCGCTTCGCGAGGTCGATGCGGGTCGCCCGCCGGCCGGACGGACGGAACTGCAGCTGGGTTTGGCGATCGCGTCCACGCTGACGGCACTGAACGACTCGACCCTGGAGGTCGTGCGCGGCGGCGGTCGGCCGAACACGCTGCGGATCATCGTCCAGCCGGACTGATGGGCCCGATGTGATGGTGATCCGTTGCAACAGCGAGCGGGTTCGCCAGGCCGCGACGAGCGGGGGTGACCGATTCGTTCACGGGTTGTGAGCGCACAACGAGCTGAGCGCCGCGGCCAGCCGGGCCGCGTCGGGCGGGGAGGAGAGGAGGCCGTCGAGCCCGGCATCGAGGCAGCGCAGGCGTTCGGCATCGCCGGCGCGGTCACTGAGCGCCAGCACCGGAACCTGGGCCCATCGTGCCTGCTGCGCGCGGATCGTCCGGGTGGCCTGCAGGCCGTCCAGGCCGGGGCGGTCGAGCGCCACCAGCACCGCATCGACCGGGTGCGCGCGCAGCGCCGCGATGGCTTCGTGGCCGTCGTCGGCCGAGGCGACCGCCAATCCGAGCCGGAACGCGACCGCGCGGGTCTGCTGGCGGGCGACCGGATCGGCGTCGACGACCAGCACCGACAGGCCGAACAGGGAGGGGTGAGGTGGGGGATGGCTTTTCATCATGCCCGATTATCGGGGCCCGCCGCCTGTCGCCTCATGCCACCGGAGCGGCGGATACCGCCGGCGGGCGGGGTCTGCCGCACCGTACACTGAGTCGGTGTCCAAGTCCCGGCTGCCGGTTCTGATCGCCGACGACCACGTTCTGGTCAGGGCCGGCGTGCGCGCGCTGCTCGAGGCTTCTGTTCGCTACCGCCCCTGTGGCGAGGCCGACAGCGTCGCCGAGTGCCTGCGGCTGGTGGCCGACGAGCGGCCGGCGCTGCTGCTGCTCGACATCGAACTGCCCGACATGTCGGGCATCGACGCGGTCGGACGCATCCGCGAGCTGGCGCCGGCGATCGGCATCGTGTTCCTGTCCTCTCACGATGCGCCCGACGCGGTGGTGCGTGCGCTGCAGACCGGTGCGGGCGGTTTCCTGACCAAGGACTTCGTGCTCTCCGAGCTCGAAGTGGCGCTCGACGCGGTTCGTGCCGGCCAGCGCTACCTCAGCCCGCGGATCTCGACCGTGCTGCTGCAGGTGATGCGCGACGGCCTGCCGTCGGCGCCTGCCGCACCCGGGATGGGGGCCGACGGCCTCACCGAGCGCCAGCGCGAAGTCCTGTGCCGTATCGCCCGGGGTCTCTCGAACAAGGCGATCGCGCGCGATCTGGCGATCAGCCCCAAGACCGTGGAGTTTCACCGCAGCGCGCTGATGCGGCGGCTGCGCCTGCATGACGTGGCGAGCCTCACGCGCTATGCGGTCCAGGCCGGGCTGGCCTGAGAAGCCGCCCGGGAGCGGCGTCGCCGGCCGCGACTTCCGTGCTGCGCCGCGTGGCCAGAACGGCTGCTCGCCGACCGGCGAGCAGCGTCTGTTGACCTTCTACAGGCCGGCTGCGGCCTTGAGCGCCGCGGCTTTGTCGGTCCGCTCCCAGGTGAACTCGGGCTCCTCGCGGCCGAAGTGGCCGTAGGCTGCGGTCTTCTGGTAGATGGGGCGCAGCAGGTCGAGCATCTGAATGATGCCCTTGGGCCGCAGGTCGAAGTGCTCCTGCACCAGTTCGGCCAGGCGCTCGTCCGAGACCTTTCCCGAGCCCTCGGTGGTCACCATCACCGAGGTGGGCCGGGCCACGCCGATCGCGTAGCTGATCTGCACCAGGCAGTTGCGCGCCAGCCCGGCCGCGACGATGTTCTTGGCCACGTAGCGTGCGGCGTAGGCCGCCGAGCGATCGACCTTGGAGGGGTCCTTGCCCGAGAACGCGCCGCCGCCGTGCGGGGCCGCGCCACCGTAGGTGTCGACGATGATCTTGCGGCCGGTCAGACCACAGTCGCCCTGCGGGCCGCCGATCACGAACCGGCCGGTGGGGTTGATCAGGTAGCGGATCTCGCCCTTGACCAGGTCGCTGGGCAGCACCGGCTTGACGATCTCCTCGATCACCGCCTCGGTCAGGGTCTTGTGGTCGATGTCGGGCGCGTGCTGGGTGGACAGCACGATGGTGTCGATGGCCACCGGGCGGCCGCCGTGGTAGCGCAGGGTCACCTGCGACTTGGCGTCTGGGCGCAGCCAGGGCAGGCGACCGTCGCGGCGCAGGTCGGACTGGCGCTCGACGAGCCGGTGCGCGATGTGGATGGGCGCGGGCATCAGCACCGGGGTCTCGTCGCAGGCGTAGCCGAACATCAGGCCCTGGTCGCCGGCGCCCTGGTCGAGGTCGAGTCCACGCCCTTCATCGACGCCCTGCGCGATGTCCTGGCTCTGCTTGTCGTAGGCCACCAGCACCGCGCAGCCCCGGTAGTCGATGCCGTAGTCGGTGTTGTCGTAGCCGATCCGTTTGATGGTGTCGCGCGCCACGTCGATGTAGTCGACGTGCGCGCCGGTGGTGATCTCGCCGGCCAGCACCACCAGGCCGGTGTTCACGAGGGTCTCGGCGGCGACCCGCGAGAACTTGTCCTGCGTGAAGATCGCGTCCAGAATCGCGTCCGAAATCTGGTCGGCGACCTTGTCGGGATGACCCTCGGAGACCGACTCCGAGGTGAAGAGGAACTCGCTGGCCAAGATGGGTTCTCCGGTTGCAGTTGGCGGACAGCCGGGCCGGACAGCCGCACGGGCGGCCGTCCGGCCCGAATCGGCGTTGCCGTCTGCTGGAGAACGGCGACGCTTTAGCAGAATTTGTATGCCGCCCCGCAAGTTGTCCCATTAACTCGGCGGCTTTTTGATTATAGCGGCTGCCGCCGAGCCGTCGGTCGTGCCCGCCGTGCCGCCTGTCCAGCCCGAACCGCGCGATGCTCCTCTGGTTGTCCCGTCTCAGCGCCCGCCTGCCGCTCGTCTGGTCCCAGGCGGCGGGCGCGCTGCTGGGCCGGCTCGCGCTGCGCCTGTCGTCGGGCTTCCGGCGCAAATCGGCCGGCAACCTCGCGCTGGCCGGCCTGCTCGACCCCGGCCGCCTGCGACGCAGCGCCGCCGAGGCCGGGCGCGCCGCGGCCGAGACGCCCTTCGTCTGGTTCCGCCCGCCCGGCCAGGTCGACGCGCTGATCCGCGTCGAGGGCCAGGAGGTACTCGATGCCGCGCGCGCCAGGGGCCGCGGGGTGATCCTGCTCACGCCGCACCTCGGCTGCTTCGAGGCGGCTGCCCGCGCGGTGGCCCGCAGTGGCCCCATCACCGTGCTGTACAAGCCGCCGCGGCTGGCGGCGATGCGGGAACTGGTGGAGACCGGCCGCGCTTCGCCGGGGGTGCGGCCGGTGCCGGCCAGCGCGGCCGGCGTGCGCGGCCTGCTGCGGGCGCTCAGGCGCGGCGAGGCGATCGGGGTGCTGCCCGACCAGGTGCCCAGCGAAGGCGACGGCGTCTGGGCGCCGTTCTTCGGTCGACCGGCCTACACCATGACGCTGCCCGAGCGGCTGGCGCGGCTCACCGGCGCCGCCGTCCTGATGGCATGCGGGGAACGGCTGCCGCGCGGGGCAGGCTGGCGCGTCCGCTTCGAGGTGCTGTCGGCCGACCCCTCGCCGCAGGCGGTGAACGCCGCGATGGAGGCGATGATCCGGCGCCTGCCCGACCAGTACTTCTGGGGCTACAACCGCTACAAGGCCCCGCCCGGCGTCACCGGACCCGGGCCCCGTCCGGGCCGCGCCGGCCCGGACGACGGGGCGCCGGCTTGAGTGCCGCCCCCGAGGACCCGTCGGTTCCTGCGGCCGGCGGCTACTGGGGCACGCGGTTCGGGATGGTCGTGCTGACCGCGCTGTCGCGGCTGCCGTTGCGGCCGCTGCGCCTGATCGGCGGTGTGCTGGGCACGCTCGCCTGGTGGCTGGCGCGGCCCCGGCGCGAGGTCACGCTGGTGAACCTCAGGCTGTGCTTTCCCGAGCTGTCGGAGCGGGAGCGCCGCCGGCTCGGGCACGCCCACTTCCGCTGGTTCTTGCGCAGCATCCTCGAGCGCTTCATCTTCTGGTTCGGCCCGGCCGAGCGGATCCGCGCGCTGGTGCGCATCGAAGGGGCGGAGATCATGGCGGCGCACGCCGGCCGACCGATGATCATCCTGGCACCGCACTTCGTCGCGCTCGATGCGGGCGGCCTGCGGCTGGCCCTGGAGTCATCGTTCGTCACCATGTACCAGCGCCAGAAGAACCCGGTGCTCGACGCGGCCATGCGGCGCGGCCGTCAGCGCTTCCCCGGCCGGGTGCTGTCGCGTCAGGACGGCGTGCGCGCGGCGGTCCGCGCGATGCGCGACGGCACGCCGTTCTACTACCTGCCCGACATGGACCTCGGCGCGCGCGATGCGGTGTTCGTGCCGTTCTTCGGTGTGAGCGCCGCCACCGTGACCGCCACCGCGCGCCTGGCGCAGCTCACCGGCGCGGTGGTGGTCCCGTTCGTGACGCTGATGACGCCCGACGGCTACGTGGGCCGATTCCATCCGCCCTGGGACGACTATCCGGGCGACGACCTGGTCGCGGCCACCCGACGCATGAACGCGTTCATCGAGGCCCGGGTGCGCGAGGCCCCCGAGCAGTACCTGTGGGCGCACAAGCGCTTCAAGACCCGCCCCGACGGCGCCCCGGGGCCCTACCGGCGTTGAGCGGCCGGGCGGCGCGGCGGCTTGGGCCATAATCGCGACATGCGCCTCCAGTTCACCAAGATGCACGGTGCGGGCAACGACTTCGTCGTGCTCGATGGCGTGCGTCAGAAGGTCGAGCTCTCTGCGGCGCAGTGGCGCGCGCTCGCCGACCGTCACTTCGGCGTGGGCGCCGACCAGATGCTGGTGGTCGAGCCGCCCGACGGGCCCGACGTCGAATTCGTCTACCGGATCTTCAACGCCGACGGCGCCGAGGTGGAGCAGTGCGGCAACGGCGCACGCTGCTTCCTGCGCTTCGTGCGCGAGCAGGGGCTCACCGACCGGTCCTCGGTGCGGGTGCGCACCCGCGGCGGGGTCATCGTCCCGCGGCTCGAACCCGATGGCCGCGTGACCGTCGACATGGGGCGCCCGCTGCTCGAGCCGGCGCGGGTGCCGTTCGACGCTGCCGGCCTGGCGCCGCGCCCCGAGGGCGAGGATCTGCTGTGGCCGCTCGAGACGCCGGGCGGCGTGCGCTGGGTCTCGGTGGTCTCCATGGGCAATCCGCACGCGGTGCAGGTGGTGGCCGACACCGACCGCGCGCCGGTCACGCTCGAGGGTCCGCTGATCGAATCCCACGCCCGCTTCCCGAACCGCACCAACGCCGGCTTCCTGCAGGTGCTCGGGCGCGGCGCGGTCCGGCTGCGGGTCTACGAGCGCGGCGCGGGCGAGACGCTGGCCTGCGGCAGCGGTGCGTGCGCGGCGGTGGTCGCCGGCATCCGCCGGGGCCTGCTCGATGCGCGCGTCGACGTCCATGCCCGGGGCGGCGTGCTCACCATCGGATGGCACGGCGGATCGGTCGAGATGACCGGGCCTGCGTGCTCGGTGTTCGCCGGCGAGATCGACCCCGAAGCGCTGGTCGAGCCCCGATGAATCCCGAACCCACTCTCGCCCCCGACCTCGGAAACGAATCGATGAGCCCACCTTCCAGCGCCGAGCAGGTCGCCCGCTTCCTTCACGATCATCCGGAATTCTTCGACGCGCACCCCGACCTGCTCGCCTCGATCACCGTGCCCCATGCCCACGGCGGGCGCGCGGTGTCGCTGGTCGAGCGGCAGGTCGACCTGCTGCGCGAGAAGAACAAGGCGCTCGAGATGCGGCTGGCCGATCTGCTGCGGATCGGCCAGGAGAACGACGCGATCGCGGCCCGGCTGCAGACCCTCACCCGTGACCTGCTGCGCGCGCGCGAGCTGCGCGAACTGCCGGCGCTGCTGGTGTCGGGCATGAGCGACGGGTTCTCGGTGCCGCAGGTGGCGCTGCGACTCTGGGACATCCACGAATCCCATCGCTCGCTGCCGTTCGCGGCCGAGGTCGAGCCCGAGGTCATCGCGCTCGCCAACAGCATCCGCCAGCCCTACTGCGGCGCCAATGCCGAGCTCAGGGTGGCCATGTGGCTGCCGGGCGGCGGCATGCAGACCCGCTCCATCGCGCTGCTGCCCATGCGGGTGGGGCTGGCGCCCGAGGCGTTCGGTCTGCTGGTGCTCGGCTCGCCCGACCCAGGGCGGTTCGCCCCCGAGATGGGCATCGCCTTTCTCGAGCGCATCGCCGAGATCGGCAGTGCCGCGCTCTCCCGCCTGCAGGCCTGAAGGCTGTGCCGCGCGCACGGACCGGCACTGCATGAGCAGCGCCACGCCGGCGGCACCCGACCCCATCGACGCCCACCTGGCGCGGCTTCGCACCGAGCGCGGCTGTTCGCCGCGCACCCTCGACGGTTACGGCCGCGAGCTGGCGGTGCTGGCGCGGCTGGCCGCGGGCCGGCCCTGGGCGGAGCTGACCGAGGCCGACATCCGCCGCTGGATGGCCGCCGCCGCCCGCGAGGGCATGGCCGCGTCGTCGCTCGCACGCCGGCTGTCGGCCTGGCGGGGGTTCTTCGACGCGCTGGCCGCGCGGGGTGAAGTGGCGGCCAATCCGGCCCGGGCGGTTCGCGCGCCGCGGCGCCCGCGCCGATTGCCCAAGGCGCTGTCGCCCGATCTGGCGCTGCGGCTGGTCGAGCCGCCGGCCGGCACGCCCGGGGCCGATGGACGGGCTGCCGCGGATCCGCTCGAGGCGGTTGCGGTCGCAACCGATCCGGCCGCCTTCGAGGCGGTGCGCGACCAGGCCATCCTCGAGCTGTTCTACTCGAGCGGCCTGCGGCTGTCCGAGCTCACCGGGCTCGACGCCTGCTACGTGCACGAGACCGATCATCGCTCGGCCGGATGGCTGTCGCACGAGGAGGCGCAGGTGACGGTGCTGGGCAAGGGGGGACGGCGCCGCACCGTCCCGGTGGGCGGGCCGGCGCGGGCCGCGCTCGATGCCTGGCTCGCGGTCCGGGCCCGCTGGCTCGCGATGGCGTTGCACGCCGACCGGCATGCGCTGTTCGTCTCGCGGCGCGGGCCCCGGTTGGCCGCGCGCGCCGTGCAGCGGCTGGTGCGGCGGCTGGCCATCGCCCGCGGCATCCCCGCCCACGTGCATCCGCACGTGCTGCGCCATTCGTTCGCCAGCCACCTGCTGCAGTCCAGCGGCGATCTGCGCGCGGTGCAGGAGCTGCTGGGACACGCCAGTATCGCCACCACCCAGATCTACACCTCGCTCGACTTCCAGCGGCTGGCCGCGGTGTACGACGCCGCGCATCCGCGCGCCCGCGCCCGTCGGTGAGCGCCGCCCCACGACACCCATGACCCGCGCCTGCGCCACGCTCTCGCTCGTACCCGGCAAGGAGCGCTCGCTGCTGCGCCGCCATCCGTGGATCTACGCGACCGCGGTGGCCCGGGTGACGGGGCGGGCCGACACCGGCGACACCGTCCGGGTGCTCGACGCCGACGGCCGCTTTCTCGCCTGGGCGGCCTACAGCCCGCGATCGGCGATCCGCGCCCGTGCCTGGAGCTTCCGCGAAGACCAGGCGGTCGACGAGGCGTTCATCGCGGCACGCGTCGGCGAGGCGGTCGCGCGGCGCGCCGGCGTCGAGCGTCACACCGACGCGATCCGGCTGGTGTTCGGCGAAGCCGACGGCCTGCCCGGGCTGGTCGTCGACCGCTACGCCGGCCAGCTGGTGGTGCAGTTTCTGGCTGCCGGGGTCGAGCGCTGGCGGTCGGTCATCGTCGACGCGCTGGTCGGCGCCACCGGCTGCGAGGCGGTCTACGAGCGCTCCGACGCGGCCGCGCGCGAGCGCGAGGGCCTGGGGGCACGCGAGGGGGCGCTGCGCGGCGCAGTGCCTGCACCGGTGGCGGTGACCGAGAACGGCGTGCGCTACCGGGTCGACGTGGTCGCGGGCCACAAGACCGGCTTCTACATCGACCAGCGCGAGAACCGCGCGCTGGTAGCCGCACACGCGGCCGGGCGGGCGGTGCTCAACTGCTTCTGCTACACCGGGGGCTTCACGCTGGCCGCCCGTGCCGCCGGCGCCGCGCAGGCGGTCTCGATCGACAGCAGCGCCGACGCCCTGGCCCAGGCGGCCGAGCACGAGCGGCTCAACGGCTGGCCGGCGTCCAACTGGCTCCAGGCCAACGTGTTCGACGCGCTGAAGTCGCTGCAGGCCGAGGGCCAGCGCTTCGACCTCGTGGTGCTCGACCCGCCGAAGTTCGCGCCGTCGGTCCGGCATGTCGATCGCGCGGCGCGTGCCTACAAGGAAATCAACCTCAAGGCCATGCGACTGCTCGCGCCCGGCGGGCTGCTGTTCACGTTCTCGTGCTCGGGCGCCATCGGGGTCGAGCTGTTCCAGAAGATCGTGGCCGGTGC
>Ga0169931_10014118_pt1 | contig 10844 bp, 3 predicted proteins | sample Kivu_15m_20L_FD_129675 | JGI IMG/M metagenome (GOLD analysis project Ga0169931, IMG submission 129675) | Freshwater microbial communities from Lake Kivu, Western Province, Rwanda to study Microbial Dark Matter (Phase II) - Kivu_15m_20L... | ecosystem: Environmental > Aquatic > Freshwater > Lake ... | reverse complement strand
GCGGCTAAATCGTCGTTTTTTTTCCACATTTCGCTATGAAGCTGCACTGCCGAAACTGTATCCCCAGCAGCCCAGGACAGTGATTTTTGGGCAGGCCGCCGTAGAGCGATCGATTGACCGGTTGAGTATTTTTTCCTTTAAAAATCAAATACTTATGTTCGGAATTCGGGGGGTCTGGTAGTGCCAAATTGGGCAAGAAACCGGCAAGCTTTGGGCCGCCAGCGGCTGGCTTACGGGATCTCCAGGTGTGAAACCAAGCCCTAATGTGATCTTGGTCACACTTTTTGACTACCCCCTCGTTGCACAATATGCCTTGGAAAAGTTCGACCTCGGGCGAGTGTCGACTACTAGTCCGGCTGAATTTTTCATACCGATTTTTTAACAGGAGCTCATATGTCCGCTGTTTACAACTCAACCGTTCAAGGTTTCTATCTCTCTTACTACGGTCGCCCAGCTGACCCAGAAGGTCTTACATTCTGGACCGGCCAGCTCGCTGCAGCCGGCGGAAATCTCTCTTCAATCCTGAACGCTTTCGGCACCAGTGCAGAGGCAACCCGCCGTTATGGCACCGGCACTACCGAGTCAAAAATTCAGGCGGTGTATCAGCAGACTTTTGGCCGCGCTGCAGACGCAACTGGTCTAGCTTTCTACACCGCCGAGATCACAGCGGGCCGAATCACCCTGATCGACATGTCGAAGCGCATCATCGACGGTGCTACGGGTGACGACGTTGCCATTCGTAATAACCGCACCTCTGCCGCCCAGTCCTTTACGGACAAACTAGATACCGATGCCGAAAAGGCCGGTTACTCGGGTTCGGGCGCTGAAGATGCGGCGCGGGCCTGGGTTGCCACGGTTACCAAAGATGCTGCGACCGTAACAGCAGCCGTTGCGACAGCTGATGCGACGATCACGGCCCTGTTGCCCGCATCTTTTGCTTTGACCACAAGTGCTGATACGTTTACCGGCGGAGCGGGCAACGACGCATTTTCAGGTGTGATTTCTGCGCTTTCGACGGCCGGAACTTTGAATGCAACAGACAAGCTAGATGGCGGGGCCGGAACCGATACAATATCACTGACCCAAGCCGTCAATTTTGATGGCTTTACCTCGGGATTTTTGAAAAATGTCGAGGTGGTGAAACTCACAAACAGTTCGACATCTGCATTATCGTTTTCTGCAACCGGAACGTCTGGTGTTACTGAGTATGCCCTGACAGGTACCTCGGGTGCTATGACGTTGAGTAATGTGGCGACAGGTCTGACGACTCTGACCGTAAATGGAATGAAGTCGTCATCTACGACGGTTGCGTTAACAACTTCGTTTGTATCTGGGGCGGCAGAAGAAACTGCTACCTCGGATGCCGTTCAGGTGAACTTAAATGGTGTGGGCAATGCGCAAATAGCCTCGTCCTCGACCGATCGTTATCTAGACCTCAGACTGAATAGCTTTGACACTGTCAATTTGGTTTCCACTGGGGATAATTTTGTCGGCCTTACCACGGCCACGTCGGTGAAGAAAGTCAATGCATCTGGTGCAGGGGCGCTCACTGTGGGGGCAGTAAATGCTGAGGTCACGGATTTTGACGCATCTGCGATGACAGCGGCGGTTACCGCAACCCTTCGACCGACCGGTATGACCGGCCTCAAGACAGTGAAAACAGGTACCGGCAACGACAGTGTCACCGTAGAGGTTGGGAAGCTAACAGGCAACGCAACACTCTCGGGCGGCGCAGGTACAGATACGCTTACGCTCCGCTCTGCCGCGGGGGGCACTGCAGAGTACGTAATGTCTGGATTCGAGACGCTCGCTCTGAATGCAATGACTGGTGGAGTCGTGACGCTTGCTCTGGGCAAAACATCAGACCTCACAAAAGTAACGTCTCGGTCGACTACCGAGACGGCGGTTACCCTCACCGGATCCACTGGGGACCTTACATTTGATGCCACCGGCACCGTATCTGCTGACGGTAACTCGGTAGCGACTACCGTACAGGCTGGTGCGATCACCTCCGATCACTCGGGCGCAACGACCCTGAATTATGTCGCTGCCTCAAAGTCGATTACGGATAAGGTGGCTCAGCAACCTCTCGCAGACTACGTATTTTCAAAAACGACGGGGCTCACGGTGAATGTCGGCGAGTTCATTGATGCGAGCGGCTCCACTATCACGGCCGATCGCGCGACCTCAGTTACCGTAAATACCGTCTCTTCCAAGGATTCCGCCTCATCTGAACTAGGGAAGTTTACCGGGCAGATTTTAGCGCCCCTTGCAACGTCGATCACGGTGAACAATCAGAGTGATATGACTGGCGCCGACATCCAGGCTGTGAAAGCAACCAGCGTATCGATTACCAATGGCGACACGGCCAATTCCAGCTCTGCTGCCACCGGTGTGACTTTGAATGTGCCGAGGGCTACCTCTCTGACCCTGTCTTCGAATAGCTCAGCAAACTATCTTGCTGCGGGAGATTTCGATAAGGTTCAGTCCCTGACCGTGACCGCGGGCAAAGGAACTACGACGATAAGAGACGACCTTCCGGCGGCAGCCACCCTAGTACTTTCTGGCTCGAACACGACTTCAAGTGGTGCTTCAACCATGACTTTTGTCGGATCAAATACCGGTGCCGATCGGACTGGGGGAATCGGAAAGGTAGGAGCATCCGGCACCGGAAATATGTACGATCTGAGTGTAACGGCCACAGGACTTAAAGGCGGCCTTAACTTTGACGATCTACAGACTGGAGACGGCTACAGTATCTCCCTTGACACTAGCGGTGTGACGGGCCCGGTGGTCATCACCGATTCATTAGGCGGAAGAACTGCAGGCACCGAGAGTACATTGAACATAACCGTTAACTCTAAGGGCATGGGGGGCACAGGCTCTCTCAACCTTGGGGCAGGCAACTCAGTTGCAGCTACCGGGAATGTAACGATCAATGCGGCGGACACGGCAGGGGCCACCGTAGGAAACATTACGGCTAGAAATATCAACGTGGACGTCTCCGGGACGACTGCTGTCTCATCCGTCGGAACCACTATCGGTGTAGGCGGAGATTTGACACTCAAGCTTCACGCACTTGCGGCCACCGCAACCTATAATGTGACGCCAAACGCGTCCACCACCGCTATGACTTTTGATCTCACGGGCGGTGTAAACGCAGATAACTTCAACGTTAATGCGTCAGGTGTTTCAGGGATGGCCTCAGCCACGTTCAGAGGTGATCTGGGTGCTGGGTCAGACACGGTTACTTTCCTGGGTCAGGCTGGAACCGCAACAACGGTCTCGTTAGCTAATTTAGCCGGTTACAACACGGGCTACATAACGACCGGCTCAGGAAACGATACGATCACTGGCGGTGCGGGAGCGGATGTGATTGCGGCAGGAACCGGCACCAACACGTTGACAGGTGGAACCGGTGCTGATACGTTTGTGTTCAGGATCGGTACCGATTCGAAGTTTGACGCTTTCAACACGATCACTGACTTCAACAAGACCCAGGGCGACTTCATATCTGCTTCCGGTGCCACTCAACTTTCGCTGATTACCGCGGGAACCTACACGGTATCAACAACGACAGTTACGGTAACGTCTAACGGTGCGATTTCCTTCGCGGGTACGGCAACCAACTTTGATACCTTGATTGAGATCTCTCAAATCTTGAGTAATGCTGCAGTCACTGGCGCCGGCGCCACAGTCGGGAGGTCTGGATTCTTTACCTTGTCCGGAGACACCGCGGCAACCTATCTGTTTGCTAGTGATGGATCGAATGACGGAAACGGAAATAACGATGTAATCATCCGCTTAGTTGGAGTCGGATTACCAACGAGCTCCGATTCGGTGGCGGTCAGTGGGTCAGGAGCTAGTTCGGGTCTAAGCGGATTTGGAGCTTGATCTCCGTTAACCGATAGACTCAGGAACTCAAAAATCCCACCGATGAAAGTCGGTGGGATTTTTTTATGTCTCATTCTTGAGCCGAGAGGTGTCGACATAGCGGTCGGCATGTAGCAGTTTAACGCGGACCTTTAGGCCCAAACCTTCGATAACCGAAAAGGAAATCTCCATGAAAATTTTTAATTGTCAAGCAGAAGAAAAAAACAAGAACCGCTTTCGCAAAAGTAAATGGCAGAGTTCTCTTGGCTGTCTACCTCTTACTACTCAACTAATTCAGCTGTAGGTGAATACCGTAGAGAAACAACTGCCAAAGCTTCCAGCATTATCCGCCTTCGCGCTAGGCCAATAAATAGCTGCGTATTGGTCGATGGTTTCAACCAATATCGTTACTAAAAAAGTATGTAACGTGCGCGTCTAGAAATCACATCTAGGCTGATTAGAAAAAAGCGTAGAAAAACAGTCTTCTGTGAATTTGGTGGATAAAACTAGCATCCTCGTGTAGAGCCTGACTAAACGAAAATGAAACAAAAAAACAGACGAACTAAACAAAATGAGCTGCTAGTTAAACTAAGGGAAGGAATTGCATATCACCAACAAGGTAGATTAACCGAAGCGGAAAAAATCTACAGCGACCTAATACAATCCAGTGACACCTCATACCTACCTTCTTATCTCATGGCCCTCTTGTGTCGAGACATGGGGGAGTTAAAAAAAGCACAAATACACTTCAAATCGGCTTTGCGACTTGAGCAAAAGGATGAAAGGCTATTTAACGACTATGGACTCCTATTGAAGCAGACCGGACAGTACGAAAGAGCTCTAGAAGCATTTGATAGGGCTATCGCTTTAACAAACTTTATCCCAGCCTTTGGGAATAAAGGTCAGACGCTTCAAATGCTTGGAGAGCATCGTAAAGCGATTGAATGCTTCGAGAAAGCCATCACGAAGGACTCAACGAACGTAGAATTAAACAATAATTTAGGAATTTCTTACTATAAGCTGCACGATTTTTCACGCGCAGTGATGAGCTATGAAAAGGCAATAAAACAAAACCCCGTTCATGCTTTTTCGCATAATAATCTTGCGCTTGCCTTACAAGGACTTGGAAAACTTGATGACGCGCTTCGTCACTTCTGTCGCGCGATTGACATAGATCAGAAATATGCTGAAGCATACTATAACCGCGCGAATCTCCTAAGAATCAAGGGCGAAAAACATAAAGCGATTGAAGATTATAGAAACGCTATAACCTTAAAACCTGGCTACTCAGATGCTTACAATAACCTAGGAAATACGCTCAAGGAAATGGGTCGGTTTGATATGGCACTAGAAGCTTATAGATCCGGGCTAAACATAAATACAAACTACGCCGAACTTCACAATAATCTTGCGAATCTCCTAAAAGACCTTGGTAAGCATGAAGAGGCTCTAGATCACTACAACCGAGCATTATCAATTAAGCCAGCGTACTATGAAGCCTATAACAACAGGGGGAATCTCTATCGTGATATGGGCGTCTCGTTACAAGCTTTAAATGACTATGATAAAGCCATAGACCTCTGCCCAAGCTTTGCGGATGCCTACGCAAATCGCGGTGTGGTTTTAGAGGACCTACACTTCTCACAAGATGCGTTAGTAAACCTTAATAAGGCTATTAAACTAAAAGAGGTTTCAACACGTGATTTCTACAATCTTGCTAATTCACTTGCTAATCTCGGCGAATTCAAAAACGCGTTCGTAAGTTATGAAAAAGCAATTAATATTGATCCAAGCAATTACGAAGCGAAATGGAATAAATCTCTTCTCCACTTACTCCTTGGAGAGTATGAGTTAGGTTGGAAATTTTTTGAATCTCGCAAAACAAAAAAAGATACAGCTCAAAACTATCCCGAAATAGCAATCAAGGAGTGGGCGGGAGAAGAGAACTTATCTGGAAAAACACTTCTCGTTTTACCGGAGCAGGGACTGGGTGATGTAATCCAGTTTATTAGATTATTAGCACCTCTTGCATATTCCGGAGTAAACGTAATTTTTGAGTCGCCTTCTGCTCTTGCAAACCTCGCGGCAACATTCAAACCAAAAATACGCATCATAAAAAAAGGGGATCAACGACCCGAGGCAGATTTCTACTGCTATTTATTAAGCCTACCAAGCATCTTAAGAATAACTCTGTCAACGATACCACGAGACGTCCCATATTTTTCTCCAAAGGCTTCGACACTATCAAAGTGGAATGCGAAACTCGGCCCTAAAGTAAAGCCAAGAATTGGTCTCGCAGTCTCAGGCTCAACCGTCCACAAAAACGATAAACTAAGGTCAATAAAGCTAGAAGCTTTTTCAGAGTTGCTAATGATTCCAGTAAATTGGCATTCATTACAAATTGAATACAGATCTGATGATTGGGAATTTCTTAAAACTCACCAATCAATAATAACTCATCAGCATTCGATAGAGGACCTTGAGGATACGGCCGCACTGATTGAATGCATGGATCTTGTCATAACTGTCGATACTAGCATTGCACATCTATCCGGCTCACTCGGAAAAAACACCTGGATTTTGCTTCCATATAAACCGGATTATCGTTGGCTAACCAATAGAACTGACTCGCCATGGTATCCCACTGCTACTTTATTCAGACAAAATGCGGATAAAAGCTGGGTGTCTGTATTGGATAACGTTCGAAATAAAATACTTGAAGTGTTTTTCTGAGACAAAATTTCCCAGATAGAACATATAACTCTAAACATGATGCCGAAACCACAAACTCTTTAGCCAGCTAGAAAGAACCAAGTCTAGAACCTTTTTACAAGCGCCCCAAAAGCGGCTTATTGGGTGCACTACTATTACCTTTTAGAAATCTTATACATCTCAAAGCACGCATTTTCAAAGTTTTTAGCGAAATGCGATTGACTGAAAATATTCAGGTCTTTCGCAGAGTGAAGAAGAAAACTTTTTGTTTTCATTACAATGTCTGCATTAAGGTAAAAATTCACAGCTTTTTGAATATAGTTGTCAATATCGTCGGCGATACAACTCCCCAGGTCCGCGTTTTTGAGGATGGACTCTCCTAGCCTCGATAGAAATCTTTTACCTCTAATAGTGAGCACAGGAACACCCATCGAGAGTGCGTCCATCGTTGTTGTACCGCCAGGATATGGAAACGTGTCGAGTATTAAGTCAATAGCGCTATAGCTATCAAGATAGTCCCTATGACTGCTGTTTCCCTCTAGTAACAATCGATCGGCATGAATACCATGGAACGAAAATATCGCGCGGATTCTTTGCTGTATTGTTGTGTCTGTCAGCTGGTTTGATTTAAGAAATAATATAGATTCCGGCGATTTTTTTAGAATATTCGACCAGCAAATAATTACATCATCTGTAATTTTCGCAAGATTTCCGAAGTTACCGAAGGTGAACCTCCTCTGCCCTAATGCTAGTGCCTGCGAGTTTTCCTCGGCTTGACTAATGAGCTTTGGTAAGTTTCTATGCGGAAGTTTACGGCATAACCAGACATCAGCGAGCGAATACAAAGTTTCTGTAAATTTTTTTTGCTCACTTCCAGAACACATAATTGGATCACCGACGAAATAATCAATTTCCGGCAGACCAGTTGTTGCAAAGTATCCAAGCCAGGAGACCTGTACAGGGGCGGGACGGTAAGCAAAAACACCTAATCGATTGCCACCAGTGTGACCAGAGAGGTCGAAAAGAAGATGAACATTACGCTGATGAATTAATTTGGCTGCCTGATAATCGGTCAAACCACAAACTGAAAACCAAGAGTCTACTAGCGTCTTGATCTCGTCTGTTGTGGAATCGTGTTTGGTTGAGGTCGAAAAACAAACCAGCTCCAGTCGTGCTCTATCAATAAATTCAAACAGGTCTTTGATGAAGTATCCCACTGGATGACTTCTAAAATCAGGCGAAACAAAACCAACTCGTAGCCTTTGCGATCTATCGAACTCTGCCCATTTGGTGTATTTATCTATTGCGGTGGAAGAGATGAGCCTCCCTAATGATCTAGCAAGTGATCCTATCTCATCATCAAACTCATATTGGGTGTAATTCGAGGAAAACAATAAGTTGCTGTAAGCCTGAATGTAATTGGGTTTTTGTTGGATTGCTTTCCTAAAACACTGCTCAGCTTTTCGATGATATCCAAGATTAAGCAGGCAGTTACCTAGATTATTAAATGCCTCCGAAAATTTCGGATTTCTAGATATTGCATCTTCGAAATTTAATAGAGCACTTGCATACCGCCCAAGTTCCATACGTACGTTCCCGAGATTGTTGTGCGCCTCAGAAATATTGGGGTTGAGTTTGATTGCATTCAGATAATGTGTTTCCGATTCCAATAATAATCCCAGATCGCGATAATTATTTGCTCTGTTAACGTAAACTTCTGCGAATTCCGGCCTAAGCTTTATTGCATACGAAAAGTTTGTCTCTGCCTCCTCCAGATGACCTAACTCATTTAAAACTACGCCGAGGTTACAAAAAGCATCGGCATAAACTGGATCGCAGGCAATTGCTTGGCGATAATAAACCTCCGCCTTCAAAATTTCGCCGCACTCTTTTTCTAAAACACCCAAGTTAAAGTAGGCCTTTGCGAATTTCGGGTCTATCTGTATTGCATTTTTATAGTAGTCTCTAGCCTCTTTAATCCTCCCCGCTTCTTGTAATAAGGCCCCTAGATTATTGCTTGCATGTGCGTTTCTTGGATTGACTCGTAAGGCGTCCTGAAGGCACGACTCAGCCTCCTCGTACCTCTGCATAAGTCTGAGTAGATGTCCCATGTTGTTCAGCGACTCGTCATCCTCTGGACTCAGCTGGACAGCACGCTTTGTATGCTCAAGGGCTGCGGCGTACTGACCTGCGGTTGTAAGTAATGCGCCGAGTACCTTCCATGCAAAGAAATGGTGAGGAGAACTTAAAATCAACTTGCGAGCTAACTGCTCGGCAGTCTCGAATTCGGAATTCTTATAAGCTGAAAGAAGGGCATCGAGCGATCTTTGAGTAGGTAGGCCTTTACGCTTGGAGGGGTTTCGGTCGTTAAATCGGCCCACAATATTCCTCTCTATTTGTGGGTGTTGAGCTAGTCAGATTTTGAGCTAGTTCCGACATCAGGCTCCCTTCGTTGGCCCGAAATCCCGCAGTAGCATTGATTTACTCAAGCGTAACTGCTTGAAAAGCATTTCTTGCCCGCATCAAGTCGGCGCGATAGTAATCGCTGCCACTACGGTCGCGGTTAAAGGTTTGCTGAACGGTTTCACCTACTCTTGGAATCTCTCCATAACCAGTATTCAGAAAGTTGGTCTGTTTCCCTATCCGAGATTCAATTGTGTATACCCACTGATTTACTCCTCTGGCTCCAAAGTATTCAGAGCTAATATTTCGGCGCGGAGTCATTGGGATTGAAAATTGGATCCCGGCGAAAGATACACTGGGAGATCCGTCTTGCATTTGCGTTCGACGCAGGTAGAGTTCAATCGCAGTATCTCCGTGCCAAAAGCGCTGACCAATTTTGTAGCCTTTATCCCCCATCCAGAACTTTCCGTAAACGATCTCGGTTGCGAGTGAGTGATGTGCATTATTCGAGATCCGGTAGCTTATGAGATGGTAGTCGCGTACATATTTGTGGCTTAATGATTCATGTTCAAACTGACCTAGCTGAACTCCCAGTCGATGTCGACCATCATTTGATTGGGTGAGGGTTTCAAGCTGCTGTCCGCTCCATGTGGTGTAGGCAGTCCCGACACTAAGCCTTACTTGAGTGTTTAGGGATGGTGCGCTGATCAGTTGATGGAGCATTCTTCGATTGATCGTACTCCTTAGCCGAGAGTTGTAATAAACCCCCTCTTTGCGGAAATCATCAGTAATAATGTTTAGTGGTTCGATTCGATTGATATCCCATGTGGCACCCTTCCATAGCGGAACAATGGCGTTGAGCCCCGCTCCGATATCGAAGTCAAGCGCGCCAAATTCGGTACCTACTGCAGACGTAATCACCGGGCTAATTGCAAGCTCTGGCCTGAAGTGCCAGGGAATACCCACTTTGCTCCGTTTCGAATCCTCGTGGCGAGTCAGCAACGAATAGACTTCCAGGTCCCCGCAGCTCTTGCCAGTATTGAGCCACTCTTTGGCGCAGCTCGCAGTTCCTGAGACCCGCAGCACCGGAATTCCCCGAGTTGCGATGGTGAGCTCAAAGGGCCGTGCACTATCGCCATAGGCGCCAACGATTACTCCAAGCGCAACTCCTGCGGCATCTAGGGCATTCCATAGGTATGCGGTATTATTCACCGTGACTTGAACTGATCCGGATTCCTCAGTGATGACTGGCCGAAAAAACCCGTGCCGCTCAAGTTCTTGTCGAAGGTTGGCGGGATCGATCGACCGAACCAAACGTATGGTCTTGGTCCTATCAGGCATCCCGGCGGGTGTAACTCCGTCCAAGGGAATATTAAATGCCACCCCGAACCACTCCTTGGGAGACAGAGCGTTGTTATTTAATCTTGCGCTAAATGTCGCCGAGGCGCTCACACCCCCCACCGTGATAGGGCTAAGAAGTGCGGCATGGGCCCAGCTATTTGAGCCGATCGTTTGCAGGCTGAGCTTGGACCAGCTATTCGGATTGATATCCACTCCGGCAAAACTTCCCTGCAAAATCGCAACGTCACCTTTTGCTTGGGCTACGCCTGCATGGAAGTCCACGTTATCGACTGTCTTCGTACCGACTGCGTAATAAGACTTAAATCGGACTGCGGCCCCGCCCACATCAGTTGCACCCACCGCAAGCGCAGCGTTTTGAGCATCCAGCCAGTCAGAGGCGAGACGCCACTTTACCGAGGCAGAAAAATCGCGAATCGTATCTGGCGGGCAGGCCCCCGCAGCAAACATATTGCAGTTCAGATTCTGAGTGGCAAGTTTCCCCACCAACTCAAAGT
>Ga0169931_10014117_pt1 | contig 10844 bp, 4 predicted proteins | sample Kivu_15m_20L_FD_129675 | JGI IMG/M metagenome (GOLD analysis project Ga0169931, IMG submission 129675) | Freshwater microbial communities from Lake Kivu, Western Province, Rwanda to study Microbial Dark Matter (Phase II) - Kivu_15m_20L... | ecosystem: Environmental > Aquatic > Freshwater > Lake ... | reverse complement strand
CTTTAAATAAGAAAGTGAAGAAGAGAACACGAATATGAGAGAAACTGAAAAAATGAACGAAATAGATGCATATCTATAAGAAAGGGTTCAACAGTTGGTAGATCTAAGGCTCAAAGCCATGCTTCCAGGAATATAAAAATACCTTTTAGAATTATCAGGCAAACACTAAGCCAAATAAGTATAAGATAAAAAAGAAAAATCTAGATAGAAAAAAAATAACAAAAAATTTGACTTCAACAGTTTCAGCAGCTCTGGAAAAAAGAAATAGGAAAAGGAAAATTAATAAAAGAACAATGCTTAGGAAGTGAAAAAGGAAAATGAAATCTGCGAAAAAGATAGCTAAGTGCTGATAACTGAATCAATGCTTCGTGAGCCCGAAATTGATAGCAGAGAAAGGATGCAGGCTAAGGCAGCAATAATGGGCAAAATGCGTGACATTTTCGGAGAGGAGGACACCAAAAAATACTACTCGTTCATCAACAAGCATTTTTCGCTTGGCTAGGCTCAAATCATACATAAATGGTGCGAAGACAACGGAAAACAATGATAGTCAATATCTATTCTGTAAAAAAATTATTTTTCTATCATAGCCCTAAAGACTTCAGTTAACGATAAGGAGACAATTTTGCCATTTAGTCTTAAACACTGGCCAAAACTGACTCGTCAGCTTTGCCCAATATTTATCGTACTTATTTTCGGGTCATTCTGCTTATTCCGCTTCCAAAGTTGACCAAATAGTAGCAGCTTAATACCTATCTCGATATAGCACTTTAGTTGCCCCTCCACAAAAATACTTACTGCCCGATTACTTTTAAAATTATTTACAAAGGAATCACGAAATCAAAGAAAGAATATATTTCTCTAGGGGATGCTGTGAAAAAACTAAATAGAAATAAGCAATCTTGGCTATAGCGTTAATGAGCAAATTTTAACAATCCTAAAATATTTTGTATGTTTCTGTGGTCTTACCCTGCCCAGGAGCATCCTGCCATGTCGATAATCATAAGTTTTAAAGAAACGCAGTATACATTTTGTCTCCATTGAGTTGATTACCCTTATTCGTGAATATGCTAGTCTTCAACTATACTGTCCAGGAGACGTTGAGCGTAGTCTTTTATTGTGGCATCGATAAGTCCTTTGAGGTGGACCTTTCTGATGATTAAATAGAGCTCTTCCAGCAAAAATATGCATTCCTCGACAGGCAGTTCGAGTCGATTCAGGTTGAGAGAAATTTACAGTAGTTTAAGTAAGATGTCAGACTGATTAATGACAAGATTCAGCTATTGGGCTCCATTTTTTAACTAGTAGATATCCCCGAAACCAGATATTTAATCCATCAATTCAGAACGTCCATTTATGAATTTTTGCTAATTGAGCTCATGTAAAGCGCCAATCCACTTTTTGATCGGTTTACTTCTAACAGGGCCAGCAAGAGAGGATTCACTATGATTGCCAGCTCTTCCATAAACGATTTTTCTGATTTTAGGTTTGGAAGTGCCTATAAGCATCATTTCGATAAAAGGCAGTGCTTGCTATGTTTTAGGAGCTATTGTGATGTTTTAAGCCACAATGTCTCCAAGTCTTTTGGTCGAGTACTGCAAAAGAGTTGTAATTTATCCTACTTTAAGCAAATCTAAGTTATAGGCAAGAAAGCCCATGTCACACACTACGAATTATAAGTATTATAAAAACTATATTTTATCTTTGGCACCTAATTCATTTAGCAATTCGTGACATAGTCTAATTTAGGCCATGCACCAGTCGATCATCAGTGAGTTGATATCCCAACCTTAAGTTTGAATTAAAAGCTTATTGTTCGAGCGTTTGAAATGCACACATAAATGAAAAATATACTGTTTCCGTTTGACCTATATTGAGCTGATATCCGAAAAATAGTTTTTACTGGTTTCTCTTGCGATGTGATCGAGAAGGGGCGGAAACATAGTGTCGCCGAACCATTAAACAAATTATGTGCGCCAACCGCCATCTAGCAACTTGCAGACGATCTAAATCAGCACCATTTGATGAGCAAAATCATTGGTAGAAGCCAAACCCGATATTTTTTGGTTAGTAGAGTCTTTATTAAGATTTCCTGAAACAAATGCTTCGATCATAAGCTACTCCTATTCTTCGTATCTTTCCAATACAGCATACAGGTATAAGTGATGAACTTACAAAATAAGATGAACTGGATCCAAAAGAGCGTAAAGATGGAAAAATGGGACTGAGGATGGTAACCTTGTGAAAAGATATGCGATTGCTCGAGGGGAAGAACATGAAACGATGTCAACTATTTCTTATTATGTTTTTAATTTAAAGGATTAGTATATGGTCATCAGCAGACCACTGTAGCGAGGAACTCTCGACAGTAGCTCACAAAAAACAGCCATAAATATTTTAAGTTTAGACACTGAAACTCGAATAGCGGCCAAAACATATATCTATAGAATACCCAGGCAGCCTTCAGCAAGACCTTAGAAACCTCCTTACGATTGTCCCTTGGATTTATTATTGACTGAAGCTCCTCTTTGTGCCACAAAATACTCCTCTATAAATTCCAATAGCTGTTTTACACTTTAAAATATTTAAGTATTTTCAACGAGAGTACAAAACTATCCTTGAAAATCTGATCCATTCAGCTAGTTGAAGCCAGATCTGAGCGATGAAAGACAACCTAGGCAAGTTTAGAGAGGAGAAGGATACTTATCGAGAAGAGCTGGACGTAGCCATGTCTCGAGACTGACGGTGAGTTGCTTAAGGAGGGCTATGGGTGTTTCCAAGGCTGCATAACTTCGGTAAAGTCTGGGACTGTCCAGCAACAAAAACTGGTTTAGTCTGTTTCTGGCCTAATGCTTTTTGCGATACATCATTCTTAAAATGGCCAGCAGCTATGCGAGCAGAACTTTGTTGCTCGATAAGTATATTTGTTCAAGAATGATTTTCTTAGTTTAGTTTTACATGCTATATTTAGGTAGTATGTCCATAAGGCTGAAACTAGAAAACAGGCTGGGATGTTTGGTCATGTAGTTTAAAGTCTAAAGTGATTCTTCCGTCAGCTATTCGTTTACATTTTTCATCATAGCTCGCAGCACTCGGCTTGCTCTCATCTTTACTGTAGTCAATACCTAATCATCGCATTGAGCCTTTCTTTAATCGGCAATTCCTTTGGCTGACTTGGGCTGGTTAGCGTTATTCGGATCATCTGGCTGATCCATGTTTTTTGTGACAATTTCTATGAGTTCTCTTTTAGTGGGTCCATTAGTAGGTGCGAAACTAATGTCTCGTTTGTTTTGAAGACTGCCAATGACTTTATTGAGCTGATCACGAATCGGTTTGTTATGATAGTTACGAATAGCTCTCAAATGCTGAAGATAGCGATTGTTTTTTGGATGATACTTGAGAATCTAAAGCAAAAATTATAAAAAATATACTAAAAGGTCAGTGTCTTCAGCGTAATTTGTCTATTCGTCCATGGACTAAAATATTTTTGTTATGTAGGATAGCAACTTGCCAGCTTCTTTCGCTTTAACCTTAATTAAACTAAATCGAAGCACTTGCAACATGATACATAACCATTCTTCAAGACACTCTTAGCTCAATAGATCCTTCATCTGTATAGATTTGTCGCGTAAGCCTAAGCACCACTCTTTGCACCTTCTCAAAAACCAGCTTCCAAGCTGCCTCAACAGTTTTTTTACCGATTGCAATTGCCTACGCATATCCTTGCCCAATGAGACCTTTATAACTTCTCCTATCTGCAGGCCATTCAGACCTTCTTTTTAGTCACTAGAGCCCAGCACGAATCCCACATTTTGATTCGCTAGCAACTTGGACTAACCCACAGATGGTCCCATTTCTATTATGAGCCCTAGAATGCTTTTTTTGACTGCTGGATTGGATAACTGAGGAAAATTTTCTCTGAAACAATAAGGGGCTAGCGAACTGACTAGTGTCCAATAGTGAGGTGTGATGTTTATGTTGTTTCCCTGGACAAGAGCGCGTATGAAGTTCAGTTCAGCCACAAGCATATTGATTTCAGGGGCTTCCTGATTGTCGACGAAGGTGTGGAGCTAAGTGTCTCTGGCGGAAAGGTGATCATGAATGAATACGTAGATACCCTCTGAGTAGAGTTCGTACTGAAAAATTCTATTTGCATGAGGCTAAATGGTATGGAAAAGAAGGTACTGATTGCTAGTAGAGGGAGCCAGTCGGTATGCTAGCGACGAGGGGTAGATAGCTTTAGGTGTCAAATTGTTGCAAAAATGCTGCAAAAATGAAAGAATGTGAGCAATATGGTGTTTAGGACTGCGTAGAATAGATCTATGTAAGTATGAATACCAGCCCGCTTTGTGAAACTCAGACAAAAAAAACTGATTGTTAGCCACCATCAGAGCAGCACAATCATAAGCCTAGCCTCCAATATAGGCGTGCAAAAGAGGCAGAAACAGTTCACTTACCTATATGCTCTGGCTACAAATGACTCCCAAGTCTACCAGCACGCTCTACAGCTACATTTGCTAAGCTTTTTCTGAACTTTCTTTATGCAAGGGCAGCTCTTAGAGCCTGTTTTGTTGATTAGGCCTTTTTTGTTAATTGTATTTGTTTTTTTCATTGGTTTTTTGTTATGTTTGCAAAAGAAAGGCTAGAATGTGTGCGAAGATGTCGTACTGCATCATAAGTTTTTGAATGGGATGACTGAGCAATGAGTAGTCTCGCAAGAAATGATCAATATCGTAGAAAATGAGTTCCTGAAGTATAGAGTGTATCAGAGACAGAGAAGGAACGGTCTAAAGTGCCCGCAAAGAGTTGTTTATTTATCGGTGAATGGCCACCAGACTGTCAGAGGGCTCAAGGACACTCTGCATCTACAGACCCTGCTGATTATGCATAGATTTTATAATGTGATCTGAATTTAAATATATTTTGTAGGCTCACGATTATTAAATAAGGTTGTGATTTTGAATATTTAAATGTTAAATGAGCTAACTATGTGAACAACTCAATTCTACTTAATATCATCAAGAACAAGTTTTCATTTAAATTATAAATCACGTAGATTTGTATATCATTTGTTTTTGTAAGAATTTTGAAATGCTACTTAATTTAATTTTTTGTAATAGTCTTCAATCCACTGTCCTATCGTTTGTATTTGCTGATTTCTTGCATTTTTGAGTGCATCTGAGTCATTAGGACTCGGAGTCTATAAATCAACGCAATGCGCACAGTTAGGACAATCGATCACTTGCACTACGAAACGATTGTCCTTGTTTTCTTGCAGGGAAGCCCATCGGCAAGTATCTATTTTAAAATAAGGTTACCTTCAATACCATTCGAAAAAATGATATTCGTAGCTTTAAGATTAAGCGCTCCATACTCATTATTTTTTCTATTAGATTTGGGCCATGTTCCTTTTCCATAGGCATTTTCGCAAAATCGTGAAAAGAAGTAGAGATCTATTCTTTTGGAGCGCATAGGATGTTTGGGTGAAAAAGTTTGGAACCATCCGAACTCGGTGCAGTACTGATAATACCATGGTCTTGCTGCATTCATCGTTTCACTAAATGAAATTATTCTTACTAAGCCAGTGTCTAGTTTGTCAGGTAGTAGGCCCCGTACTCCTAAACTGGGAATTTTTTAGCATTTTAAAGCATCACCTGAAACTGTTACTATGCATTTTTGCCTTTAAGTTGTCCACATATCATAGACCTTCCTCCATATTGAATAGTGAGAACAATTGTATCTGCCCAGAAAAACAAAAATTCTTAATTAGAAAGTTTTTAAGCGCCTGAAAACTGTAATTTAAATTTTTGAGCTTCGCTTTCGCTTGAATAGAGTATCTATTCTACTCTATTGACTGAGGTGTTTAGAGCTTGGGTGCAGTACTATCCGCTTATTTGACTAGAAATGTATACTTGTTCATCCATCTGGTAGTAATCCTGCATGACATTTACGACCCCACTCGAAGACAGGGCTCCGATTGCCAAATGTGGATATTTATACCTGAACCAGGCTGAGAGGGCACCAGCGTAGGACCCTCCTACTGTAATCCAAGGATTGTTATCAACATGGTACATTTTATAGGCATTTATTTTTTGAATAAAGTAAGCTAGATCGCTTAAAGCTTGCTCTGAATTAAGCAAAGCCATGTTTTTGAGCGAAAAGGAGTCTTTACCGAAAGGCAGAGATTTGCCGTAGAACCTGTGTTCAAGTACTAAAACAAGTCCTTTGAATTGTTTGGCAAGAGAAACGATCCATGTTCTTGATTGGGGCACACCGTTGCATACATTTTATCCGCAAATGTACAAGAACACCGGACCAACTGCTGGATCAAAGTAGTCCTATACTACCCAGTATCGCTGAGAAAAAAGAGCAGAACTACTGTAATCGAAATGGTCAATGAGCTGCTTGAATATTTGCTATTCCTGGCGCAGTTATGGTAACTAGCTGTCTGCTTAATAACTAATGCTGAAGCTGAGGTTAAAGAGAGTAAAAATGGCAATCGATAAGAGCACTAGCACAGAAAGTACAAGATACTTGTTCATATTTTATAAGTGATAGATTAGTTAAGGTAATTTTATGATTAAAAAAGAAAAAGATACAAAGTATAAAAATGATTTGAACTAATCTTATAATTTTTTTAAAAATTTATCAAAAAATAAATGACTGACAGCTTTAATCCCATTAGATTTACTTTAATGTAAAATTAAGCTTATCTTAATAAAAAATTGTAGATCATCTGTACAAGTTGCGATCACTGTCGGGGTGGTAGATTTGAGCTGGAGGGTATGGTTGACTTTGATTGAATGGTTGACGTTGATTGAATGGTTGTGGCTGATTAAATGGTTGTGGCTGATTGAATGGTTGATTATAGACTGGAGGAGCGGGTTCCGTTCTGCATCTTCTGCAGATACAAAAGATGAGGATTCCCACAGCTTTGTTATTAAATTGGTACCAATAGCGAAGACTATGCTGCCGATGATGATGCCTACTACCTGACCGACTGATAGGTCACAGATGATACCTCTATCGTAAAAATAATCGCAAGTGAAACAGTTACTTGGGCAATCGTAGCAGAAATTTTGGAATCTGTACTGTCTATAACCACAGGCCCAACTCGCTTAGAATAACAAAGCTAGTAGCATCAACTTAGGCAGCATCCAGGCATAGAAGAACATTTATAATTAATATATCAATTCAAGAAGTGAATAAACATATCAGCGATCAAAGTTTATTAGATATTAAGAACTTATAGACTCTATTAAAATCAAATGAAACTCTTTTTTATTTTTAAGTTTAGAAGTAAAAAATATTACTGTTAATGTTCTTTCTGATCAGTTACTAAGCCTGCATTATAAGCTATATTATGATCATATGAGCTCAAATGATAAATCTTTGGGCACCTGTCAGCTCATCGGTACCTTGTAAGTCCGAATGGGAGTCAAGTAAGTCAGCATCGGTTCACGGCTAAGGTACGCCCTTCTTACCACTAACTAATCCATTCAGGTCATCGATCTACTTTTTGAAGATATATGTGTACTGGTAAGAAGAAACGCCTACCCGAGAACTGCTAAGCTTTCACAGTGCTAGACATACTTCGTGGCATTTTTCACTGACAATACAGTAGGACTTTTCGAAACTAGAACGGGTCAGCAGATCAGTAAGCTTATGGGAGTGCCTATGTCTGTCAAAAACTTCTGTCTTTCGGACAAAGGAAAAGTAGTCTACGCTAACAACGGGACTCTCTGTGTGTGGAATGTGGCAAGAAATTAGCTTTAGATAGTTTCCAATCAGTGGCGAAATATAAACTGTTACGCGATTAATTAATAGGGTAACCAGATTGCGATGGGCACTTACGATGGAACAATCACTCTTCTAACTATAATATCTCCACAAAAAGTGACTTAGATGCAGCTGAAAAGACACAAGAATTGCGTGATGTTGATAGCCTACTGTGGCAATCAGGTCGCTTCGATTTCCTACGATAAGCACTTCGTATGTGCTACTATAAGTACGGTCAGCACTGGATAAAAAGCAGTTAGCTTTAACTAGGCCATTCTACCATCAGTGCCCAGAGCACTACAAGGAGTTTTAGGGCAGATATATTTTGTAGAAAATGATAGCATAGGGTGGCTGAAAGGCAATAAAATGGTTTAATTTAGCTAGGGAATGTATGCAGTTGGATCTTTCCATGGAAATCTCATATTTTTGCAATACAAAGAAGGTCAGGTTAAGTGGTTTTTAGGATGAATAAAAATCATAAAAAAGATGATTTGGCAAAAAAAGTACTATTTTAATTAATTGATTTTATGCTACATATCGACATTTCATCAAGCAATTTATTTTGCTTCTATTTTTGGCTATTAAAGCTTCTTTTCTTCAGGCTGGAACCCTTCTTTTCCACACAGTTGCAGAGCCCCCAATATTTGAATAAAGACGGGAGTGCTTCTGACAAAATGAAGCCATCTGTTCAGATTCGGAAGCTTCTTTCTCTGTTCTTCATTTACAGCTAACCTGAATTACGTTATGATTACTTTAGAGATATATTGAGGTGGACTGCAAAATGTATATCGATGATACTTAGACTGTCAGCTATGAAAAATGTTCTAGTTTTCAGATGGTTGTTAAGGTTATCCAGAACTCGCAATAGCTACTTAAGGGAGTAGTCGTACTTTGTTTTATCCTGTCCTTTTTCTTTGTTGATCTGTCCCTCGATCTCCCTTATCAAAGGATTAAGCTCCATATTACTGTACTCTAACCACTAGAAGATCTGAGTTTTTTAATTTTATGGTTTGCTGTTTAACTGTGAGTCTGCGAGGTAGAGCATGATGGCATTGGGCTGACCTAAAGTGCCATGAGGAGTCACCAGGTTGACTGGACTATACTTTTTGTTTATTTATTGAGTGGCAATATTTTTGTTTAGCGAAGCACAAGTAATTAAGATCTGCTGGTAGTTGGGGTCCGAGGCATTAGTAAAGTAAATAGTCTCTGTCATATTTTCTTTTATACAATCACTTTAATCAAACTAAATATCTACATATTGATACTTTCTTAAAATATCTAATATCACGAAGGTGTTCATGCTGGCAAAATCTGCATCAAAAAAATATTGAAGTAATATACAAAAAATTAATTTAATTGATTCCTATATTTACATTTTTATAAGAAAACTAGTTTTAAATAGAGATAGTTGATCAAAACATGTTTTTTACTACTGTTTTGTGGAACTTAGCCATTTTAGAATGAAGAATATTTAAAGTGTCTTCTACTAGTTTCTTCTCGACACTCCATCTGTTTAAATACCAGTATTTTTTCACCCATTTTTCAGATCTCAGTCCTGAAATTAGCTTGCCATTTACATTTTCATGGCCATCAACTGTCATCGGCTCAGCAAGCTTAATTTTATATTTGCTAAAATTTGTGCCTATTTAATATGTTTTCCCAACCAAAAGCATGAGTTTATTTTGCACTTCGACCAGCAGCTCGTATAAAACGCTGGCTATTACAAATAAATTTTTGCGATGAACCTAGAGCTAAAATTTATAGTTGACTTCTTGAGGATTAAGAAGTAGTCGGAAGATAAGAATTCTCATATAAATAAGGTTCAGTACTGATGACTTTTCGATATTTTTGTCAGCAGAAACATAACCAAAAGACGAGACACAGATCATCTAGGCCTCTGCTGGAGTTAAAATTTATGCGGAAATTGAAAAAGAACCGTGTTTGCAGATATAATAAAGTGTTTAAGCTAATTAGAGCATATTTTATCTGAAAGCAAAATGTTTTATCCCTTCGAGAGCCAATAGACACAGCTTCTGAATAGAAATTGTTTTTTATTTGATTATTTCTTCATATTCGTCATCTTCAATATCCAGATTCACGTTCCCTTTATCTGAAATCGCTTTGAAAAAAGGCAGCAAACTCTTTACCATTTATTTATTTATTTTTTTGATATTGCCTTTAAGACGAGTCAAAAATTTTTAAAATTATTTTCTGCGATTCTCTATGCATAGCATGTTATATCGCTTTAAATAAATTGTGAAAAGCACTGCATTGGCAACTTTACGCCATTTTTTAGTATTGCGCTCGATTCGAGTCTTTTTAGCTTGCTTTTCCAATATTTTATTCATTTTTTTATTTTTCAAAAGCATTCCTTTTTGCTATACATTTATTATCTAAAGTGTCCTACTCTATCGAGAATCGTAAATCTTAGATTTTTTCACACGACTTAGATTTCTGTTTTATAAATTAATATTTTTTAAAGTAGGTGTAATTATTGGGATCAAATATGGCAAAGGCTGGTAAAATTGCTGGTTTTGATTTGTATATTTTTAAGAGTATGAAGCTTTTATTGATAACTCAATAGCTTTAAAAAATTGTTAGTTTTTTATTTCTGGTTGAATTGTTTGCTTATTTAACTAATCCCTAAACTACTTTATGCTACTATCCACTTTTTTAAGCTCAAGATGAAGATCGTAATTAATTTTAGCCCTTTTAATCTTTTCTAACTGCATTTATCTATTAAATTATTTGTGCATAGTTTTCGCATCTAAACTTCTGTAAACATTAGGGTAGTATTCCTGATACTGCTAAATAGGATTAGTTACACTCCTTCGAATCGCCTTGTTTGGCAAATGTAGATGTAGTCTCTAAATTTACTGAGAAAAAAAAGAATTTCGTTTTCTCATTATGCTTTATTAGGCTATTATATCTATAGTTGATTATTACAATTAAATCAATTTTTGCTTAGTAAGTATTTTGACCAAAGTATTTGGATTAATCAATCCTATCGAATACGTATCGAAGAGCGTTGATATTTTATTTAGCTGCATATATTTGTTTAAGAT
>Ga0169931_10014116_pt1 | contig 10844 bp, 7 predicted proteins | sample Kivu_15m_20L_FD_129675 | JGI IMG/M metagenome (GOLD analysis project Ga0169931, IMG submission 129675) | Freshwater microbial communities from Lake Kivu, Western Province, Rwanda to study Microbial Dark Matter (Phase II) - Kivu_15m_20L... | ecosystem: Environmental > Aquatic > Freshwater > Lake ... | reverse complement strand
GGGAAAAAAATGTCAAAAAATCGCGACGCGCTAGACACGGGGAGGGGGGGCAGCGGTTAGACTACTGACCAAACTGTGTCGGGAACGTTTCCCTACTGGTCCATCTGGGAAATCCCGGATGAACATGAAATCAATACCCTGCGTTTGTCAGACCAGCGAATCACCTCGATCGTGAGTCTTGCCGCGTGCGAATCGCGATCCAGCCGATGCCGGGTTGGGGAGGCGCCGTGAGCGACTTCCCCCGCTCCGGACGGAGCGAGTTCGGTTTCGCTCCCGCTCTAAATAGCCGGGTAAGGCCAACTCCGGAGGTCCGTTCGGCGGAGGATTTTGGCAGGATTGTTGACATCCGGCAGTGCGCAAAATAGCATCCATTTGTGGCGCTTCTTGAATTCGAATCACGACTTCAATTCACGTGATTTGTACCCCCATGCATTTCGTGCATGCGTGTCGGAATTCTCGACGCCGGCGGTCTGCCCGATACGACAGCACTCGTTTGGCGAGCTTATGGCGCACCTCAAATATCGGCCCGAAATTGACGGACTACGCGCGGTCTCCGTCCTGGGAGTATTGCTCTTCCACGCCGAACTTGGCTTTCCGGGTGGCTACGTCGGCGTTGACGTGTTTTTTGTCATCTCGGGCTATCTGATCACCAGCTTGATCATGAAAGATCGGGCCGCGGGTAAGTTCAGTTATCTCAACTTTTGGGAGCGTCGCGTTCGGCGAATCTTTCCTGCTCTTACGGTGATGGTGCTGGTCACGACCGCCGTGGCAATGATCGTGCTCCTACCTGGAGACTTGATCAGTTACAGTAAGTCGGTCATAGCCCAGGCTTTGCTGATCGCGAATGTCTACTACTGGCGATCAGCAGGTTACTTTGCGGCGAGCGCCGAACTGATACCGTTGCTGCACACGTGGTCATTGGCCGTTGAAGAGCAGTTCTACTTCTTCTTCCCAACGGTGTTGTCGCTGGCACGGTTCGTTTCGAATAAGGTGCTGACATTTTTCCTCGGTGGCCTTGCCCTGGCGTCCTTTATATTGAGCGTTGTCGGCACGGAATTATTTCCTACGGCCACATTCTATTTGCTCCCGATGCGTGGCTGGGAGCTCTTGATCGGGGCGCTGGTGGCAATCGCCATTCCGCCCAGTCGACTGAGCAACCGCTGGAACTCGATCCTGACGATCGCCGGATTGGCCGGCATCGTGTTTGCCATGTTGGCATACGACAGCCATACCACCTTCCCTGGTTTGAATGCCGCGCTACCCTGTCTGGGCGTGGCGTTGATCGTTTTTGCGAACTCAGCGGGAGTATGCAGTGCGGGAAGCTTGCTGGCGCTGGCTCCAATGGTCTTCGTCGGACAATTGTCTTACTCGCTCTATCTTTGGCACTGGCCGGTACTGGTCTACTTCCGCTACCTGACATCGCTCGAACTCACCATTTCCCTGCGTATACTCGCAATCGCAATCAGCTTCGTCGCGGCTTACCTTTCGTGGCGGTTTGTTGAGACACCATTCCGTAATCCAGCCGCCGTCTCGCGGCCCCGACTGATGCTGGGAGCGGCGACCTTGACGCTGTTGCTTGTGGGACTTGGCGCTGCGGTCTGGCAGCTGCGCGGATTACCCGCCAGATTCTCACCCGAAGTGGTGCAATTGGCGAGCGCGGCAGACAGTCCTGCCATTCTCAGGGGAATTGTGCCTCTCGGAAAGCCGGTCCAAAGCTCCGCCAAGCCAAAGTTCCTCTTGTGGGGTGACAGTCACGCGATGGCCCTCGGAGAACTCATTGGCGAGTTGGCGAACGAATATCAAGTTTCCGGGTATGCGATTGCCGGCTCTGCTCGTGCACCACTGCTGGGCGCTTGGAATGGAAATGCGTCCAGGACCAGGGAGGAGACGCTGAAGTGGAGTCGCAGCGCCGTTGACTTCGTTGTCGAGAACGACATTCAACACGTGATCTTGATATCACGTTGGAGTTGTTACGTCGAAGATCGCCCCAATGATGCGCTCAAGAAATTCCTGGTCGATCGAGACGATCAACCGGCTTCTCCGGAGGTCGCGCGAGATGTGTTTCGACGATCGCTTGAAAACACGGTGCAGAAACTTCGCGAGGCCGGAGTCACGGTCTGGGCACTGACACAAGCACCTGAACAGCACGAAGACATTCCACGGCTGTTGGCAATTCACCAGCATTACGGCAAGGCGGGTTCGGTTTCTAGTGTCACCCGCAACGAGCACGAGCATTTGCAGCAAAACGTGAATCGGATCATGCGCGACGTGCTCGGTGAAGAGCAGGTTCTGGATGTCGGCGAATTCTGCTTCGATACACAGGGGGTTTCCAGGATCCAGGATAACGGAAATTCCCTGTATCGGGATGGCGATCATCTATCGAAACACGGCGCCGATTTGTTGATTCGACCCGCGTTGGAACCCGTTTTTGCGCGCATCGCAGATAAATCCCCGCAGGTGTCTTTGGGAAAAGACATACGTCCCCACGGTAAGTGAACGGATCTACGGAGGCCTTACTGCGCCATCGTTCGGCTATCCGACCGATGACTGACATGCGCCTCGGATACGCGGCCGTCTATCGGCGTCGGAAGATTCCTGTCGCGTACCAAATGCCATTGCCGCCGCGTTTGATGTCGTAACCAAACAGCGGATGACGCGAACGGACGGCAGCCCAGTGGCCGGGGCTCTGCCGCCAGCTGTTAACGCATTCGACGCAGGCTTCCACCAGCGTCTCGTTGGGCCAGCTCTCGGCAACGACTTCCTGCGCAAGCGCGTCGCCGGGCAGCTTGGAGTTGATTCGGTGGAATCGCGAATCCCAGGCGTGGTGCCCCTGCACCTGGATTGAAGCCTGGTGGCTCGAGTGCAGGTTCGCCTCCTCGGCTAGAACCAGATGAAACTGGCCCTGGGTGCTCTTGGGAGCTTCCGGGTGAATCCGCACGGCATAGATCATCGTCCGCTGCGTGAGTGTTCCCGGCGGAAGGTCGAGAATGATCGACAGGGCTTCCTTGCGATAGTACTTGCCAGGCGTGAACGGGAAAGTGCTCACGACATGGCCGTAGTAATTGGCCCGCACATGGCACAGGTCGACGACGGCGACGCCGGACCGGCCAAGCATCTCGGCGAAGGCCTGATTGGAGAGCAGTCGCGAGGTCTTGCCTCCGCTGGTGATTTCCGCGGTCGTCGGCAGTTCGAGATACACGTAGCCTTTGAGCTTTTCCTGAATCTCAAGCGCAGGCAGCGTGATGGTTTCAAACGCCCGACGGGCGGGCGTCATGTTCGATTCGTGGAAGTAGATGAACAGCATCTTGCGACTTTCGGTCGCCTCTTTCATCGCTTCCTGATAATTCGTGTGAATCCGGCGGGCCGTGGGCTCGACCGCTTTTATCGGTGCGGGAGCGATGGTCGACGCGACCGCCACTTGTCCATCGGGCGACGCGCCGCCGGCCGCCGTTTTGACTTCGACCACAGGTGCTAGCAAGCTAGCTGCTAGATCCGCGGGAATTCCCGGCCGCGCATTGACGTCTGGCTGCGGGGCACTGCCCGCGAGTTGATCGGCTTGGCGGGCGATCAAGTGATTGGCTGATAGGCTCAGCAACAGGGCGACGAACAGCGACGATCCTCGAAGCATGTCTAGGGTCCTCCTCACAGGTGCGGTTCAATCAGGGTTTCAACCTCTTCCCTCCGGCGACTCGACCGCTTGCGGCCGGCTTCACGTGCACGGAGTCGACGCCCAATGGAACGCGGCGTCGTGGGGCTGATGATTCAGGTGGGTTGGCTTGGGGGCTCACCCTTTGGGAGCCCGATCGTGGAAGCCGCCATTGTCGGGAAGCGGCAAGCTAGCGGCAACCGGCTGAATAGGCCAATCTTGCCGATTGCGCGGAATTTATCGAAAAAGTTAAATAAAACAGCTTGGTTGACCGCGGTCCGTTTCCGATAACTAGGTATCCACGGTCCTGGATGGGTCGCCCCCTGACAGGACTTAAGCTGTGGTCAAATAAGGCCTTTTGTGTTATCACAGAACGCGAGCCACACGGAGTCCCCAGTCAAGGAGGTTTGCCATGCGAACCCACATCCGCTTGGTCGCTTTCGCGGCGATTTTTTCCGTAGCCTACGCAAGCTCTGCCCCCCTTCTCGCCGCTGAATCCCCCGCAGCCGTCAAAAAGGCACTAGCCGATTTGGACGCTTGGCTTGGAAGCGGACCTGCTGCTCAGGGCTGGTCCGATTACCTGAACCTACCGGCACTGCGGGCGGAACTCGATAAGGGTAAAGAGGCCAACCTGGCGGCGATAGATACCACCCGAACGAAGCTCGAAAGTGGCGCCGCGGGACTCGAACTGGCCCGATTCCGCGGGTTGAACGACGCCGTGACAGCGTGGTCCAATCAGTTGGCGATTCAGCAGGCTCCAAGCCTTTCGCAAGCGACGCTTGACGCTCAGAAAAAATTCAAACCGATCACGGCCGAGCAAGTCGCTGCCTCAAAGTCGGCGCTCGAAACTGCGACCGCGAAGCTGGCGCAGTATCTCAGCAGCGGTGCAAACAGCGAAAACTGGAAGAAGTACCTCCGCTTTGATGAACTGCAGACGCAGCTCAAGGCCGAGAAGCCCGACCTGGCGGTGCTGGCGGACGTGTACTACCTGTTCACGGCAAACCAAGTGGGTCTCGAACTGCCCGTCTTTGCGAACGTGGCCGACGCACTCGAACATTATGTGAACGACTTAGCCGCGCAGGACGAAAAGCTGCAGGACCAGTTCAACGAGCAACTCAAGGGCCTTGCGGCCTCGCTCGACGAATATGCCAAGGCGCCGACTTCAGATCTGGCAAACGACATCGGCGGTCGCTTGGGTTGGCTCGACAATCGTCGTCAGGTACCCGCGCTCACAAGCGCAATCCGCCAGGAACTCTCGCGGCCAAACTTGTTCGTCGTCGCGTCGGAACGCCTGGTCGGCGCCGGCATTGCACAGCCCGTCGACGAAATCACACCGGTGCGAGACTACATCCTGGGGACCAGCATTTCTGGCACAGGGCACATGATCGGCGACGTCACTGCCGAACTGGTTCCGAGCGAGACCAGTGCGATGTTCGACACGCTACTCCGAGGTAAAGTCCAAAGCCGTACGGTCGGACTTAATGGCCCGGCCACGATTCATTCCAATGGCACGACCGCGCTGGCCGGCCGCAAGCGGATCGTGCTCAACGCGGATGGTTTCCTGGTGTACCCCTCGACTGCCGCGGCCAACACCAGCACCCTGGTTACCGGGATTGGCGGATCGGGCATCGTCCAGCGTGTGGCCTCGCGCCGTGTCGGCGAGCAGAAGGGGCAGGCCGAACGCATTGCCGCCGATCATGCGGCCGATCGCGTACGCGGGCGACTCGATAAACAGGTCGGCGAACAACTGGCCGAAGCCAATCAGAACTTTCAGTCAAAGTTCCGCCAACCGATGATTCGCCGCCGAGCGCTGCCCGAGTTGGCGTTTCGCACCACGGTTGAAGAACTGCTTGTGAACGTCCTTGCTGCCAATCGCAACCAGATCGCGGCGCCCATCGCGCCTCCCGAGCTGACTAGCGGTGGTGATCTGGGAGCCCAGGTTCACGAGTCCGCGATCAATAACCTGGCGACGATCCTGGTGGGAGGGGTCACCCTCGAAGAAGAAGAACTACAAAAGAAGGTGATCGACATTCGCGGCTCGCTTCCCGATTCGCTCAAGAGCGATGAGGACCGCGATCCCTGGTCGATCACGTTTGCCCGCAACCAGCCGGTCACAGTCAAACTGCAGGACGGCTCGATTGAGATCACAGTTCGCGGCCAGCGGTATACGTCCGGCGACCAGGACTTCCGCGCCATGAATGTCACTGCACGCTACAAGGTCGAACTGACCGAGCCTAACGAACTTGGCATTCACGCGATCAAACTCACTCGACAAGGCGATCTGGAAATCGTGCCGCCGGGCGAAACACGTCGCTTGTCTGGACGCGAGATCACGCTCAGGACGCTGTTGCAAAAGCGATTCGGCAAGCTCTTCGAGCCGGAAATCGTGTACGATGAACTCGTGCTCCCGGGCCGCTGGCGACAGGCGGGCCTGCTCGATCCCCGGCAGCTCGACATCAAGGACGGTTGGCTTGTCACTTCGCTCACGGAAAGCGGCGTGCCTGCTCCTCCGGAGGAAGCGAAGCCGGCCGTTGTCGGAAAACCCGCGGCTGCGTCCCAGGCCAGCAGCCGATAAGTGAGCAGTGAGCACGGGTCGCCAGCGGGATGCCGCTGATGCGAGGCACGTGCCTGGTCGTGCGGTCGCTGCCGAGGCGATCCAGCCACACGGAGAAGTGAGTTCGAGCCATGAGCGAGTATGTCGATATCGAGTTCGATTGCCTGCCGCTGCGCTCCGTCGGCCGGATGGACATCCCGTTGGATGCGTCGCCGGCTTTTCGTGAGCGTTGCGAGCGGGTCAAGCACGCACTCGAGGCTCACGGTTCTCACAACACGTATTACTTGTATAACGCCTCGTGCACGTTCCATCTGACGAACGCGCCCGAGTTGGGAATGATTCAGTTCCGATTTGAAGGAACGATCATGACCGACGACGGCGACCGCCGCACCGTCCGCTCGGACCTGCAAGTCGAGTTGGTGCGCGAGACTTGCGACTGGCTAACCGCCCCCGCCACCGACTGGCTGGCGGGCAGCGTAAGTCAGGCGGTGCAGGTCGAATTCGATCGCTTTATCGAAGCGGGCGATCTGGAGCAGACTCGCCAGAGGATCGCCAAACTGCAAGCGGAGATGGAAGACCGCGGCGGTTTTGTCGGCATGTATCTGTAGCGCAGGGATGCCCCTACTCGCTATCTCTCGTATCTTCTCGCACGGCCAGGGTGCCATCTGCTAGCTGGCAGCACTCTGTCCGCCGCTCTCGGTTAAATGTGATATCTACGCAAAGTCTGCGCGTTACGAGTTCTTTATCTGTTGGGCAGATTCGTCCAAGTTTAACGCGCGGCACGTCGATACTTGGCTCTGCCGAATCCTCGTTCAGGCTGTACGCGCTTCGTGCCTGCAGCTGCGGGAGTCAAGGATTCGGCATGGACGGGGGGCGTCCGGTTACTGTTGCTGAGATACCTGCGAGCGTTGCTGTCAGAGTGACAGCACTGCGCGGACGGCGTTGGCCCAGCATGAGCCAGAAACCCCTTAAGGTCGATTCGATGAAACGGCGTGTCCACTCCATCTGGGCGGTTCTGACGTCCGCGATGAACGCCTTCACGGGCTGCCGCCCGCAGCAGCCTTACTACCTGCGTGAAGACGGCGATCTGTCGCACTATCTGGACAAGGCCACGGATCTCGAGTATCCCGACGTCGAAACTTCGACGCTTGCGGAAGTCACCGAGGCGTTGGCTCCCTATACGCTGGAGAACCTGCAGTTCGCCAATTATTGGGACCTGTCGCTCGAGGACGCGCTCCAAACCTCGCTGCAGAATTCAAAAACGTTCCGCTCGCTTGGCGGCCGGTTCGTGAGTTCCGCGTTCAACAACCGGGCGCAAGTCGGCGAAGCTCCGGATGCGATCACGCAGGCCCCGGACGCGGCCCGCACAATCTACGATCCGGCGATCGTGGAGACGACACCCTACACCGGTGTGGAGAGTGCCTTGGCGGCATTCGACACACAGTGGACAAGCAATTTCTTCTATCAGCATAACGACCGCCAGCAAAACGTGCTGCCGCAGGGCGTGGTAACCGACTTCTTCCGCCAGATTTTCATTCAAAACACAAGTAGCTTCAACACGGCGTTGACCAAGTACACCGCTCAGGGTGGTGTGTTCTCGGTACGCAACAACATCGTGTACGACCTGAACAACAACCCCACGCGGCAGGTTCCCAAGGATTGGAACGTTAACTACGAAGTCGCCTTTAACCAGCCATTGCTGGCTGGTGCCGGTGCTGAGTTCAACCGCATCGCCGGTCCGTTCAATCCTTTCCAGAACATCCCCGGCGGTGCTCCGCTGTCGCAGCAGTTTGATGGTGTTGTACTGGCCCGGATCAACGTGGACATTGCCCTGGCTGACTTCGAAGGCGGTGTGCGTGACATCGTCAACGAGACGGAGCAGGCCTATTGGGAACTTTCGTTCGCCTATCGCAACTTGGAGACGGCGAACACCGCATTGGACAGTGCCCGCCAGACGTGGACGAAGATTTACGCCCTTTACCGCACCGGCAGCCGCGGTGGTGAAGCGAATGCCGAAGCCCAGGCTCGCGAACAGTTCTATCAGTTCAAGAGCCAGGCGCAGACGCAGCTCAATGAACTCTTTCGGGCCGAAAACCGGCTGCGGTGGATCATGGGCCTGTCCACGACGGATGGTCGCCTGGTCCGCCCGACCGACCGACCGACGATTGCCAAGGTCGAGTTCGATTGGCGCGAGATCACCGAAGAGGCCCTCGCGCGAAACCTGAACTTGCGTCGGCAAAAGTGGCGCATCAAGCAGCGCGAGCTGGAACTCATCGCCTCGAAGAACCTGTTGATGCCACGCTTGGACTTGAACGGTACTTATCGCTGGCTCGGTCTGGGTGACGACTTGTTCGGCACCAAAGACAATGAGTTTGATCCGGACGATCCCTTCAGCCTCACCGGTTCGAGTGCCTTGCAAACCGTGGCCAGCGGCCAGTTCCAGGAATGGCAGATGGGCTTGCAATCGACCATGACCATCGGCTTCCGCAAGGAACTGGTCCAGGTCCGGCACTTCCAGTTGCAGCTCGCTCGCGAACGGGCCAAGTTGCAGGATGGCGAGTTGGAAATCTCGCACCAGCTGGCCGACGCCGTGCGTCAACTGGAATACAACTATGCCATTACGCAGACCAACTTCAACCGCACGCTGGCTGCCGACAAGCAGGTCGAAGCCCAGACCGCGGCCTACAATGCCGGCACCGTTACACTCGACCAGTTGCTCGAAGCGCAGCGTCGTCGGGCGGAAGCTCAGGCGAGCTTCTTCCGCACCCTGCTCGACTACCAACGCGCAATCATCACGGTGCATTACCGCAAGGGCTCGCTGCTCGAATACAACAATGTCTATCTGCAGGAAGGACCGTGGCCGGACAAGGCCCAGTTCGACGCCCATCGCCTGGCTCGCCAGCGTGACGCGGGTGTGTACCTGAACTACGGCTACACTCGCCCGAGCGTGGTCAGCGAAGGTGGAGTCCGCCAGAATCCGGAAGGCCGCCCGCCTCTGATCGGAGAACCGGGATTCCTGCCCGATGGCATGTCGACCGAAGCCGTGCCGGAAGAACTGCCGCTGGGCCCGAGCAGCGAAATGCTGCCCGAGCCGACTCTGGGCGCCTCATACGGCGGCGAGCCGGCGGCTCCGCTGCAAAGTAAGTTTTCCTGGGGTCCGCTGGGTCTAGGTTCTGAGTCTCAGGCAAGTCAGAATGATACCTGGTCGCGACTGGCAGGCATGCCCGAAGAAGTGCCGCCGCCGCGGGCCCCAGCGAAAGTGCCGGCCGGTGGAACTCCAAGCAGCGGAACCGCGGTACAGGCCGCAGTCGCAACGAGTGGGCAGCCTGCCGCTGCTGCGCCTGCCGATCGCGCGTCGCGAGCCAATTTGCAGCAGCCTCGCTCGGTGAAGTCTTATGAACCTAACTCGCATCAGTCGCCTGATTCAAATACTCGGGCTGCTGCAAGCTTCTAAGGGACACAACGCCGGCGAGCTGGCCCAGAGCTGCGATGTCAGCCGCCGCACGATCTTTCGCGATCTCGACGTGCTCCGAGACGCGGGCGTGCCGCTCTTGTTCGACGACGATCACAACGTCTATCGAATACCGGGTACCTACTACCTGCCGCCCACAAACTTCACCACTGAAGAAGCCCTGGCGGTGATCGTACTCTGCTATGAACTGGGGCAAAGCCGCCGGCTGCCATTCTACGAGGCGGCCCAGAATGCGGCACTCAAGCTCGAAGCCAGCCTGCCGGGCCGTGTGCGTGAGCAACTGCAAGAACTTACCGACGCAGTGCAGATCAAGCTCGAGCCGGCAAATCCGCTCGCAGATCATTCGCCCGTCTATCGGCAATTGCTGGCCGCGATTGCATCTCGCCGACCGGTGCGGATCGAGTACGACAGCCTCAGCGATCGGGCGATTTTGAAGCTCAAGCTGAGCCCCTATCGGATGCTGTTCAGCCGCCGTAGCTGGTACGTGATCGGCCGCTCGGCGATGCATCGCGAAGTGCGCACGTTCAATGTCGGCCGCATTCGCACGCTCGAGATGATCGACGACGAATTCATGATCCCGCGCAATTTCAGCATTCGCCGCTATCTGGGCAATGCGTGGCATCTGATCCCCGAGGGGCCTGACGTGGAAGTCGTCGTGCGATTCTCGCCCTTGGTGGCTCGCAACGTCGGCGAAGTGATGTGGCATCACACGCAGCGACTCACCTGGCACGACGACGGAACGCTCGACTTTCAGGTCCGCGTTTCCGGAATCGGTGAGATCTCGTGGTGGATCATGGGCTACGGCGATCAGGCCGAGGCACTTGAACCCGAGCCTTTGCGTGAGCTGATCTCCCGGCGTGCGGAGCGAATGCTGGAGCAATATCGCGGTCAGACGGTGACCTAGTGATTCTCCCCCTGGCCGGACAGTTCGCTTGACCAATCTGGTCGCCAAAGATATATTTGCCTAAGCGAATATGAAAACCCGCACTAAACCCACCGTCGACCTGATGTTCCGGGCGTTCTCGGATCGGACCCGGCTGCGCATCTTGCATATGCTCAGCGGGGGCGAACTGTGCGTGTGCGACATCGTGGCGGTGCTGCGGGTGCCGCAGCCGAAGGCTTCGCGGCACCTGGCGTATCTTCGTCGTGCGGGGCTCGTCACCGCGCGCAAG
>Ga0169931_10014115_pt1 | contig 10844 bp, 4 predicted proteins | sample Kivu_15m_20L_FD_129675 | JGI IMG/M metagenome (GOLD analysis project Ga0169931, IMG submission 129675) | Freshwater microbial communities from Lake Kivu, Western Province, Rwanda to study Microbial Dark Matter (Phase II) - Kivu_15m_20L... | ecosystem: Environmental > Aquatic > Freshwater > Lake ... | reverse complement strand
CGGCTCTTCAGGTCATGCAGCAGCGCGGCGATCGGCCGATCGACGTTGCGGGCCAGCGGGGCGTGCGTCAGCATGTCGCCGTGCGCGTCCCAGTTGTCCGACGATCCCGAGTCGATCAGTTCGATGAACCGCACCCCCCGTTCCGCGAGCCGCCGCGCGACGAGGCACTGCCAGGCGAACCCCGGCGCGCCGCCCGGCTCGAGACCGTACATCCGCAGCGTCGAGGCCGTCTCGCGCGACAGATCGAACGCCTCGGGCAGCGCGGCCTGCATGCCGAAAGCGGTCTCGAACGACTGGATCCGCGCCGTCAGCAGCGGATCCGCCGGACGCTCGGCGAGATGCCGGCGGTTGAGGCGGGCCAGCAGCTCCAGCTCCAGTTCCTGCAGCCCCGCCGAGGCGGCGCGGCGGCGAAGATTGGCGACCGGCTCGTCGCCGGGCGCCACGCGCACGCCCTGGTGGGCTCCGGGCAGGAAGTCGCTGGCCCACGCCTGGCTCCCCGCGTAAGGGGTGTGGGGCGCGAGCACCATGAACGACGGCAGGTTGCGGTTGCCGGTCCCCAAGCCGTAGCTGACCCACGATCCGATGCTTGGACGCGCGAAGGTGAACGATCCCGTGTGGATGCCCAGCGTCGCCTCGTAGTGGTTGGTGTGGTCCGACTTCATCGACCGGATCACGCACAGGTCGTCGACGCACTGCGCCATGCGGGGAAACAAGTCGCTGACCTGCGTGCCGCACGCGCCCCGCGGCGCAAAGCGCCACTGCGGCCGCTTGAGATGCATCGGGAAAGACCCCCGACGCCCCTGGAACTCGCCCACCGATACGGTTTTGCCCGCATCGGCGAAGAGCCGCGGCTTGAAGTCCCAGGTGTCGACGTGCGACGCCCCGCCGCTCATGTACAGAAAAATGACGCGCTGCGCCTTCGGGGCGGCATGGGGCGGAACGGGAGCCAACGGATCGCGGGCGGCGGCGGGCGCCGCGGAGGCCAGCATGTCGGCCGCCAGGGCTGGGAGCAGGGCCGAACCCGCCGCGAGCGAACGGAGCGCCGCACGGCGATGGCAAGGGACCGGAGGTTGCGCGTCCATCGTTGACTCCCGCCGCCAGGAAGGCCCGCGCCGCCGGCCGAACGCGGGCCCTGGCAGCCGCGCGTCGCCCAGGTCTCCGTCACTCCACGTGCACGAACTCGTTGCTGCCGACCGCCGTCCGAAACAGGGCCGCCAGGGCCTGGGCGCGCTGCGCGCGATCGTCCGCCCCCGGCGCCGCCGCGCGGTACCGACGCAGAAACTCCTCCGCCTCGGCCCGCTCCTCCGCCTCCGGCGGACGGGCGAAAGCCCCCCTCCACAGCCGCTCGATCGAGTCTCCCTCGGCAGCTCCCCGCCCAAGCTGCCGCGCGGCCCACCTCTCCGACGCCTCGTGCACCAGCGGCGCGTTCAAGAAAAACAGCGCCTGGGTCGGAACCGTCGTCCCCACGCGACGGGCCGTCGACGCATTGGGATCGGGGCCGTCGAACAACGCCAGCAGCGGATGCCGCCTCAAACGCGGAACCATCAGGTACACGCTCCGCTGCCGATGGTCGTACACGTCCGCGAACGGAGCGTGCTGCGTGTAGCTCCAGGCGTGCGGGGGAGGAAACGGATGACCCGCCCCCGGCGTGCGGTCCAACTCCTCGGCCACCGCCAGAATCGCGTCGCGAATCTCTTCGGCAGAGAGCCGGCGGCGACGGAAGCCGCAGTCCCGCCGGGAAGCGTCGGCCGCATCGCCGCCGTCGGCGGCCGCGGCCCGCTGCCGCCAGACCCGACTGGAAAGCATCAGCCGGTGCATCGCCTTGACCGACCAGCCGCTGTCGACGAACGCGCGGGCGAGCGCGTCGAGCAGCTCCGGATGCGAAGGCGGCTGGCCGCGGGCCCCGAAATCGTTGGGCGTGGCCACGATCCCACGGCCGAAATGGTGCTGCCAGAGGCGATTGACCATTACTCGGGCGGTGAGCGGATGTTCGGGGCGCGTGAGCCAAACGGCCAATTCCAGGCGACCGCTGCCGGTCGCCGCGTCCGGCAGCGGGCCGCCCCCCAGCGCGGCGGGAAAGCCGCGACGGACCCGCGCGCCCGGCTGGCTCGGCTCCCCGCGCTGCTGGATGCACGCGTCGTGCGGCGTCCCCTCGGCCATGGCGTACGCCAACTCGACCGGTCCCTCGGCCAGCAGTCGCCGCCACTGGTCGGCCGCGTCGTCCGCCTGCCGGGTCGCCTCGGCCAGCCGCCGCCGCAGGTCGGCGACCTGCCGACGACGGTCTTCCCAGGCGGCCTGATCGGAGGGCTCGGGGGCCGCGTCCAACGGACGCAACGCCGCGCCGCGCCACACGAAGTTGTCGACGTCGAGCGCCGGACGCTCGCCGGGCACGTGGCCGTGGCTGTCGATGAACGCGTAGTCGACGACGCCATCCCAGCCCTCCGCGAGCCGTCCGCTGAATTCGACCGCGCCGTCGGCCCCCGCCAGGCGCCCCGCATAGGTGCGGGCCGACGGGTCGAGCGTCACCTGCAGCTGGCTCCACTGGCCGGCCGCGAGCGGCGCCACCCGCACCCTCTCGGCGCCTTCGCGACGGTACAGGGCCGCGCCGTCGAAGCCCAACTCCAAGGCCGTCGACGTGCCGGGGCCGTGGCCCAGACAGTACCGCCACGAGCCGTCGCCCCCGCCGGGCCGGGGGATGCAGCGGAAGTCGAAGGCCGCGTGCCGCCGCCCCGCGTCGTCGGCCTGCGCGGGGGGCAACCGCCACCCCGCGCCGTCGTCGGCGGCCCCTGCGGGAAATCGCAACCCCATGCGGCCGGGAGGATAGTGGTTGGTCCAGGGGCTCTGCGCCTCGGCCGCCAGCCGGGCGACGCTCGCGGGGCCGAGGTTCCAGGGCGCCGCCAGCGGGCCCTGCTCGGGCTGCAGCTCGAGGTCGCCGTCCGGACCGGCCAGCGCCTCGATTCGACTGCGGAGGGCGTCGGCGGAGTCGGCTGGGGCCGCCGCCGCAGCGGCGCGGGGGCCGGCATCGAACGGCGCGGTCTGCACGGCGACGTTGTCGAAACAAGCGGCCGGCTGCGCGCTTCCCTCCTCCGCGTCGCACCCGATTTCGAGCGTTGCGGGAAGGCGATCGGCGGCGACGACCAGCGGCAGCGGACCGAATTCGACCAGGGCCCCCGGGGCTCCGCATCGTCCCTCGACGAGGCCGCGGGCGACGTCGATCCGCAGTTCCAGATGCTGCCAGGCTCCGGCGGCGCCGTGGGCGACGAGCTGCGAGGAGGCTTCGCCAGCGAGCCGCACGGCCTCCGGCTCGAGCAGCACTTCGACCACGCGGCGCCCTTGGCGATCGCGAAGAGCGAAGCGGTGGGGCGCGGTCGGTCGGCCGTCGACCCGTTCGAGACGGAAGTCGAGCGCGACGTGCAGTTCCGCGCCGCGATCGGCGGCAGGCAGGTGCAGCGCCTGGCGGATGCGGTAGGCCCCTGCTTGGGCCTCCACGCGGACGCCGACCCGACCGGCGGGGAAAAACGCGCGATGGCTGCTCTGGGCGTCGGTCGTGACGGCGACGACGCCCTCGCACTGCCATGGCGGCGCCAGCACGCCATGGCTTCCTCCCGCGGCAGGAGCCTGCAATTCAAAGTCGCCGTCGATGTCGTCGAGGGCGTGGAGCGTGGCGGGGGTCGGCGGCTGGTCGGCGGAGTCGATCCGGCCGGCCAACGTCGCCAGCCGGAACTGGAAGCGGCGCCACTCGGGCCGGGCCGCCTCCGGCGGCACGAGCGACGCGAGGGCCCGCACGCGCTGCTTCTGCTCGGAGCCGGGGAAGGGATAGCGGCTGCTGGCGAAAATCCCGTAGAGGGCGTAGTAGTCGGCCGTCGAAATCGGGTCGAACTTGTGGTCGTGGCAACGCGCGCAGCCGAGCGACAGCCCGAGCACCGCCTGCCCCAGCGTGTCGATCGTGTCCTGCAAGGTGAGATGGTGGTAGTTTTCCGAATCGAAGCCGAACCGCCGCGCGAGCGCGAGGAAGCCGGTGGCCGTCACCTGCTCGGCGTACCGCGCAACGGGCTGCTGTCGGGCGAGGATGTCGCCGGCGATCTGTTCCCGCACGAACTGGTCGTAGGGCTTGTCGGCGTTGAAGGCGTCGATCACGTAATTGCGGTACCGCCAGGCGGTCGGCACGGGGTAATCGGCCGTTTCGCCCGCCGTATCGGCGTACCGCACGACGTCGAGCCAATGGCGTCCCCACCTTTCGCCATAGGCGGGCGAGGCCAGCAACCGCTCGACCACGCGGCTCCAGGCGTCGTCGTCGGCGGCGGGATCGGCGCAGAAGGCTTCCACCTCCTCGGGCGTCGGAGGCAGGCCGGTCAGATCGAAGGCGACTCGCCGGATGAGGGTCCGCCGATCGGCCAGCGGGGCCGCAGCCGCCTCGGCCTCGGGGTTCCGCAGCAGCCGATCGATCAGGTTCTCCTCCGACGCGGCGGGCGCGGCGGCGGAAGGCGGGCGAGGCCCGACCGGTTCGAAGGCCCGGTGGCGGTCGCTCGGCAAGCGACCGGCGCCGTCGGGCCAGGGCGCGCCGGCCGCGATCCACGCGCCGAGCGCGGCGAGTTGGTCGGGCCGCACCGCCTGCTCGGCGTCGGGGGGCATCGACGCCACGTCGGGAGCGCGCCGCGCCGCCCTCAGCAGCAGGCTCTCGTCGGGACTGCCGGGCACGATCGCCGGCCCGGAGTCGCCTCCCTGCACCAGCGCGGCACGCGAATCGACGCGCAGCCCGCCGGAACTGCGGTCGGCCCCGTGGCACCCCGCACACGCTTGGAGCAGCAGCGGGCGGATCTGCAGTTCGAACAGGTCGTCGGTCTCGCCGCCGCGGGCGGCGGAAGCCAGGGCCAGCAGCCCGACCAGGGCGAACGCTCGGCAGCCAGGCGGCAAGCTCGTCATGGCGGCAAGCGGCTCCGCGAAGGCGATGGACTGAAGCAGCCGATGGACTGAAGCAGCCGCAGGAAGAGCAGAGAAGACCGTGGCGCTCGGTCCGACGGAGGAGTCCGCGGGAAGGGGTCGCCGGGCGCCCTGCGGCGCAGTGTACCGCGCCGGGACCGGCGATCCCAGCTGCGCCGCTGCGAGGGGGCCTGGCCGCTGGCGGAACGCCGGCGCGAGCCAAGGCGGCGGGCGACGCCCCGCGGCGGCCGGTCGGTCCTTGACGTGCCGGGAGGGGCGGAGTGCAATCCTCCGTGGGCGGGCGGGGCGAGGCGTACGGGGCTCGCCGGGGCGATCGCCGACGCTCGACCCGCGCGACGACCGTCGCCGCGTTGCCCCCAAGGACTGATCCCGCGACGCCCGGGAACCGGCGGCGGAGGTTGTGCGATGAAGGCTTGGATGCTTGCTTTGCCTTTCGCGGCGGCGGGCCTGCCGCTGGTGGTTTTCGGGGCGAAGTTCCTCAAGCAGCGGGTCGTCGCCCGGTGGCGGGGCCTGTTGGTCGAGGGGGAGGTGATCCGCTGCGAGCACCACGCGCGGAGAGAAAACCTCCGCATCGGGGGGATCCGCCACGGCAGCTCGACGGTGACGCCGATTTTCAAGTACCTGACGCCCGAAGGCGAGCAGCTTACCGCCAAGCTCGACCATCAGGTGCGGCGGAGGTTGCGCTCCGAACGCAGTCGCCTGCGTTTCCCGGTGGGGGCGAAGATGCTCATCCGCATCGACCCCGATCGAGCCGCGGTGGCTTACGACGACAGCCTCGGTTGGATGATCGTGCTGCCCAGTCTGATGATTTTCGCCGGAACGCTGGCGACGTTGCTGGCGCTGGGAATCTTTTTCGGTGCGGAAGACTCGCCGCCCGCTCAACCGCCACGGGCGACGTCGACGCAGGATCCGACGCCCTGACGAAGGCTGGAAAAGAGCGCGCGGTGCGCAAGGGCGCACCGCCGGGAAGGCGCGGCATCCCGGGGGGCTCGGCAGGGGCGGCGCGCGGCGCGGGGGGCTCCGACCCGTGCGGCGGCGGGCTCGGCGTCACTCCGCACGTCGCCCGCGAACCAGCCGTCCGAGGTCGTCGAACGCCAGGTAGATCACCGGAACGGCCAGCAGCGTGAGCGCGAGCGACAAGGTCATGCCGCCGACCACCAGCACGGCGATCGACCGCCGCTCCTCGGCTCCGGGTCCCGCGGCCACCAGCAGCGGGATCATGCCCGCGATGAACGACACGGCCGTCATCAAAATCGGCCGCAGACGGTCGCGATTCCCCTGCAGCACGGCCTCCTCGCGCGGCACGCCGGCGTCGCGCAGCTGGTTGATATGGTCGATCTGCAGGATCGAGGCTTTTTTGACCATGCCGAACAGCACGAGGATTCCGATGGCGGAATACAGGTTCAACGTTTCGCCGCCGATCCACAGGCTGAACAGGCCGAACGGCACGGCGATGGGCAGCGAGATCAAGATCGTCAGCGGGTGCACGAGGTGCTCGTACTGGGCGGCGAGCACCAGGTACATGCACAGGAACGACAGCAGGCAGGTCCACTTGAATTCGCCCAGCGTCAGTTCCAGTTCGCGGGCGCGGCCCATCGCGCGGACCGCGTAGCCGGGGGGTAGTCCGAGTTCGGTCGCCGCCTGCTGCACGGCGGCGACGCGGTCGGCCAGGGCGTAGCCCGCGACGAGATTGGCGCGGATGGCGGCCATGCGCTGGCGATCGAGGCGGTCGATTCGCGAGGGGCTGAAGGTCTCCTCGAACGTCACGACGTTGTCGAGGCGGGTGTGCGGTCCGGACCGCCCGTCGAAGCCGAGTCCGGCCATCAGCGGCATCGAGGCCAGAGCGATCTGGGGCGCGGCGTCGGGAGGCCCCGCGGACCGGACGTAGAGTTGCGAGATGGAGCGGGCGTCGCTGCGGTCGACGCCTACCAGGCGCAGTTCGACGTCGTAGGCGTCGTCGTCGCGGTAGTCGTAGTAGCGGGAAACGCGGTCGTCGCCTCCCACGGCGACGCGCAGCGTATCGGCGATCTCCCGGACGTCGACGCCCAGGGCGGCGGCCCGGGGGCGGTCGATGTGCACGAGCAGGTTCGGCTTGTCGACGCGGAGCGTGGTGTCGACGTCGACGATGCCCGGCAGCGCGGCGACCCGCTGCCGCAGGGCGGCGGAGTACTGGGCGAGGGCTTCGAGGCTGGGGCCCGTCACGACGAAGTCGATGTCGACCGGGGCGCCCTGCCGGAAGGAGGTAAGGTTGCGCACCGAGGGGCGCAGTTCGGGGTAGCGTGCGATCACGGCGCGGACCTCGCGCATTTTTTGCCGCTGGCTGAAATTGCCGGCGAAGGCGTCTCCGGGCCGACCGGCAAGCAGCCCGCGGACCAGGCGCGGCCAGGAGAAGGCCCGGCGGTCGATGTCGTCGAGGCGGACGTACATGCTGACGGAGCTCGGTCCGCGCGTGCCGCCGCCGCCGCCGAGGGTGGTCAGCACGTGGGCCACGCCGGGCAGGGCGCGGATCTGCGGTTCGACCTGATCGATCACGTTCTCCATCGCCGCCACGCTGACCCCCTCGGGGGCCGAAATCCGCGCCTCGAACTCGGATTCGTCGACGTCGGTGGGGATGTAGTCCTGCTTGACCAGGCGGTACAGGGGGACGTTGGCGGCGACGGCCAGGGCGGCCGCCAGCAGCACGACCCCGCGGCGGCGGAGGGCCGCGCGGAGACAGGCCATGTAGGCCGCCTCGACGGCGCCGTACAACCCGGCCCGCGAGGCGGCGGCTGCGGCCGATGGGCGGCCCGCGGCGACGGCCGGCGCACGAAGCAGCCGGCTGCACATCATCGGCGTCAGCGAGAAGCTGACGAGCATCGAGATCATCACGGCCACGCTGGCCGTGATGCCGAACTCGTACAGCAGGCGGCCGGTGACGCTGGAGAGGAACGACACCGGCAGAAACACGATCACCAGCGACAACGTGGTCGAGAGGACCGCGAGGCCGATTTCACGCGTGCCGACGATCGCCGCCTCGTGCGGCGACAGCCGCCGCTCCTCGATCGCGCGGAACACGTTTTCCAGCACGATGATCGCGTCGTCGATCACCACGCCTACCATCAGCACCAACGCCAGCATGGTGACGTTGTTCATCGTGAATCCCAACGCCTTCATCACGGCGAACGCGCCGATGATCGACGCGGGGATCGCCACCGCGGCAATCAGAGTCGATCGCCACGAGCGCATGAAGACCAGGACGATGAGACTGGCCATCAGGCTGCCCGAGATCAAGTGGTTCTGGATCTCGTGCAGCGCCGCGCGAATGTACCGCGATTGGTCCTGCAGCACTTCGGCCGACACGCCCTCGGGCAGCAGCCCGCGGGCCGTCGCCAGACGCTCCTTGACCGCGTCGATCACCTCCACCGTGTTGGCGCCCGACTGCCGCTGCACCAGCAGCACGACCGCCGGCTGGCCGTCGAACCGGGCGAGGGTCCGCCGCTCCTTGGTGGCGTCTTCGGCGCTGCCCAGATCGCCGACGCGAATCGGCACTTTATCGACGGTGGCGACGACCAGATCGTTGAATTCGCGGGAATCGCGGAGCCTGCCCAGCGTCCGCAGGCTCAGCTCGCGGTGTCCGGCGTCGACCCGGCCGCCCGGCACCTCGGCGTTCTGGGCGGCGAGCGCCTCGTGCACCTCCATGATCGAGAGGCGATGGGCCGCCAGCCGGTCGGCGCGGATCCGCACCTGCACCGCACGATCCACCGCCCCCTCGATCAGCACCTGACCGACGCCGCGCGCCGATTCGATGGCGCTCTTCACGTAACGGTCGGCCAGGAAATAAAGCTCCCGCGCGTCCCGCGCGCCCGACACGGCGATCGACAGGATCGGCGACGCGTCGAGGTCCTGCTTCTGCACCACCGGCGGATCGATGCCCGGCGGAAGGCGGTTGAGCACCGCGCCGATCGCGTCGCGCACGTCCTGCGCCGCGACGTTGATGTCCTGGTCGAGGCGGAACGTCAGCAGCAGCATCGAAACGCCGTCGGTCGATACCGAACGCAATTCGTCCAGACCGGCCACGACCGCCACCGCGTCTTCCAGCACGCGGGTCACCTCCGATTCGACCTCCGTCGAGGCCGCCCCGGGGTACGACGTCTGCACGCGCAGGGCGGGCAAGTCGATGTTCGGAAACCGGTCGATCCCCAGTTCCTGGTACGCCACCGTGCCGGCCAGCGTGACCGCCGCCACCAGCACCAGCGCGAAGACGGGCCGCTCCACGCAGACTCGAGCCAACCACTGCACGATGCCGCCTCCGCCTCGGATGCGCTGTCAGCCCGCCGCGCGCGGGCCGCCCGGGAGAGATCGCGCCTCCCCCTCCTCCGCCGACGGCCGCCGACCGCTGATCCCGGCTTCAGGCGACGCTTCGACGGCCTCCACCGGTCCTTCGCCCCCCTCCGCGGCCCGCTCGACGATCAGGTCGCCAGGGGCCAGACCCTCGAGGATTTCGACGCGGCTTCCCTCGTCGCGCCCAATTCGCACCGTCTGCGCACGGGCGACGCCTTCCCGCACCAGCCATGCCTTCTGCACCCCCGCGAACTGCCGCAGCGCCGATTTGGGGGCCACGACGGCCGACGCGTCGGCACGGGTCACGATCTCGGCCTCCGCAAACAAGCCCGCCGGCAGCTGCAGGTCGGCATTGGCCACCTCGGCCTCGACCAGCGTCGAACGGGTCGTCGGCGAGACGCGCGGACTGACCCGCGCGACCGTGGTCGTCAACGGGGGCGAACCGTCGGGGCCGCACCGGATGCGGATTTGCTGCCCGGGCCGGACCGCGGCGGAGCTGCTCTCCGGCACGCCGGCGGCGAACCGCAACGTCGCGCTGCGAATCAGCGTCGCCACCGGCTGGCCCGCCGCCACGAACTCCCCCGGAGCCACCAGCCGCTCGGCCACCACGCCGTCGAACGGAGCGGCGATCTGCGAGTCGTTCGCCGCCTGTTCGGCCAGCGCCAGCTCCGTCCGTCGCACCCCAATCAGCGCGATCTGCTCCCCCACCGCGTGGAGCGCCGCGTTGTACCGGGCTTGGGCCGCCTTCAGTTCCGCCAGCAAGCCGTTGTACTCCGCTTCCGTCACCGCTTGCGAGGCGAGCAGCTGCTCGGCCCGCTCCAGTTCGCTTTCGGCCTCGCTGACCAGCGCCTGCTCGAGCATCGCCCCCGGGGCCGTCCGCGGATCGAACTGCGACTCGTCGGCAGTCGGCGACAGGCCCACCGCCGCACACGCCTGGCGGAGTTGCGCAGCCGCCAACGCCACCCGCAAGTCGAGTTCCGTCCGCACCAGACGCACCAGGGGCTCGCCGCGACGCACCCGCGAGCCAAGGTCGATCGCCACCTGCTCGACGCGACCCGCCAGTTTCGAGCCGACGACCGCGTCGTCATACGCCAGCAGGCTGCCCTGCACCCGCACCGATTCGGGCCACGGTTCGGCTCGCACGCGGACCGCCGCCACCCGCCGCGGGGCCGCGACCGCCGCGACCGCCGCGGCCGGCTCGGTCGGTACGGCGGCCTCGCGACAACCCGCCGCGAAACAGCACGCAGCCAGCGTCCAACGACGCGCGACGGCCGTGCAGACGCCCCCCGGAAACGGCATGCGAACTCTCCGAGATGCGAGGGCCGGTGGAAAGAGAACAGCCGCCCGGGTCCGCGGCGGCGACGCGGCGGGCACGCCCGCCGGAGGGAGCCCGGCGAGGGCGGTTGTCATCTTAAACAGCCCGCCCGCCCGCCGGTACCCTTGCGGCGCCGGGCTGCCGATCCGGCCAAGCCTTGCGGAACGGCCGCCGGGGAGCCGCGCCGTCGGCCGGGAGGAGACGGCCGAGAGCCGAGGGAGAACGCGGCCCTGCTCGGCGATCCGCACGGTGGCGGCCGACGGCCCCT
>Ga0169931_10014114_pt1 | contig 10844 bp, 16 predicted proteins | sample Kivu_15m_20L_FD_129675 | JGI IMG/M metagenome (GOLD analysis project Ga0169931, IMG submission 129675) | Freshwater microbial communities from Lake Kivu, Western Province, Rwanda to study Microbial Dark Matter (Phase II) - Kivu_15m_20L... | ecosystem: Environmental > Aquatic > Freshwater > Lake... | reverse complement strand
TAAAATCTAATATCAATACAAATTCATGTAAACCTGGTTATATTCGTAATCCTAAAACTAATAGATGTATTAAAGATATTAATTCTGATAAACATACTAAAATATATTTTGGTCCACTTGATCCACCTGATGGTTATAGACGTGCAACAAAATTAGAAGCAATTAAATATAATAAAATAAATTATTATGGTATTAAACAAATTTCATCTTCTGATATTAATAAATTAAAAAATTAATAAGTTTTATAATTATATAATGGATTTCATAAATAAAGATTTATTATTTAGTATTAAAAATGACAATATTGAAAAACTACATTTTACATTAAAATCTTATAAAATAACATCTGAAATAATGATTTATATATTATTATTTTCTTGTCAAATGAATTCTAAAAATTGTTTAGAGTATTTATTAATAAATTACAATTATTCAAATAATGATTTAGATAAAGCGATTGAAAAAGCTAAATTATTTACTAATATTGGTATTATAAATATTATAAATTTACATAAAACAAAAAGAATTATTAATAATATTAATAAAAAATGAAACTAAAAATATTTTATTATAAATTCCTATTTAATCTTTATTATGATATTTATATTAAAGATATATTTAATACTACTAATAAATATAAATTTTTATCTTTTATTATATTTCTTTCTGGTATATTCTCAACTATTTCATTTGGAACTATCGCCACTATTAGACATAATAATATTTTATATCCACCCTTATTAGACATCTTACATTTTAATTACTCTCTCCCCGTCTTTATTCCAGATTATTTATGCATTTATTTTGTTTTTGATAATATCCTTAATATTATTTTAGGCAATATTAACTTTTATAAATATATCAAAATTTGGGGTTTATATTATCTTTTAAGAGGTATAACTATATATATTACTTATATTCCAAATGCTCTTGATTGTAGTCTAAAAAATCACCAAATTATGAATTCTATTTTTCATCCAAGTTTAGTTTATTGTTCTGATATGATGTTTAGTGGACATTTTTTTTATGGTTTGTATAGTTGTTTTTTTAGAGAAAATTATAATTATATTTATAATAAAAAAATATTTTATATTAATAGATTTATTTTGATTTTATATGCTTTAACTATTATTATTTCTAAATTACATTACAGTATAGATTTAATTATGGCTTATTTTGTTTTTTCTTATTTATATATTATTATTAATTAGTAAAAAATAATAATAAAAATTATTAAAAAATAAATTCAATAGTATCTAATATATTATCATTATTATATATTAAAATTTTACAAATTTTAAATCTATTTAAATTACCTGGATTTGGTATAAATACTATGCCATTTTGTTGATCAATTAAATTAATTTTGAAAATACCACTACTTAAAATTTCTCTATTTATAATTATTTGAATTTCAATATGTGTATATATTAATTTTGGTTTATAAAAATGTTTAATACCATTTTCTTGTAAAAAATAATAATAAATAGGATAATAAGATTTTTTAATTAATTTTTTTTGTTGTTCCCTATAAAATGAAAATTTTGCGGCATCTTGTGGAGATTCCAATAATTCTAATGAACTTTCAGGAATTCTATCTCGTTCATGTTCTATATATGGTTGATGATTTAATAATATTGAAAATAAATTAATTAATGAATAAAGATCAATAAATATATTATCAACATTAAAAAATATAAATTCTCTTTCCATAATTTCCCTATTTACTATTATATCTACAATATCAAAAATATTATTTTGTCTCATATATATATAATTTCTTAATAAATAATTTATTATTCTGATGCGATAAGTCCAGAAAATAATATAATTTATAGATTTTCCTTGTCTTATAACTTCCATAAAATGATTATATTCAGGAGATATTTCTTGTGAAGAATAAACATTAATTTAATAATCAAAATCAATTGGCTCTGTATATCTCTCATATAGATTAAAATATAAATATTTTATATATAAAAACCAATTATCATTAAATTCTTTATCTATTTTTTGTTTAATTAATCTTCGTTTATACATATTTATTTGTGATGTTGTTAAACCAAATTCTGAAGCAAGTTCATTAATAGTTATATCAATTTCAGGCTGAATTAATTTTTTATATTCTTGTAATTCAGAAGTATCCAATAAATTATCTATATATTTTTTGTTCATTGATCTAAAAATTAAATTATATATATCCATATAATCTATTAATTCGCTAAATGGTTTTAAATCATCTGTTTTTATGTCATAAGTTAGTTTAAGAATTTTTAAATTATTTTTTAATTTCCTTTTTTTATTAAAAATTTTAATTATTTTTTTAATATAATTTATATAAATATTTTCAAATTTAGGATAATCTGTGTCTATTTCTGTTTTAATATATGGATATACTGTTTTTAATAAACATAATAATTTTTCTTTATTTTTTATTATATATTCATAATTAAAATCATTAATTTCATCATATTCAGTATTTAATTGTTCTATTAATGTATTTAAATTTGTATTTGAATTATCTACTTTGTAAAGTTCTTGACATAAAAATAAAAATAAATAAAAAAATTGATTAATTTCATTTTTAAAAAATTCATATTTTTTTTCATTTTTTTTTATTTCTTCTTCTAAATACATTTTTCTTGTTCTGTATTCTCCTATTATTTTTAATAATTTATCGTGAAAATTATCAGATTTTGATTTGCATTTTATAATTTCTGATTCTATTTTTTGTTCTTGTTCTTTTCTTACTTGAATTAATTTTTCATCATGATCTCCATTATAATCTTCTAATGCTTTTTGTAACATAATTAATATTTCATTAATTGATTCTATATATCTTATAATCATTGTTATACTATCTATCAATTCTCTATCTAATTCACCAGTTTTTATTCTTTCCCGAATTATATTAAGACAATCACTTATCTCTTTTTTATGTCTTTCATCTAATTCATTATAAGATGTAGTTTTCATATATTCTATTATTTTATCATATGCTAAAACAGATATTTTTCTTATATCTTCTCTATTACTACCACCATATTGTTTTAATTTTAAATATTTCTGTTTATATTTATTATATTTTTGTTTATAATTCATAATATATTATAATATAATATAAAAATTGAAAAAACAAATAAATAATAATAATAATATATAATATAAATGTCTGAAACAATATATAATTTGGAATATGATAGAATATATAATAGAATATTAGAAAATAAGGATAATATAAAAGAATTAGAGAATATATTTATAGATTTAGAGGAAAGAATAGATAATATAGATTTTAAGATAAAATTACAAAAAATATTAAAGTTTTTAGATGAAGAATATACATTTAACAGAATATTTTATTATATAATAAAGAAATTATTATATAATCTAAATTTTGATTTAATTAAGAAAATATTACTTGTTTATAATCTAAAATCAACAGATATAGACAAATTAATCAATGAAATTAAAGTTCAAGAAGACGAATTAAGTTTTAAAAATTTTAAACAAAAAAAATTATCTGATAAACAAATTATTATTATTGACTTTTTATCTAAATTAAAATAGTAAAATTATAAAATATTAAAATTATAAAATTCTATTAGCATGTGGAACATTTATATTAAATTCTCTTACAACATTATTAGATTCATCATATAATCTTAATGTCCATTGTTTATTAGTTCTTATTTGTGTTATATCTGATAATATAATAACTCCACAAAATCTTGATTCTGGATTTATCATTTCTGCTTTTGTTATATTAAATAATTCTACATTATCATATAAACATATTAATTTTAATGTTGTAAATGGTATTTCTTCATATTTAATAGCTCTAATATTTAAATATAATATATAATTACCACCTTTTAAATCACAATAAACAAAATCATTTAATATATTTGCTGGTAATGGTCTTTCTGCGTGATTTTCTCTTTCATATATAATTTTTCTAATTTGTATATTATAAAACATATTATTATTTGCTTGTCTAATTAATTCTTCTTTTGTTAATATTGGTTCATCTACCATAAAATCTAATTTTAAAATAATTTTTAAAACTCTTTCTTTTAAATCTTCATTATCTGGATTACCCATAAATTCTTCAAATCTTCTTTGTTTTATAATTTCATTTAATGTATCTTCATTAGTGTCATTATTTGTTCTTTGTTGTACTACTCTTCTAATCATTCTTTCATCTGGTTCAAGTCCTGATTCTTCACTATATATAGAAGTAGTAATATTATCTAAATGGAATCTAAAAATTAAATTAATAATTTCTTGTATTCTCATATTTAGTCCTTCAAGATCTCTTCTAATTCTTGTAATTAATCTTTCTTTATCTGCTTGACTTGAAAAAGTAGATCTTTCAGTGTTATATAATTCCATTTTTTTTCTTAAAATTCTTATTTTATATTTTAGAATGTTGTTTTGTTGTGCAATTATAAATGGATCGGGATCACCACCGATTAAATTAAAAATTTTTTGTAATGATAAATATTTTTGTTTATATTTATTATATTTGAACTTATAATCCATATAAATTATAATATAAATTATTTAAAAAAATTGATTTTTTAATATTATAACTATTATAATATAAAAAATAGTATGAACGCTATTAAAAATATTTTAAATCTTGAATATAAAAATAAATCTCTTAATTATCTTGGAAAATGGAAAATAGATTATAAATATAATATTATTAATAAAAAAATAGATTTAGCTAATATGGATAATTGCGGATGTTGTGATATGGATAATAATACTAAAATTAATAATAATTATAATAATGATGAATATATAAAATATTTTTTAATTTCTTTATAAAAATAATAAAATTAATTATAATAAAAATAAAATGGATGAAATAGAAAAAATATGTTTTAATTTGTTTATAAAAAGTATAATTACATGTATATTTTTGTCAATATATATAGTAATAATTGTTTATTTTAATTATGATATAGTAGCAATAATTTTATTATATATTTTTATTAAATTATATAAAAAGATTATAAATAAATTTAGTATATAATAATATAAATGAAAAGTTGTTGGAAAATATTTTTAGCAATAATTTTATATACAGCTATTAGTGCCTTAAGTACAACTTTAGGAAATATCTATTATAATAATTCTAATAGATTTTTACAAAATACAGAATCTTGTAATATTTTAGAACTTACTAATACAACTATTAATAAAAATTTAATTAATGGTTGGCATATTGAAAAACGAACAGATTTAAATGGTGTATATTATCAAGATGTATGTCCTGATTTTTATAAAGCGGAAATAGATTTATATTATAAAAATACAATTATTATGACTACTAAAACGAATATTTTTAGTTTTACAAGTAATTATTTTAATGTATTAGATTGTCATAAAAATATTATTTATAATGTAAAATTATATGATAATTCAGAAAATATAATTAAAATATATAAAAAAAATAAATTAATAACATTTTCAAATAGTAGTGATATATTTGGGAATATAAATTTATATGATGAAAATAATGTAGAAATATCAAGATTATATGATTTAAATAATATGTATAATATAGAAATAGGTAATAAAACATATATACAAGAAAATTTTGATAGTGATTATATGGGATTATTATTATTAATATATGGAAGAATAATAATTTCAGAATTATCAAATATAAAACCAAATTTATCAGATATTAAAGAAAGTAAATGTAATGTTTTCTATATGACTTCAATGATTATTATTATTTTATATTATGTTATATTCTTTTCTTCTTGGTTAATAACTATTATTATAAGATATAGAAATAGTAAATATTACAAGCCTCCCAATCTTCGTCGGAATGTAATATAACTTTCATTATCATAATTATAAATATACTTATCTATTTCCTTAATATCTACAGGATTAACTGTAAAATTATAAATTTCAAACAAAAAATCCAATTTTCTATTTTTATCACTAATTATAAAATTAGCTATAATTTCATTTGTAATCTTAATATTTTCAAATTGTTCAAAATAAAATGTTCTAATAATATCAACTTCTTGTTTTTGAACAATATAATTAAAACAACAAGTAATAAAATCTGATTTCATTTTTGGAAACTTAAAATTACTAATAATAATATTAATTTTAGTAATATCATTTGCAAAATATTCAGCCAAATTATAATACTCATAATTCCTCAAATTAGTAAAAATATTATTAAAAACCAAATCAATAATCTTTTTACTATGATTTCTCAATGAAAATTTCATATGATTGAATGTAATATTCCTAGTAATCTTTCTAATCACATATTCAAGGTTTTTTTCACTTCTTGTATTATAAAATATCTTACTAAATACACTACTCTGAATTAATGATTTAGAATCCAAAAATACCAAATATTCTTCATTAATATCTGTAATGTAATTAATAATACTTATCTCAATCCATTTATCATCAGGTTTTAGATTTCTAGCAATAAACATATCAAAATAATATTTGTATCTCCCAAAATTCTTATAATCTCTATTCACATTAGCAATAAAATATGACATAACACGCATAAGTATTCTCCTATAATCTACTCTCTTGAATTTTTCAGGCATTCTATCCATAAAATCAATAATATTATCAATATTATAACTATAAATTAATACTTCACATACTCGCATAAATTCAGTCATATTTATTGTCTTTGTTCTCATATAATTATGATAAAAACTTAATAGCATATGATCATGTTCGGGCAATAACCTACTTTTAGTTGTATAGGTAAAATTCTTCAAAATATCATACAATTCATAGTCTCTATCAGTAATATCTTCAAATTCCATTTTTATTTATCTAATTTATGTTTAGTATATTGAAAATTTCAATTTTTTTGAAAAAATTAATATAATAGAATAAATAGTTATATATTATATAGAAAATATAATGATAAATAGTTATATATATGATTTATTTGAGAGGAATAGTTCAAAAATAGATTTTTGTGAGATAAATAATTATGATTCAGAATATATAGAATATAATAATACTATATCATCGTATGTATTTTGTTTTTTTGGTATAATAATATTTATGAATAATTTAATATATAGTAAAAGAATAAATTATAAAAAAATTAATTATAGCATTTTATTATTTAATATTGGTTTATTTTCGGCATATTTTCACGCTACATTATCAGAATTTGGACATATTATGGATGTTATGGCTATATGGTTTTTATTATTATATGTTGATTATATATTATTTAAAAAAAATATGAAAGATATAATAATAATAATTTTATTAAATATAAATATAAGTTTAATAATTCCTTTTTTGTGTATTGTTTTACTATTTATTTATGGCTTTTATATAAATAATAAATTAAATAATAGTTTAATAAATAAAAATATTTATAACACTTGTAAAATATTATTTTTTATTTCTTTAGTATTTTGGATTCTTGATTTTCATTTCTGTGATTATCTACAAAATAATTATATGCCTACTCATTTTATTTTTCATATTATTATCGCTTTTATGGCTTATAAATTATCAAATATTTTTTATTAAATAAATAAAAATAAAAATATTGGCGCAAAATTTCTTTATAAGATAATTTAACATAGTAATAATATTTTATAAAAAGTCTTGCGCCAGAATAAACAATTTTAATTAAATAATTAAAACAAACCCAAAAACTTTTTTTTTATAAGAGTTTTAAAATTAATAATATTACACCAGATGTAATTAGTTTCTAATTTTTGTCCAACTCTAATAAAATATTCGGTATTAGGATTTAAATTTTTGATAATATGTCTAGTTTTTTGACTTTTAAAGGGTATAGGTTTAGAATCAGTAAAATCTGTATTATTACTAATTTGAATTAAATAATCTGAATCATATAATTTCAACCAAGAAATTTCAACTGTATTAGAAGTAATATTTAATATTACAAGATTTAAATTAATAAATTCTGTTTCGGTGATAATTTCAGTATAATTAGTCCAAAAAGTATTAATACCATCAGAAATACCATATCTAAAATTATATTTAGTATTAAAATTAAGAGATAAATCAATATTATTTATATCAACAATAATATTTTCTATATTATTAATATTAAAATTATTAACATCGTCATTAATATAATATTGAATAATGTTAATATAATCAGGAATAATAGAATAATCTAAATTAACAATATTTTTATTAATAATAAATGTGATATAATTATTAAAATTAATATGAGAAATATTATTTGAAATAACATTATTTAAATCTTCAGATTGTATAACTTCATTCTTAATCTTTTCGTAATAAGTAATATCAGATACTAATCTACTATTAATATCAGATTTTATACTATCATTATTAATATATTCTATATTATAATCAAATGTCCTCATATATATTATTATATATATTTATTCTAAACACACTAGTTATTTTTTTTATTTAATTTTATAAAAAACTAAATAAACATTATGTATTACATACTGGTAAATATCCATAATTACTATCTATGAAAAATTTTAAATCATAATACACACCAGAACATATATTTATAAAACTATTATTATTTACTGCACTTAATTTATTAATTTCATTATTATTATCATAAATATAATTAGATGGTAAAACATTATCAGAACAATCTCTAAATTTAGCATATTTCGGTAAGCATTTATTATATTGGTCATTATCAGTAAAAGGTATAACATTATATTTAAGATATAAATTATAACTATCACAATCTTCACATTTTTTTATTTTAACAAATTGACACAAAAAAGAATAAATTTGTTTATCTTTTCTTAATGATAAACTTATATATGATCTATATAATTCTAAAATATATTTTTCAAAACCTTTCCAAGCTTCATCTTTATTAGTAGCAATATCAAAAGTGCAAGATGAAAAATTATTTTTAGTTAAATGGATAATAAGAACATCGGGTTTATTAACTTTATAGTTATTTTTAATTTTTTTTGTTTTATTACATCTGACATTAATATCAGCCATTTTAAACATAAATCCTAAATTATTAATATTTAAACTCATTAATAATTATATATTATAAAAAAATTATTCAAATATTATTAAAAAAAATTGATTTATTTAATATATTATGTAATATTAACTATTAAATATTCATTTATAATGAGTGTTAGAGGAAGAACTATTCCAACACCATTACCAATACCAAAATCTGAAAATGAAAAAAGAACAATAGAAAAAATTAATGATTATACCACAATAGTTAATCTAAATAATGGAACTAATTTAGATTATATCAAAAATTGTATTCCTAATAATTGTCAAATGGATAAAATAGATGAAACAATATATATTAGAGGATTAAATTGCTATGAACCTGCTAATAAATGTAATACCGTTGTATACAGCATACTAAAACATAGTTTTAGTATGCTTTACAACGTTTATATATATACACTTTTGTGTATATATATAAATTTTTAAGCATTTATATTATAAATGCTTAAAAAGATATTTTAAATTGTTATAATTTGGAAATACAGAATATACATTAATAATTATAGGAATAATTTTTGGAATTGTATTATTAGTTATTATTTTAATTTGCATAATAACTAAATGTATTGTTAAATTTTGTTGTAAAAATAGAATTACACCAACTACATAAAAATATAAAAATTAATGACTTTCTTGTTGAGTATAACATAGGAAAGTATTCCATCCAATATTAAGAACATTAACATAAATTGGTTGAAGATGTTGAGGAACAAATGAAAAATTAATCATTTGTGCCATCGGCCACACAGCACAATCAAGCATATAAATTTTTATAAACTTATTTTTAATATCATCAATACCTTCACCTAAAGATTTTTTTACTAATTGCATATTACATTCATTAAATTTCTTATATCTTTCATCTTTATCTTCAGTAAATGCTCCATCCCATAAAGGTTTTGAAACTTTAATCATAGCTCCTGATGTAATAAGGAAAAATATTGGATAAAACACTGAAAATACAAATTGATCAAGAAGAATTTTAGCAGTTAAAACTGTTTTACTTCGGATTAGTGGTTTATCAATGTTCTCAAAATTTTGTTTGAATTGTTCCCTAAAAACCTTAAATGACATATTATCTAGTGTATTATTTTTTATCGCCATATTTAATTGTTGTTTGAATTTATATGATAATACTCTTGTTTCATTATATTTTACTATACTTTCAAGTAGTGCGGGCGTTTTTGATAATTTTTTAAACCAAGCATAATAAATTGGTCCGCCAAAAACAGCTCCAAATGTTGTAAATACTACTGTTCTATGAAAATCATATTTAGTTCTTTTTTCTTGATTCTTTTCTATTTTTTGAGATAAAAGATCACCAGCTCCATAACATAAAGCAGTAGTTATTGAAGTTCCAATTTTAGGATTTACTTCAAGAAAGTTGTTATATGCTCTAAATATCTTAAACATTGTAATAATATTATAATATAATTATAATATAATGTTAAAAAATCAATTTTTTTATATAATATTAGTAATTAAAAATGGAAAACCACAACCAAAAATTATATTAGTTCCAATAGCTAGAAGTTTATATTTTGTTATATTAATATATCTAAATAACATTAAATTATATCCGATTGTATAACTGAAAGAAGTTATATAATAATAATTTTTAATTAAATTAATTAATTTATTAGCTTTTAGGTTAGATAATTTATTATTATTCATATTTTTTTTATTTTTGAAAAGTATATAAGATATTAAATTGCTAGTAAGAATAAATTGAGATGTATAGTTATATATAAATGATAAAACTATATTATTCATTATAATTATATAAATTTTATTTTTTA
>Ga0169931_10014113_pt1 | contig 10844 bp, 15 predicted proteins | sample Kivu_15m_20L_FD_129675 | JGI IMG/M metagenome (GOLD analysis project Ga0169931, IMG submission 129675) | Freshwater microbial communities from Lake Kivu, Western Province, Rwanda to study Microbial Dark Matter (Phase II) - Kivu_15m_20L... | ecosystem: Environmental > Aquatic > Freshwater > Lake... | reverse complement strand
AGGCTGGCCAGCCTGATCGTCTCCGCCTACGAGGGCGGGCTCATCCAGGCCCGGGTGGCGGGCAGCGGGGGACCGCTGCAGGACACCGCCACGACCCTGCTCGACACGCTCCGGGCCCTCATCCCCCCGGGTCGTTCGTGAGCCTCGGAGGAGCTGCCCCATGTCGACGGAACACCCACCGCCTCAGCCCGTGCAACTCACCGCCGCGGACGGGTACCGGCTCACAGCCCTGCATTACCCCGCCGTGGGCGCAGCCCAGGCCCGCCTGTTCGTCGCGGGCGCCACCGGCGTGGCGCAGCGCTTCTACGCGCCCTTTGCGAGGTTCAGCGCGAACCAGGGCATCGACGTCTGGACGCTCGACTATCGCGGGGTGGGCCTGTCGCGCCCGCCGGATCTGCGCGCCCTCCAGATGCACTACATCGACTGGGCCCGGCTCGATCTGCCGGCCCTGCTCGATCACGTCGAGGCTCGAGGCCAGGGTCCGATCTGGATGGTGGGGCACTCGTATGGCGGGCACGCCCTCGGGCTGATGCACGGGAACGCCCGGGTGCAGCGCATGGCCACCTTCGCCACCGGCGCCGGCTGGCACGGCTGGATGCCGCCGCTGGAGCGCGCGCGGGTGATGCTGCTTTGGCACGTGATCGGCCCCGCACTGGTCCGCTCCACGGGCTTTCTGGCCTGGAGCAGGCTGGGGCTGGGCGAAGACCTGCCACGCGATCTCTTCTTCCAATGGCGACGCTGGTGCCAGTGGCCGCGCTACTTCTTCGAGGACCCGGACCTGCCCGGCCTCGCCGAGGAGTTCGCCCGGGTCCGCACGCCCATCCGCGCGGTCAATGCCATCGACGACCGCTGGGCCCCGCCGGCCTCGCGCGATGCCTTCATGCAGGCCTATTGCAACGCGCCCGTGGAACGGGTGACGCTCGACCCCCGCAGCCTCGGGATGGGGCCGATCGGCCACGTCGGCTACTTCAGGCCCCGGGCCGAGGCGCTGTGGCGGGAGACGCTGGAGTGGTTGCGCGCGCCGATGGCGGCGAAATCGTCGAACGGCCTGTGACCGTCTTCAATAGGGCTTGTATCGAATACGATGCTTCGCTGCAGGAGCCCACCATGTCGCAAGCCACCACCATGACGGCCCGACTGAACCCGACGCTCAGCGAGTTCGTGGCCACCCACGTGAAGCAAGACGGTGCCTACGAGAACGTCAGCGAGTACGTGCGCGATCTGATCCGGCGCGACATGGAGCGCAGGGAGCAGCAGGCGTTCGACCGGCTGAAGGCGGAACTGGCTCAGGCGTTTGCCGCCCCCGAGTCGACCTACAGGCCCTTGACGGCGGCAGATGTGATCTCGCGCAACTCGGCGGGCGCCTGAACGGTGCCCGCGGCCGGACGGGTTCAGGAGTCAGCTTCCTGGCGTCTGGACGGGATTTACCGTTACACACGTGATCGCTGGGGCGAAGCGCAAGCGCAGGCCTACATCACCGGGCTGTTCGAAGCCTTCGAACGCATCGAGATGCACGGGGTGGCGTCCAAGCCGATACCCGCTGAGTTCGGGGTCGAAGGTTTCTACTTCCGCCACGAGCGCCACTTCGTGTACTGGCGGCGTTTGTCCAACGGCGACATCGGCATCGTGACCCTGCTCCACGAGCGCATGCACCAGCTCGAGCGTTTTCGGGAAGACTTTCCTGGCGAACCCAGGACCCTGTAGCCGGGGGTCCGGGGCATGCGAAGCGTCAGGACAGGACAGACGTCGCGGCCTACGGGAGATCGGAGCGACGTCCTGCGGCCCCTCACCGATGGCGACCGAAGCCCATGCGCCGCAGTAGCCCGTCCCGGCGGACGACCTGATGCCACAGCGCGGCCGCGACGTGCAGGCCGATCAGGGCCATCAGCAACTTGGCGGCCACGACGTGCGCCACGCGCATTCAAGAGCCATCGAAGGTGGCTTCCGAACCGCGGGCCCTGGGCGCGGCCGGGACGAGCGGCACCGCACGGTCATGGGTCGACGGATCGCCCAGCGCGGCCACGACAGTCCGTGCGAGCGATTCGCGCGAGAGCTTGGCCAGCAGCGAGTCGCCGGCTGCATTTCTTGGGCCGGCAAGTCACAGGGCGCATCATCCAGCAGCATGGGGCGCAGTGCCGTCCACGCGAGACCGGAGCTCGACAGCAGGTGCTCGCTGCGGGTGTGGTCGGCCATCGAGTGGCGCACCTGGCTCAGCCGCAGGAAGGCCCGGCCCCACCAGGGGATCAGAGACCCGCTCTCACCCGCCCCGAAGGCGCTGACATAGACGATGCGGCGCACACCCGCGCGCTGCATGGACTGCACGATGGCGGCCACCGAGCGCGAGGTGAGGTCCGGCGGCGACACCAGGGGCGCGAAGGGCGAACGCGTACGGCGCGAGATCCCCAGGCACACGGCCACGGCGCCGGCGCCCTTCACCGCTCGCGCGACGTCATCGGGGTCGGTCGAGTCACCCACCGAGACCTCGTCCGCGCCCTTCAGCACCCCGCGCTGCAGCTCGGAGCGCACGACGGCACGCACCGACCACCCGGCCCTCGCAGCAAGATCGACAACGTGCCGGCCGGTGGCGCCCGAGGCGCCGAACACCACGAGTCTCATCGTCCCCTCCTCAGGCATCGGGCAGCACGACATCGAAGGTACCCGCCGGCACGCCATCGCTGCCCGGGGCCAGGCGGACGAGCATGCGCTCGCGCAGTTCCGCATCGGTGATGCGGCTGACGAAGGAGTCGCGCTCGTTGCCCGGCTCGCCCGCGAACCAGACCTCGATGGCCAGCGCCGCTCTTCCGGCCACGGCGACCCTCAGGTGGATATGGGCGGCGCGCTTGATGAGCCCGCCGGAGCGCCCGTAGCCGCGCGGCCGGATGGTCGTGAACGTTGCGGCCGTCCGCGTCGACCCGTTGCCCGGCGGGCGCCTGGCGGCCGTCCATGCGGTGCTGGAGGGCGAGTGCGTGGTCTCGCTGGTGGGCGAGCCCGCTGCCGTGCGCCTGTCGGCGGGCGACGTCGTGGTCCTGGGCGCGGTCACGAACGCGAGCGCGCGCCTGGGCCCCGTGCTCACGCTGGTCCGGGCCGAAGCGGGGCAGCCGGCCGGCGTCTCGGCGGCGGTGCTGCGTCGGGCCGCCGAGGCGCTCTTGATCCAGGCGCTGCGCGGCGCCCTCCTCGATGCGTCGCCCGCCTCGGGATGGCTGGCCGCGGCGTCCGACCCGCGGCGGGCCCCCGCGCTCGCAGCCCTGCACGAACAGCCCGAGCACCGCTGGACGCTGCCCGAGCTGGCAGGCTTGGCGCACCTGTCGCGCACCGCCTTCTTCGGGCGCTTCCAGGCCTGCATGGGCCAGACACCCGCCGAGTACCTGCAGTGGTGGCGCCTGCAGTTGGCGGCGCAGCGGCTGCGGGAGACCCAGGACAGCGTCGTCGAGATCGCGATGGCGGTCGGCTACGACAACGCATCAGCGTTCGCCCGGGTCTTCAAGCCCTGCGCCGCAGCGTGGGCCGGCTCGCCGGCTCAAGTCATGAACGGATTCAGCAATGGAACGTCGAAGGGTTCGAAGTCAGCCACGTTCCGCGTCACCACCGTGAGTCCGTGAACCTGGGCCGTCGCCGCGATCATGGCGTCCTCGACCACGGTATCTGACCGCCCGTGCATCAAGCGTGCCCACGCGCGAAAGGTCCTCGCGTCCATCGGGAGCACGTTGTATGCGCTGGCCACCATCTCCAGCCAGGCCTCGATTTGCGATGCCTTGACCTCATCCTGCTCACGCGTGATCTCGATGCCGGCCTGGATCTCGCCGATGGTCACCGCGGAGAGATGAAGCGTCGTGTCTTCGAGCCCTTCGAACCACGCCAGCACGGCGCCGTGGGGCTTGGGCCTGCGCAGTTCCGAGACCACGTTGGTGTCGAGGAGGTACATCGCATTCACCTGACTGCTGCCGGCGTCCGCCTGCGCGCAGCCCCGCGAGCGGGAAGGACAAGCTCCGCGCGTGCCGCGTCGGCAAGCAGAAGTTGCTTGAGCGTTGGCCGGGCGGCGGCCTGCAGTCGTCGCCATTCGTCCACGGGCACCAGTACAGCGGCCTCGGCTCCCCGTTTCGTCACCATCTGCGGGCCTTCGGCCAGGCAGGTGTCGAGGAACTCACTGAAGCGCGCCTTCGCGTCCTGGACAGGCCATACCTGCATGGATCACCTCCAAACTGACTGGTCGGATGACTAGTTTAGGGCCGCTGGCTGCCGAACGTCGACACCGCGGACGTCGGCGCCTCCCGGCGCACGGTCAGGGTCTTGCGATCGCCCAGCCGACCTGAACCCAGCCGTCGAAAGCGTCGGTTTCGAAGGTCCTTGTCCGGCGCAGCCCAGGGTGCGATCATGGTCGGCTGAAAGCCACCGCCATGACCGCCAGCACCGATTCGTTCTCTGCCCCTGCGTCGGCCTCGTCGCCGGTGGCACCGCCTTCCCCGGCCCCCCAGCCCTGCGGCCAGCGGCTGTTCATCCAGCGCAACCACCTCCAGCAGGCCTTCGTCGGCCCCGACCCCGATGCACCGTCGGCACGGCCACTGCAGCCCGGGCAGGCGCGCCTGGCGATCGACAGCTTCTCGCTGACGGCCAACAACGTCACCTATGCCGCTTTCGGTGAGGCGATGCAGTACTGGCAGTTCTTTCCCTCGGGGCAGGAGGGTCTGGGCTGCCTGCCGGTGTGGGGCTATGCCACGGTCTGCGAGTCGGGGGTGGAGGGCGTGCCAGTGGGTCGGCGCGTGTGGGGCTACTGGCCTGCGGGCACGCATCTCGTGGTGCAGCCGGTGCGGGTCGGGCCTGCGGGCTTCGTCGACGGGGCAGCCCATCGGCAAGGCCTGGCCGCGGTCTACAACCAGATCCTCTTCTGCGATGCGGACCCTGGCTGGACGCCCGAAGGTGAAGACCTGCAGGCCGTGCTGCGGCCGCTCTTCATGACGGCCTGGCTGCTGGACGACTTCCTGGCCGAGCAGGGCTACTTCGGCGCACGGCAGGTGCTCTTGTCCAGCGCTTCCAGCAAGACCGCCCAGGCCACGGCGCACTGCCTGTCGCAGCGGCGCGCCGAGGTGGGGTCACCCCGGGTCGTGGGCCTCACCTCACCACGCCATGCGGGCTTCGTGCAGCGCCTGGGGTGCCATGACGAGGTGCTCCCCTATGGCGAGCTGGAAGGGCTGGACCCCGCTGTCCCCACGCTGTACGTCGACTTCGCCGGCGATGCCGCCCTGCGCCTTCGGGTGCACACCCATTGGGGCGCCCGCCTGACGTACAGCAGTTCCATCGGCGGCACGCACTGGAGCGAACTGGGCTCGGGCAAGGGCCTGCCCGGGCCGCGCCCGGTGCTGTTCTTCGCGCCCGCACAGGCCAAGGCCCGCAGCGCCGCGCCGCCCGAGGGCTGGAGCGCGGCTGAATTGCAGCGACGCATGAGGCTGGCCTGGTCGAGCTACATCGCCCGGGTGCAGACGCAGCAGTGGATGCGGATCGTCCGGCACCGGGGGGCGGCCCAGGCCCTGCAGGCCTATCTCGACATGGTGGCCGGCCAGGCCGACGCCCAGGAAGGGTGGATGCTGGACATGCACGCGGCGCCGAGCTCTAGTGTGGACGGCAAGGCTAGCTGATGCGCGCAGCACGACTGCCGCCGTGCAACTCGGCCAGGCGCGCCGCCTGGGCGTGGACGGCCGCTTCGCCGGCCGCGATCAGCCGCTCTCGGTAGGCGCGCGACCAGCCCGCCCAGTAGCCGGTGTCGGGGTGGAGCAGGACATCGGCCGCGCGGGCGTCGGGCTGGGTGAGGGCACGCTTTCGCAGGTCGATGTCGCGGTAGCGCGCGGCCGCGGCGGGGGCGCGGTCCTCGTGCGCCGAGGCGTCCACCGCCAGCACCCGGGACGCACCGAGCCCGCGCGCCAGGCGCACGGGCAGGGGCAGGCGCTGGTCGGCGTCGACGTAGCGCACACCGCCGATGTTCACCGGCGCGAGCCGCCCCACGATGGCCGAGGACGCCTGGACCGCCAGGCCGGCGTCCCCGCGGGTGAAGGCCACCGCCTCGCCGTCGTCGGCGCGCACGGCCACGCAGGCCGCGGGCAGCGGCAGGTCCTCGAGCCGGCGGCCGCCCAGCACCTCGTTGACCAGCCCGGCGATGCCGCCGCCGTGCAGCCACTCCGGCCCGCGGGGGTTCCAGCGCAGCAGATCCCAGGGCTGCAGGTCCAGGGCGAATTGCTCCAGCCGCGCCGCGCCCAGGCCGGCCGCCCAGAGCGTGCCGGCCAGCGCGCCCGCCGACGCGCCGACGATGAAATCCGGCTGCAGCCCCAGCGCGGCCAGGCCCTTCAGCACGCCCACGTGCACGAAGCCGCGCGGCCCGCCCGAGCTGAACACCCAGGCGACGCGGGGCGTCTCGGGGGCGGCGATTGGCAGGCCCAGCGGCGCGGCCTCGGGGTCGCGCAGCCTGCTCGACGCACCGTGCCCCGGGCCCGCGTCGGCCGCGCCTGCGCAAGCCAGCAGCGCGCAGGCGGCACCGAGGACGCTGCGGCGCGTCGCGCGCCTGTCGGGCGCCCTGGGCGCGGCCGGCACGGACTCGATCGCCTGCATGCCCGGGCTCGCTCAGTGGCCGATGCTCGGCGCCGAGCGCAGGTGTTCAGCCGACGAGACCTGCTCCAGCAGGAAGCGCGCCGCCGACTCGGCGCTGATCGACAGGCCGATGCCGCGGCCGTCGGCACTCACGCGCCAGGGCTGGTCGGGTCCGTCCACGATGTTGGGCAAACGCACCGAGACCCACTCGACGGGGCTGGCGCGCAGCGCCGCCTCCATGCGGTTCTTGTCCTCGATGATGGGCAGCAGCCACCGCAACAGCAACGGGATGACCAGCCGGTTGGCGACCCAGGTGCCGCTGCCACCGGCCCCGACGTTGGACATGCACACGATGCGCGGCACGCCGTGCCGCTGCATCGCGGCCAGGACGGCCTTGACGGAATCGGAGACCAGCGTGGTGGGCCGCCCGTCGCCCTTGCCGCCGATGCCCAGGCAGTGGATCACGGCATCGGCCCCCTGCACGCTGCGCTCGACATCGCTCATGGCAGTGGGACTGCCGCCGATCACGGCCAGCGCGGGGTGCTCGAGCGTCATCCGGGCGGGGTCGCGCACCAGAGCGACGACCTCGTGACCCTGCGCCAGCGCCTGCCGGACGACGAGCCCGCCCGTCAGACCGGTGGAGCCGAAGACGGCGATCCGCGTCATCGCCCTCACCACCGCTCGACCGATGGCCGCAGGTCGAGCTCGAAAGTCCACGCATCCCGGGGCTGGCGGTGCAGCCAGGCGTAGGCCTCGGCGATGTGGTCGGGGTTCAGGATGCCCTCGGGCCCGGCTTCGGCCACCCGTTGGGCGAAGTGCTCGCGCGCGAAGGCGGTGTCGATCAGGCCGTCGACGACCACGTGCGCGACGTGCAGGCCCTGGGGGCCGAGTTCGCGCGCCATGGACTGCGCCAGGGCCCGCAACGCCGCCTTGCCCCCGGCGAAGGCCGCGAAGCCCGCGCCGCCGCGCAGGCTGGCGGTGGCGCCGGTGAACAGCAGCGTGCCGCGCCCGCGCGGCAGCATCATGCGCGCCGCCTCGCGCCCGACCAGGAAGCCAGCCAGAGCGCACATCTCCCAGACCTTGAAGTACTTCTGCGCCGTCGTCTCGAGGATGGAAAAGCGCACGTTGCCACCCACGTTGAACACCACCACGTCGATGGGGCCGACCCCGGACTCGACCTGGTCGAAGAAGGCGCTGACCTGCTCCTCGCGCCGCGCGTCCAGCGCGTAGGCGTGCGCCCGCCCGCCCTGCGCGGCGATGCCGTCCACCAGCGGCTGCAGCGCGGCGGCGTTGCGCCGGGCCACGCAGACGGTGTGGCCCTCGCGCGCGAAGCGCCGGGCCACGGCCGAGCCAGTGGCGTCACCGGCGCCGATGACGCAGCACACGCCGGGGCGGTTCAGGGTGTCGTTCTCCATGGCCGGGCCTCAGGCGCGCGCCGTGGGCCGGGCCGAGACGGCCGCGAACCAGCGCATAAGGTGGGGCATCTCGGCCGGCACGCGCAGGCCCACGGCCTTGCCCAGCACCAGGGCACACTGGGCCACGATGTCGGCCAGCGTGTAGTCGGCCCCGGCGATGTGGGGCCGGTCGGCCAGTTCACGGTCGAGCCAGGCCATCGTCTGCAGCGCGCGGCGGCGCGCCCAGGCCGCGACCTCGGGCACCTGCTCGATGCGGCCGCGGTAGAACTCGCTGGTGTGGGCGAAGGCGTCGACGATGGGACCGGACAGCTCGTGGTCCATGCGCAGCGTCCACATCTCGACGTGGGCTGCCTCCCGCGGCGTGCGCCCCATCAGCGGCGGCTGCGGGTGCAGCGCCTCCAGGTAGCGGCAGATCGCCAGCGACTCGGCAATCGCGCTGCCGTCGTCGAGCTCGAGCACCGGGAGCCTGCCCAGCGGGTTGAGCCGCCGGAATTCGGGCGTGGCATTGGCCCCGCCCGCAGCGTCGACCTCGCGCCTGTCGATCGACAGGCCCTTCTCGGCCAGGAAGATGCGCACACGGCGCGGGTGCATCCCGGGGGTGAGGTCATGGAGGATCATCGCGGGTCTCCTGGGGGGTGAGGGCTCGGTGGGACAGGTGAGGCGGGTCGGGAACGGGTCAGGCCGCCGCCAGCGGCGCGCGCAGCGACTGGATGACGCGCGCGACCACCTCCCGCGCCAGTTCGGGCAGGGGCGCGAGCGCCGCCGGCACGCGGCCGCTGCGCAGCGCGGCCGCGCCGTGGATGGCGCTCCAGGCGAACAGGGCGTCGCGCTCGCCGGGAGGCTGCGCGGTCAGGCCCGTCAGGTGCAGGCCCAGCAGCGCGGCGGGCAGGTGGTCGTAGCTGTTGCGGCGCCCCGGCGGGGCCGCGGCGGCACGGTAGCCGGCGGCCTGCGCCCCGAACATCAGGCGCCACAACGCCGGCTCGTCGTCGGCGAACTGCAGGTAGGCCTGCGCCAGGCGCAGCATGCGCGCCTGCGCCTCGGCCGCGTCCGTCGGAGGCCGGGCGATGTCGAAGGCCTGCGCAAAGCGCGCGGCCAGCCGGTCGAAGCCCACGCGCGCCACTTCGCACAGCAGGTCCTCGCGGCTGCCGAAATGCCGGTAGGCCGCGGCCGCCGTGACGCCGACGCCGGCGGCGAGCTGGCGCAGCGACAGGCCCTCGATGTCGGGGGCGGCGAGCGCGGCGTCGAGCAGGGCCTGGCGCAGGTGGCCGTGATGGAAGGCGCGGCCGGGCGCGCCGGGCCTGCGCGCGGGGCGGGTCCTCGATGGTGGCGCCATGCGTTCCCGTTCCATGCGTCGATGTTATCTATGTTTACTTTGGTGGCGCAAGGCCCCACAATGTATGTGAACATTGTTCACTCTGGAGGTTTCGCATGCGACCGATGACCCTTCCGTGCACGCTGCCGGGCCCCGCGACGCGCCCCACGCCGCCAGCGCGGCGCCGCAGCACGGTCGCCGCGCTGGCGGCGGCCGCCGCGCTGGGTGCCTGCGCCGTCGCCCCGCCGGACAGGCCGGCGGTCCAGGCGCAGCCGCAAGCCCAGGCGCAGCCGCAGGCCGCCGGCGCGTCCGGCCCGCTGCTGCCCCCGGGCGGCCGGGTGCCCACCGTCGTCGGCCGCCTGGCGGTGCGCGACACGGGGCCGGCAGCCGCCGGCGGCGAGGTGGTCGTGCTCTGGCCATCGATCCTCTCCGACCACCGCATCTACCGCGCGCAGATCGAGGCCTGGCGCGGTCGGCACCGCCTCGTCGTCATCGACGGTCCCGGCCACGGCGACAGCGGCCCGGCGCCCGGCCCCTTCACGGTGGCGCACTGCGGCCAGGCCCTGGGCGAGGTGCTGGACGCGCTGGGGATCACGCAGCCCGTCGTCGTCGTCGGCACCTCCTGGGGTGGGCTGGTGGCCGGTGAGTTCGCGCTCGCGCAGCCGGCGCGCACGCGTGCCGTGGTGATGCTGAACACCCCGGTGCACACCGCGCCCGGCGGCCCGGGCTTCGGCGACCGCTTCGTCACCTGGGGCGCACGCTGGATCCACGGCACAGGCCTGTACCGCGACGGCGTCGCGCGCGCCTTCTTCCTGCCGGCCACGCGCGAGCGCGGCGGGCCGACGCTGGAAGACTTCCACCAGCACCTGCGCCAGGCCGACGGCGCCGCGCTCGCACTGTCGGTGCGCGCGGTGCTGATCGAGCGCGAGGCCCTGGCCCCGCGCCTGGCCGGCATCGGCGCGCCGACGCTGTTCGTCGCCGGCCGGTACGACGGGATGTACCCGCTGGAGGGCCTGCGCAGCGCCGCCGCCGCCCTGCCCCGCGGCCGCTTCGAGGTGCTCGACACCGGGCACATCTCGGTGGTGGACGCGCCGGCGCAGGCCACGGCGCTGATAGACGGGTTCCTGGCGGGGCTGGAGCAGGCCGACAGGTGAGCACCATGGTTGCCGAGATCTTGGTGTCTCCTGGCCAAGCATCACCCCCGAGGCGCCAGGCCTTCAGCCCCCCTCCCCTCGCGGGAGCGGGGTCGGGGAGAGACCCATGTAGCGCCGCCGGCGCCACCGACTCGATCCCGGAACCGGGCGGCATGGAGCCCGGCCCTGGCTCCCCTCCCCCCTCGCGGGGGAGGGGCTGGGGGAGAGGGGGGGTGGGCGCCGAGGCCTCAGAGCCTGAGAGTTTTTCCGCCGTGCCCGAAAGGCGCGCCAAAACGCCCCGAATCTAGGCGCAAACCACAGCCATAGCTCGGGCTATGGCGCGGATTTGCAACGACGAGACGGGGTGTTTTGGGGTGCAAGGCGGGCATGGGGGAAAGACTCTCAGGCTCT
>Ga0169931_10014112_pt1 | contig 10845 bp, 4 predicted proteins | sample Kivu_15m_20L_FD_129675 | JGI IMG/M metagenome (GOLD analysis project Ga0169931, IMG submission 129675) | Freshwater microbial communities from Lake Kivu, Western Province, Rwanda to study Microbial Dark Matter (Phase II) - Kivu_15m_20L... | ecosystem: Environmental > Aquatic > Freshwater > Lake ... | reverse complement strand
GTCTTTTTTCTAAGCTTACTCTGACCATTATTGCCATTTTCTTCCTATACACCCTATCTCAACCACCGACTTTCTTTGAGAACCTCCCTCTTTTTCTCCTTCGACGACACTCTTATCCTATTCATCGACTTCTCCCCCTCCACCGACTTAGGCTGACTATTATAAACTTTCCCTCCCAATTTAGTAAGCATTCTGAATGGCTAAGGACTCTGATGCATAACTCTCTGCAGTACCATCTATCTATTGATCTTACCTGCAGCTTGCTACCACTTTCTATCTGCTATTTTCCTGTCCTAGTGGGTGAGTTGTCGGTCTTAGCCTGGTTGGTTCTAGAGGTATCTATCACGATAGAACTGGCCTACGCTTTTGGAAGTGGATGGTCTTTTAAAATTGAACTTCATAGTGAGATTTAAATTTGTATTATTATTATACCCAGCGTCATACTGTACTATCACTACATTACATCATAAATAGCTAATTATTTTAATATGAACCATAGATATTACTATTTATCAAATATAATCACAAATCATAGATAAAACTTGATAAACATAAAATCCTTCAATTTGTCATTCCTCTCCACCACATGTATCGCCTCATCACCATCCTGAAGCACATATTGTAAAGTCAACTGGAACCATCTATTAGTTGATTTCTGTAATAGAATAGATTAAGAATATGTTCGTATTTGTACCAATTTACACGAAGTCGCCGGGATCAAATAGTATGGTAATTATGTTTTATCTTTCAATGCTTTCTTGAAGTCCTATGTTGATACGATAGTACTTTGAACAGGCTGGGGGATATGTAGTTTTAAAGGTCTGTTATTTTCTCCTTGCCCAACAAATCGATAGCCTCGTTGTACCTGTTGAGAAACAGTTAGGGTATTCTGTTTCTTTTGAAGCCTTTGAGAGATCTTTATATTTCGTTGAGATTGCTTCTGTTTTACCACTAGTGATTCAAGCGGGATATGAGGTCAACTCGCTAGTATTGGTAGGGGTCGACGATGGTATGAGATTATATTTAGGGCTTGAAGAGGGAGCTGGCGAAATAAGAGATACGATTAACTAGGGTTCTCATCTTAATTATAATTATCTTATTAAATCATAGATAATATTAATGCAAAAATGGTCATTTAATTTAGAAGTATTAATTAAAATTAAACGAATTCGTATTTGAAAATTTTTGTTTTAATAAAAGTTTGATTATTGATGCATTTTGTCTGACGAATTGATAATAGTTGGTATTTGACAATAGCTTAGAATAAAATAAAAATGTAAGCATTCGTCAAAAACTAGTAAGACCGAATGAACTTCTTATCCAAATACAACCTCTCAAAATAATCCAACATCGATTCCCTATACAAATTCCTGACCTAAAACCCTCTAGACATCTTCACCATAACATTCAATAAAATCAAGTAAAAATACTTATAAACTGCCTAAATACCATTAAGCGTGCTCAGTAGTGAACAAAACAGAATGATATTGTAGTAAAGCATGTAGATGATGTAACAGTAGGAAAGATTGTATGCGTAGTAGTAGTAGGAAGATAGGAAGGTTAGGTTGGAATAGTTTGAGAAGAAATTGGTTGCTTTGCAGAAAATTTAGAGGGATTTCCATAGTCAGTTGTAGAGGAGATAGAAGTAACATAAGAGGAAGAAAGAGAGAAGGTAGGAGAGGAGAAAATAGAAGGAAAAATATCGAAAGTACATGAACAGCATAACCCAAAAAACAGTACCAAACACCAGGCCTATAATAAAAACCTAAAGAATACTCTAAAATCTAGAACCAGAACACGATTAACAACTAAATTTTGATGACTATTATAGGTAGGCTCCAGTAATTGTAAAATAATAGAAACAGTCGACTGATTTGAAAAGGACAAGGTTGATGCTGAGACAGATGTCCAAGGAGGATCAGGGATTGGAGCATAGTATGGAGATTGAGGATTAAATAGCTAAAGCTATGGAAAGTAAAAGGCTAACGGATAGAAACAGTAGGGAAGAGAACTAAAATAAAAAGTAGTAAATATAATAAGCCTAAATGTTAGAAGAAAACGCGTTATAAGCATGTGAGGCTAGTGTATAGCTGATGATGATTACTGATCCAGCAACTAATGCTTAGCAAGATAACGAAGATATACCTGACCAAATATACCCCTAAATCTAACAAGAATAACATTTAAAGGCTTAGTTTTTATAATCAAGCCTTGCGATAACATCAAACAACATATAAATAACTGCAATATAAAGTCTAAAGCAACAACAACAATAATAAAAACCCTCATTTTTGATATCAGTTTAATAATAATAAGTGTAATAGGAACAAGTATACATTTAAGCGTAGCCTACATTAGTGTAATTGCTGTAAGAACAATAGCAAGATATACAAACATCTTACATGCAACCTCGACAATAGCAAATATATTTCACAATGAAACCCATATAGTAGTAGCTAAGACCGATATAATAGTAGCCTAGTCCTCCAAGACTTTCCTTCAAAAAAATGAAAGCCACTCGCTAAGCCAAACAACTAGTCATCACCAGCATCCTCAACGAACAAATCAACGAATCACCAACCCAACCCAAAAGAACACCACCTGTATTATAAGCAAAAACAGTAAGCGAAAGCATAGCTATTACTCCAGCCACTCCTGCGTTGCCAGCTAAGTCTCCTAAATTGAACTTCAAGAAGATGATGGCGTAGAAACGAGGAGTCAATACTAGTAGAGACAACGGGAAGGCCATGGATTTTAGTAGAGTAAATGGGAAAAATAAGAAATTAATTAACAGTTTTTTCGAACAGAATTGATGATCCTATTATTTTTATTCCACTAGAAAACATCAATAAAAGAAAGATTATTTTTAAGCTCAATTTTGACCAGATAAAATAAAACAAAATTATTTAGCCTATAACTTTCTATTAAAAATAAATTAAAAACAAAAAATATCATCTAACCTGCCCTGAACTTTAACTATGTAGTTTTATATATTTTTACATATTTTTGAGAACGTGGCTAATTTTTCTTGTATTTTATAAATTTGTAACCATTTTCTGCTCATCTCATAACTTCTTTAATTCCGTTTAGTCAAATAAATCAATTTAGAAGAAATGTCCGCCTCCAATACCCCATCTACGAACTACCATCGCACCCAAACCTTCGGAGAACCCCCACAAAAAGACTAATTACCCTAAAATACATAAGTGTAAGACCATATCTCATGTCTTCAGTTCAGTCCATCAGGGTAGACCTTGGCAGTGGGTGACCAGGCAGGCAGAATAATACTATTTCAGCACTAGTAACTCAACTACGACTATTCTCATGAGTTCCAATCGCATAATAGTTAGTTTGACACACTGAAGCAAACATACATTGCGCCTACAGTTAGACACATAAAATGGTTGCATCCTCAAGGCAAGTATCAAAAGATGCTGAGTTCGAATGGCAACACTATAAAATTATGGAAAATATATGAGAAATAAAAAAATAGAGGAAAGATGAGGTTAGATAGTGAGGAACATATATAATTGACTTAGTTATAGAGTAAATAGGAGAAGATAATAAAAACAGATCTGAAGTAAATATATAATAATTCGTATGGTTCACTTATAAATAGTTTGGATGTGAGTTGTAATCAACAGTATATTTTTGCAGCCAATCAGACATAAATTCTCTTGTGGAGCCTATAAGCAGCATAATCTCCATATATACTCAGATAATTAATATCTTGTATTAGTCCTAAATAACAGTAGAATACAAATTTTATAACATGTGCTCAACTCCATCCTCACACATAGACGACATACATATATGGCACCAATAAAGGCAATTTACAGCTATAAGATACAAGAGTTTCGCAGAATAGTCCACGATGCGTGTCATTCTGCCGACATAAGTAGTCTACTCACCTAAGCTAACTCATCAGCCAGTACACTTCAGTCATGTTCATGCCAGGCACCACTAAAATAATCTCGAGAGATCTTTTGTCAATTAAAATATGGGATATATGCAATCCCTCGCAGCCCACCTAAACAATATACGTCGATTAATCCCTCAAATCTCATCTAAACGATCTTTTCTAAGCAGACTGCCTTAACGATAGTTTCAGTTTGAGCCTAGCAGGCACAAATATACTCACTGGCAGCTATAACTCATTCAGCCTCATCGATAAATAAAACTATAACAATACCAATTTTCAACTAAATTAAGAAATCTAAAGTAAGTAAAAGAAAACAAATAATTTCAATTTTAGTTCTAAAATATAGGCTCAAGACTACAACAAACTCACAGGACAGATCGCAATTTCAAACAAAAACTGTTTTTACATATATTCTCAAAAACAAACAAAACAAAGCGAATGAATATTCTTTCCATACCAAAAAATGATTATTTATATATATGTATCACAGTATTTGTTTATTCAATCACTGATCACTTCCCTATATTTCTATCTTATTCTAACTCATTCCACCAACATCCACTCTCCTGAAATCATCGACAAGTTTTCTGATCAATTTGTCTCCATAGCTCCTAGCAAGTAGTTTCAGGTGTCGTTTGGTTCTGATGTGCACTCGATAGCTGTAGTAGTTATTGCCACATACATCACAATACTTCTCCTTAGGCTACCCTCTCTTCAACACCCTACATATACGACATTTCTTCTCATAAATCTCCTAAAACTTCCTTCTCTGCATAAGTAGACTCCCCCTGATCTCAGCCTAAGTATAAAATGTATTACAATATCTGTTTTGAGTGCGAAGCTGGGAGTGTAGTGCAATCTATCATGATTGAAAACAACCAAATGTCTGTTGCTGGTATAGGTCACCCAGGCTATTTGATGTTTGTGTTGTCCGTTGATCATATGCAGGGTCAGCTGAGACATATTTAGATTTATGATATGCACAAACTAGTCTAAATATCATATAGCTTCGCACTCATTATATATAATTCAAAATGAAGAACAACTAAGAATGGAAACTTGTTTATTTTTAACCCAGGTACCTCTAGAGCTACTTCCCAGATGGTAGTTGTTTGACCTGGTAGAGACAAAGAATAACACATTACTCTAACAAAGGATTACGCACGCAAATACCATTGTAAGATATCCATCATTCGTAAGAACTTACATAAAAAATCATTAAAATTATAGAGAAAGTTAATGAGTTTAATGATTAGCATCTTGCCATGCCTAGGGCTCATCAAAAAGGTATTGATTACAAATACAAAAAATATAAAATAGAGGAGTACTAATGGTAACATAGCCTGGTCAAAATGAATAATTACGGATATTATGTCAACAGTGACGATATCAATGCAACTCTACAACTATCTAAAGATCTCTACAAAGTTACAATAACTTACCTACAAAAAACAGGATAGAGGAGAGTTAAAGAAGGCACAGGATCGTATCAGAACAATCCTCGCAAACAACTTCTATAAAAATATGCATACAACTATACTTAGTTTCCCCTCTAGAACTCAACCGCATAGATCGAACATGAATACGTGCCCTCACACAAACAATTTACGATATTTTCATTGCCACAACGATGGTACCCTGCAATCAAAATAATATGGAACTACTTACTCTGCAATCAACTTATAAAGCATTCTTTCGATTATATTGATTTTTAAGACCCAGATAATCGACTAGCAGATCAGATAAAAACTACAAAAATGCCACAATATAAACTGATATACTCCTAATTAACCTAAGACAACTAACCTTATAGTAATAGTTTACCTCCGATGTATGGTAGACCAAACCACAACCACAAATGCAAGTGGATGTATGTATAGACATCAAATATACAAATAATCGGGTATTGTCAAGATAGGCTCTTGTGCTAGAACCATGGCTACTGGCTGTTTGATGGCAATAAACTATGTTATAATCCCATCAACAAAGCAGGATTCGATTATTAGGTTCATTTGAGTGCATTTCCTTTAACTGTTAGATTCGATCAACAACCCAATAGAAATCTTAAACCGTATATAGTGGCTTTTGATAATTATATTAGGCATCGTTAAAGTTTCTAGGAAGGTAATGTTCCTTTACAATAAAATAAAGGAGATGATACTCTGATACACTAATAGATTCATTAATCTTTAGGCGTGTTCAAAGCCTACGCCAACTCGATGAGCATCACTAAATTCAACGACAAAACCATCATGACTCTCCAGAACAATCAACTACAAATATTCACTTCCTAGGGCAAATCGATCTTCATGTATCTCGATGGCAGACCAGTCGCCCCATAGTACCAACAATACTTATCATATCTCACCGATTTCCACTAAAGAATCCATGATCCGCAATCCTACGCCTAACGTCAACGCCTCAACCAGTAGATTTCAGACCGAATATAGCGATCTTAGATATTTTTGAAAATAGGCAGGCACATGCAACAACGATGATACTATTGTATTTTTATAAGCCATTTGCTATAATAATGCATTTGTTTGTTGTGGCTATAATAATACGTATGCTTAGTAACCCTGTTATATATCACACTCACTTAAGACGCTACTACACGTCATCTATGCTGCACATTGAACCCAATATAATGCCCTATAACTACTACTACTGCTCCACGAAGTCTTATATCCCCGTAGGTAGGTCGTAGAGCGACATCTTACGAAGGAGCTTTATCTAAGAAGTTTTCTATTTTAGTTTTTAGGGCTAGGGTGGAAGTTGTTACTGTGGTATTTTTTTGGATGAGGTCATTATGAAGCGAGGAAGGGATTATTTTGTCATGTTTTCTTGGTGCTTGCGGGGCAGAGTGGGTTGCATAGATAGTGCGATAACGGCTTATAATTTTAATATTGCAAGCAGAAGTATTTAAAAGAATCCAAAAAAGAAACAAGAAAAAGATAAAAGAGGATATATTTTGCTTTTTTTGGCAAGATTTTTAATAAATTTTTGTTTTATAATTCATTTTTTTTTGAATAATCGTAGTATATGCTTTTATGTCATTTATGTTCATTTTTTGAATATTTCTTATCTGCCTGTTATATACTTTAATTGTATTGATAGTGGATGATAGTAGTGGTGTTTGTGAGTATGTTTGCAATAAAATTCACCTGCTTATAAACAAAATTATCGATGAACAATACTTCTTCCAATCCCTCGGACTACTAGTTCCTCCTCCGCACCCTCTCCGAAGGCAACGCCATCGCCAAGTCCGAATCCCTCAAACGCCTCAACACCCTCGTCCTCACTGACAAAAAACAATTCGCAGCCTACTCCAAACGCATCGTCGTTGCCCTCCAAGACCTCATCCTCCAATAAGCAGTACTCATCCCCTGAGTCAGTAAGATGTCAACTTGCTCGCGGCTACTCTCACGCTCGAAATAATAAACCTCAACCCCAGAGATATCGAGTACTATCTAAAAAGTAAGTTACTAAGACCACTACTAGCTAATCTAGGAGATCCCAAGCCACAACTACGCAAAACTTCACATTATTGTCTGTTGGGCTATGTTAGAACATTTAAAAATTTCGACGACCTGATGGAAGTTTACCTGCAATAAGGTCTCTAGAGCCACTAGTGGCAACTCAGACAGAAAAGCATTAATTCACTCCAATCAATCATAGTCATGGAGATCAGGTATATGAACTGGGAGTCTAAAATATTCAAACAAACTTTCGAAGCGTTACTGATGAGACTCAAAGATTAGAATGGGTTCGTGCAGAAAGCTGCAGAACAGTGTCTTTTGAGTCTTTCTAAAGTATAATAGCTGAGGAATTTTGCTAAAAAACTTAATAGTAATTTATTCAATCAGCTCAAAACTTTCTGTGAAGAGCAGTATGAACAAGGACATCTCAATGAAGTCAAGCTCTAATTAGGAACTAAGAAAGATAAGGTATAGTCGTAGAGGTACATGTAAAACAACTCCAAAATGCGATCTAATGGTCATACTGTGTCTCTAAACAACACCTAGATCATTGACAAATATCGAGCCTAGGGCAGATTAGATGCCAGAGCAACTCCCTTGAAAATATTCAACGAATAGTAACCCACTAGAAGAGCCAGATAAGACAAATCTCCAGATAAATATTCTCTTAGAAAAGCATAATCTGCCATGAAAGTAAGCCAACATAAGTAACTACAGCATTCTGTCAATTTAAAATAAGCAAGGAACCCTTAAAGCAACCATAAGAATATCACTAGGTAATCGAGTGTGCTTCTTCCACCGATATCGCTATAAAGAAACGGACCTAATCGTCACTAAAAGCTATAAAACATAATGGGTAAAAAAGTACTATAAGACATAAAGAACGACAAAGACTGGAAAGCAAGATTATAGGCAATCTAGTAACTACAAGCCAAGTTCTAACTAAATAAAACATAACTATAAAAAGACGTTATCCTCAAAACATTCCTGCCCATGCTCATAAAACTACTAACCGATGCCAATTTCAAAGTGGCACTAACTGCACTTAAACTAATCTAGGATATCATCCACATACCTAATATGAATATCAGTAGTGTTATTCCTCAGATAATATAAAAACTTAATGATAACAAAGTAGCTCTTAGACAAAATATAAGCAAACTGATCAAAAAATAGTATCAGATAAGCCAGGATAGTATATGGATTGATAATTTGCTGGGGTTGGTCAAAAAAACAGTTAATTCTAACATAAAGGAATAGATTTTGAATATTTTGATCAAGTTGTATGATGAAACCAACATGACGTATCCTATGGAGAAGGTCATATAAATTATATGTCCCATGATGGATGATCTCAAAACTAAGATCAAGATCAAAACATTAGATTTGCTTACCATGATAACAGTCAAATCGCAGAAAATAGACAAATGCAAGACCCTCCTTTCAACCAAACTCAACCAAGTCTACTACTAAATGTACCTATAAAAAATATCAAAATAACTAAAAAATTTGCATCCTAATTCATAAAGCCCAAAGAAAATGCATAAAATAGGTAACACTACTTCGACATCTCTACGAAAACAATCACATAAAGAACATACCTAGACTGTCAAAACTGCTTTTTATCAACCGAATTAACCAAATATGTCAAGGGTTGAGACTGATAATTAGACTTAGGAAAAAACTATTCCTTCTTAGAACTTGAAGACTCACTAAGTGGAACAATTAGATACGTCTGCAATTATGAATCAAAAATAAATAATCTCGAATAAAAATGTATAGCCTAGATATTTACGAAGAAGAGGGAATAAGTCTATCTAAGCTAGGATGTCCACCACCAACTACTCCAACTATGGCGACAACTTTCCACCCTTCCGAGACCCACAAAAATAACTAAAATTAATACTAGTTTAACTCAAATCCTAAGACTGGTAGGTGAGCAACTAAGCCTTGAACAAACTACGCAGAATAATAATCCATCACTGCGATCTACTCACTCCCAACCTGACCCGAACCCTCATCCCTGATGTGATGAAGCTGACCTAGAGTCTCAGATCGACTCTCAGCAAAAATGCAGTAACAGTCGTAAATGAGATGTATTCTTCTTTAAAGAAACAACTAGATGTTGATCTCTAACTCATTTTTTCAAAACTCATCAAAAAGACTCTAGATACAAACTCATTCATATCGTAATAAGTCAAAAAAGCTTTACTTTCAGTATGTTCTCATGCTCACTAGGGTAAGGTTGTAACATTGTTGCATAATACTCATATATCCAGAGCCATACCCATCAAAACATCAATCATCACCATACTGTAAGGCATAACCTTCCTACCTAAAGTTTATGATAAATAACTTGATAGAATCGTCACTATTTTGATTGATTTTATGAGTTAAGGTTCACTATAAATCAGAGATCGCAGCAAAAGTGTTCTCAATAGCATCATACTCAGTTAAAAAGGATAGTCTATCATGAGACTTATACCCAAAGAAATAAGAGGAAAACTCAAAAAAAGATAGGAGTCGACTATATCTCCCTCGAAAATATAGATACCAGCACAACCCAGTCTTAGTCTCAAACAAACCCTTCCCCCTTCAGGATAGTCTTAGATGTTTCCTCGCCGGAAGAAACAAAAAATAAACACTTTTCCCTAACAATTCTAAAAAATATAAGCCTATTTATAAAACTGTTAGAGCAGTGACTGGAGAACCCGACTCGATAACATGACCCTCATAGCCTAACTCTGCGGATAGTACCCCTAGTAAATAATGCAATATCGTTCAAGTAGTCGCATCATGGACGTATTAAGCAAGCAAATCAATGACCCGAACTCGAAAGTATCAGCCAATGCCCTCACTGTCTTCATATAGCTCGTCCCCAAATTATCACAACTAGTATAGACTAGTCTGAGTATGATCATCAACTAGGTCTTCATCTGTTTCTCAACCATGAAGAGTTAGATAAAATAGCTAGCTTAGTAACTTTTTTAGGCTATTTGTGGACGGGTGTAGAAATGGATGTTGACCCAACATATCTGCAACGGAGCCATATACAGCATCCAGAAAAGCAAACCTACCATTCTGAGTAAATTGAACAAGTTGGTGCCTGTGATATGCAGGGTGAAACCTAACATTTTCCAGAAAAATGTGTACCCGATGGTGAACAAACTTGCATAATAGAACAAACCCGAACTACTGCCTTCGCTCAAGGAACTACTCTAAACCATATATACTGAGCTAGGGGAGGATTGTATGAGTTATTTGAAACAAAAAGCCAAGAATATATTGTTTGAGTGATACGTTTTATATAATTTAGGAAATAAAGAAATAAAAATTATATTCAAATATTTACATAAACAGTGATCGCTAGAATCAATGCAAAGACTAATCTGAATAGCTTCATTTACTTTAATTTATATTAATAAATACTATCAAATAAGCCTT
>Ga0169931_10014111_pt1 | contig 10845 bp, 10 predicted proteins | sample Kivu_15m_20L_FD_129675 | JGI IMG/M metagenome (GOLD analysis project Ga0169931, IMG submission 129675) | Freshwater microbial communities from Lake Kivu, Western Province, Rwanda to study Microbial Dark Matter (Phase II) - Kivu_15m_20L... | ecosystem: Environmental > Aquatic > Freshwater > Lake... | reverse complement strand
GGGGCAGTTCGGCGGCGTCAGGAAGCGGAAGCGGAAGCGGCGGGCATGCTCGGCAGGTCGGGAGCGGCGGGCGTCCACACCCGTTCGTCCCACAGCAGGACCTGCACGCGGGAATTGCGTTTGATTTGTTCGGGATCGACGCCGTCGTAGGCCGGTTCGCTGCCGCCGATCACTCCGAGGCGGATTCTCTCGGGCTTGATCCCTTGCGCGACGAGGTAGTCGCGGGTCGCGCGGCACCGCTCGAACGCGACGTCGTAGAGGTCGCGGAATTTCGAGTCGTCGCTGACGGGGCGGCGGGTGGTGTGGCCGCGCACCTCGATCTTGTGCGGCTTGCCGGCAATCATCGGGAGGATCCGGTCAAGATCCCGCTTGTTCTGCTCGGTCAACTCGGTCTGGTATTCGTCGAAGTGGACGACTCCGCCGCAGGCCGATTCCTCGCCGGGGCGAATGGTTTGCACGCGTTCGTTCTCGCCGACGACGGCCTTGACGTCCTGGCCGCCCTTGGCGGTGTCTTTGCGTTTCGCGCGGCCCATTTGCCGCACGTGCTCCTGGAACGTCGAATTCCGCGGACGAATTTGCCCGGGGATCAACGACAGCAGGGACTTGTCGTGGCCGAGTTCCTCGCGGAGCGACTCGACCATGGCCTGGTAACGTTCGTGCTCTTTGATCTCGCTCATCGAGACGAGCATGATGAAGAACGTCAGCAGCAGCGCCATCATGTCGCCGAACGTCACCACCCACTCAGGGACGCCGACCGGCGGATCTTCCTCGATGGCCATGGCGTCACGCCGCCTTTTCGTTGGTCGTGCGGAGCTTGGGCGGCAGGAACGTGTTGAGCTTCTGCTCGATCACCCGCGGATTCTCGCCCGACTGGATGGCCATGATGCCGCGGATGACGATGTCCATCGCCAGCAGTTCCTGCTTGTTCGTGTAGCCCAATTTCTCCGCGAAGGGGAGGAACAGGCAGTTCGAGGCGACGGCGCCGTAGAGCGTGGTGAGCAGGGCTACGGCCATGCCGGCGCCGATCTTCGACGGATCGCTCATGTCGCCGAGCATGATGATCAGGCCGAGCAGGGTGCCGATCATGCCGAACGCGGGAGCGAAGCGGCCCATGCAGTCGAGCAGCGACTTGCCGTCGCGATGTCGCGTGGCGACGGCGTCCATCTCCGTGCGGAGAATGTCTTCCATCACCTCCGGACGCGTGCCGTCGACGGTCAGCTGAACGCCGAGCACGACGAACGGATTCTGGACCTCGGCAAGACGGCCCTCGAGGGCCAGCAGCCCGTCGCGGCGGGCAGTTTCCGCCAGGCTGACGATCTCCTCGATCAGCCGAGGGAGGTTTTCAAGTTTGTAAAACACTGCTTTCAGCGACACCTTGAACGTACTGAGAAACGTCTTCAGCGGGAAGCTGATCATCGACGCCGCGATCGCCCCGCCGAGCACGCAGGCCAGCGACGGATAGTCGATGAACGCGGCGAAGCTGCCGCCGCCGGCGACGATCGAGTAGATGACGATGATGACGGCGAATACGATGCCGAGGATCGTGGCGATGTCCATGGAATGCGGCGACTCAGCGAGAGACGGTCCGTACTGAAGGGTCGGGCCAGCGGCGGACGCGCGCCGCGACCGCTCGTCGCGCGCGGAATCCCCCGACTCAGGAAAAACATAGCACGGCAGACGCGGTCAGGCGGCCGGGCGACGCCGATCGAACGACCCGGGACTGCGGCGCGCCGTGCCGGGCAGTCCGGAAAGAACGCGCCGGCTGCCAACCACATCCCGGCCTACGGGCGCCGGGGGAGGCTGCAGCGCGCAAGCCGCCCGCCGGCGGCTTCAGGCGATGGCGTCAAACGTCTCGGGGACCAGCCGCTTGCTGCGGTGGTAGTCGAGCGTGCGGCGGAGAATCTCTTCGGGCGACTCGCCGACGACGATGCGGTCGCCGCCGGTCAGCGTGATGAACGTATCGGGCCGCTGTTCGACGTATTTGATCAATTCGGCGTTGAGCAGGAACGCTTCGCCGTCGAGGCGTGTGAGCTTGATCATGGCGATTCTCCGAAGGCGTCGCGGCAACTCCGCGATCGACCCCTCAAAGCTAGCTCACCGCGGCCGCCGCGGCCTTGCGGCCCGTCGCGGGCCGCGCAGCGCGATCGTGCCGGGCGTGAGGATTGCGCCGCCCCCCGCGTCGGGCGGGCAGGCGCGCGCCGGCGAGCCGCTTACCTCCGGAGAGCCAGCAGCTCGTCGAGCAGCTCCTGCACCGAGGTGATCACCCGGGCGCCGCCTCGATACTGGGTGGAGGCGAGGATGAGCTTGATCAGATTCTGCCCGATGTCGGTGTTGGAGAGCTCCACGGCGCCAGCGGTGATCGCCCCCAGGCCTTGCGAGCCGGGATTGCCCTCCACGGGCAGGCCCGCGTTGACGCCGGCGGCAAAGAGGTTTTCGCCAAGTTGCTGCAAGCCGGCGTTGTTGGCGAACCGCGCCATGCGCACCTGGCCGAGGTCGCGGGTGGCTCCGTTGCTGAACACGCCTTGGATGCGTCCGGTCTCGGTAACGATGAAGCTGTTGAGCGTACCGGCTGGAAAGCCGTCTTGCCGGCTCGCGCTCAATTCGCTTTTTTCCTGGCTGTCCAGACCGGTCACTTCCTTGAAGTCGAGCGAGAAAATCAAGGGGGAGGCGGCGGGCGAACTGCCCCGATCGATGGCGATCTCGTCGTTTGTGGACGACACGAATTTGCCGAAGCCGTCGGTCAGCAGCACGCCGCTGCCGACGAACGACTGCACGCCGTCCAGGGGGGCGTTGTCGCTGGAAGTGGCGATCCAGCGGAATCGCGCTTCGGTCGACGAACGGGATTCGAGGACCGTCGAGATCCGCACGCGGAGCGCCGAGCCGAGCGAGTCGTAGACCAGGAAGTCCGCCGACGTACCCTCCCCGTTGCCTTCCTGGACCGTGGTGAAGGTGAACGGCAGCGGCGCCGGGCTGGTGCTGCCGGTCGGCGTGAGCTTGAAGGCGGCGAGGTCAATGTCGACCGCGTTCTCGACGCCCATGTTCGAAGTGAACCGCAGTCGACTATCGACCAGGCTGCCTCCGTACGAGGCGCTGGGGAATGACGTTTCAGGCGCGGTCTCCATGATGCCCACGGCCGCATTCATGAAGTCGAGCAGGTCGTTCAGCGTCGTGGCGCCGGTAATCGCGAGATTCTTGGCGGTCATCTGCCGTCCGCCGCGGTTGCCGGTGAAACTCAGCGTCCCTGTTTCGAAGAGACTCACGTAGTTGGCGCCTTCCCGGATCATCACGTCGGTCAGCAGCAGGCTCGCGTTCACCCCGGGTCCGTTGAGATTGACCTGGGGGGCGGCGCTGATGCTCGCGTCGGAAGCACCGTCGATGAACGACACGTCGGAGGCGAACGTCGCCAGTTCGGCCGGCGTCAACTCGGTCACGCGATGGAACCGCGTCGGTTCCGAGGCGAGATTGCGGTAGATGCGAATGCCGTCGAAGTCGACCGACGGCTTGTCAATATTGTCCAGCCGAATCCGCGGTTTGAGCGAGGCCTCGGCGGCCACGGGACCGATGCGGGCCGCAGGTCGGCTCTCCAGTCCCGTCGAGGAGTTGTAGTACGTCACGTAGTAGGCGTAGTTGGACGTCGCCAGGTCGCTGGCGTTCAGCACCGGGCCCAGCCCGGCGTCGGCCGTGGCGTCGGCAAAGGTCGTCGTGCCGATGGGGATCGTGCCGGCCAGTCGGTAGTCGGTCGAGGACGTGTTGTTGCGATAGATCTTGATGTTCGTGAACAGGCTGCCGACGCCGGGCTGGGGAATGTTCGTCAGGTTGATGCCCGATCCGCCCCCGACGGTCAGGGCGGCGGTCACGGAAGACGCCGGACCCTCGTAGCCGTCGGCGTCTTCGAACACGATCCGGTAACGGTAGGAGCCCGCCCCGATCGCCCCAGGCGCGGCGCTCAAGGCGAGCGTCGTCGTCTCGGCAGGCCGCGTGATCGACTCGGCGACGATGGTGTTCGGGGGCGCTTCCTTGGAGCCGTCGATCAGCACGGCCGACTCGATGATCTGGGGAATCGTGCCGATCGTTCCGTTGGGATTCAGCGAGCCCTGGAGAAACACGGTCTGGGTCGCCTGGGCGACCGACGCGCCGCCCAGCGGAATGCTGAGAGGAACGAGATTGGTCGGTTGGATCGCGTACTGGTCGTTGATGCCGAATCCCAGCACGCGCTGGCCGGTGATCGTCACCAACTCGTTGTTGGGGTTGGTGCGGAATTGGCCGTTGCGGGTGTAGTACTGCTGCCCCTGCGGGCCCTCCACGATGTAGAAGCCGTCGCCCTGGATGGCGGCGTCGAGCGGATTGGAACTGAGTTCGACCGTCCCCTGCCCGAAGTCGGGCGTGACGGAGGCCACCTTGACGCCCAGGCCAATTTGCCGCGGGTTCGTGCCGCCGAGGCTGTTCGTCGGCGACGAGCCGATGCTCAGCGTTTGCAGGAATTGCGTCGCGAAATTGACGCTCGATTCCTTGAATCCGATCGTGTTGCTGTTGGCGACGTTGTTGCCCACCACGTCGATCGTCGTCTCGGCTGCCGTCATGCCGGTCAGCGCGGTGCTCAAAGCCGATTGCAGGCCCATGGCATTGTATCCTTAATGATCAGTTGCTCGACGGACGGATTTCCGCCACGTTTTTCAGGCTCACCTCGAATTTGCGTTCGCCGGTCACCATCTGCGGGGCGCCGACCAGCGTCGCGCCGCTGAGTTCGGAACGCGACTTGCCGTCGACGTAGACCGCCTGCTTGCCGTCGGTCAGCGTCGCGACCAGTTGGAAAGCGTCTCCGCTCGTCGCGTCGCGACGGTAGATCTGTTTGCCGCCGGCCGTGGAGGGAAGGTTGCGGAGCTCGATCGCCGCGTCGACTCCCGGCTTCCCGCTCACCGCCAGCTTTTCCCCCGACAGCGGATCGACGGCGAACAACTGCCCCTTGTCGCGCCACACGACGCGGTATTCGTAGCTGCCGGCCTCCAGCTTGCCGGCGTCCCTGGAGGGCAGGGCTTGCGGGCCCAGGTCGAGGTGCAGTTTGGGCACGCCCTTGGCGACGCTCACCCGCTGGACCACGCCGCTGACGCGCTGCGCGTCGTCCGACAACGCTTGGACCTGGGCGCCGATCAGATTCGTGGCGCTGGCGATGTTCTGGCCCAGCAGCACCGCGTCCAGCGTCCCCGTCAATTTGTCGGTCGCCCCCACCTCGCGAATCTGGCTGATTTGAGCGACCAGCTCGTCGTTTTCCATCGGATTGAGCGGATCCTGGTTCTGCAGTTCCGCAATCATCAGATTGAGAAAATCATCCAGGTCCAGGTCGTTCAGCGTGTTGGCGGAGCCGAACGGCTGGCTGGCGCCCGCCGCGGGTCGGCCGACGTTGGGAAGTTGCGTCATGATCGGTTTCTCGCAGGGTGAATTGTTCCGGCTCCCGGCGCGGAGCCTCTCGTCAGATGCTCACGTCGAGCGAGCCCGCATCCGTCCGGACGGGGCTCCGCGGGCCTCCCCGCCGCTCCGCGACCGGCGCGGTCGCATTCCGGGCCGCGGCCGACTCGCGGCGCCGCGCGTCGCGGTCCGACTCGGCGTCGCCCGCGAACTGGCCCCCGGTCTGCGAACTCTGCTCCCGACCCACGTCGACGTCGAAACGCTCGATCCGGATCTGCTGCTCGGCAAGCCGCTCCCGCAACGCCGGCAGATTGTCCAGCAGCAGGGTCCGGGCGGCGGGGGTCTCCGCGTCGACCCGTGCCGTTAGCGCCCCGTCGACGACGCTCAACTCGATCCGCAACGCCCCCAGTTCCGGGGGGCTCAAGCGGACCTGGACTTTTCCGTCGCGCTGGTGCGCCCACTGCATGGCGCCCCCGACGCGGTGCAGGAACCGCGCGGCCTCGGCCGACGTGCCGAGACGGCCCTCGTTGGCCGAGTCGTTCCGGAGGCCGAGACGACTTCCGCCCCAGCGGTCGAGCGGCCCGGTCCGTCGCTCGTCGGAGGCCGTCGGGCCCGAAGTGGCGGCAGGCGAACTCCCCGCATCGACGGTCGACGCCGCCTGCTCCCGGGCGTCGTTGCCCGCCGAGCCGCCTGCTGCGGCGCCTGCTTCCGTTGCTTGCCGCGAGACCGTCGGCAACGGGGAGTTCTCCGAAGTCGGCGCCTCGGTCGCCGCCGCGCCGGCCTCGCCCGCGTCGCGCGGCGCGGCTTCGCGGGGGACGGCTTCGTCGTCGGCTTGGGGAGTCGCGCCGCGCGCCACGCGTTCGGCTGCGGAGGGCCGCGGCGGCGCGGCCGGCCGATCGGCGGCCGGCGTCTCGGCGGGGACCTCCCGGGCCGTGACGGCGACGCCGCCCGGGGGAGCGGGCGGAAGGACCGCAGCGGCCTGCGGACGTTCTTCCCCCGGCTCCTCGTCGGCCGTCAGAAGGGCTGCCGGCGGGGCAGCCGCGGGATCGACGTCCGGGCCGACGGGTGTGCTCGCAGCGCCCGTCGCCTGTTCGCCCGTCGTCGCGGGGAGGGCCGAGTCTCGCCATACGTTCGCGGCGAGGGGCTGCGGCGGCGCCTCGGTCGCGGCGTCTGCTTGGGCTGCGGCCTTGGTCGGCAGGTCTTCGCCGGCGGTCCGGTTGCCTGCCGCCGGCGCGACAGGGGGGTCGGGGGCGAACCGGCGGGCAGGGGCGTCGCGCGGCGCGGTTCGGGTCGCGGCGGCGGACGGCATCGCCGCGGCGGCGACGGCCGCTGCCGCAGCGACGTCGGCAACGGCAGCCGCGGCGTCCTCGGCGGCAGCCGCAGCGTTCTCGTCGGCGACGGCAGCGCCTTCGGCGGCAGTCGCGTCGTCGGCCTCCGGCCCTGCGGCGGGCCGGGGGTTGCGTGCGTCGGAGCCGTGGGAAGTGGAGTCGCGAGGGTCGGAGTCGCGTGCGTTGGAGTCGCGGGGGTCGGCGGCTGCCGCGTCGGCGGGTCGGTCGCCGACGGTTTCTTCGGCCGCTTCGCGGGCGGGGGAGTCGGCCGAGGGGGCCTGTTCCGCGCCGGGGGCGGGGGCCGATTCGCGGCGCCGACGCGACTGTTCGTTCGCCGGAGCCTGCTTGCCGTCGGCGCGGCGCAGTTCCTCGTTGAACGGCCGGAGGGGATCGCGCTGGCGGGGCGCGAACTCCGTGGCTCGGGAGGCCGCGGGGAGCGGCGTCAGCGGATCGAAAGCGGCTTGCGTCATGATCTCAGCGGTCCTGCTGTTGCAGTTGTTCCAGGGCGCGCATTTGCTCCTCGATGTACGGCTTGACCGGTTCCCCGTCGAGCATCTTGCTGTGGATGCGGTGGAGCAGGTCGATGTCTTCGGGCGTATCGAAGGCTTTCAGCACGTCGCGCTGCACGCGGGACGAGAGGCTGCCGAGAATGGCGACGACCTCTTCGGTGCGCCCGCTCTCGATGTGCTGGATCAGCCAGGGACGGAGCTGCTTCTTGGGATCCATGCCTTCGAGCTGCCGCACGACTTTCTGCATCGCTTCTTCGGTCACGACCTCCTTCCGCGACTTGAGGTAGTTCTCGACGTCGGTTCGCAGCCGGGAGTAGTGGTCGGTCCGGGCGGCGATGCGCTGCAATTGCGCCTGGAAGTCGGCCCGCGACACGGCGAGCAGCCGCTGTTTCACGTCGAAGTCGAGCACCGTCTCCTGCAGATTCCGCATCTGTTGCTGGTAGGAAAGCTCTTCGGGGGGCGTTTCGGACTTCTGCTCGGTCTGCTCTTCCTGGAGTTCGTCGAGATCGACGCCGTGGAGCAAGGCCAAAATGCGAAACATCCGATCGTCGTCGAGGCGTTGGGTGTAGCGGAGGTAACCGATGCCGGCAGCGGCGAAAATGACGGTGCCGACGCACAGGTAGCCGATCAGCGGGAACAGGAACCGAATCATCGCTCCTCGCTTTCCACGGCCGATCGCCGCCGGCCGCCGATCTCGTCGAGAAGGCGGCCTTCAGCCGTCTCGGCGGCCCGGCGGTGGGCAGCCCGTTGCTTTTCCTCGAGCTTGTCGAGCACCCGCACGTCGCGTTCCGCGTCGGTCGCCGCCAGTTGCCGGCTGGCCACTTCCGTCGCGAGCTGCTCGCGCTGTCCGCGCAGCGTGCGTTGCATCGTCTGCAGGGCGATGGCGTAGCGCTGGGCCTCCAGCAGTTGGCTCACGTCGGGCCGCCCCGAGCGCAGCAGACGGCGACGCAGGTCGACGAAGGCCGCCAACTGCTCGTCGAGCCGCTCCGCTTGCTCCTCGAGGATTTCCTGGGCCCGCAGCGCTTCGGCCAGCCGGGCCCGCAGCTCGTCGCGACGGATTTCGCGGAGGCGGCGGAGGGCGGCGAGTCGAAAACGGTAGCGGGCCATGTGCGGAGCCGGCTCAACCGGCGGCGGGTTGGGTCAGTTGGAGGGCGGCTTGCAGCGACGCCTCGAGGGTCGCGGGATCGTGCACCTGCTGCTGCAGCAGCTTCTGGATGGCGTCGCGCTTCTCCAGCGCCGCGTCGAGCGCGGGCTGGGAGCCTTTGCGGTACGCGCCGATCGACAGCAGGTCGTCGTTTTCCGCCAGCGAAGCCAGCCAGCCGCGGATCCGCTGCTGGGCCGCCAACTGGGCGGGGTTGGTCAGGTCGCGGACCAGTCGGCTCACGCTCTTGAGCACGTCGATCGCCGGGTAGTGGCCGCGCTGCGCGAGCTGCCGGGAGAGCCAGACGTGGCCGTCGAGCAGTCCCCGCACCGCGTCGGCGATCGGCTCGTTCTCGTCGTCGCCCTCGACCAGCACGGAAAAGAAGCCGGTGATGCTGCCGCGGGCCGTCCTGCCGGCCCGTTCGACGAGTCGCGGCAGCAGCGCGAAGACCGACGGCGGGTAGCCGCGGGTGGCGGGGGGTTCGCCGGCGGCCAGCCCGATTTCCCGCTGGGCCATCGCGAAGCGGGTCAGCGAGTCCATGATCACCAGCACGTCGCGGCCGGCGTCGCGAAACGACTCGGCCACGGCCAGCGCCGTCTGGGCGGCCCGCACGCGGAGCAAGGCCGGCTCGTTGCTCGTGGCGACGACGACGACGCTGCGCGCGAGGCCCGCGGGCCCGAGCTCGCGGTGGATGAATTCGTTGACTTCGCGGCCGCGTTCGCCGATCAGAGCGATCACCGTGACGTCGGCCGCCGTGTGCTTGGCCAGCATGCCCATCAGCACGCTCTTGCCGACCCCCGAGCCGGCGAAAATCCCCAGACGCTGTCCGCGACCGCACGTGAGCAGGGCGTCGATCGCCCGCACGCCCGTCCCCAGCGGAGCGTCGATCCGCGGCCGCTCGGTGGCCGGGATCGGCTGGCCTTCCAGCGGACGCCGGTCGCTCGCCAAAGGTTGCGGGCGGCCGTCGACGCACCGCCCGCGGGCGTCGATCACGCGGCCGAGCAACTCCGGTCCGACGCGGAGCGTGCGCGCGGTTCGCACCAGCCGCACCCGGCTGCCGCGGCGGATGCCCGAGAATTCGCCCAGCGGCATCACCAGCGACTCCTGCGCGCGGAAGCCGATGACTTCGGCCTCGACCTCGTCGCCGCCCTGCCGCGCGATGGCGACTTGGGCTCCGATCGGGACCGGCAGGCCCGCGACGGCGGCCGTCAGGCCGACGATCTGCACGACGCTGCCGACCACCTCGGCGGAGACGAGGCCGCGCAGCTCTTCGGCGGAGGGGAGCGGCGGGCAGGCGGCGTGCATGGCGGTCGGCGGCTGGCGGAGTGCGGAGGCGTTCACGGGGCGAGTTCCTCCGCGAGCCGCCGCAACTGGGTTTCCAGCTGATGGTCGATCGAACCGAAGGCCGTTTCGACGCGGCAGCCGGCCGGAGAGATGCTCGGGTCGGGGGCGAGCCGCGCCGCGGCCAGCGGCAGGAACGTCGACGTCAGCCGCTCGACCTGTCCGGCGAGCGTCGCGTAGTCTTCGGGATGAAGGCGAATGGTCACCTCTCCCGCCCCGGCGGCCAGCTGCAGCGCCTCGGCGATCCACGTCGCAGCGATCTCCGGTCGGCGGGCAAGTTCGCCTCGCACCAGGCGTTCGGCGATTCGCGTCGCGAGGCCGATGGCGGCCGTCTCCCAGTGCCGCAGCCAGTGCTGCCGCGAATCGCCGATTTGCTGCACGGCCTGTTCGAGAGCGGGCAGCAGGGTGGCCATGCGTTGGCCGACCTTCTGGTCGAGAATCTTCTCGACCGCCTCCTCCGCCGCTTTTCTGCCGGCTTCCTGCGCCTGCTGCTGGATCTGGCGGGCCTGGTCCCGCGCGGCGGCGATGATTTGGGCCGCTTCGCCGCGCACGGCGTGCAGGTAGCGTTCCGCCTGCTGCTCCATGTCGGACAGCCGAAACGCGGCCTCGCGGATGGCGGGGCCGGACGGGTACTGCGGCGAATCGGGCTTGATGATGGCGGCCATGTTGTTGGTTCGCGGGGCGCGTTAGCGGCGGGCAAGTTCGAGGAAGCTGTGTTGGGCGCGGCGCAAATCGCTGAGCCGCGCCGGTCCGACGGCGAACAGGTTCCGCCGGAGCTGCGCCGCCTGACGCCGCGGCAGCTTGCGCTCGATGCGGCGGCGAAACGACTCGCTCGACGACGCCAACGCCAACCGCACGGTGTGCTCGTCGGCGCACCGCAGCGCCTGCAGCAGACTGCGGTCGTCCAGCCGTTCGAGGTCCCCGGAGCAATCTTCCAGCGGCGGCGGGGCCGCCGGGGGGAGCGGCGGCGCCGCGGCCGCGGCGACCGGTTCCTCGCGGCGGGCGCGCCGCGCGGCGGCGCGGCGGAATTTCCACAGCCCCCACCGGGAAGCGAGCCCGGCCGCCGCCGACTCCTGCCGCGCGCCGGCGGGAGGAGCCGCCTCCGCCGCGGCGGAGGCGTGCG
>Ga0169931_10014110_pt1 | contig 10845 bp, 11 predicted proteins | sample Kivu_15m_20L_FD_129675 | JGI IMG/M metagenome (GOLD analysis project Ga0169931, IMG submission 129675) | Freshwater microbial communities from Lake Kivu, Western Province, Rwanda to study Microbial Dark Matter (Phase II) - Kivu_15m_20L... | ecosystem: Environmental > Aquatic > Freshwater > Lake... | reverse complement strand
TGATTCAATTAACTCCACTGATCTCATAATATTATTATTCTTTCATATATTCTATTATTTAGCCTGATCGTTTAATATGATTAACATGCCAGGCAACATCTCTACCCAACTGAGGATTCATAAGACAAGAAGTTTCTAGGAATCCTCTCATGTAATTCAGAGCATAGGTTTCAGCCTGTTGTGGACTATCACCACGATCCATCCGCTTGGCTTTGAGAACCTCGATCATTTCTTCAACAATATTCATCATCATCTCCTGGTAGTTTAAGCCATCAACTTGGGACGATTGACCACAGTCTGACGGCGACCACGGTACTCGCCGTGCTCCTTGACCGTAGCCTTGAACTCGACTTCGGCGCCACGATCAAGACCGAAAGTACCGAAGTAGATCACATCGTTGCCGTTGACATCAATGCGGGTAATGTAGCCAACACCAGAATCGTAGTAGTGGAACTTATTACGCTCAAATTCGGTAACCGACACGATCACACCCTTGAAGGTGGTGCGCTCACCAATGGTGCCGATATGCTCGGACGGCTGAACTTCAGGCTCCACAGGACGCTGGAGGGCAACAACCTCACCCACACGCTGCCACACGGTAGTGGTTTTGGCAGGGTCAGGGCTGGTACCGCTACGCATATCACCAACATAACCCAACTTGTATTGAGCAACCACGCCGTGTTGATCCATGACGAACATCCAAGTAACGGGACGAACCGACTTGGTACCGTAATCAACCCAACGAACATAAGCGTTCGTGGAAACCATGAACTGATCGGCAGCCAGTTGAATGCCGAAGTTCTTCATGGCGGATTCGGAATCCCACAAGTTCTCACGAGTGAAACGCTTGTTCAGAAAATCAGCCTGCTTGACCGACTTGTACTGACCGTCATTCGACTTGATCAGCGAAGTCAGGGTGCTGTGGGTATCTTGATCGACTTGCGAGGAGAAGGTGAAGCTCATGTTGGACTCCGTGGCGTTACCGCATCAACTCAGTGAAGCCATTATATAGCGGATACGATTTAAAGTCAAATATCCGCTATATTTTTCTATCAAGACCTCATGCAGGTAGCCGTGGCCAGGTTGCGCCAGTTGGTAGGACTGATCTTGACCAGATCGGCGATCTTGATGGTCATACGCAGGCTGATTTCCCGCAACTTGGAGTGATTTTCCCACATAAAGTCCAGGATCATGTTTTCTTGTTCCTTGGAGAAATTGTAGTCCACGAACAAGCCAGGATCAGCATCACGATGGACTTGACGAACACGGAGCATCTTATCACGCTCGGTGTTAATCGTCAGGTCGATAAAGTGGCTACGAGACTGAAGGGCCTCGAGGTGTGGCTGAATTTTGCTGGTACGCTGATTATCAAAATTCTTGTTAGTAATGAAGATGATAGAACCCTTGAAATCAAAGGTGTTGGGAATACCTTCTTCACGCAGAATACGGCTGTCCTTGTTATAGGAGATACGACGGGTCTTACTAGAATCCAGCGCAGCCTTGAGAATATTGATAGCATCCTGATCTTCAAAAACATCACAATCGTCAAAAATCAGGATATTCTTAGGATCGCTATACTTGTACAGCAGAGCGAACAGACCGATGGCACTCATGGTACCCTTGACAATCTGATAGCGAGCCTTCTTACCGGCAATCTTATCAAACAGAGTAGCCTTCTCCATTTGAACCGTAACGCCATGAGACTTGCCAACACCAGGAGGGCCAGTCACGATGACCGAACGAATATCACCTTCGATACAGGCCTTGGCCATTTCGTCCAGAATAGCGAAACGGCTGGCAATGCGATCCATGGCCTGCTCATCGGTCTCGACAACCTTGGGCTGGGCGGCAGCAACAGAGGACACAGAGCCAGAATCACCACTGACCATGCGATAATCAGCCGTGCTTTCCACGTTCACACGGATAGTATCAGGATAGCCAGGGAAGTTACCGCCATTCTTAACGGTAACGAAGCTGCTCTTGTCGGTCTTACGCAGTTGATTAACCAATTCGAAGGTCATGCCGCTGGCATCAAAACCACGATACGCACCACTAAGAACTTGAATGGAAGCCATTTGATTTACTCCGACTTGTTGACTGAAGAACTGATTATATATGAGAAGGTAATTTCTGTCAAATTACCATTGATGATGAACGACCAGGTGATCCACACCTGGCACAACATCAGCAGGACGATAAACACACATTTCGCCATCCCAGCCATCCTGGTCAAACAGACGATCATTTTCACCAACGACGGTGAACAGAACTTGCCGACCAGTGTGATGGCTACGAACATTGAACTGCCGAGGGAAACGGCCGGAAAAGATTTCGCTGGCCAACTTCAGGATCTTACGCTGACGATCATAATCGCAGCGGGACAATTCGACGGTAGGAACTGCGTTCATCTTGGAATCCATGTTCAACAACATGGATGTAGTATAGCATCGACCGTATTTTCTGTCAAAAATTAGGACAATCCAAAGTGTCCTATCATCTGATCAGCGATCACGTTTAATTTTTTTAAATATGTATCATTGTGTGTTTTAATATTTTGAACATATCGTGTTCTATCATTAAAATAAGTTAATGGTATGTTTACATTATTTTGTGATACGTTTACGTATGGAAATTTATATTCCGAATTATTCATTTCTTCTTCAGTAAATGGAGACCAGTAAAGAGGTACAATCATTGCTCCACATAATATTGCTTCATTTATAACTGAAGTTAATGTATCATAAGTATATAAAAATCTAGTGTTACGTAACAAATCTGCTAATGCTGACTTACTAATTGGATTATTTTTATTGATATCAATTGTATTTTTTACTATAGAACATTGTGTATACATCAACCCTTTTCCTATATAGGTACAATCAATGTTACGATCTAATGTATATTTTGTTCCAATATCATTAAAAGTTTCAGGTATACTATACTTAAGTAAACTAGCATGAGAATTAGGATGATATATTTTAGCCCATGAAAAAATAAAATCATTAGATGCTGAATCCATTCCTTTTCCCGTTAATACCCCTTCACGATTCAAAACGTATCTTACAACATTTTTTGCACCCAGTGGATTACCGGTTATAACTTCTGGATATATTACTATATCATCATCCTGTAAAGTGTGAAATTCTGACCACAATAATATTGTGGAATTATAACCTAATGTCGTTAAATCATCACACAATTCATAAAGGGCATTAACTCCAGCACTAACACTGTTATTTCGTTCTGGTGCTGAAATACAAAATCTCATATATTAACCTATCAATTCTTTTGAATTATTTGTCTCAAGATATTCCTTAATTACACGAAGAGCTTTTCTACTACTATCATATACATATTCTTTTTCTTCTGTATCGGTGTGTACTACAACGATATAGCCATTAGTAGCACGCCTGATTTCAAGTGATTCAAACATTTTAATTTTTCCTTTATACAAATAAACTCATAAAATTATCGACCTTTTCACCAATGTAGGCGATTTGTTCCGGTGTTATTACTGGACTAGTACCATGAAAATATGTGTTTAGCATGGCATGTGTACTATTTGGATAATTATTTTTAGCATCCAGTGGATTCATAAGATGACTATATGCTGGCTGTAACATAATATTACCAGCAAAATATGGTCTGGTTTGAATCAAGTTGTCTTCCAAATAATCAACGATATCATTTCTGGTAAATGGCGCTGTTGATCTGATCGTTAGAGGAAACGCAAACCAACTAGGATCACTATTTTCTTGAGGACGTGGTAAGTGAAAGAACTCTTCATATTTTTCATAGATGTTGAATAATAATGAATAATTTCTACGACGCAATTTATGAATTTCTGGCAATTTTTTAATTTGCTCTAAACCCATAGCGCACTGTAATTCAATTGGTTTTAGATTATACCCAATTTCATCATATACGTATTTGTGATCAAAAATTTGATCTGGCAATGTAGAAATCCAATTATTAAAACGTTTGCCGCACGTACCACACTTTAGTTTATTTGCTTCTGGCCCAACACAATAACAACCACGACCCCACTCTCTAAAACTACGAACTATAATTTCAGTTTGTGGATCATCTGTAGCGACAAATCCGCCTTCTCCCATGGTCATATGATGCGCGGGATAAAAACTACAACTGGCCATCAATCCATAACTGCCTAGCGGCTTATCATCATAGGTACTGCCTAGAGCATCACAACAATCTTCTAACAAAACTAAGTTATACTTTTTAACTAATTCCATTAGTTTAGACATGTTAGGCGGATTACCTAACACATGAGCAAAGGTAATAACACGAATTTCCGGATCTTCTTGAAGTTTTTTCTCTACCTGCTCTAGATCTAAATTTAAGGTATCAAGTTCAATGTCTACAAATACTGGCACAAATCCTACTTGTAGAGTTGGATTAAGTGTAGTTGGAAATCCAGCAATGGGCATTAATACTTTAGTGCCTTTTTGAAAATTGTATCCACGTTTACTGGTCAGAGTAGACATCATGAGCAAATTACTGCTACTGCCACTATTGGTAACTATACCGTATCGCTTGTTGAATTGTTTTGGAAATTCACGTTCAAATCTTTGTCCAGCATCTCCCATGACTAGCCAACCATTCAGTAGACTTTGAACTCCTGCTACAAATTCACTACTATCGTAGTACGCTCCTGCGTAGTTTACAAAATCCTTACCCGCCGTCCAAGTTTTATTTTCTTGTTTGTTTTCGATGTATTTTTTAATTTCAGTTAAAATGTGTTCCATATTTTACCATATAAAATGTTGTTTGTAGTATTGTACTATCTTTTCTAACTCAGTGTCAAAATTTGCCACACCATTCCATCCTAAAGATTTAAGTTTACTATCATCTATGCTATAGCGAACGTCCTGCCCTTGTCTTTTAGTCAATTCTATATATTTTTCTATATCAAATTCCAAGTTAAAAAATTTCAAAATCTTCTTTACAACTTCAATATTCTGCATTTCCACATTGCCACTGATGTTGTAAATTTCATTAATTTTGCCAGAATTGATTATAGTAAGCACTGCTGATGCAGTATCACTGGCATGTAACCATGTTCGTACAGGAAGTCCTCGATCATGTAAATCAATTTTTCTTCCAACACTTAAAAATTTACATGTTTTTGGAATCAATTTCTCCACATATTGTCCAATGCCATAATTGTTGGTTGGTCTGACAATTATATAGGGAATTTCATATGTCCTAGCCCATGCCAATATTAGCATATCAGCAGCCGCTTTAGTTGCACTATAAGGATTACTAGGCTTTAATAAATCTGTTTCAGTATGACTTCCTTCCTTAATATCGCCATACACTTCATCAGTACTAAAATGAAAGAATATGGGTTTTTTATTCTTTTTTCTTGCTATTAGTTTAAGCAGATTATGAACACCATTTATATTACTGCTTACAAAGTCATCACTGTTTTCTATGCTGTTATCTACATGCGTTTCCGCAGCAAGATTAATTATGTAATCACAATCGTATAGTCTGGTAATATCATTAATATCCTGTTGTTCAAATTCAAAATTGTTATATCTTTTTAACTCAGGCAATAAATTAATATTTGCGGCATAAGTACAGCGATCAATGCCTCGCACGTACCATCCTTGGTCTAAACAAGCACGAGTTACGTGATAACCAATAAATCCTAAACATCCCGTTATATATACTATTTTTTTCATTAATAACTTTCTTTATATTTGATTAACCCGTGATCTAATCCATTTAATTTTATACCCAGCGATAGTAAATTATCACAATCTCCTGTATAATTGTTTTCACTCACAGTATCTACTTGAATTTGTAAATTTAATTTGTGTATTTCATTAAACTTTGTTGCTACTTGACTAATTTTATATTTTGTAGGATATGTACAATTAATATCAGATATATTCCAATTTTTAACTATACAATTATCTATAACTTTTAATAAATCATGAATACTAAAATAATCAAAGTATCTATCATTAGATACAGTAAAACTCGTACTGGCAGATAATAGTCTAGGAAATATTCTTGTATTAGGTTCATTGAATCCAAAACAATTAAATATTCTTAATGTATAAAAATTGTTTTTATCGTAACATAGTCTACTTTTTATATTTTGTCCAAACCCATAACTATCAGAAGGCAAGACATTAAAAATGTTTTCTTCTTTGATGCAATTAATATTAAGGGTTCTGTCAAATTCTGCTCCTGATCCAGTATTAATAAATTTACCAAAATAACTTGAATTATTATAAAAATTCATAAAAATTCCAAGATTATTCCTAGCATCTTGTATATTACAAGAATCAGTCATTACAGCAGCAGCATTGATAATTACATCAAAATAATTTGATTTCAAAAAATCCTTAACACTACTAGAGTTAAGTAGATCTACTGTTTTTCTTGATACAGGAACGACATTGTATTTTGAACTCAAATATTTTGTAATCGATGATCCAATGAACCCGTTGCAACCTAATACAGCAATTTTCATATTTTAACAATCATTTCTGTTGATAACTCATCACTAGACAAAAATGGTGCCATATCATGAAGTCCACCCTGTGAACCATCTACTTTAACTGCCTGCGCGGGCAATACGTCTAAACTATGCTGACTAATAAATTCTACAATAATTGGTTTCTTGTAATGTAAAATTTTTGCCATATTTTGATCAAGATCCTGATTGGACTCAATTTTCATATACTCTAGTTCAAAACTATCTGCGACTTTTTTAATGTCAGCAAAGTATATGCCCGTGCTAGAATTAACTCCCCATTGTCTACCACCAAAAAATTTGTTTTGAGTTTGTTTGATACTAAGATATCCATCATTATTAATAACAAATATTTTAATTGGAATATTGTATTGACGAATAACGGCTAGTTCTTGCATGTTAGTATAAAAACTTCCCTCTCCAATCACCAGAGTAACGTTAAGTTCTGGGTTAGCATAATGTACTCCCACGCTAGCAGGCACAGCATATCCCATATCACCCTGTGCTGATTGTGCCATATACCTACAATCACTCTTATATTTACCATTCGTAGACAATATGTAACAAGGTTGACCAGCATCAACGATAAAGCAATCACTTGGCAACATATGACGATTTATGCTTTCAACTATTTCATATAAATTTAGTCCCCCAGTGTCGGATCTATGAATCGTTGGATCATAAATCGGCCATTTATTTTTCCAGTAAAAACATTTATTTGTCCAATCAATAAATTTCCACTCAGAATTAATATTTTCAACAGCCTGATACAGAAAGTCATAAACGTTCATATTCAAAGATACATCAATTTTAAATATATCTTTTTTTAATTCACTTTCATCTATATCAATCATAATTTTTGTACTAGCAGTACTAAACGATTTCGCATCATATCCTATATGAGTTACGTTCATCGAGCATCCTAAAATTATCAAACAATCACTATTTTGAAGAGCGAAATTCGCACAACGATTTCCTTTAATTCCCATCAAACCTAAATTTTGTGGATGATCGTATTCAATAAGATCTCTGGACAAAAATGTGCTTACGAATGGAATTTTATATGCATCAACTAATTGTTTGAATAGATTTTTAGCATTTCCTAAATTAATACCATTACCCGCTACGATTAATGGTCTACGAGATTTAAATATATAATCTTGAAAAATTTGTGTTATCTTATCGTAATTAACATCTAATATTGATTCTGTGGGTGTAAAAACAGGATGATCGTTTGGTATTTCGGCCGCTTGTAAATTACCAGGAATATCAATCCAAACTGGGCCTAATCTTCCAGAAGTTGCATAATGTATTGCTTTACTTAATTCATATGGAACCATGCTAGCATCTTCAATTGCTACAGCATATTTGCTGATTCCGCTTACTGCCTTTATACAATCAAAATCTTGAATACCATATTTTCTAAGAGATATATCTTTGCTTTTATTAATATATTTCGCTTGATTAGACATTGCGGTATTACCACTAATAAACAAAACAGGGGCACTTTCTTCCCATGCATTTAACAAACTGGTCATTGCATTAGTAACTCCACATCCCGCTGTGACATTACATACACTTAATTTGTTATTAGTTCTTGCTGAACCAACGGCTGCGTGTCCAGCACCCTGTTCATGATGAAATGGTATAAAATCAATACTTGAATGACTGATAAATCCATCATTAATTCCAGCAGTACTCCCCCCAACCAACCCGTATACTTTTGTAATACCTAATTCAACCAATTTTGATGCGATATAATCACAAACTCTCATTTTTATCCTTACTTAAATTATTTTTCAATTCACTAGATAGGTAAATATTTATGTGCTAATATAACACATTGAAAACAAGTTGTAAAGGAAAATGATGAAGCGAGTTTTAATAACAGGGTCAACCAGAGGTATAGGCAAATCAACAGCAGAACTATACAAAACTAAAAATTATTATGTTATTGGTACGGGTACAAAAAATTTAAGAAACACACCGAAACACCTTAACGAATATTATTCGGTAGACTTTGAGAATATGGATCAAATTGAAAATTTTGCCAAAATTGCTCAAACGTTGAATATAGATATATTGATCAACAATGCTGGCATTAATATTATTAATGATTTTTGTGAAATAAATCCATTGACCTTTTTAAAAATTCAGCAAGTAAATGTATACTCACACTTTAGAATTAGTCAATCTGTTATTCCTCATATGAATAATAATAATTGGGGCAGAATAGTAAGTGTAAGTTCAGTTTGGGGTAAAAAAAGTAAAAAAGGTCGAGCCAGTTATTCTGTGAGTAAATTTGGAATAGACGGTCTGACAACTGCAATTGCTAGTGAATTTTCTAGCAAGGGTATCCTGTGTAACTGCGTTTCTCCAGGATTTATAGATACTGAAATGACTCACAAAAATTTAGGCGAAAAGGGCATTACTAAAATATTAGAATCTGTACCAATCAACCGTTTAGCAAAGTCTGATGAAGTTTCAAAATTTATATTTTGGTTAACCAGTGAAGAGAATACATATATAACTGGACAAAATTTATCAATAGATGGGGGTTTCAGTCGTGCATAATTTCAAAATTAAATCTCACAAAATTGTATATTCAGTTGAATTTGATAACAATCTCCTACACAGCAATAAAATAAATGATTTTGGAACTCATTTTATTATTGATCGAAATGTATTTTCTTTAGTACAAAATATTTTAAAAACAGACAAAATTGTGTTTATTGATGCTACTGAAAATACAAAAAGTTTTGATAATATATCTCCGATAATATCTTCATTACTTAATTTAAACTTAAAAAGAGATAGTAAATTAGTAGCAATTGGTGGCGGCATAACTCAAGATATTACTTGTTTTATTGCCAATAATTTTATGCGTGGTATAGATTGGACGTTTGTACCAACAACTTTACTTGCTCAAGCGGACAGTTGCATAGGTTCAAAAAGTAGTATAAATTTTGGAAAATATAAAAACTTATTGGGATCTTTTACACCTCCCAGTAAAGTAGTAATATCTAATCAATTTCTTAATACATTATCTGAAACTGAAATAAAATCTGGAATTGGTGAGATCATAAAATTGTTTATTATAGATAATAAAATCGTTGATTATAATTGTATCAGAAATAATTTAGATAAATTTTTATTTGATGCTTTACAAATCAAAAAAGTTTTTATAGAAGAAGATGAATTTGATAAAGGCATAAGAAATATCTTAAATTATGGACATTGTTTTGGTCATGCCATAGAAAGTGCTAGTAATTTTGCTATTCCACATGGAATAGCCGTGAGTATAGGAATGGATATTGCTAACAAATTTTCATTAAATTATAACCTAATAAACGATGATAGATATTTACTTATGCACAATGTGTTAAAAAATAGTTATTTAGGCTTCACGGATTTCAGTATAAATCGTACAGATATACGTAGTGCTTTATTAAAAGACAAAAAAAATACAGGCAATAAAATTAACATAATATTGCCCGTAGATACGATTATAGAGAAACGTGAATTTAATAATTCAGATGATTTCTGGCATAGTGTTGACGTTTCTATTAAATCGGTATTGGTTAACTACCACTGAGAACTTTCCAACGAGAATCTAACATTTCGATTCTCTTATCATCTTCTCTGAAAATAGAGCCATAATAATCTCGCTTATTCTTTAACCATAGAAGTTCAAAATGAACGGCCGAAAGTAAAGCTTTATCAGCATCTGGTAGATTTATAGCCTGACCGTCAAAAATAATCTTTCGTGTTTCGTATCTAGTCAAATGAACTGATTGAATTTGTCGAATTGCTGGAATAGCATCCATGCTTATACCGCCACCCATTACTAGTTCCAAATTGGCCCACTTACATGCTTTTGCTGTTTCCAAAATCATATTAGTGATTTCTTGATTATTGATATCTTCTCTGCCATTTTTTCCCATGCTCATGGCAAAATCAACTCTGCCAAACACTAAACCGTTTAGGCCATTATCAACGGTGGCAGTCTTAATCATACTAGAAAGATTGGTGTATCCTGTAATAGTTTCTAAATTTGTTAGAAACTTGACGTCTTTACGGTCTTCTTCATTATAGATTTTATTTTTCGCGTCAATGAATTTCCATAAAGCATAAGGAGTTTCAACCATAGGAGCGATGATATAATCAACGCCTATTTGTTTAACCTCCATTAGATCTCTCATGGCTTCACATCCACCAATTTTAAGACCAATTTTAAGATCTGCTTTTCTAGTTATTTCAACCAATCTCAAAAGTTCATCTATTCTTGTGCCTTCTGCCTCAAATTCGGCCTTTACCGCATCAAAACCGTACTC
>Ga0169931_10014109_pt1 | contig 10845 bp, 10 predicted proteins | sample Kivu_15m_20L_FD_129675 | JGI IMG/M metagenome (GOLD analysis project Ga0169931, IMG submission 129675) | Freshwater microbial communities from Lake Kivu, Western Province, Rwanda to study Microbial Dark Matter (Phase II) - Kivu_15m_20L... | ecosystem: Environmental > Aquatic > Freshwater > Lake... | reverse complement strand
CTTGAAATCGTCCACGCTCAACGTGATGCCCATCCCCAGCATGATGATGGCGAGGCCCCACACGATGAGATCCCCGCTGAACCAGGTGAACCAGCGCGGCTCGAACAGGGCGAGCACGCCCCCTAGGAGCGCCCACAGCGGGAACAAGTTCGTGAGCCAGTCGAGGACGCGTTGCATGACCGGCGGTTGTAGTCGCGCGCGGATGCCGAACCAAGCGCGAACTCGCGGCCGCAGCGGGCCGCGTTTGACGCCCCGGCCCAATTGCCCTTAACTGCCGCCGTGTCCGCTGCCCGCCACCTGGTCCTCTACGACGGCGACTGTTCACTCTGCACGTTCCAGATGAAGCTGCTGACGTGGCTGGACTGGTGCGACGCGGTGCGGCTCGTGCCCATCGCGGATCCGGAGGCCGCGCGCATCGCGCCCACGCTCACCCGCGAGGCGCTGCTGGAGGCCATCCACTGCGTGACGACCGACGGCGTCATTCATCGCGGCGCACGCTGCCTGCGGTTCGTCGGGCTGCGGATGCCGCTGCTGATCCCGCTGGCGCTGGTGCTATGGGTTCCCGGTGTCATCTGGGTGGCGGAGAAGATTTACCAATGGGTCAGCCGCCACCGCCACCGCCTCAGCCGCCTCTTCGGCTGCAAGGACGCCTGCGCCATCCTGCCGGCGCGTCGGCGGGCGGCGGATGACACGTTGCCCATCACGAACACCCCGCCGAAGTGACGGCCACGCGCGACGGCTCACGCCTGCCGTTGGAACATGAAGCGCGCCCAGGTCGTGCCCATGAAGCGCGCGCCGTAGCCGGGCCAATACCAGTAGTTGAACGCCGTTCCCGCCAGCAGCGGCCCCAGCGCCAGCGCACCCAGGCCAAGGGAAGTGTTCGCGATGAATGCCAGCGCGAGCGCGAGGCCGGCCAGCGTGCCGAGCAGCGCGGGCCACATCACCGGGATGCGGTTGCCGGTGGTGATGAGCGTGCCCCACGCGGCGAACTGCATGTCGAGGAACGCGTTGAGCGCCAGCAGCGTGAACCAAGCCGCCGGCAGCACTTCCTTGTTCGAGCCGAGCAGGCGCAGCGCCGGCTGCGCGCACGGCACGAGCACGGCGGCAAGCGCGAGGAGGGTGAGCAGTTGCCGCCACAGGCGCGGCTGGAACGCGCGCCGCATCGCCGCGTGGTCGCCGCGCGCGCAGTGCTGCGCGATCGCGGGCCACTGCACCGCCGTCCACGAGGCCGCCATGCCCTGCGCGACGGCGAGCAGTTGGAGGGACAGCCCGTATTGCGCCGTGGCGGCGAGGCCGAAGAGTTCGAGGCTGAGGAACGCGGCGGCGTTCGCGCCGAGATAATTGCCCACGCCGATGACGCCCTGCCGCCAACTGTTCGGCCACAGCACGCGCAGCAGCCCGCGCACGTCCGCCGGGCGGTCGGGCGGCGGCCAGGCGGCGAGCACTTGCAGGCACGCGCGCCGGGCCAGCACCCGCTGCACAAAGGTGGCCACCAAGCCGGCCAGCGGCACCGCCAGCAGGCCCAGGCCGGCCAGCAGCAGGCCGGCGGCGAGCGCGAGCTTGAGCGCGTGGGCGAGGAAGTTCAGTCGGCCGAACGTCACCATCCGGTTCAGCGCCGCGAGATACGTGCCCCACCAGCCGGCATAGACTTCCCACACGGCGGCCGCGAGCGTGAGCGCCCACGCGAGCCAGGTGTTTTCCGGTGAACTGGTCGCGTGCGCGTGCCGGGCGACGATGAAGGTCCCGCCGCCGCCGAGCAGCAGCAGCGCCACCACCGCCAGCCCGCGGTAAAGCGCGCGCGTGGTGGCCAGCACGTCCCACAGCAGTTCCGGGTTCGGCTGCGCGGCGGGGTCGGGCGCGGGCGCGAGTCCCTCCGCGCGAATTTCCCTTCCGCCCGCAAGCGCCACGCAGACCGCGCGCCAGATGGAGCCGGCAAACCCGAAGTCCACCATCAGCGCGAGCGCGCCGAGGCTCAGGAGGACGTAGTGCATGCCGAGGTCGTCCCTCGTGAGCAGGCGCACGAGCAGCGGGAGCAGCAGGAGGCCGGAGGCCACGCGCAGGGCGTTGAACCCCCACGACCAGGCCACCGGCGATTGCCAGAGGCGCTGCGCCAAGCTCGTCGGAGGATTCATCGGGCACGCGACTTTGGGCGAAATTCGCCGGGCAAGTCCAACCAAACCCGGCGCGGATGGCGGGCGGGTTGACTTCACCGCACCCGCGCCGTTGAATGCCGCCGCCCGCATGGCCAACCCTCCGAGATGGCTCACCGCCACACCGCTGAACTATGGCGGAAACCCCCAGTTTTGGGAGCGTGACGCCGGGCTGCTCTGCCTCGGCCTGCGGGAACTCGGCGTGGACGCGCGGCTGGTGCTGCTCGGCGAGCCGACCGAGTTCCGCGACGCCCCGCTCATCACCGGGCGGCGGGAGGACTTCGCCAATCCCGCCTGGTGGTCGCGCTGGGGTGCGACGGGCGTGGTGCTCAACTCGTGGGCCGCGCCGCGCTTCGAGCCGGTCGCCCGCGCGATCAAGGCCGCCGGGCTGCGCCTGGTGGTGCGGCTGGATTCCAGCGGCGACAAAAGCCCGCGCCTGAGCTTCCGGCGCCATTTCGATTTTTTTTGCTGTTATCACCGCGAGCGCGGCCACCCCCTGCCCGTGGCGGCCGCCTTGCTCCAGTCCACCGTGTGCTTCGCCGTGCGGGCGGCGCACGACGGCCCGATGTGCACGCACCTCAGCCACGCCGACCTCGTCACCATCGAGTCGCCGCTGGCCCGGGAGCGCTTCACCGAGTTGTTGCGGCGGCTGGGCCGCGCCGATCTGGCCGCGCGGCTGCGCGTCGTCCCGCACCCGGTGCGGGACGACTTTCAGCTCCTTCCCGGCGGCTCGAAGCAGCCGATCATCCTCGCCGCAGGCCGCTGGGAAAGCCCCTTCAAGGACGCGCCGAAGCTCGTCCGCGTGCTGGGATTGGCGCTGGCCCGGAAAGCGGGGGTGAGCGCGCAGGTGTTCGGCTCGGGGATGGATCGTTTGCACCGCGAACTCGAGCGGCTGCCGGACGCGGCGCGCGCCCGCGTCTCGGTGCGGGGGCCGGTGTCCCATCTGGACCTCGTGCCGGCGATGCAGCGGGCCCAGGTCATCCTCTGCACCTCCCGCAGCGAGAGCTTTCACATCGCCTCGGCGGAGGGGTTGTGCTGCGGGGCCGCAGTGGTGGGGCCGGCGGAGATTCCCTCGATGCACTGGTTCACGGCGGAGCAGTCGGGCACGCTGGCCGCCGACCGCTCGGACGCCCGGCTGGCGGACGCGCTGGGCGCGGAGCTTGCCGCGTGGCGCGAGGGCCGGCGGGACGCCGCCCGCATCAGCGCGACCTGGCGGAACCGCTGCTCCGCGCGGGCCGTGGCGGCGGAAACGCTGCGGCTGCTGGACGAAGTAGCCGCCGCGCCCCGCAACGGCTGAAGCTCATCCCGCCGGTGGCAGCAGCACGGCATTGTGCCCCCGCATCCGCAGGCGGAAATCCTCCACCAGCCGCCCGTCCTCCAGCAGGAAGCGCAGCGTGTAGCCCGGCGGCACCAGCGTGCGCACCTGGTCGTCGGACAGCAGGATGTGCTCGTAGAAGATGGCGGGCCGGGCTTCGGCAATGGTTCGCTCCAGCCCGGCGAAGACCTGCGGCTCGAAGCCCTCCACGTCCATCTTGATGACGTGCGGCGCGGGCAGGCTCAGTTCGGCGCGCAGGTCGTCACCGCGGCGGATTTCAATTTCCACCGGCACCGCGCCGGGCAGCGCGCGGTCCACGGAATTGAGCGACGAGCTGTGCGGGCAATATTGAATCGTGACCCGCTCGTTCTGCGCGCCCAGCCCGACCGGATGCACCCGCACCACCGGATGCCCCTCGAAGAGCGACTGCAACGTGTGCAGCGGACCCGGCACCGGCTCAAAGGCGTGGATGGCGGCCAGGTCCTGCTCCGGCCGGGCGAAATACGCGGAAATCAGCCCGACATTCGCCCCAATGTCCCACAGCACGCCGGCGGCGGGCAGATGCCTTGCCATCGCTTGCACGAGGACCGCGTGATTGTCCGGCTCGCCGAGGGAATGATTGACGAGCGCGAAGGCCGCCATGTCGCGCAGATCAAGGCGGGCGACGCCGACGCCGGGGATGGGCTGCGGAAATGATTGCAGTTCCGGCAGCACGCGGGCCGCGCGGCGAAGCAGCCAGCCGGAGCCGGGCAGGCCCAGCCGGCCATGCACGCAACGATAGATCCAGAAGAAGAACCGCGCCAGCATCGGCGCGCAGCATGGTGGCGCGGCGCAGCGCGTTCAAGCGCGTTCCCCCGCTTGACGCATCCGGGCGGGTGCGCCAACGATGAACCGGCCTTGCTTGCATGAACCCTTTCAAAATACTGCTGACGCCGGAGTATTTCTTCCGGCCCCGCCAAGCGTGGCTCCGTTTTCGGCGCGGGCTGCGTGGCCCGGTGCCGGCCTCGGCCCAGGTCACCTTGCCGTGGGGGGACCGTATCCGTGTCCACCCCCGGGAAACCATTGGGGCACACCTTTGGTATTATGGAATCTTTGACCTCGCGGTGGCCGAGGTACTGACCCGGCTGATTGATCCCGGTGACACGGTGGTGGATGTGGGCGCCAATATCGGCCAGATGACCAGTCTCATGCGATGGCGTTCAGGGCAAGCAGGGGAAGTGCTCGCCTTCGAGCCGCACCCGGAGTTGTTCCGCTCGCTTGAGGAACTGGTCCAGTCTGGCGGCTCATCATCGGCCCTGGCTCCCGTGCGGTTGTTTCGCACCGCGCTTAGTGACTGCACTGGCGGCGCCTGGCTCGATCCAGGACCACGATGGGAAACTAACCAAGGTCTCAGCCGGATTGTCCATGATTCCGATCCTGCCACGGGAAAACTCCCCGTCAAACTGCTGCGGTTAGACGAACTGCTGCCCGCCGACGTGCAAGTGGGTCTGATGAAAGTAGATGTGGAAGGACACGAGTTGGCGGTGTTTCGCGGGGCCGAACGGCTGCTGGCCCGCAGGGCGGTGCGTGACATAGTGTATGAGGATTTGGGCGGGCAAACCGCCGAATTGAGCGGCTTGCTGCGGGCTCACGGCTTCGAGGTATTTGCCTTGCAAGCGAACTTTTGGCGGCCCCGGCTCTGCGCGCCCGAGGAGCGGGAAAACAACCGCCAGTCGGGAGAAAACTACCTGGCGACGCTCGCGCCAGAGCGGGCGCTGACCCGGCTCCAGCCCGGCGGTTGGCAAGTGCTGCACGCCGGCTGAAGGCCCACCGCATGCCCACCGAGCCTGACAACGCGCCGTTGACGGTCGTCCAAGTCATCACCGACACGCGCCAGGACTTCCGCGAATACGGGCGGCCCGAGCCGTCATTCGGCACCGCGCCCGAGGCGCTGTTGCAGGGGCTTGCCCGGCGCGGAGACGTGCGGATTCATGTGCTCAGTTGCACACAGCAGTCTGTGCGGGCACCGGAAAAACTCGCGGAGAACACCTGGTTTCACAGCCTGCTGGTGCCCAAGCTGGGCTGGCTGCGCACAGGCTACCAAGGCTGCATTCGCGCGGTGAGGCGCAAGGTGCGGGAACTGCGCCCGGACGTGGTGCATGGTCAAGGCACGGAGCGGGACTGCGCCCTGGCCGCCGTGTTGAGCGGCGTGCCCGGTGTCGTGACGGTGCATGGCAACATGAGGCAGGTGGCGCGCGTGGTGCGGGCGCGGCCGTTGAGCTTCCACTGGCTGGCGGCGCGGCTGGAACCATTCTCGCTGCGGCGAGCTGCGGGTGTCTTGTGCAACTCGGCGCACACGGAGGAATTGGTCCGCCCATTCAACGACCGCGTCTGGCGCGTGCCCAACGCGCTGCGGGAGGTATTCTTCAGCCCACCCAGCACTGCGCCTCGTCCGGAGGTTCCACGACTGGCCTGTGTCGGAGTGGTCCGTGAACTAAAGCGGCCGCTGGAATTGCTGGCCGCCCTGGAGCCGCTGCGTGAGCAGGGGCGGCGGTTTCGACTGGAGTTTGCGGGGCGGCGAGCGGCGGACACGGACTACGGACGCCGGTTTGCGGCGGCGCTCCAGCGCGCGGAGGCGCGAGGCTGGGCCGCTCATGTTGGCGAATTGTCCGCGCCTGAACTGATGGCGTGGCTCGATGGCGCATCCGCGCTGATCCACGCGTCGGCAGAGGAATCGTTCGGTTTGGCCATCGCCGAAGGGCTGGCGCGCAACTTGAAGTTCTTTGGTTTCCGCGCCGGCGGGGTGGCGGACGTGGCGGACGGTGTTGAGGGCACTGAATTGTTTGCGCCGGACGACTGGCGTGGTCTGACAGCCGCCGTCGGCGGCTGGCTGACGGCGGGGGCACCGCGCCCGGCGAAGGCGGGGGATGAAATGCGTCGCCGGTATCATCCCGACGAAGTGGCCGCCCGGCACGTCTGGATTTACCGCGAAGTGGAGCGCGTGCGCGGGTGTCGGCCGCCACCGCCCGGCACCCCCGCTGTCGCGCCATCCACGTTGGCTCAACATCGCGACTGAGGCTCCGGGGAAAAATGGATTGCGCGGCTTTTGCACCATGCGTTTAGCTGTGCCGGCGCATGACACTTTCACCCTCCGACCTGCGAAGCGCGCTGGCTTTTGCCGTGGCGGTGCTCGTGGCCGTGATGGCCGGAGTCATGATGGCCACGCCGACCAGCATGCTGGCGGTGGGGCTGGTGGGGGTGCTGGGGTTCGTCCTGAGCCTGCCGCTGCTGCTGCGCTGGCACCGCCCGCTGCTCTTCTTCAGTTGGAACGCCGCCATCCAAGTCTTCATGCTGCCAGGCTCCCCGCGGCTCTGGATGCTGCTGGCCGGACTGAGCCTGGTGCTGACCGTGCTCGGAAGCACATTGGACCGGCGCATCCGTCTGTTGAATGTGCCGGCGGTGACCTGGACGCTCGGGCTGTTCCTGCTGATCGTGCTCATCACGGCGGCGTTGCGGGGCGGCATCGGCATCAAGTCCCTGGGGGGCCAAACCTACGGCGGCAAGAAATACATCTTCATCCTCGCGGCCGTGGTCGGCTACTTCGCGTTGAGCACGATGCGGGTGCCGGTGGAGAAGGCGTTCACCTACATGGCGGGCTTTTGCCTGGGGACGATCACCATGGCGATGAGCAACGTCGCCTACATGCTGGGCCCGGCGTTCTACTGGCTGTTCCTCCTGTTCCCGGTGGAACTGGCAATGGAGCAGGCGATCACGGACATGTTCGGCGGCTCACTCCGGCGCCTGAGTGGAATTGGGTTCGCCATGGTGGGGCCGTTCTGCCTGATGCTGATGAGCTATGGCATCCGCGGCCTGTTGGACTGGCGGCGACCTTGGCGGCTCATGGTGTTTCTCGGCATCATCGCCGTCAGCCTGCTGGGCGGATTCCGCTCCCTGATCGCGCTGTATGCGCTGGTGTTCCTGTTCCAGTTCTGGTTTGAGGGCCTTTGGCGCACACGCTATGCCATCGCCTTGGGGGCGGCGACGCTGCTGGTGGCGATTTCCGCTGCCGTCTTTTCCCGGCAGTTACCACTCACAGTGCAGCGCAGCGTCAGCTTCCTGCCTCTGGACATAGATCCGCAGGCGCGGATGGACGCGGAGAATTCATCCGAGTGGCGGTTTCAAATGTGGCGCCTGCTCTGGGCGCAGTTGCCGGATTACCTGTGGCTGGGCAAGGGCTATGCGCTCGATCCCATGGATCTCTACTTCGCGCAGGAGTCCTACCGGCGCGGCTTCATCCAGAACTATGAAACCGCGATGATCGCCGGCGAGTTTCACAGCGGGGCGCTCTCGCTGCTCATCGGCTTCGGCCTGCCCGGCACGCTGGCCTTTCTCGCCTTCCTGCTGGCGGGCTGGCGCGTGGTCCGGCGCAACCACCAGCGCAGCGCGCCGGAGCTGCGGGCCATCAACACATTCATCCACGCCTATTTCCTGTGCCGGGTGGCCTTCTTTTTCGGGGTGTATGGGGATGTGGCCCTGGATCTCGCCTATTTTACCGGCTTAGTGGGTGCCAGCGTGGCGCTGAACGGCGGGGTGTGTTCCCGCGACCCCGCGCCCGGCCCGTCCGCGGCGCCGCCACCCTGACTGCGTCATGCGCTTCTCAATCGTGACGCCAAGTCTGGGGCAGTCGCATTGGCTCCGGCTCTGCGTCGCCTCGGTGGCGGATCAGGCGGTGGAGCACGAGCACCTCGTGCAGGATGCCGGCTCCAAGGACGGCACGCTCGACTGGCTCGCCACCGACCCGCGTGTGAAGGCGTTCGTCGAGCCGGACGCCGGGATGTATGACGGCATCAACCGCAGCCTCCGGCGCGCCTCGGGTGACGTGCTGGCCTACTTGAACTGCGACGAACAGTATCTCCCGGGCGCGCTGGCGGCGGTCTCCGACTATTTCCGCGCGCGGCCCGAGGTGGACGTGGCCTTCGGCTACACGCTCATCGTGGACGAGGCGGGGGAATTCCTCTGCCAGCGCAAGACCCTGACGCCGTTGCCGTGGCACACGCAGGTCGCGCACCTGACCACGCTCACTGCGGCGACCTTTTTCCGCCGCCGGGTCGTCGAGGCCGGGCATTTCTTCAACCCGGAGTTCCGCTGCGCGGGTGACGCGGAATGGATGGTGCGGTTGCTGCGGGCGGGCATCAAGATGGGTGTGGTGGGCTGCAACACCTCGGTCTTCACGCACACCGGCGGCAATCTCAGCCGCACCGCGCGGATGCGGGAGGAAATGGCGCGGCTCGCCGCGCAGGCGCCCCCGCTGGCGCGGCGGCTGCGGTGGCTGGTGCTGCTGCACCACTGGCTGCGGCGGCTGGCGGGCGGCGTGTATTTCCAACGGCCGTTCGACTACGCGGTTTACACCCCGGCCAGCCCGGAGCGCCGCGTGGCACGCCACGTCGCCCACCCGACTTTCTGGTGGAAATGGTGACGGCCATGGCAGCGCTCACCCTCACAGTCTCGCTGGCGGACCAGGTCTTCGCCCAGACCAAGTCCGTCGGCATCTTCAACCTGTCACTCGGATTGATCGAACACCTCTCCCGGCGGCCCGAGTTGGCCCGGCTGACGGTGCTGGCCAACCGCTCGCTCACGGGCAGGCTGCCAGCCCGGATCGGGGTTCGCTGGCACGACGGCCCGGCATGTGGCCGGCTGCGCCGGATGTTCTGGGATCAGTGGAGCGTTTATGCTGCCGCGGCCGCCACGGGTAATGACTGGCTGTTCCTGCCCAAGGGCTTTGCGTCGTTCCTCCGGCCCCCGCCAAGGCGGCTGGCGGTTTACATTCACGACGCGATGCACGGCTTCTACCGCCAGCATCACCCAAAGGCGATAAGCCGGCTGGAACTGGCTTATTTCTCCCGATCGCTGCAAGCCTCGCTTCGGCATGCGCAGGTGTGCTTCACGAACACGGAGTTCACCGCGCGAGAAGTTTGCCGGTTGGCCTTGGCAGCCGGCGGGCCGGCTCCACGCACGGTGGTGGCGGGTATCGGCTTCGAGCAAACTGAAGTCTTGCCGGGCATCGGGCGCGGTGGCCTGCTCGTGCTCGCGAGTCCCTTCCCCCACAAACGCACGGCGCTGGCGGTCGAATGGCTCGCGCGTTGGCAGGAGCAGACGGGCTTCAGCGAGGAGCTTCACTGGGTTGGCGGACTGCCGAACGAACTGGCCTGGCCGGACCGGCTGAACTGGCGGCATCACCCGCGCTTGCCCGAAGGCGATTTTCGGGAGCGACTCTCCCGGGCGCGCGCGCTGGTGTTCGTTTCGGATTACGAAGGCTTCGGGATGCCGCCGGTGGAGGCGGCGCTGGCCGGCGCGTGCCCCGTTTTCTCGGACATTCCCGCCACCCGCGAGGTGATGGGTGGCTGCGGCTGGGCATTCTCCAACACCGATTATGCCTCCTTCCGCCACGCACTGGACAACGCGCTCGCGTGCTCGCCGGAGGTGATCGCCGGGTGGGCGGGGCAATTACTCGCCAGGCATCGTTGGGAGACCGTGGCGGACCGATTGCTGGCCGCGCTACAGGCAGGCAGCCAGCCCGGCTGATCCAGTGGGCCACTCACCCCACCGGCGGCCGCACCGCGATGTAGGACTTGGTGAACACGCCCAGGAACCGCTCCCGTTCCAGCCGGCAGTCGGGGAACAGCGCCCGCATTTCCGCTGCGGTCAGCAGGCGCACCTCCGCGAGGAAGGCGTCCACCTGCGCGGGCGTCGGCCGCGTGAGCCAGCCCCAGACGGTGAACCACCGCAGCAACGGTCGTTGCGCGGCCTTCGGCAGATAGTGGATGAACGGCGCGATCAGGTGCGGCTCGATGAAGAACCACCGCGCCGGAGTCTGCACCCACAGGGCGTTGCCCACCCGGCGCAGCTCCGCCGCGAACTGCTGCTGCCGCTCCCAAGTGCCCAGATGCTCGATCACCGAATTCGAGTAGCCGATGTCAAAACTCCGTTCTTCAAACGCCAGCGCGCAACCGTCCCCGTGCAGCATCCGCCGGCGGGCGGAGGCCACGTAGCCTGTGGTGCGGTCAGGATTCACGCACGTAACTTGGGCGGAACACTCTCCTTCCGGCCAGCAGCCGGGGTAACCTCCGACATCCAAAATCTGCGTCTGCTCCGTGGGCCGCATCACGGCTGCAAACCGGGCCATGCGGCGGCGGCGAAACCACGGCGAGATCAGCGCGTAGAGCGAATGGATGTTCATGCCGGGAGCACCGGATCACCGCACCAGGATGTCCGGCCGCTGCCAGACGCCGTCGTCGCCTTCCACGCTCACCATCGGCCAGTCCTGCGCGGGGGTGATGACTTGCGGGCCTTGGGTCGTGGCGAGGATGGTGTCCTCGCTCTTGGTGCCGGTGATGGAGGGGT
>Ga0169931_10014108_pt1 | contig 10845 bp, 8 predicted proteins | sample Kivu_15m_20L_FD_129675 | JGI IMG/M metagenome (GOLD analysis project Ga0169931, IMG submission 129675) | Freshwater microbial communities from Lake Kivu, Western Province, Rwanda to study Microbial Dark Matter (Phase II) - Kivu_15m_20L... | ecosystem: Environmental > Aquatic > Freshwater > Lake ... | reverse complement strand
TAAAAGGTGGCCTGGGATATACCATGTTTGCGGCAAAGCTCTGCAATGGAGTATTCCCCTCGTTGAGCTTCCATTACGATTACTAACTTTTGTTCAGAGGAAAATAGTCTCCTTGTCTTGCGGCGGATCTCTTTAATGAAGTTCTCTGTAGATTATTTTGGCTTCTGTTCCATGTCATTATTGGTTTAATTATTAATGATGGAAACACTCTACTAATTTAGACTATATTTTGTCCAATTTATGCTGACGATTTACATTGGGACTCTATAAATTTTTATTCCATTCCATTCTTCATATCGCTTACTGAAAAAATTATATCCAGAATAAAATTTACCTCCTGGATAATTAGGCTTACCAGTTAAAACAGTTATTTGATGACCTCTTTCCTTCAAACCAAGAACAACATCATTAATCCGAAAAGATTCAGGCCAGAAATATTGAGAAATAATTAAAATCCGCACTTAAAGAATGGACTTATAATGAGGATAGATTTGCTGATTTTGGATAATCCATGACTTCATATCAAGCATCATTTTTTCGTAAGAAGGAACTTGATAACTAAGGTCGGTACGTGTACTTATAAGAGTCTTGTCATAATGAAAAATAATACTCTTTTTTATACCAGTTACAGAAGAATTTGAAAATGCAGATTTGAATAAATGCAATAAGTCAAATTTAGATATACGTATTCCATTTACTACATGACATAAGCCACTAGTGTTCTGGAGTATACAAGAAACAATGATATTGCTTAATTCAACTGTAGTAACACCTGTCCAAAACACATCTGTAAATCCTGGAATGATTCCTGATTGTTTAGAATACCAATGAAATAAACCTATTCCATTGGTATTCACTTCAGGTCCAACAATAGAAGTACGCAAGGTAAGATCTTTTGAATTTTTAATTTCACCTAAAGCCTTCGACCTCCCATAATATCCATCAGCATCCATAAAGTCACATTCTGCATAATTACCTTTTTTTCCAGAGAATACACAATCTGTACTAATATGTATGACTCTACAACTATGATTAGCCGTAATTTCTTCCAAGAAATGTGGTAAATAGCTATTGATTAAAATCGCATCAGCAGGATTATTTTCAGCATTTGTATTTAGAATACCGACACAATTTATGACTATATCCGGCTTTATACGATCGTATACCTGTTGCAACACTTTAAAATTCGTAACATCCATTTCAATATCAGGCTTAACAATACTACTATTTCTAGCTACATCAGTTACGCTGAAATAATCATTTAAGGAACGCATACGTATGTTAATTACATGACCAAGCATTCCACTTGAACCTAGTAATAGGACGTGTTTTTTCATGCTGCAATTATTTATTCCAGGTTACTCGATTCACGATACTTGTATAACTCTGAATGATTCTCATAACTCTATTCGATGTATCTAAAACATTGTATTCCCAGGGTATTATTCTGTTCTCCTTAGAAAAAGTTGCTATACACAATTCTATACTATTAATCACACTTTTCTTGTCGATACCACCAAGCACTATTGTGCCAGCATCTACAGCTTCTGGTCTTTCGGTACTAGTTCTAATACTTACAGCCGGAAATTCTAACATGGTTGATTCCTCGCTGATAGTTCCACTATCAGATAAAACGCAATAAGCATTTACTTGTAATTTTACATAATCAAAAAAACCAAATGGTTTCAATATACGTATGAGAGGATGAAATTGAATACCTGCCGCATCGATTCTTTTTTGAGTTCTAGGATGTGTAGAAAATATAACCGGCATTTGATATAATTCTGCCACAGCATTTAATGCCTCTACTAACTGTAAAAAGTGATCTGCCAAATCAATATTCTCTTCCCTGTGTGCACTAATAACAAAATACTGACCTTGTTTTAAACCAAGTTCCTCTAGTATGCTTGACTTATTAATTTTGTGCCGGTAACGTTCTAATACTTCACGTAAAGGCGATCCAGTTATAAATACATGATCTTTCCTAAAACCTTCACTTAAAAGGTATCTTCTTGAGTGTTCTGTGTAAGTAAGATTTATATCACTAATATGGTCAGATATTTTTCTATTAATCTCTTCGGGTACATTTTGATCAAAACAACGATTACCAGCTTCCATATGAAAAATGGGGATTTTAAGGCGCTTGGCCGCTATTGTACATAATACGCTGTTTGTATCTCCTAAAACAAGTAATGCATCAGGCCGTTCTTGCACCAGTATTTCATAGGATTTTGAAATAATGTTCCCTATTGTTTCACCTAAATGTGCTCCAGCAACAGATAAGAAATAATCAGGTTTTCTTAATTCCAGATCAGAAAAGAAAATTTCATTTAAAGTATAATCATAATTTTGACCTGTATGAATCAAAATATGATCAAATAATTGATCCGCCTTTTTAATAACTTCTGCTAATCGAATAATCTCCGGACGTGTACCTACAACGGTAGCTAATTTAAGTTTGACCATAATTTATCCGTTATAACCGATTTTGTTTAACAATGAAATAAGTTCTGTCTGGCTTAATCTTCTGGTGTTATGAGAATGATAATCATCTAACATTGCTATCTTTTCTTCACCTTCAGTAAAATATTTATTATAGTTCAAATCTCTGTTATCTGCAGGAACCCGGTAATAATCTCCCAAATCTTCCGCCACAGACAGTTCTTCTCTTGCCAATAATGTTTCATATAATTTTTCTGCATGGCGCGTACCGATTGTTTTAACTTCCACATTAGACTTGTAAATCAGCTTCATCGCATCGGCTAGTTCTCCGATTGTAGACGCAGGTGATTTTTGTACAAAAATATCGCCTGACTTCCCATTTGTGAATGCATATAAGACAAGTTCTACTGCATCATTCAAAGTCATCATAAATCGAGTCATTGAAGGATCTGTTACAGTAATCGGTTGATTTTGTAGAATCTGTTCATGGAAAAGAGGTATTACTGAACCTCTGGATGCCATTACATTTCCGTATCGGGTACCTACCAAAATTGTCTTCCCTGAATGTCTAGATTTAGCAACCATAATTTTTTCCATCATTGCCTTTGACATACCCATCGCATTAATTGAATAAACAGCTTTATCTGTACTTAAACAAATCACTTTTTCAACATTATTCGCTATGGAAGCATTTAATACATTCTCAGTACCAAGAACATTGGTTCTTACTGCTTCTAATGGATAAAACTCACATGAGGGTACCTGTTTTAACGCTGCTGCATGAAAAACATAATGAACCCCTTGTAAAGCAGTATGTAAGCTATTATAATCTCTTACATCACCAATGTAGAACTTAACTTTTGGATTATTCATTTCTACACGCATATCATGCTGTTTCTTTTCATCTCGACTAAAAATTCTGATTTCCTTGATATTTGTGTCTAAAAAACGATGTAGAACAGCATTTCCAAAAGAACCGGTACCTCCTGTAATTAGCAATACTTTATTATCGAACATGATTGAATTGATTTTCGTTATTTAATTTATTTATTTGAATGATTGATAAACATTTTTAAAAAAACTAAAACTCAGATCTGCACTTGATTGCCATGTTAACTTTTTTGCTATTTCAAATGCATTTTCTGCATTGAATTTTCGCAATTCTGCTGACTCCATAAGCTTTTTAAGAGCATCAGCTATTTCGCTGGGTTTTTCCGGATGGAAATAAACAGCATATTCTCCAATGACATCCTTCATAGCAGACAAATTTGAGCATGCCATAGGTAAGGATGCCGACATTGCTTCAGAAACAATTTGACCATATGTTTCACAACTTGACGCAAAGATACCAATGTCAGCAATACTATAATGATTTTGTATTTGATCATATGGCTTCATGCCTTGATAATTTACCCATGACACATCTCCTTTCAATTCGGCAATGGCTTGATCTAAGAATGGCATTCCCGGACCAGGCGGTCCAATTAATTCTAATTCCACATGATATCCTTTATCACGGAGGATCTTCACTCCTCTAATAACCTGCCACTGATGCTTATAAATTTCAACTACTGAAACATAAATTAATTTACATGGATTCTCCCTTGTAAATGATTGAAAAGACTGATAAACCTTTTCTTCAGGCTTTCTAAAAAATTTGGGATGTATTCCATGTGGTACAATAGTAGATAACCCATTTAAAGGTCCCGTTACTTTTTTTACTGTAACTTGTGCATAGTTCGTTAAGAACAATATCCCTTGTGCTTTTCTAAAAGTATATGATTGGATTAATCTCAAAATTATAAACTTGATTAATTTCAGACCTAATCCATAACGTTTTGCTTCTTGAAACTCAAATGGTAAAAGGTTTTGATTCATGGTGACCATGGGTTTCATAATCAAACAATCTGTTCCGCCAGGTACAAAAAGAATATCACATTGTTCCTTGCGCAATTCTCGGTTACGAATAAAAAAAAGCCAGAACAGCCTATAAAAAATGGACTTATTCAAATAAGAATGACTTTGCAGGGTCAACCATTTTCTATGTGGAAGTTGTTGAAGTGTATTATTTCCGCTCCAAACAATTACTTTCTTAAAGCCAAATTTTTCCGGGTCTGCGGCTGCAAGCATTTCAGACAAATGTGTAATACCTCCACCAGCTCTTATATTGTGGGCATCAATTCCTAAAGTCAATTCTTTATGCATACTTTTTAGCCTTCTCATTAGAGAAATACAACCTCAAAATACTAGTAGACATACCAAAATAAATAAAAAGCGAAGTGCTCCTGTGGCTAAGATTCAATCCTATCAGAATTAATGTTAAAATAAAAAACATTTGGATGACAGACTTTGGAAGTCCGATAGTAAGTCTTTGTAAAGGGTAAACAAAACTTTTTATAAAAAAGAAAGTGCCAATAATACCGCATTCATATATAAGCCTTATTAGCTGCGAATGTGGATTGCTTAATTCATTCCACATATCATCACCCATGTTGTTATTTACGATTGAAGCCGATCCGAAACCATTACCAAATAAAACAGGCAAAAAATTGAATTCACTTACTTTTACAAATAGATCCCAGACAGGATATACATTTGCCATCTGTGGCGCAAACAAAAGTGGTGGGGGCGTGCCATCTTCTAAAGACTCAATAACCAAAGAAGAGATATCAATATAATCCTGTAGCCTCTGCGACGAATATATACTTAATGCAATCACCCCTACTCCGAGTATACTAATAACTAAAATTAACAATATCTTCTTTAGGGTAAATTTTCCAAAACTATATAAAATAAATAACGTTAATGCAAATACAATTCCTATTAAGCCCGATCCTGATTGTGTTAAAAGTGCTCCTATAATAACAATTAAAATCCATGAACGAGATATTGATGTTTGCTCTTCCCAAAAAGATTTAAGATTCATGATACCTAAAGCAAAAAAAAGGTATACAAAAGCATCTCTTGGTTCTCCGGCAAGTCCATGAAAACGAAAACCTACCATTCTTCCCTCCCACATATCTCTCGGCAATACTTGGAGTCCCACTAATTGTAATACTAAATCTGCAAAACCAACTATCAAACAGGCCAAAAAGGCCTTTTTAAATAAAGAAAAAAAATAACGAACTGAAGCACTATTTCTTATCAAAAAATATGGCAAAATCACAAAGTAAAGAAAGTAATATATGATGATAAGATATTCGATAAAAGGCCGGAAAGAAGCACTTCGAACTACCCGCGCTAGAAATGTTGCAGCGTAATCACTCTTATATGACGATTCGAGCAAATAACTTCCACTTATAATGCCAACTATAGCTGCACTTACCGCCAATAAGAAAAAGAAAATAAAATATCTATAATTCGGATGTAATAAATTAATGACTTGTAGAGCTGTCTTTTTTTTTGACCAATAAAAAATCAATAAAATGAATACTAAAATCTGTAACATTTTCCCAATGGTAATACTAAATCCAGTCGAAAATTGGCTTCCTATTATGAAGAACAGTAAAGATTCGAAAATTAAGGAAATAATGTATATCTGGCTTAGGAAAGATACCTTTCCAGTGCTTACTTGCCTTGCTGTCGAAGTAGTATTAGTCATATATTCTTTATCCTCTTTAAAAAGATAGCAGCAATAGTCGTCGTATAAAAAGCAAGCATCCTCATCAAGCTCATGTTGTTTGCTTTAACAAGATGTTTACGCGCTTTGTAGTCCCTTGAAATATTTTTATACCAGTCAAAAAAGCCAGGACATCCAGCAGTCCTGGGATCATCAATCCACGCAATTGCAGGGATTACAATAAATAAATTTATACCACGCTTTCTCAATTCAATCGAATGGTAAAGGTCCTCGGTAAAGGCTTTCCCTTCATGTGGGTAAAAATTTTCGAGAATCAGATTTTCTTTATGGTGCAGTGTTATACCTCCGGGAACCCACTCTGTTCTGATAATCTCATCGGTATATTTGGTAGAATCTACACCAATTTCAGTACCAGCCATCGTAATACTTCCTTCCCTGTAACCCTTTGAACCATTTAAAATGCCATAATAAAAAGATGACAATAGTTTGCCAGACACCGGTTTAGAATACACCGACTTGCCGGATTCAAGGAAATAAAGTGAGGGTGAGCATGCTGAATTGACACCGAGTGATGTGCATGCTTTAATCAAGTGTTCTATACAACTATTTTCAAGTATGATGTCATCATCTGACTGAAGAACAAATTGACCTCGGGCTATTTTAAATCCTTCACAGCGTTGGGAAACCTGTCCTTTGGTTTTGGTAACCAGAATAACTACATTGGCACCTTTTATATCAGCAACACCATCCTCAAAACCTGCAGGAATAGCAATAATTATTTCAGTTGGGACTATAGTTCCTTTATTTAGGGAATCAATAGTTAATTGTAACCTTTCACCACCAAGAGTGGCTATAACCACTGACAAAAACTGATTTCCTTTAGTGTTCAAATTGCCTTGTTCATTTAAATCCTTCATAATCGATAATCGTGCCTAAACATGAAAAATAGGTTCTTGCCGTTTATTCCAAAGACTAACTAATTTTGCTAAAAACAACACTTTTCATATTAAGTGTATGGATAAAAAATCATTATCCTTTTCACTATCTTTATCTAGCAACATTATTTTAAGAAAATCCTCATTCAGGAATAGTAAAAACAACTATTATTAAACTTCTGTTAAAGACCTTGCAACATGAAAAAAATCGCTTTTAAAAGTCTCGTATTTGGATGAGATTGTAGGAAAAAACATCATTCCACAATTTATCTTTACGGTACATTGTGAAGAAATTCATAGTTTATTTTTTTTTAATTCGTTTACTATTCACTTTTGAAAGTATGTAATTTATTAACAAAGAAAACTACACATAAGAGAACTTGGTACGGCTAAAATAAGAATTATAGAACGCTGGCATCAAACAGTTATATTTAAAACTTATTTCATTATCTATGTGACTATTCATAGAGATTCGATGGAGCTTTGGAGCTTTATGATCCTTATTAGGCAAAGCAAATGCTGTAAATATTCGTGTTGCCCCCAAAGAAAAAATTAAATCGTCAGTTTGACGATTATAGCAACTTTCTGGCTGACCAAATGGATAACTGAAAAAATTAACGTGATTTACATAATTTAAAAGAGCCTTTTCATTAGTTAGATATTGGTTTTTCAACTCGTCAATAGCAATATTTACAGAGTTATAATGATTATATAGATGATTACCTAGAAAGAAGCCTTGTTCCGCAGATAAAACAAGGTCATCCTGGCTAGCAAACTTACCATAGTATTTTCGCGCTTGATCATAGATATCAAGGCTATTTTTGTTCATTAAAAACTTGTGAACATCCTCTTCAGTGCAATAGAGAAAGAGATTTTCATTATACTTAGGATACTTCTCCGCTAGATAATGGTTAAACTCAGAAAAATATTTACACAAATAAGTTACTAACCCGCTCCAAAAAATATGACCTTCCACCGGGGCCATGTTAACAAAAACGGTACCTGTCACTGCCTCATCACGCAATATGGGACCCCCTGCTTTAAAAGTGCTTGCGAAACCATCGTCAAAAGTAATGAGAGCCACAGGCAAATTCAATGTATTATTTATCAATTGCGTAGGACTAATTACTTGAAAATATTTCTTAATCCAGGACAGTTGCTTTTTAAGTAAAGTTGGAGGAACATTCAACCCAAAATCGTTACTGAATTCGCTAGGTTGATCGCTGATCTCATGATAATTAAAAACAAAAACGGAATTTTGGCAAGCACCATCAAAAAGTACTCTAGAATTCATTAAAGGAGCCGAAATTTTCTGTGCAATTTTGTGTAAAATCATGACCGAGTGTCTAATTGATAACTACCCTTCTTGAGTCTTTTCCATGCTTTACAATAAAATTCAATGTGGCTCAGCATGTACTTAGAATTATATAAATGACCTTTTGCTAAATCTTGTGGTTCACCAATTAGCTGCCCAGACTCCTTATATTTTTCAACTGCCTTAGCCAGCAACTCAATTCCCAAGATCGTAAGTTTTAATCCTATTGAATAAAAATTATCACTTTTATCAACCTCAGGCCGAGCGCGATACAGGATGTTTCCTCCGTCAATTTTTGAACTTATCAGGTGAACTGTAACGCCCAATGCTTCTTTCCCTTGCATAGCAAGAGCTGAAACTATTCCTTCACCACGATAATCTGGACTCCAGCCCCAATGCATGTTTACGAATTTTGCAGAACAGCTTTCGAACAGCTGCGATTTGATTAATCTTGTACCAAAAACGATTACTAAACCTGGGTTCAAATCTTGAATAATGCTTTTAACTTGCTGGGAATTTATGTCCGATACGGTCATTGAAACCAAACCAACATCTAGCTTTTCGTAATTATCTCTTAGTATTTGTTTATTATAGGTTTCTTGCGAACCAAAATATTTGTTTTTATTCAAAATAAATCTTAGACGTTCAAAAGAAATAAAAGGTTTGTATAGCGTAGATGTTAATATTTCCATCATCTTTTTCCAAAGTATAGGATAATTTATCTTGCCTCTTGAATTGGGAATTGAACTGCCTTCCTCAAAAATCACGGTGGTAATTAGCCCTTTTTTCCAAAGATAATTTGCGCAATAAATTTGAAAAGCAGATTTTCTTGTAAGTAAAATCATTGGTGCTTTTTTAAACTATTAAACTAATTAATTTAAAAAAATATAACTCTACAGAATTGAATAACCTAGTTAAGCTCAAGCCACCCCTATTCAAGTCAGGTAAACATACTAATCGAGAGAATATCAAATTCTATGTGCCTAATGCACTCCTGTCAATCGATACATATCATAATGTGTGATAAGTAGTGTTTGTAATCTGTGGTTGCATTGCACAACTGCTTCAAGGAGATATTCAGCCCGAATGTTGCAGGAGAATTTCCAAACGAGAGACCGGCTACTTGATCATTTATTATAGCCTTTTACATCTGATAACGAAATCTCCAACTGGGAACTATCAAATGGGATAAATACCCCATCACAATACTTTTTTGCACTATCTGAATCCAAATTAGATGAGAGATAGTCTTCTTCAATATCTTTAGTTATAATTCTCTTGAAATCTTGGCTCTTCGAAACATTAACTTTCCAACTTTCCATTTCATATAATGGATCAATTGTCATCTCGCTATGTAACTGTAGATAAATCGGCCTCAACCCGCCACTACAAGCAGCTATAATAGCGGTTGTTCCTCGGTACAATGCCCAATTGCATCTAGCAATGTCTAATTCTAAAGCTTCCTCTGACAAAATAATATTGGGGGGCAAAAATCGAAAATTTGAATTATTGGCTATAAGAGTTTTAAAGGTTATAGAAGGGTGAAGCCGCCAGATAAAATCAATCTCTGGGCATAATTTACCACATTCTAAAGAAAATTCAAAGAGTAAGTTTGATTCGCTCGGGTATCCTTCTGGGATTACCAAACAGCAGGGCCTTGGATTTTGATTGAACCTAATACCATTAGATGAGGATCCATCATTGACAAGGGTTCCGGGAGATGCCCGATTAGAACCTAAGACAGAAATCGGAATGTTATTTAAGTTCGTAGCTTTTCTTAACTGGACTTGACCAACCATTCCAGCAGTCAAAATAGCATCTGGATTGAATTTGCCTAAAAGATTTCTTCTAATCGCATGCTGAAGGCGAAATAGAACTGAATGTTGGTATCCAATACACCTTATTAACGGATTTGATTCTCTGGCAGCAGCAAAAACTATCCGTTCCCAAGCATGGCCTTCGTGCGTCACCATGATGATACTTGGCTTCAATAATTGAACTAATGAGACAATTTGTTTATATAAACTAAGATTTTTTCTGGCACCTCCTGAAAGTGCCTCAATTGAAGCACGAGCTGAGATTTCTATCAAATCATCACTTTTTGCTTTTCTGGAATATCTGCCTAGACGACGATACTCTTTAAACATTCGAATAAAAATTTTACATTCTTGATTAAATCCAAGACTGTTGTGGAAAATTACTCTCGGTATATCAGTGTTATACCATCTTTCTGCAAGCGTTTTCTCATCATCTTTTGAGTGATTTATCAAGGCTATTGCTGAGGTGTAGCCCTTCAAATTGAGCTCTTGTGGAACTTTATCAAAATAAAAATCCTGTTCTTTACCCGCTTGTGATGAATTCAGTAAGTGTGAAATAAATAAAATATCAACATGAAATGGAGTTTTTCTGGAACACGTAAACATCTTATCGCTTATGCTGATTGCTCGAACTAAATGTAAAATCCACCCGAAGATATATTTCAATTGGAGGATTGCTAATTTAACTCTTCGCTTATATGGAGGTTCAGATATAAATAGCCCATCGTAGTGTTTTAAAAAAATTGAATGTTCTCG
>Ga0169931_10014104_pt1 | contig 10848 bp, 11 predicted proteins | sample Kivu_15m_20L_FD_129675 | JGI IMG/M metagenome (GOLD analysis project Ga0169931, IMG submission 129675) | Freshwater microbial communities from Lake Kivu, Western Province, Rwanda to study Microbial Dark Matter (Phase II) - Kivu_15m_20L... | ecosystem: Environmental > Aquatic > Freshwater > Lake... | reverse complement strand
TTGGTAAACCAAAGTTCCTCGAACCAGGCCGTTCCTGCAATCCCTCCTCAGCCAACTCCCCAGATCCACTGCCGGAATCAGATTTGAGCGCGCGCTCGGTAACACTTATCGTGACTAAACTCGGGTGAAGCAAAATCAGCAGCCGGGATCATCTTGGTAACATCCCGTTTTGGTAGGAAAAAAAAAAGTATTCGGCGGCCGGCCTAAAGTTTCCCGCGAGCTTCCCGAACTCCTACTACAGGTGTGATTTGTACCCTTGAACGGATTTCCACAGGGGCCGCTGCGACGCAGCGACAGGTGGCTTATGGGCGCTCCCGATCGGCAGAGAATTCAACTTTGTTTGACGACGATGTTTGTCGACATCGTTGGCTTTGCCAAAGTTGCGGAGACACACAATGCCGAGGAGTGCTTCCTTCATCTCAAGTCGATTCTTTCGCGAATCGCCGACTACGTGAAGAAGTATGGTGGCAAGGTCGACAAGACGATGGGCGATGGGGTCTTGTGTGTATTCGGCCACGACGGCCTAGCCGATCACGCCGCTCGTGCATTGCGATGCGCAGTGGCACTTCAGCGCGAGAGTCTCGACATCGACATTCAGTCGCATCTCAAATCGCGCCCGGTCTATCCGCTTCGCATCGGAATCAACACCGGGGAAGTATTCATGGGCGATCTCGGCGATTCGCTCCATCCAGACGTGACCGTGATCGGGCACGGGGTTAATATTGCAAACCGCCTCGAAGCGGCTTGTGACGGCTATTCGATCATGCTCGGAGCAACGTCTTACTCAACGATTCGGGAGTATGACGAACTCAACCTCAGCCCCCGCAAGCGCCTCGTCCAGATCAAGCACCACGATGAGTTGCTCGTTGCATACGAATGCAACCCGTTTGAAGACCGACCTGAGCTTCTGAATCAGGCAATCGACGCCTATCGCAATTTTGCCGGAATTTCCCGGAAAGAGACGAGATGGCCGGTGCCGTCCGCTGCTGGCGCAGTCGTCGCCTGTGACGCAGGAGAGGGCCCACTTGTAGACTTTTCCGATAATGGATTCAGCGTTCGACTGCCGACCTATCTGGCACGAGGAATTCAGCTTCATCTTGAAATCAAGCTGCCCAATCCTGCGCTTGTCGCAAAGCTCAGGGATTCGGGGATTGATCGGATGGTTGGAGAAGTTCGGTGGGGACGTCCCGCCGGTGATGCCTACCTGCACGGCTTCCAGCTCAAATTCCGCCACCGCGATCAGAGCGACAAATTTGTCAACACGCTCAAGGACGTTCTCGTCTGACTTCAGACGAGGCCCCACCCCTCAAGAGTTCCAGGATCTCATTCCAGTCTCCACCGGCATCAGAAATTGCGTCGAGCATGTCTTGCGGCGGCATGATTTCAAATCGCATGAACTTTTCGCTTTCAGGATGAAAAAATCCCAGCGAGAGGGCATGCAACGCGAATCGCCCATGATCAAACTCGGATCGAGCGTTACCCTTTTTTCCGGAATAGACGTGGTCGCCGAGCAAGGGATGACCGATCTCGGCAAGGTGAATTCGAATCTGATGTGTTCGACCGGTCTCGAGCCTGCAGCGAATCAGCGTCGAGTTGCGCAATACGGCAATTTGCTCGACATGGGTCGTGGACGGTTTACCTGCTTTCGCGCTTCTGGATGTTCCTCGTCGACCATCGCCGCGGTCTGCGATCAAGTTTGATCTGATGGTTTGCGTCTTCACGATGCCAGACGCGAGGGCGATGTAGTCACGGTCGATCGTCCGTCCCCGAAACTGTAGTGCCAGATTGCGCTCTGCTTCACGCGTACGGGTGAACACAAGAACGCCGCTTGTACCGCGGTCGAGGCGTTGAACGATTCCAAGCTTGCGCGGAGGTCGGTGCGATGCGGTTCGCGGAAGCTGCCGCAGGGCAAGATCTGCGACGGATGGTTCCAGACGTCTTGGTGCGCGTCGAGGTCCCCGACCCTCTGGATCTGGGGACCACGTAACCGTTGAAAGACCGGCAGGTTTGTTGACCACGACTACATGGCGATCAAACCAAATGAGTTCGATTGCCCGGTCAGTTGGCTTTGCGGTGTTTGGCAAGGAGGTCTCTTACGATGTCCCAAGTTGGCATTTGCTCGTAGTTTGAGAACAAAACCACCCAAAGTTTTTGTCGCTCGAAGTGCACGGCGACAGAGCGATATCCGAGCCAGGCCCCGTCGTGAAATATGATCGGTTCGTTTTCAAATGTGTCGAGCGCCCAGCCATATCCGTAGGGAACTTCTTCATCCGATCGCAGCTCGGCAGACTGAAACATGTCCCGGATTTCTTCGGCGGTGAAAATGCCTTCCGGAGTCCTCAGGATGTTGACCCACTTCGCGTAGTCTTCGATTGAGGTGATCACACCGCCATCTCCGACAACACCGTCGCAGCTGTTTCTGGATCTTGTATCGAAGTGCGGCCATGAGCCGTAGCCGACCGCTGTCACAGAGTCGCTGTCCGAACGAGCTGATCGGGGTCCCTTGGTTGATGAGCCCCGGGATCCGAGCGCGACAGACTGATTCATCCCGGCAGGATCGAAGATGCGGGCCTTTAGAAATTCTTCAAAGGAAACGCCCGATGCCTTTTCGACGACCAGCGCAAGAAGGACGTAACCCGTATTGCTGTATGAATATTTGCTGCCCGGCTCGAATTCGAGAGCAGGCACCTTGCTCAGGAAGGTCACGACATCGGCGTTGGTCGAGGTTCCTTCGGCCTTACAGATTTCTGTATAGTTCGGCAGTCCGGACATGTGATGAACGAGATGCTGGATTCGGATTCGCTTCGCCCATTCCGGCAATCCCGGAACGTATTTGGTTATCCGGTCATCAAGGTCGATCTTGCGGTCGCGCTCGAGAAGCTTGATGGCGGCAGCAGTGAATTGCTTTGTGAGGGAACTGACGTTGAACAATGTTTTGGTCGTAATTGGAGACTCGCGACCAAGATCGGCATAGCCAAAACCATCGCTTTCAAGGACCTTTCCATCGCGCATGACCAGCATGGCAAATCCTGGTCCCTCTTTACGCGTGAAAGCATCGAAGCGATCGTCGGCAAGACCGTGGCGTGGCAAAAGAAGCCCCGCCAGTGACAACGCGGCAAGCAGCGCAAGATTCTCGAATCGTGCAAAAGCCATGGTACACCTCGTGTTTGAGGTTTGGGACATAACACATGGATTGTTCTTGGGGCCAATCGAATGACAACGAGTGATCGAGGCAGTTTGTCAATTGTCGTCCCCCTCGGTTCGGGTGAGCGGTTGTGGCGACCCCTGGTCGAGCAGATTTGCCAATGGAGTGCGGCGGAGGAACTGATTCTCGTGATTCCGGTCGGGGAACCCGACCCCGAATTGCAACCGGATGGAAGGGTCAAGATTCGAGTGCTTCGGTCCGTTCGCGGTCGAGCGCGGCAGATAAACGCGGGGATTCGCGGCGCCAATGGGGACATCGTCTTCGTCGTCCATGCGGACTCCCGGTTTGACGGGGATCCTTCTGCGGTTTTGTGCCGAAATGCGATGGATAATGTGTTGGCATATGCCCAGCTTGCCTTCGATGCGGAATCGCCGGGGCTAACGCGCCTCAACAGTATCGGCGCAAGGTTCAGGTCGCGAGTCCTCGGAATTCCTTTCGGAGATCAGGGAATGCTGGCCCTGCGGACGACATGGACAAGGCTCGGCGACTTCGACGAAAGTGCCGCCTATGGCGAAGATCACCTGATGGTGTGGCGAGCCAGGTCACTTGGAATACGGTTGGTTGAGCTCCCGATTCGCATTACCACCAGCGGCAGAAAGTATCGCGAAAGAGGCTGGTTGCAGACGACGGCCAAGCACCTTGTGCTCACACTCCGGCAGGCCGTACCCGGCGCCTGGTCCGTTTTGTGTCGCCCATGAAAAGCATTTGCGCGCAGCCCAGAACATCCGGTATAGATCGGGCCTCGTTTTGCCTCGCCAGAACGGGCATTTGCACTCGTAGCTCAGTTGGATAGAGCACCAGACTACGAATCTGGGGGTCGGAGGTTCGACTCCTTCCGAGTGCGCCATGCAGAAAACAGGGTTGCGGTTGAAAGACCGCAGCCCTTTTTTGCGCGCCCGCGCCTCTGGCGTGCCTTTGCGGCTTCCCACCCAGAACGACCCTGCGACTTGACGCGTGTCCAGGCGTTACTGATCTGTCATGGATCTTACTTCTCGCGTTGAAGCGATATAGAATCTTGGATCGCAGATCGTGCTGCTCGAATCACTCGTGGAGTTAGCCGTGGAACTGTTATTCCCGTTCGCAGAGTACTGGTGGTTTTACCTCGCGTTTACCGGCTTGATTCTCCTTCTGCTCGGTCTTGACCTCGGGGTTTTCCATCGAGAAGCACATGAGGTCTCCTTTAAGGAGGCTGCGATCTGGAGCGTCGTCTGGGTTTCGCTGGCGATGGTCTTCAATCTCTTCCTTTGGAAATACGCGGCCTGGACGTTTCCTTCCAATCCAAGGCTAATGGCATTACCCGGCTTTGACGTGGCCGCCGCAGCGGACCGCGTGGCGTTGGAGTTTCTGACTGGTTTTATCGTCGAGAAAGCCCTCGCCGTGGACAACATCTTCGTCTTCGTTGTGGTCTTCACCTACTTCGCCATTCCACCGAAATATCAGCATCGTGTGCTCTTTTACGGAATCATTGGCGCACTTATCTTCCGCGCCGGCTTCATCGCCATCGGCTCGGTGCTCATGCAGTACAAGTGGATCGTCATTATCTTTGGTCTGTTCCTGATCTTCACCGGGATAAAGATTCTTTTCGCGCCGGAAAAGCCGGTCGAGCCCGAGAAAAATCCCGTCATCCGGCTCGTCAAAAAGCTCATCCCTGTTACTCCAAAACTCCACGGCCAAAAATTTTTCGTTCGTGAGGGCGGCAAGCTCCTTGCGACCCCGCTTTTCATCTGTCTTCTGTTCATCGAAGTTTCGGACATCATATTTGCCATCGACTCCGTACCGGCGATCTTCGCCATTACGAAAGAGCCGTTGATCGTATTCACGTCGAACGTTTTCGCGATCCTCGGCTTGCGCGCCATGTTCTTCATGTTGGCCGGCGTCATGGACAAGTTCCGTTTCCTGAAATACGGGCTCGGGATTGTCCTCATCTTTGTTGGTCTGAAGATGACCTGGCTCAACGAAGCATTCGGCGGGAAGTTCCCGATCGAGTGGTCGCTTGGGATCATTGGCGGGGTGATCGGGCTATCGGTCGTGCTGTCCTTGGCCATTGCGCCCAAGACGGAGACGTAGCAGCGGCTTCGCCTCCAAAAAGGCAACTGCTCGGCAGTGATTTCCTGCTGTTGGATGTATCGTTTAGATCGGTGCTCAGAAGATTTAATATCTATTTAATAGAATTGTTCGTTCTTCCGTAGAATGAATGGTTGAACTGTCGGTTTGCTCCGCCGGATTGGCGGGATGGTGGCCGAGACACTCGATCGACGGGAGAGAAGCACTATGTTTCGACGTGTAGGTCTGATGATTGCGGTCAACGTGCTCGTCATGGTGACCATCTCTGTATTCACGTACTCGTTTGGCCTCAATCGCTATCTCGATGCAAACGGCATCAACTATCAGTCCCTCGCACTCTTCTGTCTTGTCTGGGGTTTCGGCGGAGCGTTCATCTCGCTCGGTCTGTCCCGCGTCATGGCCAAGTTTGCGATGCGAGTTCGGATCATCGATCCGGCGCAGATGGGTGACCCGGCCGAACGTCGACTGGTCGAGATGGTGCATCGTCATGCCAAGGCGGCCCGAATCGACGTGATGCCACAGGTTGGCATTTACGACTCCCCCGAAGTCAATGCATTTGCCACAGGTCCCACGCGCAACCGAGCGCTGGTGGCGGTGTCGACCGGGCTCCTGGGCCGGATGAACGAACGAGAAGTTGAAGGTGTCATTGGGCACGAGATCGCTCACGTCGCCAACGGTGACATGGTCACGATGACTTTGATTCAAGGTGTTGTGAACGCGTTTGCGATGTTCATCGCGCGAATCATCGCGCACGCCGTATCAAAGTTGGTACCGGAAGATGCTCGGGTCATGACAAATTTTGCAGTCATGATCGTGGCGGAGATCGCACTGGTGATCCTCGGAAGTGTCGTCGTCGCCAGCTTCTCCAGATACCGTGAGTTCCGTGCGGATGCTGGAGGCGCAAACCTTGCCGGGCGCGAAAAGATGATCGCAGCGCTGACAGCGTTGCAGCGAAATGTGGAGTATGTCGATCCGAATGCTCCGAAATCGGTGGCCGCATTCAGAATTTCAGGCAAGCAGGGCGGATTTCTTTCGCTGTTCAGTTCGCATCCGCCGCTTGAGGCTAGAATTCAACGACTCAAACAGTTGGGCTGAACCCAACGCAAATGGGATGAGAGATACGTCATGCAGTGGCTCAACTATCACCACCTCTACTACTTCTTTGTGATCGCGACTGAGCAGTCGGTCACCAAGGCCAGCAAGAAATTGCGTCTTGCCCAGTCGACGCTCAGCGCTCAGTTGACGCAGTTCGAAGAGAACGTTGGCGTCAAGATGTTCGATCGAAAGAACAAGCAACTGATTCTGACCGATATGGGGCGACGCGTTTACGAATACGCCAACCAGATTTTCTCTCTCGGGACCGAACTCAAGGATCTTCTTCGAGATCGCGAGTCACACGACTTCATCAAGGTCCAGGTTGGTGTTCTCGATACCATTCCAAAGAACCTTTCTCAGAAGCTTCTGGAAAACGTCCTTTCGAAAGAGAAAGCTTTCATTTCGGTGGTTGAAGGACGTCTCGACAAGCTTTTGAAGGAACTGAACTCCTATCAAATCGATCTGGTGCTCAGTAACCGGCAGCCGCCGAGCGACATTGGCTTCAAGGTGTTGACCAAGCTCGTTGGCGAAGTTCCAGTGGATGTTGTGGGTGCGCCGAAATTTTCGTTCCTGCGCGACCGGTTTCCCGAGTCACTCAACAATGTTGAGATGATCATGCCGATGCCAGAGAGCACTCTGCGTCAGGAGTTCGATGCCTATCTTGAACTGAAGCATGTGCACCCCCATGTCCGTGCGGAGATCGAGGACATCGAGTTGCAGAAGCGTCTGGTTGTCAGTGGACTGGGTGTAACGGTTCTTCCTACCGTTGCGATTGAGAAAGAGCTGGCCAGCGGTGAGCTCGTTCGACTCAACACGACGCCAATCATGCACGAAAAACTGTGGCTCATCGCGAGTCACCGGCTCGTACACAACTCCATTGCGAAGGAAATTCTCGCAACGTTCCGTCTGCCGGGCGTCTCGCAGTACGAGTAACTGACTTGGATCAGTAGTCCATCGCGTAGAGCGTGAAGACGCGATTCCACGGTGTGGTCGCATACTCGATGTCCAGGGTGTGGGTTGGCTCGAGCATGCCAAGACCTGAGGTCCCGCCCCACTCGATCAGCACGCCGTGAAGGCTCCCGAGATACGACTGCTGATCAGTCTCAGCCAGTTCAAGATCGGCGAGCTCCGTGGAGTTTGCGGACCGATAGTAGTCAAGATGTGCGATTCTTCGGTTGCCGATGTCATAGGTATTCATGGCTGTGTATGTCGGTGAGGTGACCGGGATTGATTTCGACAGTCCCAGCTCCCGAAGTATTGCCCTCGCAAGGGTCGACTTTCCGGCGCCAACTGGACCTGAAAGCCAAAGGCAAAAGAATCTGTCTTTCGCGCGCATTTCCTTGAGGGCCTCGCGGGCGATCCATTCGATACCGGTTGCCGATGATGTCGTCGAAAAGAGTCGTGTGCGAACGCCTGAAAACAGCGACGGGCGATGCTGGTTCTCGATCTGCGTTGCAGTCATTTCGCTTTTGCCAGCGGCACGAAGGGCTTCAACGTAGGATCGTTCAGGAGTCTCTTCATTTCGGCAACGGCATCCTGCAAGCCGACAAAGAGGGCTCGTCCGATGATTGCGTGTCCAACGTTTGCTTCTTCAGCAGTTGATACGAATTGAAACCAGGTTGCATTTGCGTAGTTGATCCCATGTCCCAAGTGAACCTGAAGACCGGTCGCGGCGGCGGTAACCCCAGCGCTTGCGAGCCGAGAGGCCACGAAATACTTGTCTTTGGTGAGGGCGGCGGCGTCGAGCTCGTGGCAGATCTTTCCGGTGTGGAACTCAACTGCCTGCGCCCCAAGCTTAATTGACTGAAGCGCGGCCATTTCAGTTGGTTCGACGAACAAACTCACAACGATCCCAGCGTCGGACAACTGACCGACACACTTTGCGAGATTCTTTGCGTTCGCCTTGAGATCCAGACCGCCCTCGGTCGTACGTTCTGCGCGCTTTTCTGGTACAAGGGTGACCGCGTGAGGTTTCAGATTAAGCGCGATCTTCACCATCTCTGGTGTGGCGGCCATTTCGAAGTTGAGCGGAATCTTGATCGTGTCCTTCAGGAGAAAGACGTCTCGATCCTGGACGTGACGGCGATCCTCGCGAAGGTGGCACGTGATGTTGTCTGCTCCGCCCAGCTCGGCCATGAGCGCTGCCTGAACCGGATCAGGATAGGCCTCGCCCCTCGCCTGTCGAACGGTTGCCACATGGTCGATATTCACGCCGAGTCGGATCATGGTCTGCTCACTTCATGCTTTTCCAGCGCGAAACTCGACGATGGATTGAGTCGTGCGATGCGCCAACTCCTGAGCCATGCGTTCGATCTCATCCTTGTTGGATCCTTCGATCATGATTCGGGCCACGCTCTCCGTTCCGGAGTAGCGGAAGACCACGCGCCCTTCCTTGCCTAGTTTCTTTTCCAAGGAAGAAATCATTTGGGTAACGGCAGGAAGTTTCTCAAGAGGGACCTTCTCCGGTACTTCGACGCTCTGCAGAATCTGCGGCAGGCGCTCCATGCAGCGCTTGAGCTCGGAGACCTTTTTTCCCTGCTCGACCATGATTTCGAGTAGATTGAGGGCCGCAAGAACTCCATCGCCGGTTGTCGCGCAGTCGTGGAAAATAAGGTGACCCGATTGTTCGCCGCCGAGGTTGTAGTTCCCGCTTTTCATGGTTTCCATGACGTAGCGATCGCCAACCTTGGTGCGGACTACCTTGCCGCCGGCTTTGCCGAGAGCGATATCAAGACCCATGTTGCTCATGATCGTGGAAACAAGGGCGTTGTTGCGTAGGCGTCCTTTCTTGAGCATGTGTGTTCCACAGATCGCGAGAATTTCATCGCCATCGAGCAGCTCGCCGCGATCATCAACCACGACAAGACGGTCTGCGTCGCCGTCGACTGCGATTCCGATGTCGGCCTTGTACAACATCACGCGTTCGCGCAGTTGCTGTGGATAGAGGGCGCCGCACATCTCGTTGATGTTGGTTCCGTTCGGGTCGTCTCCGAGCAGGAAAATCTCTGCACCCAATTCTGAGAATACTTTTGGAGCAACGCGGTAGGCAGCGCCGTTGGCGCAGTCGACGACGATTCGCAGACCTTCGAGAGTCAGATGCTTTGGAAACTGCTCTTTGAGGAAGACGGCGTACTGTCCAATCGCATCCTCAATTCGACGCGCGGTTCCAATCTCATCATTGAATCGAAGCTGGTCTCCGAGATCACTTTCGAGCATCGCTTCGAGTTCATCCTCGACTGCGTCCGGAAGCTTGTAGCCGTCCGCGCTGAAGATCTTGATGCCGTTGTCATAGTAAGGGTTGTGCGAAGCGGAAATCACGATGCCTGCGCAGGCCCGCATCCCTCGTGTGAGGTAGGCGATACCAGGTGTTGGCAGAGGCCCCAAAAAGAAGGTGTCAACTCCGACGCTGCAAATCCCTGAGCAAAGAGCTTGCTCAAGCATATACCCGCTTCGACGCGTGTCCTTGCCGATGAGAATTCGCGGGTGATGCGGATGATGCTTGCGAAAATAGATGCCAATCGCCTGGCCCAGTCGAAGGATCAAGTCAGGAGACATGGGGTATACGTTTGCCTTGCCCCGTATGCCGTCCGTACCGAAATATTTTCCCAAAGCAATCTCCGTCAGTTCGGAATGAAACACAGTTCAAGCGCTATTTGGCCGAAATGTCCACCACTGCGTTCGTTGGGATTGTCTCGATCAGGGTTGTTTCAGGGGGAATTTTGACCTTTATTTCCTGTTCGTGCTTTCCAGGACCGAGTTCGCGCACCTCGACAAAGGCTCGCAAATCGGATGTCTTCACGTTTTCAAGGACTCCAGGAGTTCCCTGAATGATGATCTCCGTGTGCAAGGGCCGGATCGTCGATGAGGAGCTACCCCCTGAAATTTCGATTGGGATCATCGGGTAGCGACGATTGATCTTTTGTTCGCCGATGGAGATCTTGACCACAACCCGCATGGGTTCAATCAAGGCGTCGACCAGCCCGCTGCGGGAAATGTTGACGTCCACGTTTTTGGATGAAGATATGCCGGTGATGTCGATGGGGTCGGTCAGGACTTCCTTGATTCGGGAGATCTCGGTCTTCAGGCCCGTAACGATAACCGACGCAGGCTCTGGAGTTGCGCGCTCGATCATGGAGCCTTCGGCGGCCACACCCTGAATGACTGCACGCACTGGTACGGACTTCGACTCCCGGTCGTCCACAGTGACCAGCACATAGGGTTCATGGACGGTCAAAGTCAACCGCTGGTCCCATCCGCCGACGATGTGCTCACGGTCGACGCGATAGCGACGCTGTCCGATTTGACCCGGGATGATCCGGACCTGCGCTTCGAGGTCGCGACGTGGGAAATCGCCAAGCAGAACCCTTGGACCGCGAAGGGTTGCATCTTTGAATCTTGTGGTTGAACCCTTGATCATGAGGTTGTCGGGAACAACAAGTGTGACAACAACGCGTCGGTTGATCTCGAGAATCTCTTCGCCCTGT
>Ga0169931_10014103_pt1 | contig 10848 bp, 11 predicted proteins | sample Kivu_15m_20L_FD_129675 | JGI IMG/M metagenome (GOLD analysis project Ga0169931, IMG submission 129675) | Freshwater microbial communities from Lake Kivu, Western Province, Rwanda to study Microbial Dark Matter (Phase II) - Kivu_15m_20L... | ecosystem: Environmental > Aquatic > Freshwater > Lake... | reverse complement strand
GGCTTCGATGACATGCGTGTGCTTGGAAAAGGCGAGACGGGTACGGGCGCGGCGCTGCCCATTTGGCTCGACTTCATGAAGGCGGCGAACGAGGGCAAGGCGATTCGCTCGTTCACACAACCGCCAGGGATTCGCGTTCAGACAATCGATCCGGCGACCGGTGCATTGCCGGCGCCGGGTGCGGCCGGCATGGATGAGGTCTTCATCAACGGAACTGAACCACACGAGCAGGCGTCGGGCAGCGACGATGGCGCTGACCGCTTGCTGTTCGGAAACTAGTGGCTCAGGCCTTCAGCGGTGAGGCCTTCAATGCGGCCTTGCCGTCTTTCACATAGACCGTGAAGCGAGCGCTCGGACAGTTGTACTTGTCGACGATTGCCTTGCGGTTTGCCTCGAGCTTCTCCCGGAACTTGTCGAGCGCCAGACCGGCCGTCGGTTCGCCGCAGCGGGCGCGGGTTGCGACGTATTCGGCGAAGACCTCGCGCACATGCGTCTCCCATTCGTCGGGTGCTCCGCCGCCTTTTTCCCGAACCATGTCCTTGGTCGGCAGATCGTCCATCTCACGCGAGGGTGGCGCTCCCGGTGGTGCCTTGGGGGCGCCGGGGAAGGGCGGTGCCGCGACAGGCGGTGCGGCGATGGGGGGTGCCATCTGGGGCATCGGTGCGGGTGGTGCCATCGGGCTTGGCATGGACGGCATCGGTGGTGATTTCAGATTGGCTGCAGGAACCGCACCCATGTTCATTGGAGAAAGGCCGACAGGGCCCGAGGGCATTCCGCCCATCATGCCGCCAGGTGCAGGTGCGCCTCCGCCCCACGAAGCGCTCGGCCCGCCAAGCGGTGGCAACGGAGGCAACGAGGAGACGCGCTCGCGGTCGTCACCGCCCATCGGATGGTGATCGCGGCCCCCACCGTGTCCACCGAGGCGTTCGAGGCTCGCGTTGATGTCGCGCGCGATGCCACCGAAGCGGCCGGGGTGACGTCCATCCTCAAGCTTCTGCACGTCGCCACGGGCCAGCCGCTGCAGATCGCCGCGCAGGCGTCCCAGAGGGCCTTCGATCTCGCGTGCCTGTAGCACAAGACCGATGACGAGCATGCCGACGATCGCGAGGCCAAGCGGCACCCACGGAAGCTCTTTCAGGTCGTTGGTGGCCACGTTCTTGAGCAGCTCGATGGCGTTCAAGGTGACCTGTCGCTTTTGCAAGAGGACGTAGTATCCGCCCTGGGCCTGCACCTCACCGATGAGCGGCGCTGCCACGGCGACGAAGCTCTCTCGGCCGAAATCCAGCTCAAACGCGAGCGTGCGGCCGTTGCTGCGGATCTCGGCCTCGTGGGCGGAGACCTTGTCGGCCAGTGTGCCCGTTGCGCTGTCGGGCAGCGTTCCCGACACGATCTCGCCACCCAGCAAGAAGGTGACATCGACGCCGAGGTTTTGTTTCCAGCGCTCGGCCAGGGCTTCGCCGACCGCGAGTCCGACGAACACGGCGCCGACGATTCGGTCGCGCGCCTTGGAAAGGATGGGAGCCGCCGCAAGACGCAGCAGTTTGCCGTCGTCAGCGACGATCCCGTCCGTCATGTAGCCGCGAATGGCGTCGCCGATGACCTCGATGCCGATCATCGAATCACCGGACTCGTTCTCCTTATGACCAATGCGCGCGATGACCTTGCCGTTCCCGTCGACCACGCCGAGAATCTCGATTCCGGCCGCCGCTGGATCGGGCAAGAGCGCACCGAGCGCGCTGCGCACCGATTCGTGCACGAGGCGTTCTTCGCCGGCGCGGCTTGCATTCTCAAGTGCCTCGGTGACCTTGGCATCGCGGCTCAACCCTGCTGCGTAGTCGATCCACTTGCGGGTATCGGCCTTCAGCATCTCGTCCGCCGCGTATTGCGCCCGGTCGAGTCCAGAGGCCTCTGCCTGCTTCAGCTGTCGGCTTGCGGACTGTGGTGCAAGGAAGGCCACTGTCAGTGACACGCCCGCGGTCAAGGCGACAAGGATGAACCACAACTTGTTCAGGAACATTTTTCGTCCGGCTCCGGTGATACGTTTTAAAAATTACTTGGCGGCATCCGCTTGCGCCGACACTTCGATCCGCAAGTTTTTGCTCGAGGGAGACACGTCAATGCTCTCCTCGTGAACATAGTTGCCCTTGGCCCAGACCTTGAGCTTGACCGTGCCCTTCTGCACATCGTTCGGAAACTTGAAGGCGCCACCTGCCTCGACCACGGCGACGTGTGGGTTGGCAGCCACGACGACCGTGATTCGCGTCGCCGGGTGCTGCGCGGAGCGGATCTCGAAGATGCCGGCGGTCGCGAACTTTTGTCGGCGCATCTTGCCCGGCGCGAGTCGCTCGATCGGCATCATGGTTGGATCCGACGGGGTCGTGAAGTCGTGGGGAACCCTGTCCTCGTTGGTAATCTCAATCACCGAGCCCGGGCCCACGACGAGGAAGGGCTTGTCGGGCGCGTAGCCGTTGATCTTGACGGCGTAGGTCTTGGCCTCTGGCGCAGCACCGGCCGCGCCTTCCAGAATGACCACCGCGCCGGAGGGGAGATCCTTGACCGGGACCGTGCCGTTCTCGACCCGCCAGTAGCCGCTGAAACGTCGACCGGTGGCGAGCTGTCGCGGCAGCTGGACCTGGCCTGCAACCGTCTCGGCCGAAGCCTTCGCAGGGCCCATCAGGGGGAGGCCCAGGCAGCCCAGCGCCATCCCCAGGGACAGCCACCGTCGTCGGGCGGGAATACGAGTAATACCAACACTTTCCATGGACATGACAGACCTCTCGGTGAGCGCGAACGTTATCCTGTGCGTTACATTGGTGTCAACGCAAGCGGGCCGCTATCCTCGCGGCAATGCCAACCAAACCAAAGTCCTCGCGTAATCGTCTTGGTGCGAAGCGGAACGTTCCGGATACGCGCCTTGAGACCTTTGCCAATCCCAATCCGGAGCGCGACTACGTCATCCGTTTCGAGACCTCGGAGTTCACCTGCAACTGCCCGGTGACCGGACAGCCCGATTTCGCGACCATCCGGGTCGAGTACGTTCCGGACGCGCTCAACGTCGAGCTCAAGTCGTGGAAGCTGTACCTCTGGTCGTACCGAAACAAGGGCGCGTTCCACGAGGCCGTCACCAACGCGATTCTCGATGATCTCGTCGCAGCCGTGAAGCCGCGCCGCGCCCGTGTTGAAGGTGACTTCAACGTGCGCGGCGGCATCCACACGGTGGTCGTGGCTGAATACGACGGCAAGCGCTCCGCCCGTTGATTCGGGCCGCTGCAGCGGTCGATCCATTACCGTGCTGCGATTCGTGCCAGGACAACGCGGGTCTCGCCCAGCAGATCGCCTGCGCCGGGAATGCGCAGCGCGGACTTCTCGTCCTTGTCGATCTGCTCGTTGAGTCGGGTGACGCAGGTCGTGCAGGTCTTGTCGGCCAGCTGGCCAAGCGCGTAGAGGATCGCCTGGTGCACGAGGAAGCGCTCGTTCTTCAGGCTGGAGATGGGCTTCATCGCGCCGAGCAAGAGGGGAATGCCCTTGGCGGCGTCGCCCGAGAAGCCGATCGCAAACGCGGCCTTTTCAGCGCGCGCGGGGCTCTCGTCGCTCAGGTTCTTGCCGTAACACGCAAGGTCCTTGTCGCAGGTGTTCGCAAGCTCCATGCGCTCGAGCACCTGATCGAAGATCCCCGAGGCCTCTTTCTCGCCCTCGGCGATCGCGTTGAACGCCGCGTAGTGCTCCTTGCCCGCGATGCGCGCCAGATCCACCGCTGCGCTTGCACGCAGATCCGAGGCCTTCTGCCCGCCGACCACGACGTAGCCTGACTTCGCGATCTCAAGCAACACGGGAACGGCCCGCTTGTCACCCGACATCGACAACCCGTTCGACGCCGCGGCGCGAACGCCCGGATCGGCCTTGGCATCCTTCAGGGTCGCGATGAGCGCGTCGACGCCCTCGGTCGTGCCGATCTGGCCAAGCGCGATGAGGACGGCCGAATGCTCGCCCGCTTTCTGGGGCGTCTTCAACTGAGCCAACAGCGCGGGGACGGCCTTCTTCGCGCGCAGATCGCCGAGCACATAGGCAGCCTTGTACGGGATGATGCCGTTGTCCGAGAACTCCTGCTTCTTGGCCATCGCCTCGATCTCGGCGTTCTTGCGCTGCAGAAGGTTGATGAGCGGGTCGATGGCCGGCTCGCCGATTCGCACGAGGGCGAGGCGGCACTCCTGAAATACGTTTGCTCCGCGGCCCGTCATGAACAGGCCCTGCAAGAGCGCCGGAATCGCCGAGGCGTCCGCGAGCTCGGCCAGCGCGAGCGCTGCCTTCTTGTTGAGCAGGAAGTCTTGCTCGTCCGCCGAACCGGTCAACGCCGTGGTGAGGGGTTCGGTCGCGGCGGGATCGCCGATCGCGGCCAGCGCGCGAATCGCGGCCAGCCTGACCGTGTTGGCGCGCGACTTGATCGGCAGCGGTTTGCCGACGGCCTTGCCCAGCGCCGGGACTGCGGCCTTGACCTTGTTCTCGCCGAGGAAGCCTACGGCGATGGACGCGTTTTCAAAATCGTCCGAGGTGAAGTCGAGCTCCTTGATGAAGAGATCGACCGTTGACGGATCGTTCAGTCGCGCGATCGCGCGCAGGTGCTCGGGCTTGTCCGAGCTCTCGAAGAGCTTCACGAGCTCGGGCAGTGCGATGCGCGCCTTCTCCGGCTCCATGCGGGCCAGGTTGTCGAGCGCTTCCTTCTGGGTGCGCAGGCTGTCGAGCTGCTTGGCCCAGGTGCGAGGATCATTCGGGTCGTCACATCCGGCCGAAACGCTCAATACAAGTGACAGGGCCCCGAGCAGTGTCGCGAGTTTGTTCTGGTTGGTGCGCATGGTCTCTCTCCCCCGAAACATCGATTCGAATCATGAATATCTTGAAAACAAAAAACCCCGGGTCAGCACTTGGCAGTCCCGGGGGTGCGAAGGTGCGGGCCGCGTCCCACTACTCGGCGGCCGCTGCGCCTCCCTTGACCTTCGGCTGAACGGCGAAGTTCACGTTCGCGTAGCCGGCGAGGGCTGCGGTGTACATGACCTTCTTCAGCGACTTGAACTCGACCTGCTTGTCGACCTGCAGAACAACGCTGCCGTTGAAGTCCTCATTGGGATGCAACAGCTTGTAGTTGTTCTTCAGCGTGACCAGGTTCTCGTGCAGCTCGTTGAGCTTTGAGTCCCCGGTTGCTGGATCGGCGTTGAGATCGTCGCCTGTTGCGACCTGGCGACCGTCAAGCGTCACCACGTCCTTCGTCACGCTGACGACCGGTGCGCGGTCGAGCTCCATCCAGTTGAGCGCGTCTGGCAAGACGAGGTTCTTCTGAACGAAGACGATCTCGCCCGTGGCCGAGAACGACATCAACAGGAAGATGACGAGCATCGTCATCATGTCGATGTAGGCAACGAGGTTCAGCGCCTCGTAGACGGCGCGACGGCCACCGTGTCCCAGCTTGCCGCTGATGACGTGGAGCTTGATCGAGCCAAACAGATGCGAATGGGGTGCATGAATCGGCATGGTTGATTCCTTAGATTCCCGCCCCGCCGGCGTCGATGAGGGATACGTCTGTGAACCGCGAGCTGATCACGGCGTCCATCGTCTTGACGACGAGCTCGAACTGAATGGTGTCTTCGGATGCAACGATGACATCGTTCTTGTCCTGGTGCGACTCCTTCAGCTTCTTGAGCTGGGTCTGGAGCGCCTCGGTGTCGTAGTTCTTCTCGTCAATCTTTGGGATGGGCGTCTGATCTTGATCGACCACCAGGTTGTATCCGGTGTCGTTGATGACAACCGTGATCTTCACCGTGGGGGTAGGGGGCTGCTCGTCAGTGGATGCCTGGCCCTGTGCCTTTTGCTTCGCCTCGAGGCGTGCAAGCTGCGTCCAGACTGCCGTGATGAGCAGAAAGGAAACCATGCACGTCAGAAGGTCGATGTACGGAACCAGATTCAGATCGGCATTCAGCTGCTTTTTGCCGCCTTTACCACCGGTATCTACTGAAACGGACATGGTTTGCTCCTCCGCGCGGGTGGATGACGACTAGTGGTGTGAACGACCTGCGACAACCAGGTTCAGCGCCTCGACGCAGCCCCGATTGATGCCGTCCAGGATCGCCTGGGTCTTGCCGTTCAGCCAAGCGAAGACCGCGAGGCCGATGATGCCGCTGCCGAGACCGAAAGCCGTGCAGTTCATGGCTTCCGAGATACCGAGCGAGAGCATCGTTGCCTTCATCGAAGGATCGACGCCGGCAACCGACGCGAACGACTTGATGAGACCCGTGATGGTTCCGAGCAGACCGGCCAGCGTTGCGAGGTTACCAAGCATCGCCAGGTAGCCCGTGCGCTTCTCGATCTTCGGCAGCTCGCGAAGGGCTTCTTCGTCCATCGCCTGCTGGATCTCGTGCTCGGTGCCTTCGGCCTTGCGGAGGCCGGCAGCAACGATCTTGGTCAGCGGAGAGGGGGAACCCTCGCAGGTGCTGATGGCGCCGCGGACGTTGCCCGACACGATCTGCGACTTGATGAGCGACAAGAGCTTGTCGACGTCGACGGTGGCCTTGGTCAAGGTCATCGCGCGGTCAACCGTGATCCCGATGATCATGATCAACATGATGAGGATCGGGTACATGCCCCATCCACCTTCTTTGAACGCTTCCATAATTCCGTGCATCTGTTGGGTCTCCTTCGTCGTTCCGTTGAGAAAAATCGTTATCCGCGCGCCGCTGCCTTGACCACCGACAGGAGGTTTCCGACGTTCTTTCGGACCTCAGCAATATCGTCAATGATGTTCTGGGTCTTGCCGTTCAACCAAGCAAAGGTCGCGAGACCGATGATGCCGGTGGCAAGTCCGAACGCGGTGCAGTTCATCGCCTCGGAGATCCCCTTGGAAAGCAGCGTTGCTTTCTGAGAAGGATCAACGCCGGCGACACCTGCGAAGGACTTGATGAGACCCGTGATGGTTCCCAAAAGTCCGGCGAGCGTTGCAAGGTTGCCCAGCATCGCCAGGTAACCGGTGCGCTTCTCAACCTTGGGCAGCTCGCGCAGTGAGGCTTCGTCCATCGCTGCATCGATCTCGACATCGCTGCGGTTGGCGCGCATGAGGCCGGCCTGAACGATGCGGGTCATTGGGGTGGCATTGCCCGAGCAAACCTTGATGGCGCCCTGAATGTTGCCAGCCGAGATTTGCGAGCGCAGCAAAGAGACAAGCTTTTCCTTGTCGATAACTGCCTTGCGCAAGTAAACGGCACGCTCAATGACGATCGCCATCGTCAACATCAGCAAGAAGAGAATGGGCCACATTCCCCATCCACCTTCGTGAAAAGCGTCGGCCAGCATCTTCAGAACACTCATCGGTTCCTCCTTGAACTCAGATCAGACAGGTCGGTCGGTTGGCTAAGGCTAAAACCCCTACCCACGGCAAGTGGGTAACTCAGGTATCAACACAGACTCGCGAATTGTTTTATTCGCCCGTATTGAAGCATTTTCAATGCCATGATTTCGAAGGTCGTGTCCAGCGTCAAACCCGCGTTGGACGAACTCGAAATCCGGATTCTTGTGGCGAAATGCCACGATGCGGGGCGAAACATCCCGAACGAGGATTTTCGCCGTGGGGGATGGTCCCCAATCGCCCCGGAGCCCCTTCCCCCCGCCAGGCTGCACTGGTAATAAGAAGGTCGATGCGCCCGCTGCGAATCCTTGATGTTGCGCTCTTCCTGCTGGTCGCGGTGGCAGTTCTTTTGCCCCGGCCAGACGTGAAGGTGAGGGCGGCGCTCGCGCTCGACGTGGACAGCAAGGCCCGCCTCGCCGAGTTGCAGAGTCTTCCGGCTCCGCTTTCGGCCGAGCACGCACTGGAGATGGCGGACCTGGTCTCCGATGGTGGCCGCCCGGACTTTGTCGTCGCCGTTTTGACGACCGCCCTGCGAGCCCACGGGAGCGACCACCGCCTCCACTTCCGCAAGGGCCTGGCCCTGGCCGAACATTTCGAGATGCCGGCGGCCTTCCAGTCGACCGTCCGCGCCCTCGAGCTCTGCGACAAGGGCTCCTCGGCCACCTGTTCCGAGGCCGACCACGCGCGCATCGCGCTCGTCCGGGACTCCCTGGTTCGTATCAAGGATATCGACGTTCATCAGGACCCGAACACGATGAAAAAGCGGCTCATTGAGTCGCTCCGGCCCACCTGGTTGCGCCGGAGCCGGCCTGCCCCGAATCCCTCCGAAGTTCCGGCGCCAAAGCCCGCCGAAGTTCCGGCTCCGTGACGCGGTCGTCGTTTTCGTTCGTGGGGGCATCGGCGACGCTTGACAGGTCGCGACCCCATCCTCATATTGTGCCGCCTAACTTAACGATGTCCGCGTTATTCCTGCTTGAGTTCGGATTGCCGTTGCGCCCCTAGCTCAACTGGATAGAGCATCGGCCTTCGAAGCCGAGGGTTGGGGGTTCGATTCCCTCGGGGCGCGCTAGAAAAACAGAATACACCGGGTGCGTAGCTCAATTGGTAGAGCAGGAGACTCTTAATCTCTTGGTTCGGGGTTCGATTCCCTGCGCACCCACAAGATATCGTCGGCCCGCAGTGACGTCTCAGACGGCCAGACCCGGCATGGGACCCTTGCAATGCTCGGGTGTTCCAAAGGTTGTCGTGTTGATGCCGAACGCGTTCGCAACCGAGACGTAGACGTCACTTACGCATCGGCCGGGACAGGACAGGTATTGCCCTGTCTTGATGCGACCAAGACCTCCGAGCAGCACGACGATGTGCTTGTCCCAACCGCCGTGGTGGATGCCGCCGCCGCTGTTGACGACCATGATCAGTGTGTTGTCGAGCATGGTCCCGTTGCCTTCGCTGATGCCCGCCAGACGATCCGCCAAACGCCGGACAAGTCCGAAGTGAAACTGCTGAATCTTTTCAATCAGGCTCGCATTCATGTTGTGGTGGGCACCGTGCAGTCCGGTGTCCCCCGTGCCATTCGGATCCTCACCCAGGAATACGTACTTGTTGTGCGCGGCACTGTTTCCGTGATGCGAATAGGCTGCGACCGCTGTTCGGCCACAGATGAGCGCGTTGGCAACGAGGTCCACATTTGCCTCGACGATGTCCTTGCGGACATCGGGTGCAAAGGTGGGGAACGACTCGCTGTGCAGGCCAGCGTCGGGAGACTTGAGCGTGGAACACACCTCGGTATTCACCGACGTGGTGGCGAGCTGTTTCTCAAGCTCTTGCACCGAGGTGATGTATTGCTGCAACTTGCTGCGTTCGGGACCGGGCAGCGCTCGCTCGAGCCGATTCACGTCGTCCTTCACGAAATCCCAGACACTCTTCTCGATGGCTGCGGTATCGCTGGCACCCGCGACACCTCCCGTCGGCATGGATACCCCTCCAAAAATGCTCTTGAACCCACGCACGGGACTGAACTCGGCGGGGAATTCCTGCTTCGGACCGTCGGCACTGAGATGTGGTTTCTTTCCGAAGGTATCGCCCAGCGCACACTGGTTGATCGACGAGAACGGCAGGTCGCCCCCAATGGCCTTGGCGACGTAACGATCGAGGCTGATGCCGCCCGGATCCCCGGGTCTGACGGTCAAGGTCGCCCAGCCATTGCCGTGCAGATCCTTGTTATGTGGGTTGAACATCGAATCAAGCACCACCAGGCGATCTTTATAGGCCTCAAGCGGTGCAAGGATGGGACGCAGTTCGTTTCCACCGCCAACGGGCTTCAGATCGGCCTCACGGTATCCGTTGCCAAATCCAAAGACGACCAGGCGCTTGCGTTGAGCGGTCTGGCCGTAGGCTTCGCGAACCAGTCCCGTGGCAAGCGGCGCAAGAAAGGTGCCTCCAGCGGCGCCAGTCAACCAGTGCAACAGTTTACGTCGTGCAAGAGGTGTCATGGTGTGCCTCGGTTGGTGTCGACCGGTGCTCGGGTGGCAAGAGATCCCTTCGCAAGCAACGCAACCATCACCTCGGAGATGCTGTTCCCCGCACGGGTCAGCGCCCGTGCATCCCGCACTGCACAGGTATCCGCGTCGAGCGGATGTCGAGCGTTCACAAATCGAAAGGTCTGCTCGCCAAGGCAGTCCGCGATATCCTCCGACTGCGAAAGCCGTTTGCTCAGCTCCACAGCGTTTTTCACCTCTCCGTCGGTTGCGATGGTACCTGTTATCGTCCCGCTCGGATCGATGGGAAGACCGTTTTCGTTCGATCGAAAGCGTCCAAGTCCGTCATACACTTCAAACGGAAATCCCAGCGGATCAAAGAGCGCGTGACAGGTCCGACAACGTTCATCGCTGCCGTGGTTTGCCAACCGCTGTCGATACGTGGACTTGCCGTCATCGGGAACTGGCGTCACGTTCAGCTCGGGTGGCGCCTCGGGCACCTCGCCGCACAGTAGCCGCTCGCGCACGTAGCGTCCTCGCGCAAGCAGGTGGGTCTCCTTGCCCCGCGACATGAGCGTCATCAGGCTCGCGTGGCTCAGGATTCCGGCGCGCCTGTCAGCAGGGAGATTCATCCGAACCGGAGACGCACTTTTCGTTTCGGCCAGCCCGTAGTGGGCCGCCATCGTCCCGTTCACCATGGACCAGTCGGCTCCGAGCAGGGTTGCCCACGTCCCATCGCTGCGCCACAATACCTCGTCCACGAAATACGACGTTTCTTCCTGCATTTGCTGTGGCAGCGCAGGATTCCAGTTCGGGAAATCCTGCGTGGTCTTTTTGACGGCTTCGACCTGGCGATAGCCGAAGAGTTCGGCCACCAGGTTTTTCAGGCCCAAGGCCTCGGGCTCGCGTGACACCAACCTGCGCGCCTCGGTTACCAGCTGTTCGTGGGTCGACAGCCGTCCCGTATCCGCGGCCGTTTGCAGT
>Ga0169931_10014102_pt1 | contig 10848 bp, 8 predicted proteins | sample Kivu_15m_20L_FD_129675 | JGI IMG/M metagenome (GOLD analysis project Ga0169931, IMG submission 129675) | Freshwater microbial communities from Lake Kivu, Western Province, Rwanda to study Microbial Dark Matter (Phase II) - Kivu_15m_20L... | ecosystem: Environmental > Aquatic > Freshwater > Lake ... | reverse complement strand
GACGACGGCTCCGGCGGTCCCTCCCGAGCTGGCGCCTTCGAATCCCAACGGAATCGCGGGGAAACGTTCGACGTCCACCGGCTCAAGCGTCCACTCCCACTTTCTCGCAAGATCCAGCGAAGGGGCCGGACATTCTTGCCGCTCGGGATAAGTGAGTGCGTACTGGATGGGTAAACGCATGTCCGGCGGACTCAATTGAGCCAGCAGCGATCCATCCATAAACTCGACCATCGAATGAATGATCGACTGGGGGTGGACAACCACCTCCAGGGCCGCCGCCGGGACACCGAACAACCACCGTGCTTCAATGACCTCAAGGGCTTTATTCATCATCGTCGCGGAATCGACGGAAATTTTCTTTCCCATTTTCCAGGTTGGATGATTCAGTGCCTGATCGACAGTCGCCTCGTCCATAGCGCGCCCCGACCAAGTGCGAAAAGGTCCGCCACTGGCAGTGAGAATGAGCTTTTTGGGAGGGGAAGTGGTTCGGCCCAAGCACTGGAAAATCGCCGAGTGCTCGCTATCGACCGGAACCAGTCGTTCCCCGGCCAGCGGCACAAGGTCGGCCGACAGAGGAGCGAGCATTTGGGCGACAATCGGTCCGGCGCAAACCAAAGTCTCCTTATTTGCCAGCGCGACTCTTTTCCCGGCCGCCAGTGCCGCGAGCGTACTCTCGACACCCGCCCGACCGACGATCGCCGCAACGACAACATCGATCTCACGATGCGTCGCCGCAGTAATCAAAGCTTCGGGTCCATAACTGACTTGGGTCCCGACGGGCCATGCGTGTGGCTCGCCCGGTGTGGACTGACCTGAAATGACCACGTGCAGCGGCGAGAGTCCTGCCGATACTTCGAGGAGAAACTCCGACTGGCGATGGGTTGAAACAGCCCCGACCGACCAAGGAGGACCGAGGTGCCGGATGACATCGAGCGTCGCCCGGCCGATGCTCCCGGTCGCCCCCAGCACAGCCACGCTCCGACGATTCATCAATAAATCCTGCGAGTCGTGAATAAATCCCGCGAGCCGTGGAGCCGGGAATGGGTGAAACGACGCGAGTCAAAACCCTTCCCCAAAAGTCAGGATTGTACGAATTGGCCATGATCGGGGAAACCCGTTCCCCGCTTGCCAGGAAAAAGGCTGTTTACGACCACCGTTGCGAGGTAGTATTTTCAGGGGATCAAAGCTGTTTTTAAGAAGAATTCGGACCTTTCCAAGGTAGCTCGTATGGCCGACGACTCGCGCCGCTCCCCCCAATCGAACGAATCTCGAAACCATGCAGGCGTGATCTGGGTTTTTGTCGGAGTCGGACTGGTTGTTGCCGTACTGGCCTACTTTTTTTCCTCTCCGCGACCCATTCGCTATCCCGATTTGGTTCGTCTGCTCGAAGAGACACATTACAGCCAGCGAGGAAGTCGCGAACTTTCAGGGGGTTCCGAGCAAGCTCCGGAGACCGATTCGACGATTCTCGTAGCCAGCCCCACCAATCCCGACCTCTTGCTCGAATTCAGCCGACCCCACGATATCAAAGTGGGCCTCGAGGTCATTACGGGTTCGGTTTTTTTTCGCCAAGGAGAGGCGGGGCAGAAGAGCCAGCGTCCCCCCACGGATGTCAAGTTTGAAACGAAGCGAACGCTGCGGAGCGATCAAGAGGAGCAGCGACTGCTACAGCTTTTGAACGACGGAAATGTGCTCTGGGACACCGCACAGCATTCGACTTTTTTCGCGGACTACGGCTTGACGCTGCTGATGATCAGCGTGCTCGTTGGTTTCGGCTTTTTGATGCTTCGTCGTGTTGGCGGGATGGGATCGCCGATGGCGTTCTCGCGGAGCCGCGGAAAATTGTATGCGGAGGATGATCTCCCGGTGACGTTCGACGACGTGGCGGGGATCGAGGAAGCGGTCGAGGAAGTCCGCGAAGTGGTCGATTTCCTTCGCAATCCGGACAAATACCAGAAGCTCGGGGGAAGAATTCCCAAAGGCGTCCTGCTCGTCGGCCCGCCGGGGACGGGCAAGACCTTGCTGGCCCGCGCGATCGCGGGTGAAGCGGGAGTTCCCTTCTTCAGTCTCTCAGGGAGCGATTTTGTAGAGATGTTTGTCGGTGTCGGGGCAGCCCGAGTGCGCGACATGTTTCAGCAAGCAATCCACCGCTCTCCCTGCATCATCTTCATCGACGAACTCGATGCGCTTGGGAAAAGCCGCGGTGGCCCGATTGTTGGCGGGCACGATGAACGCGAGCAGACCCTCAATGCACTGCTCGTCGAAATGGATGGCTTTGACAGTAACTCTTCAGTGATTGTCATCGCAGCGACCAATCGCCCGGAAACTCTCGATCCCGCTCTGCTCCGACCAGGTCGTTTTGATCGTCATGTACTGGTGGATCGCCCTGACGCAGGTGGCCGGGAGGAAATCCTCAAAGTACACGTCAAAAATGTGAAGCTTGACGGAGAAATCCAGCTCAAAGAAATTGCCTCAATTACCACCGGTTTTGTCGGTGCGGATTTGGCAAATCTTGTCAACGAAGCGGCGCTGCTGGCGGCTCGGACCGACAAGCAAGCGGTTTCGCTTGTCGAATTCAACGAAGCCGTCGAACGAGTCACGGCCGGTCTTGAAAAGAAAAAAAGGGTGATGAACGACGACGAGAAAGTTCGTGTTGCATACCACGAGGCCGGTCATGCGCTCGTCGCTTACGCACTTCCCAACACGGACCCGGTGCACAAAGTATCGATCATTCCCCGCGGACTCGCCGCCCTCGGCTACACGATGCAGCGTCCCGAGGGAGACCGCTATTTGATGACCAAGAGCGAACTGGAGAGCCAAATCCGCGTACTGCTCGCTGGAACCTTGACCGAGGAAATGGTCTTCGCGGACATCAGTACGGGTGCCCAGAATGATCTCGAAAGAGCCACGGGCATTGCTCGCGGCATGGTCATGGACTACGGAATGAGCCGACTGGGGCGGGTGAACTACCGCGAGAGCAATCGATCGCCATTCCTTGCCGGGGCGAGCGATGCAAGTGTTTCACGGCTCCACAGCGAACAGACGGCTCGGGAGATCGATCAAGAGGTCCAGCGAATTCTCGACCAAGCACTCCAGGAAACCAAAGAGATCCTCCTGCAGCGGCGCGATGCCCTCGAAGCAATTACCAGGCGGTTGCTGGATGTCGAACAAATCGATGGCGAAGTCTTGATGCAGTTGATTGAAGAGCATTCGCCAGGACCGCGCGTCGTTCCAGGGACGCAAAAAGCAACGAAGATCCCTCATCCTCAAAAGGCTCGGGAGATCGCCCCGCCGAGCGAAGGACAGATCTAGAACGCCGATGGAAGGGAGCGACGGCTACTACAAAACCTATGGCGCAATGCTACGGCAACGCTTTGGCGGACGAGTCCAGCGGGTGAGCATCGACGCCGGCTTCACCTGTCCCAACGTCGATGGCACGCTCGCGCGAGGAGGTTGTGTCTTTTGCGATAATCGCTCATTCAGCCCCAGCCGCCGAGGAAGACTCAAATCCGTCCTCGAACAGCTCCAGCACGGAATCCAAACGGTCCGTAAACGCTATGGCCGCGTCCGCGGTTTTATCGCCTACTTTCAACCTGCCACGAACACTTATGCCCCGGTCGATCAGCTGGAGGAATTGTATCGCGCGGTGGTCAACCTCCCCGAAGTTGTCGGTCTGGCGATTGGGACGCGCCCCGATTGCGTCCCCGACGAAGTCCTCGATCTGATCGATGACCTCGGTAAAGAACGCTACGTTTCGCTCGAATTTGGGATGCAGACGATCCACGCCGCCAGTCTCGATTGGATGAATCGCGCTCATGACCACGAGGCGATGGTCGATGCAATGGAGCGAAGTCACGGGCGAAGCTTCGAAACATGTGCTCACATCATCTTGGGAATCCCCGGCGAAACAGTCCTGCAGATGATGGAAACGGCGGCCGAAGTCGCGCGTCTGCGGCCCCATGGGATCAAACTCCACAATCTCTACGCGGTCGAGGGCACCCCCCTCGGGGAATCCGTCCGCCGCGGCGAAATCGAATTGCTCGGCCGCGACGCTTATATTCACGCCGTCGTCGACTTTCTCGAGCGAATGCCTCCAGAGATGATTGTCGAGCGAGTGAGCGGCGAAGCCCCCACGGGCTATTTGATCGCCCCCGCCTGGTGTCGTGAAAAATCAGCCCTACGAAAAGACATCGACGATGAATTTCAGCGGCGAGGGACTCGGCAAGCGAGCCGTTGGATTCCCACGACAACTGGTGTCCAGCAGAAGAAAGACCTCACCCCGGCGGCGATTCGCCGTCAACTGGAAACCACGCGGACGCTACCCGTTCTCCGCTTGTCCAAAGTCAATCCCTCGCAGTAGACTTTTGTGGACGGAGGTCGAGGGGGCGAGTATCTGCAACTATGGCACGTGGTACGATTTTTTTTGGTCTTGCGCTGTGTGTCGCCAGCATCTTCATTTTGCTCGCGACCCCCACCAACCGCATCTCCTCGGAATTCATGCCGATCGTTATCGGTATCCCGCTCTTTATCTGCGGCGTGATCAGCCTGCACCCTCGAAAATGTATGGCATGGATTCGGCGGGCGATGTTGGTCGCTTCGCTGGCGGCAATCGGAACACTCGTCGGCTTCTGCTGGATCGCGACAGGTTGGTTTCGCGGCGTCGCAATTCTCCCGATGCCTTTGGGGATTGCTGGCATCCTCGCGGTCAGCCTGACAGGTTACTCTTGGGTCAGCTGGCGGTTTCTTCAGTACCAGCTGAGCCGAAAAACACGCGTGCTTCAGCGGCGAAGTAACCCGTAGTAGAAAATGCACCACAGCGCGCTGACGCCATCCCTCCAACCAATCTTTTTGCCTTCGTCATACCAGCGATGATGGTAAGCGATCCGCCGCTGCGCGAAACGGAGCCGCGCTCGGGCCAGCCTCGCCGTCAATTCGATTTCAATTCCGAAACGGTTCTCGCGAAGCTGCGGGATGATTCCCACAATCGCTTCGCGACGCATCATCTTGTAACACGTCTCGACATCGCTCAAACGGAGCCCAATCGCAATATTCGCGGCCGTCGTGATCAGCCGATTCATCGTTTCATGCCACCAGGGGGAAATCTGTCGATCCGTATGCCCGTACCTTGTCCCATAGACGACATCGGCTCGACCTTGGACAATCGGTTGCAGTAGGAATCGAAGGTCCTCCGGATCGTATTCCAAATCAGCATCCTGGACGACGACCACCTCGCCAGTCGCAGCCGCCAGTCCAGTTCGGATGGCAGCTCCTTTTCCCCGATTGGCCGGATGCTGCAGCGCATGGATGTGGCAATCCTCGGCGGCGATTCGCTTCAGTTGCTCACCAGTTCCATCGCTGCTCCCGTCGTCGACCAAGATGATTTCCAACGGCAGGCCCGTTTTTTGGACGCGGTTCACGATTTTTGCAACCGTCGAGACCTCGTTGAAGACGGGTATGATGACACTTAGACGAAACCCCTCAGGAAGTGGATATATTCCCAACCGCTCGCTCATCGCCTCTCCCAAGAGTCGATGGCATTGCTCGACGAAGGGGCTGCTCCATGTCACCTTCGGGTCTCGCGCATCAATCCGATTGTCATTCAAGCTTTTCTACCCCTTTTCAACATTTTTTCTCAACCGTGCCCGCGTCGACAAACAAACTCTTTACCGCATTTTCTCTGAGATTTCGCCACTACCTGCTCACAATTCGCTCCTCTCCTGCCTTTCTTTTCCAGTTCCTCCAAAAAGAAAATACTTGACAAGTTATCCAGAGTCGACACAATCGCCATCACGCCAGTTGGATTCGATGCAAGTGAGAGATCAAGATTGGCGATGTTCTGCTGGTTGTTGTTCTCGATTTCTTTGAAGGGCTGGTCTACGACTCGAGGGAGTGCTTGGAAAAAGAGTGCATTCCTACCGCTCCGTCGAGTTCGCGACAAGCCGACATGTTGCTCCGATCATAGACTCCCGTGATCGAGTGGGTTCGTTTACGAGTTTATAAGGGAGGCGGCACCGATGGATACTGCTGACGGATGCGTTGATAACGGCCCGTGAAACGGAAGTCCCTCCTTTTTTTCTCTTCGCTTCCACCGCAACCGTAAGGTGCTTCCACCTCCATCGTGAGGCGATAATCAAAGGCTCCGATAGTCTCGCAGGGAAGATTCGGTTACTCTAAGCCGCGGTCTTCTGTGAATGCTTTTTCTCGGACGCTCGTTATTCGCGATGCCGTATTGCTTGCTCAGCTTTGGATCGAATCTCGGCGATCGCTTCGCGCGCATACGTCGTGCTGCGGCGGCAATTGCGGACCACGATCAGGTGCGGAACTTTGTCGCCAGTCGTCTCTACGAGACTCCTCCGATTGGTGGTCCTAAGGGCCAAGAACCGTTTCTTAATGGCGTTGCACGGATTGAAACGTCGCTGGGGGCTGATGACGTTCTCCGCTTGTTGCAGCAAATTGAGCACGATTTGGGTCGCGAGCGCGCCGTGCGGTGGGACGCGCGCGCGATCGATCTGGACGTCGTCCTCTACGGAGACCTGCAGGGGGAGAATCGGCGACTCGCCGTCCCCCACCCCCGCTATATGGCGCGCCGGTTCGTCCTCATCCCTGCCGCTGAGATTGCTGCGGCATGGCGTGATCCGCGGATCGGCTGGACCATCGCTCAGCTTGCCCAGCACCTTGAACAAGCCCCACCTTCCCTGGCTCTTACCGGAGGGACGCAGGAGATGCGCGAGTCCCTTTGCCACGCGCTCCATGAGCGATTTGGAGTCACTGTCTTTATGGAAAGCACGCCTGGTGTCCCCCCTCACGTCCGCGTGCCCTGGGTGGCTTCGTTCCTCCCCGCAATTCCCTTTCCGGCCTGTTCATCTCCCGCCGCCGCGGACCAGACGATGGGACTCTCCAGGATGGGGAATTCCCCTCGATTGATCGCTCACCTCCAATGGACGACGCCGGAGAGCCGCTGGCCTGCGACCCATCAGATTTGGCATAGCGACCTTTCCTGGCCTCAGTATCGGCTCGAAATTGATTCACCGCAGTGGGCTGCCGCCGAACTGGCTTCCGCGCTTCTTTCGATGAATTGCCCTCTTGCGCCGGTTACTGACAATGGCTTGTGGTATGTGGACGAAAGGGTCGACTAGGAAAAAATACACGGATGCTTGAGCGTGCACCGAGGAGTGCGAACCAACGATGATCGTCTTCCGCGAAAAGAAAGAGGCTCATGCTTGGGTGCTTCAGCAGCGCAAGGCAGGCAAGACCATCGGCCTTGTGCCAACGATGGGCGCCCTGCATGCTGGGCATCACAGCCTTGTCACCCACTCCCAACAGGAATGCGATGCGACGATCGCGACGATCTTTGTGAATCCCACGCAATTCGGGCCAGGTGAAGACTTGGCAAAGTATCCGCAGACCTTGGAAGCGGATCTGGAGGGACTTCGGAACTTGGGCACCGATGCTGTTTTTGTTCCTGCATCTCCCACCGCGATGTACCTGCCAGATCATTCGACTTATGTGACTCCACCGATCGTTGCTTCGTCCTGGGAAGGGGTCGTCCGTCCCCATCATTTTCGCGGCGTCGCCACCATCGTTCTCAAGTTGTTCCATCTCCTCCCGGCGACGACTGCTTTTTTCGGTCAAAAGGATTACCAGCAGTCCGCCGTCATTCGCGCGATGGTCGAGGAATTCGACCTGGACATTGAAATTCGCGTTTGCCCGATCGTTCGAGACCCCGATGGCCTCGCGATGAGTTCTAGAAATCGGTACTTAACCGCTCCGGAGCGGAGCTGTGCCTTGGCCATTCCGCGAGCTCTACAACAGGCCGCCGAAGCGTTTTTTGCCGGCGAGCGTCGTGCGGTGGTGCTGGAATCTAAGATGTACGAGGAACTGGCGCGAGGACCCGTCGACGGTGTTGATTACGCCGTGATCGCCGACGCCCAAACGCTCCAGCGACAAATCGTCATCGAAAGGCCCGCTGTCGCTCTGATTGCAGCCCGTGTTGGTTCCACGCGGTTGATCGATAATCACCTTCTGTCCCCAAAGAACAGGGACTGATGTCTCTAGCCTAAGACACTTCTCATGCGACGCACTTTGTTCATCATTCCCGACTCCCTCTGGGGCATCCCGATCTTCGGCTTTGGACTACTCCTCGCTGGAATCGTAATGGCCTTTGTCGTGCGGATGATCTGGATCGGACGAAGCCCCACGCGACAGTGGACCGAAGAACTCCGCCTGAATGGTCTGTTCTGGCTCGTCGCCATGGCGGCTGTTGCTTACGTTCTTCCCGCGGTCGAACTGCGATCGATCGAAGGGAAGCTGCTCGGCATTGCGGTTCGCGGTTATGGAATATTCCTCCTCACCGGCGCCGCAGCGGGTCTTTTTTTAACGCTCTATCGCGCACGGAAAACGGAGATTTCTGCCGATGCAATCATGGGCCTCGCCATTTGGCTCTGCATCGGTGGTATTCTCGGCGCGCGGCTGTTTTATGTCATCGAGTATCGAGACCAGTTTTTCACGGGCAATCCTCTCGCAGACCTGCTGAGGGTTCTCGACTTTACTCGCGGAGGGCTGGTCGTCTATGGCTCCATCCTCGGCGGATCGCTTGCGCTGGCCGCCTACTGCTTCCGGTACCGGCTCCCGGCGCTCAGGGTTGGAGACCTCGTCATCCCGGCTCTCTTCCTCGGACTCTTCTTTGGTCGCTTGGGTTGTCTCATGAATGGCTGCTGCTTTGGCGGCCGCTGCGAGGAATCCCCCTTTGCACTCCATTTTCCACCTGGAAGCCCCGTCTACAGCCGTCAGCTTGAAAGTGGCGAACTGATCGGCGTCGAAATCGAGAATCAGCGGATCACGCGGGTGGTGCCGAAGAGCCTTGCGGATCAGGCCGGCCTCCAGGTCGGAAGTCGAATTGCTCGTATGCAGTTGACGCTTCCTCCGCCGTCAGAACAATCTTCGACCGCCGAGGATGACACCCGTCGGTCAGGGGTGCAGTGGATCGTCGACGACCAGCCGATCGAGTGGACTGCCGACCAGCTTCCACCGGTTGCTCTTGCCGTTTTGCCAGCCCAAATCATCAGCAGCCTGAGTGGTTTGGCAATTTGCATCTTCCTCCTCACGCTCGGAAAAATCGCAAAAAACCTCCCCGACGGCGTCCTCTCCGCGGTCGGGATCGCGACCTATGCCGTCGCGAGGTTTGGTGAAGAAATCGTTCGCACCGATGAACCAGGGCAGTTTGGAACAGGGCTGTCGATTTCGCAGTGGGTCAGCATCATCGCCTTTCCTCTTGCAGTCGTAGGAATATTCTATCTTTACTGGAAACGAAAACGCCTCCAGTCGCGGCCGTCGGCCGCTTTTCCACACCCTTCTTCCCGATAACCCAACACCCCCGGGAACCGCGTGAGCCATTCGAGCGTCAACCCCTCAGGCGACATCGAATCCCGCCATCTGGAAGCCGTTCCTCCCGACGGGTCACGGAACGAAGAGGATCACCAGCTGATACGACGTGCACAGGAAGGGGACCGCCGTGCTTTTGAAACGCTCATCTGCCGCCACGGGGAAAGACTCTTGCGGATGGTCCGGACGATTGCGCGAACGCGCGAAGAGGCTGAAGACATTGTCCAGGACACTTTCGCTGCGGCTTTTTTCAAAGTGAACACCTTTGCGTCTCGCAGCTCTTTTTTTACATGGCTCTATCGTATCGCCTTGAACAAAACTATTTCCCGTCGACGTCAGCGCCGTCTCGAAACCACGCATTTCGGCCAAAGCCTTGATCAGACTCCTGAAATGATTGGTCCCCAAGCCGCGCCCGACCAGATTCTCGAACGCGAGGAACAGATCTCGCGACTGCGACAAGCCATCGCCCGCCTCGAAGCCGATCGCCAAACCGTACTGGCTCTCCGCGATGTCGACGGCAAGGACTACAGCGAGATCGCCGAGATTCTCAATATTCCAATTGGCACCGTCCGCAGTCGGCTTCATCGTGCCCGTGCGGACTTGCGCGAACTTCTTCAATCACCCTTCTTTGCAAAGAAGACGAAAACAGGAAACGATCCCGCTGAGCAGGGAGAAAATATTCCATGAAATACGAACCCTCAATGCTCTCCGCCTACCTCGATGAGGAGCTCCATCCCGCCGAGCGACAATTGGTCGAGAAAGTGATTGCCGAGGATGCCGATGCCCGAGAGACACTCAATGCACTTCGAAATCTCCGCAACCAACTCGCTGCTCTCCCCATCGATTCCTTCCAGAGCGACTTGCTGGCAGAAGTATGGCGGAAAATCGCACTCGGACCCGATGCCGCAATCCACCATGAAGGGAACGAAGTATCGCTGAAGAATCAAGCACAGCAACAGTCCGCGACATCCTCGCCCCATCGTCGCCGCACCCTCCGCTGGACGCTTGCGCTCGCGGCTATCGCTGCGATTTTCCTGCTTGCCATTTTCGCCACCACGCCTCGCGATCGACCGCTGGCAAGCACTAGCAATCCGGCCACCAGTTCGGTTGACAGCCCAGCCGCCGTTCCGGTTGACAGCCCAGTCGCCGTTCCGCTCCCGCCGATCCCACAAGCCGAGCTCTCTTTGCAGCGGGAGAGCGATGCAGCTCCGCCGGCCAGCGATTCCCTTGAACCCGCGATTCTCGGGGGGGGACAGCCTCCGCGTTCTCGAGCCGCTTCCCCAAGAGCGATGCCCTCAGCAGCGATGCCGCCCGTGGCAGGAGCTGAGTCCGCAACTGCCGAGGCCGTGTCCCCCAGGGCCGTGTCCCCCGGGGCCTTGTCCGAGGCAGTGTCCCCCGGAGCAGTGTCGCCCGATGCAATGTCCCCGGATGTCGTGTCCCGCCGGCCACTATTCCGTGGGGCGTGGG
>Ga0169931_10014101_pt1 | contig 10848 bp, 3 predicted proteins | sample Kivu_15m_20L_FD_129675 | JGI IMG/M metagenome (GOLD analysis project Ga0169931, IMG submission 129675) | Freshwater microbial communities from Lake Kivu, Western Province, Rwanda to study Microbial Dark Matter (Phase II) - Kivu_15m_20L... | ecosystem: Environmental > Aquatic > Freshwater > Lake ... | reverse complement strand
CACCGAAACCCGGCCCTGGATCCTGATGCGGATCGCCGAGATTTTCCATTCCATCCAGGGCGAAGGTCTCCTTGCCGGAGTGCCTTCGGTCTTTGTCCGTACCTCCGGTTGCAACCTGCGCTGCCACTGGTGCGACACCCCGTATGCCTCCTGGAAGCCGGAGGGCCCCGAAATGTCTGTGGAGGAGATCATGAAAAAGGTTTTGGAGTGGAGCTGTCTGCATGTCGTCCTGACCGGGGGAGAACCGATGATCGCGCCGGATCTCTCCCTGTTGGCTGCTGCGCTAAAAAAGGCCGGCAAGCACATCACCATCGAGACCGCTGCCACGATACCGCCTGGAGGCATCGCCTGTGATTTGGCATCCCTGAGCCCCAAACTTTCCAACTCCACTCCTCCACCGGAACGTGACCCCGCTTGGTCCAAAAAGCACGAGGCTACCCGTCTTCAACCAGCAGTGATCTCTGAGTGGATCAAAAACTACGACTTCCAGCTCAAATTCGTCGTCTCCGGCGAGCCTGATGTTAAGGAGATTAAAGCTCTCTTATTACACCTCCCGCCTGTCCCCTTCCACCGCATCCTCCTCATGCCCGAAGGCATCGATGCCAAAAGTCTATCTTCCCACGCCGCGTGGTTAGTCGAAGTCAGCAAACGCGAAGGTTTCCGCTTCTGCCCGCGATTGCACATCGAGCTTTTCGGTCACACCCGCGGGACATGAACACATCATCCTCCCGTCAAACCGGGAGATTCAGTCCCTCAAACTTTTGGTTTAATAGGCCAAGGTTGCGCTGAGGACTGCTTGGCTGGTGCCCGCCGGCCCACCCACCCCGCCCGTCGTTCCCGGCGGGGCCTGTTGCAGCTGAAAGCCCCAGTCGAAACGCACGTTAAAATAAGGACCAATGTTGTAGCGCAAACCGGGACCCACGCTCATCAGATGCCAATTAGTGGAGGTGACTGTATCCGGCGAATACTGGAGAACCTGTCCATAATCGAAAAAAACCAGCAGCACCAGTTGGTCCAGCGCTTCCCCGGCCCCCGCCATTTGCCAGAAACTCATGGGCGGGGTCCTTAATTCCACGTTGCCCAAATAGGCGTTGTCGCCGTTCGCCGAGCGTTGGTCGTAGCCACGGACCGTGTCATAGCCGCCGATGCCGAAACTTTCGCTCGGCATTAGGTTGGAATCCGCCTGCTGAATCTGCCCGGACAGGAAAAGGGCGGCGTCTCCCGGCAGCCGAAAGAGCCGGCTGAGCGAGAATTTTCCGTAGATGTACTGGGCGTCGGCGCCCCCGTCGATGTTCTGAAAAGAGCTGTTGGAATTATTCGAGGTCATTCCGCCCGGGCTGCCGTAAAGCACGGTCTCAAAAGAGGTCGACCCGTAGGGGTCGACCAGGTTCAAGCTATACCCCAGCGTAAACTGCGAAATATTGTACAGGCCGACCAAACCGTTGGGTATCGGCGGCAGTTGGGCCCCCTGAAAGAAAATATCCGTGTTCGAAGTCTTGAAATCATATCCCAGGTACACTTGGTGCCGGTAATCCAGCCCCTCCAGCAGGCTCAAAGTCGGCATGGGCATGTTATACCGCATGCTCACTTGCCAAAAATATCCCGACTGGTCGAAGAGTCCCACCTCGTTCGGGTTCGCCTTGCTGTAAGTTCCGAAAATGTTGAGGTTGTGTTGCCAGGGCAACGCCAAGACATAGGCACCCGAATTGGAGATCAACGCGTTGAAATCCCCGCTGCTCAAAAACTGATAGTTCAGCTGCTGATCCAGACCAGTCCAGACGTCGCCCAAGGTCACCCCGGTGGAAAACCGATTATAGCCGAGGCTTTGGATCCCAAAATTGTCGTAGGTCACAAAGGGCCGGACCGGCAACCGGTCCCTCACTTCCAGAATCACGTCGGTTTGGCCCGGCTCACCCCCTGGGGTCAGGCTTGGCTCCACCTGGCGAAACGGATTGGAGTTCATCCAGGCCACATTGTCCGTCAAGGTGCGCAGGTTCAGCTCTTCCCCTTGGCTCAACTGGATGTCGTCCTGAAGGTTTTCGGTCCGGAACCAGCGGTTTCCCTGAACCTTGACTTGCCCCATTTTTCCCTTCACCACCAGGATTTGGACCACCCCGCCCCGCACTTCCTGTTCCGGCACCACCGCACTGACGACCGGTTCATCGCGGTCGTCAAAGAAAGTCATGATCTTACGGCAAATCTCGTCCAATTGCCCCATGGTGAGGGGCTTGTCGAGATAGGGACCCACGATTGCGTTCGCGTCCTCGGTGGAAAGACCAGGAACCTGGTTTTGCAGACCGGTCACAGTGGGAAGCCCCTGCGGGGAAATCTTGGCCGGGTCCGCCGTTAACACGATGCCGGCCAGCTTGAAGGTCACCGGATCGTCTTTGCCTTCCGGGGTCCCATAGATCTTTTTGGGTTTGTCTGTGGGGGTCGGTTCTTCCGGCCGCAGGAGCCCTGGACCATAATCTTGGAACGACTGACCATATTGGAGGGAGGGGCCCATGGTTTGGCGCAGCGAGGGGCTGTACCCACGGGAGAGATCGGCTCCCTTGAGTTCGGATTCCGGAATCTTGGCCGAGGGCCGCGTGGGTCCTACCCGCGTGTTCTCGGCTAAGAGGGCTCGGCGCATCTCCCGGTCGTTTTGAGGAGTCTTCTGGGAAGTCGACTTCCAAGTGGTCGAGGCTTTCGGGGAGGGGGTGGCCGCCGGCGTCGAAACAGCTTGGGGCGGGGTGGTCTCGGGGCGGCCCGGCTGGTAGGGCAGGATTTTGGGCGGCCCTCCATAAGCTTTCCCGTCATCCAGGGTGGAGCCCAACTCAGACCAGCGGACCACCACCTTGGTCCCATCCGGATAAACTTTCACCACCTTGGCATCCGGCCCACGCAAAGCGGCCTCCTCCGGGAGATTTTCATCCCCTTTACCGGCATTCCGAATTGTTGGCATCCCGCCGTGATTCAGGCCGGCATCGGGATTTTTCTGCACCTCGCTCCATCGCACCTTCACCCGGTAACCATCTGGATACTCCTTCACCACATAAGGATCATTATCTGCTGCCAAAGCTTTCATCCCTACACCCAGAAAAAGCCAACAAATCAAAATAACAGGCTGTATTTCTAATTTTTTAAAAACAGCCTGTTGTATTGGCACGCCCAATAAATACACAATGGGTGGTTTTTATGCCAAGAAAAAGATAACTTTTCTAACAAATTTAATATATCCCTAAAGGGATAATCTACTTTGCGCTGATCTTAATGCCCGAAACCAACACTTCGGCCATCCCCCAACCCGTGTCCTCCTGATTCCGTAAACTTATCTCCCCCACCCTAACCGACGGAAGAAGAGGGTCCGACCTCATCTCCTTGATTCCATCCAAATCCCGTGTCACCTGGCCCACCCGTAACCTACCCAACGCCGGAGCATCCGATGGAACCTGTCCGGATGGCGCCGTCACTGGCCTCAGGCTTACTTTTAACCTTTCAGGACTTTCCTTGCCTGTCGTCGGATTGCCCGCCGGAGCCGGCACCGCACTCGGCGCACTCCCCGCCTTGAAACCCATCCGGACCTGCCCGGTATAGAGAGCCGGGAGTGAGTAGTTGATCCCCGGCACCGCCGTCTTGTAGACCACCACGCTCACCGTCTGCCCCAGCGTCCCCGGATCCATTTCCGAAACCGGCTGCGGCCCGTAAAAGGCCATCGTGTCGGCCGTGCCCACCGGGGCGTTCCCCAAGGTGAAAGTTCCCACCGCCGCTCCGGCTGCCAGAGCGGGCACCGGCTGCAGGTAGGCCGAGCTAAACCCAGGCATGCCCCCGTTCCCCGTGGGGGGATGGTTGAAGCTGGGGCTCTGGGAGTAAATCACCGCCCTTCCGCTCCCGGCATCAACCGCCGTGGTCCCGTACAAATTGTAAAAGTTCTGCAAGGTCGCCAAAACCACGGCGTTGAAATTTCCCGCGGTGGGATTCGCCACGATCGGGGCGGAAACCGTCAGGCTGCCGCTTTTCAGCCCCAGCCCAAAGGCTCCCCCGGCGGTCTGGCTCCCGTTCACGTTGACCGCCCCGGTCGTGATCATGTACAGGCCACCGGAATAGGTGCTGGTCTGCAACTGGCCGACATTCGCATACAGCGTCACCCCGTTGGCCGTGAACCGCACCGCCCCGCCCGCCGCCGTCAGGGTGGGCGTGCCGGCGTAGGTGGTGGCGGTTCCGTTGACGTTGCCGGCGGATCCCAGGTTAAACACCACGTCGGTGTTGTTGGGCAGGGTCAACGAGGAGCCGGAGACAAAAGTCACGTTGGCTCCATTGCTGAGGAGCGAAAAGCCGCCGTACCCCTGCCCGGATAAATCCAGCGCCCCGGCCAAGGTAATCGCACCCGAGCCCCCCGTCCCCGCCTGGCCCACCACCACGCGGCCGGCGGTGAACACCTGGGTCAGGGCGGACTCCAGAATCAAACCCGTACCCGTTGCGGATCCCAGAAAAACAGCACGCCCAGCCGTCAACGGCCGGAGGGTGACCGTCCCCGCACCCGTTGAGCGAATCTGCAGGCTGGAGGAAGCTAGGCTGATCGTGTCGGCCGTGGCCGTGAGATTGCCCCCAATCTGTACATTGCCATTGAGGCTCAGGGTCCCGGCATTCGCGGCGATGCTGGCATCTCCGCTTACCGCTCCGAGAATTACGCTCGCCCCGCTCCCGACCGTGAGGGTGGTGTCACCGACCACATTCAGGCTGGTTCCACTGAAATTAATGTTTCCTCCAGTTGTTGTGATCGTGCCGGCCGTGCTCACCGTGCCGGTGTTGCCGAAGGTCAACGAGGAGGTAAAGGTCCCTCCTCCCAAAAGGGAAACCGGGTACGCCCCCGCCGGGGTCACCAGGTTGGCCAAGGTGACCCCGTTCGCGAAAATGACTGCCCCGGTCGCCGAGGTGGATTGCACCGTTAAAACTTTGCCCGCCCCGCTGACCGGCCCGTTGAAGGTGAGAGTCCCCGAACCGGTGTTAAGGGTCGCATCCACCGCCAAGGAAATGGTGCTGCCGGTCAGGGTAACATTCTTGTTGTTGCTTTGCAGGGAGGCGCTGATTTGCACCGTTCCGTCAGGGGCCCGGAAAAGGGTGGGATTCTGGAGCGTGAAGCCGGACGCTTTCAGGTCCACGGTGCCCGTCTGGCCCGTTCGCCCGATCGTCACGGAGGAGGCTCCGGTTTTCAGCGCGGCAAGTAGGGTATCGCTCAAATTCAGGGTGCCCGTGGACCCGGTGCCCACGCCAACGGTGGTCGCGTCTTCCGCACCTTGCAAAAGGACTGCGCCATTTGCATCAATCGAATCCGTCCCGCCATTAAAGGAGATGCTCTGCCCGGCACTGATCGTCAGATTTTCCAGTTGCACCCCCTTAGTGAAGGTGACCGTACCCGTGCTTTTCCCCGTGGTAAGAGTGAGATTGCCACGGCCAGTAACAGCTTCTGAAAAGGTGATGCTGCCTCCTTGACTCCCGGTGCTTAGGGTGGCCGTGGTTCCGCTTCCCACCACCGAGGCGTCCTGAATCGAAATCGCTCCTCCGGTTCCCAAGGTAGCTGACGAACTCCCGCCCGCGGCCGTCAGGGTACTACCACTTAGCGTGATCGACCCTTCCTGAGTGTCTAGGGCGATATTGCCACCGAGGCCACCGGTTCCGCTCCCGGTCGCAGCGCCACCGGTTGTCGTGATCGTCCCCGGCGTGCTTCCGGCCAAACTAATCGTAGAGGTATTTCCTGCAGAGACCTGTAAGGTTACGGCTCCCCCCGCGGCTCCATTCGCGGAACCGCCAGAGGAACCACCGGTGCTGTTGATAGTACCGTTGTGCGTCAGAGTGGAGGCAGCCCCCACCGTGAGGGTCACCGCACCCCCTCCTCCCCCTGTGAATGCGGATGAAGCCCCTCCTCCGCTGGCAACTGTTCCCGTTAAGTTGAGACTGGAACCACTGCCTGATGTGGTCACGCCCACGGCCCCGCCGGCTCCGCCCGCTCCCGTGTTGGCAGCTCCACCCGTGCTGGTCACGGTGCCGGACAGGTTGATCGTGGAATTGGCCTGTGTGGTGGAAATGGTGACGGCTCCACCCGCACCGCCGTTGCCGGAGCCGATGCCCGCTCCTCCGGAGCTGTTGATGGCCCCGGTCAGCGTCAAGGTGGCGGGCAAGGAGGCGGTTAGATCATTGATCGTCACGGCTCCTCCCGCCCCACCGGAAGGGTTGTTTCCAGCGGCACTGCTTCCGGTGGCCGTAAGATTGCCGACCGTTTGAATGTTTCGTCCCTGCAGGGTGATGGCTCCCGCGTTTCTCCCGCCACCGCCGGTGGTATCAGTTCCGCCGGTAGTGGTGATCGCCCCGGTGGTCAACTGGCCGGTCACACCGATCGAAACGGCCCCGCCAATCGCATCATTGGCTCCGGTCGTGTTGATCGTGAATCCCGAGGAATCAAAGGTGGTGGCCGTGGTGACAGTAAAAGAAGCGGCCGTCACGTTGGCGTCCACGTTCACCGTTCCAGCGTTGCTGATCGTTACCGCCCCCAAGCGGGTGCTTCCTCCCACCGTCCCAGCTAGGGTAGCAATGCCGGCCGATCCCGCATTTAGGGTCAACGCTTGGGCTCCATTCACGGTGCCGGATAGGAGAATGTCGTCTCCCACCCCACCTGCAGAGGTAAGCGTGACATTGCCGCTTAGGGTGATGCCTTTCGCGAAAGTAATTCCATCGCTGGTGCTGGTGATATTGCCTCCCAACTGATTGGCCCCTGCCCCGTCTTGAACGAACTCGGTCCCCACCGTCAGATTGGCCCCACTGGCGGTCGTGAATAGGCCGGAGTTGGTGATATCCATCGTAGTACCCACGCTGTTGGCCCCGACACCACTTAGGGTTAGCGCCGTGCCGGTGAAGTCAAAGGCACCGGTCACGTTAAGCACCCCCGCAAAGGTCGTCGCCACAGAGCCGGCCAGTTGGGTAAAGCTGGCGGCGGTAAAAGCTAGAGAGCTCTGGACCGTCCCTGCGGAGTTGATGGTCACTGCTCCTAGGGGCCTGCTTCCTCCGACGATTCCCGTAAAAGTCACCGTAGCGGTTCCGGCCGTGACGGTTAAACCGTTTGATTTGCCGGCCTCAGAGTCAAGGGCGGAACCAAAGGTGACCGCTCCGTTTCCCGCCTCCGTGTTGATGGTGACTATGCTGCTCGAGGCGGTCGGGCTGTTGATCCTGACGTCATCATTGAAAACGGCTCCCGTGGCCGCTGTTAAAGTCAGGTTGCCGTTCAGCGTGGTGGTTCCACCTGCATTGGTGGTCAGGCTTTGCGCCCCCACCGTGCTGGCGAAAGACGTGGTGACGGTGGTGTTAATGGTAATCGCCCCCAGGGTGGTGGTGGCGGAACCTCCCACGGCCCCGTTGAAAGAAACAGCCCCGGATCCTGCCGCAACGGTTAGGCCATTATTCTCGTTTGTCTCAGAATTTACTGTCGAAGCGAAGGTGACAGCACCGTTGCTGCCCGAAGTGTTGATCTGAATCTCGCTATTGAGCTGTACCGCATCGTTGAAAGTGGCGGCACCGGAAAGTGTGATATTTCCGTTAAGGGTGGTAGACCCACCTGTATCGGTCGTCAGGCTGGTGGCATTCACCGTGCTGTTAAATAGGCTGGTTCCCGTACTGTTGACGCTCATCACCCCTAGGGACGTGTTTCCACCCACTGCCCCAAAAAAGGAGACATTTCCTGCGCCTGCATTAATGGTCAGAGCTTGGGTTCCGTTAACCGTGCTGCTGAACAAAACGGAACCACCACTGGTACCGATAGTCACTCCTCCATTCAGAGTTACCGCTCCCGTATAAGTGACGTTTCCACCGGAGGTCGTCACGTTTCCTGCCGTCGTGATGCCGGTTCCACCGGCTTGGCCGATCTGCACCGCTCCGCTTGTCGCGGTAATTGCACCTGCAGCGGCAATCGTAATCCCTGCGCCGGAAGACTGCACGGTGACTTGTCCTCCAGTCAAAGCGGCATTGACGGCGATGGCACCCGTGGCAGACGAGAGGCTCAGCGCTCCCCCACCATTCATGCTAATCGCGGCACCCACCGTGATGGTTCCAATTCCGGAGGTATTCAAGGATAGGCCCCCGGTGCCACCATTGGTAATAGTGGAACCGCCATTAACAGTGATGTTGCCTCCGGCAGCAGCTGTGATGGTCAGGTTGTAAATCGAGTTATAGGCGACGGCAGCCCCAACGGTGATATTCCCTGTCTCGACGCCAGAATCTGGACTTCCTGCCGTAGTAACCGTGACGTTGCCAGATGCCAAAGCCGTAGTGATGGTGCCCCAGGTTAGGACGGAAGGTGTGCCCGAAGGAACAAAAGGTGTGGATGTATTAATATTTTGATTAGGTCCGGCTGTGTTTATGGTAAGATTAGTTGGATCCAAAAGTAACAATCCGGCCTCGCCTTGGGGTGCCAGAGTGATGGCAGTACCTTGAAAGTCCAAATAGTCCCGCCCGGACACCTCGATCAAGCCTCCGTTTCCACTTTGACGGCCGCCTCTGGCGGAAGCGGTTCCGTAAAACTGGGTCCCAAGATCAGACCAGTGGATGATCGTGCCCCCATCCCCCGCCACGGTGGCATCGGCCTCAATCACCGCCTCCGGTGCCACGTAGGTCCGGGAGGCATTCCGCACCAGCGGATTTTTGCCTTGGTAATCCCCGCCCAACAGCACCACGCCCCCGCCGGTGCCGCCGGACGCATCCACCTTCCCGCCAAACAGGCCGACCCGCTCACCCGTCACCACCAACCGCCCGCCCTTCGCCCCATCCCCGGCCGAAACATCCAGCCGTCCGTTGAGGAACGCATCGTTCTCCGCGGCAATCTCGATCTGCCCGCCGGCTCCGCTCGTTCCTGCGCCGGCCGCGGTCAGGATGGAGGAAACCTCGGCGCTAATATCCCTTCCGGAAATCGACAACCTTCCCCCGGATCCGTCCCGGTTCAAGGCCGCGATCATTCCGCTCTGTAGGATTTTCCCTCCTGGGGCGGCCAACACCACCGTCCCATCGGGCAAATGGTTCACGCCGGTCGCCCGGATGATACCCGCCTGGTTGATTGCCAAGGCGTAGACGTTCCCCGCCGCCTCGAGCCGGGCCTGCACCGCCTCGATCGTTCCCCGCTGGTCGACTCCCACGGCCACGGATTCGCCGGTGGCCTCGGCCTCCACTTTCACTTTCACCGCCCCCGCCTGCTCTTTTTTCAGGTAGAAATCGCGGCCCGCCAGCATCGCCGCCGTGCCCTCGCCCGCGCGGATCGTGCCCTCGTTCTTCACCGTCTTAGCCAGCAGCACCACATCCCCGCTGTGGGCGTGGATGGTGCCGCGGTTCTCGATCGCCGCATCCGTGGCCCCGATGAAATGCAGCGCCCCGCCTTGCAGGAAGGCCTCATCCGCCACGTTGGCGGTGGCCGCCACGAAAGAGCCCACGTTCACCACCGCGCCGTTGCCCACGAGGATGCCGTTGGGGTTGATCAGGTAGACCTGGCCGTTGGCATTGAGGGTGCCGAGAATCTGCGACGCCTCCGCGGAAGTGACCCGGTTCAACACGGCCGCGCTGCTGGACGGCTGCAGGAAATTCGTGGTCTCCTGCCCGCCGACGGAGAACCCCTGCCAATGGATGATCGCGCGGTCGGTGGACTGGTGGATATTGAGGACGCTACCGGCGCTTTCGATCTGGACCCCGCCGGCCACCACCGTGCCCCCGTAGGGATTGGCCAGGAGCGGATGGGCACCGAGGCCAAACTGCAGGGCCAACAGCAACATCAATCTTCGCACTGCCCAGTGACGACTACTTCTTCCCCGCCAACCGGGAACATCTTCAAGACGGAATCTGTGTTTTAACTTTTTGGAAATCTTCGGAAGATAACTTCTAAATAATTCGATGGATGGACCCACGCCGCTCTATTTAATTCTATATCTTGTGTTGTAAATAAAATTTATTCACATTTTACTCAATTAATAGTATTTTTATTACTTTAAATATCACCTTTGGGCTAATAGTTGTCATTTGTAATCTAATCTCAAAGGTTAATTACCTTGAGTCCCCTTCGAAGTACATAGGTCGGCAACCATCCGATCCATTCCTTAATGCTAATCGGAAAACGGCCCCGCCGTTTTTAACTGATTTTGACAATTCTCCCGCTCGGACTCCCCGGCTCCAATGCCGCCAACTCGAGGATTTCCGTCACTACTTCCTCCGGTTTTTTCCCACCCTTATGCATCTCGGTGTCGAGGAACGGGGGCTCCACCGCGTTAACCAAGACGTCTGTTCCTTTCACCTCATAAGAGACCGCTTTGGTTAGGGAATCGAGGGCACACTTAGACGCACAGTAGGCAGATGCTTTTGGTAAATGCTTGATCGGGGCGCTGATGTTTACGATTCGGCCGAAACCCCGCTGAATCATTCCCGGGAGAATCGTCCGGATCAACAGGTAGGGCCCGCGCACATTGGTGGCCATGATTTTGTCCCACTCTTCGATGGGAAGATCCTGCACCGGCTTCATTCCGGTGATGATCCCGGCGTTGTTGATCAGAATTTGAATCGGGCCGGACTTCTCCACCTGTTTCAGAGCCTTTTCCACTGACTTGGAATCAGTCACATCCATCTCCACCGCTGTGCCCACACCTCCGGCCTTGGTCACCTCTTCAGCCGTTTGTTGAATGCGGTCCTTTCTTCTTCCCGCGCAGATCACTTTCGCCCCCGCCTGCCCCGCCGCCACCGCCAGCGCCTTGCCGAGCCCTGACCCCGCCCCGGTGATAAGGATGACTTTATCTTTTAGGTTCATTTTTTACCCCGCGATCAATGCCGTGACTTTGGCGGCAGCCTCCT
>Ga0169931_10014100_pt1 | contig 10850 bp, 13 predicted proteins | sample Kivu_15m_20L_FD_129675 | JGI IMG/M metagenome (GOLD analysis project Ga0169931, IMG submission 129675) | Freshwater microbial communities from Lake Kivu, Western Province, Rwanda to study Microbial Dark Matter (Phase II) - Kivu_15m_20L... | ecosystem: Environmental > Aquatic > Freshwater > Lake... | reverse complement strand
GAACGCGCCAGTCTCCCCATCTCGGTTGCGTTCACCCCCTCGCTGCTCACAAAATCATCCGGGCGATGGCAGTATGGCGCTGTTTAGCGGTATCCGACAGGAGTGGTGAGAAATTCGGGTTGAGCCCAAAGAAATCCTCTGATCCCTTGAGCTGGAGTGTAGGGAGAATGGGGATCAAGATCTTGATCGACATGTTGATGATGGGTAAGGTGGTGTGCCTTCCACCAGCTTGGCCCCATTTGTCCCGCCGCCGCTGCCACAACACTGCCTACCCATAGCACTAATCGAGAAGCCTGATAACTTTTGTGGGTAAGGAGCCGATGATAAATGGTACTTGTCGCTATCGAACGGGTGACATATAACAGGACAATCCATCCAATCGAGCCCCATGATAAACCAGTTATTAGAACTAGCAGTGCTCCGATGTGGCTGATGATAATTAGGGCCGGGCCCATTACGTAAGAAGCCATTGTGAGCGAAGAATACGGTCTCATTTTTAGTCCAAGAATATTTTCATAATTGAGCCAAGCTACATTTCTGAGCGCACGAATCCCTCCGCCTGCTCCGGACAGAACACCTCCTATGCAATCCACCGATGCATCGGTGGCCACCACCATAAAGGGTGCTCACCAAAGCCCTCACCGACCCAAGTCGGATCAATCGGAACAGTACTTTTCAATCTGAACGGTTGCCAGGGCCGCTGGCTTGCCTTCTCGCTCGGGCACACCAGCGGCAGCTACCAAAACCCATGGCCCCAGTCTTTAAAAAACCTTCCCCAACTCCTTACTCCCTAGGATGAGGGCGAAAACTGTGGTTTTCTGCATCAATTTGGCTAAACCGCAAAAGGATAACTGTTTAACTAGACAAACCTTGCTACCGGGACAGGGCATTACTAGTACTCTGAGGCAGAAGTAGATCTACTATCATCGTGCTTGATGAAAGCGCGATGCCTGCGCGACGAATAGTCGAGAGATCTACGCCTCAGAGTACTAGCCTACGTTATTTTGAAATGTGTCGTCGTTTAACTGTCCCATCTAATCCAGTTAAGCAAAACGTGAAGGTAGCTATAGCTACCTTAGGCTCCTCGACTTACGCAGGCGTCGGCACCCTGTCAATGATAGAAATGAGAAAATGATGTCATCGCTGATAGCTACATCCATGGGTGTTCCCCTACGCTTCCTGTTAGGGTTACTGTTAGCCCTTGGTCTAGTTCAAATTCCTATGATTGCTACCTCCCTCTCCTATCCCCCCAGCCCCCAGCACAACCAGGTCGATACTTACCACGGCGTGGCGGTGCCCGACCCCTACCGCTGGCTCGAAGATCCCCAGTCTGCCGCTAGCCGCCAGTGGATTGAGGCCCAGAACCAGGTGACATCGGCCTATCTGGAGACTCTATCGAGGCGGAGTGCGATCGGCGATCGCCTGACCCAGCTCTGGAACTTTGAGCGCTACAGCACCCCCTTTAAACAGGGCGGGCGATATTTTTATTTCAAAAACGACGGGTTGCAAAACCAGAGTGTCCTCTACACTTTGCCCAGTCTGGAGGCAGAGCCCAGGGCGCTGCTCGACCCCAACACCCTATCGGAGGATGGCACCGTTTCCCTGAGCGGCATGGCGGTGAGTGAGAATGGGGCCTACTTGGCCTACGGCCTCTCCAGTGCTGGATCAGACTGGGTTGAGTGGTACGTGCGCGACATTGCCACCGGGGTGGACACCGACGACCGGTTGCAGTGGGTGAAGTTTTCTGGGGCCTCCTGGAGCCACGACCACCAGGGCTTTTTCTATAGCCGCTACGACGAACCCGACGAAACCACCAAGCTGGAGGCTGTCAACTACTACCAAAAGCTCTACTACCACCGCCTGGGCAATCCCCAGGGAGACGATGTGCTGGTGTACGATCGCCCCGACCAGAAAGAATGGGGTTTTGACGGCGGTGTGACCGAAGACGGGCGGTATTTGATCATTTCGGTCTGGAAGGGGACTGACCCCAACAATCTGGTGTTTTACAAGGATCTGAGGGCACCGGACAGCCCGGTCGTAGAGCTGATCACTGAGTTTGAGGCCAGCTACAGCTTTGTGGATAATGAGGGGTCGCTGTTCTGGTTTCGCACCGATCTAGAGGCTCCCAAGGGGCGGCTGATTGCGATCGACATTGCCCAGCCTGAGCGCGGGGCCTGGCAAGAGATCATCCCCGAGAGCGACGACACCCTGGAGGGGGTGGGCCTGCTCAACCATCAGTTCGTGGCCGATTACCTCAAGGATGCCTACACTACCATCCGCATTTTCTCCCTGACCGGTGAGCTGGTGCGGGAGGTGGCGCTGCCGGGCATTGGTTCGGCGGGAGGCTTTGACGGCAAGCGCGGCGATACCGAAACCTTCTACAGCTTCACCAGCTTTACGGTGCCCAGCGCCATTTATCGCTACGACATGGTGACTGGCCGGAGTACCCTATACCGCCAGCCGGAGGTCGATTTTGACCCGGCGGCCTACACCACGACCCAGGTGTTTTACGAGAGCAAAGACGGCACCCGCGTGCCCATGTTTATCACCCACAAAACCGGGCTGGAGCTGAACGGGCAAAACCCCACCCTGCTCTACGGCTACGGGGGCTTTAGCATTTCCCTAACGCCAGCGTTTTCGGTGGGCAATCTGGTGTGGATGGAGATGGGGGGCATCTACGCCGTGCCCAACCTGCGAGGCGGCGGCGAGTATGGCGAAGAGTGGCACCAGGCCGGTACCAAGCTCCATAAGCAGACGGTGTTTGATGACTTTATCGCTGCCGCCGAGTGGCTGATGGCGGCAGGCTATACGTCGCCCGCCAAGCTGGCGATCATGGGGGGCAGCAACGGTGGGCTGCTGGTGGGGGCCTGTATGACCCAACGCCCGGATCTCTTTGCCGCCGCTCTACCGGCGGTGGGGGTGATGGATATGCTGCGGTTTAACCAGTTCACCATTGGCTGGGCCTGGGAGTCTGACTACGGCTCACCCCAAAATGAAGCAGAATTTAGAGCACTCTACGCCTATTCGCCCCTGCACAACCTGAAGCCGGGCACCGCCTACCCAGCCACCCTGATCACCACCGCAGACCACGACGATCGCGTCGTCCCGGCCCACAGCTTTAAGTTTGCGGCCGCGCTCCAGGCTGCTCACCAGGGAGCGGCTCCGGTGCTGATTCGCATTGAGACCAAGGCAGGCCACGGAGCCGGTAAACCTACGGCTAAGGTGATCGAAGAGGTCGCCGATAAGTGGGCGTTTTTAGCGGCAAATTTGGGTATGGAGTAGGAACGGACATCGTTCGTTTAATAGATACAGGTACACTTGAGAGACAAAAACCCCTGTTTCTTGCGCTCAAGCATTTTTGCCTATGGCTACGGTACGAGTAACCTCTGAGGTTAACCTCAACCTCGATCAGCTTTTGAGCGGTGTCGCTCAGCTTGATACTGATGAGCTGAGGAATTTTGTTGAGCGGGTTAGTCTGATGCTGGCCCAGCGCAAGGCAGCGAGTTTGCCAGACCTGGAGGTCAACCTACTGCAAGCCATCAATCAAGGGTTGCCTGAGAGCACCCAATATCGCTACAACGAGCTGCAAGCCAAACTTCAGGATGAGGCGATCGCCCCAGAGGAGCACCAAGAATTGCTGCAACTGATTGACGTTGTCGAACAAGCCGATGCAGATCGGCTCGAAGCTTTGGTGGAACTGGCCCAGTTGCGGGGGGTAACCTTGCCCGACTTGATGACTCAGTTGGGTCTGCGATCGCCAGCCGTTTATGCCTAGGCGATATATTACCGCCGACGAGCAGCGCCAGGTGATCGAACGCGCTAACCGTCGATGCGAGTACTGCAAAAGTGCGATGGATTATGCGGCTCAGTCGTTTGTGATGGAGCACATTACTCCGATTGCGGCGGGCGGAGAAACAGCTTTGAACAACTTGGCGCTGGCCTGTGGAGGCTGCAATGGGCACAAGCACATCAAGATAACGGGGCTTGACCCAGTGGGTCAAACTCAAGTATCGCTGTTTCATCCCCGTCGCCAAACTTGGGATGAGCATTTTGCCTGGGGTGCCGATTTTTTGCAGGTTGTTGGGCTAACGCCAGTGGGAAGGGCTACGGTCAATGCTTTGAGCCTGAATCGTCCAGGTATTGTCAATATTCGAAGGCTGTTGTTGCTGGCTGGGTTGCATCCTTCATAAGGTAAAATCATGGCAATTACTGACTCATATTGAAAGCGATCTGACTTTACAGAGGTCACTTGGCAAATGAAAAGCTTTAGGCTCCAGGATACACAGGTGTGGCATCAAATTCTGCTATGGGCAAACAGTAACCACTGATTGCTTGGTATGATTTCTGTATAAGCTTCACTGAACTCAAAACCGGCCTCTGTCGTCGTTTCGGCCACCTGCGACCAATCACAAATAGTTCACCTGAACTATTAAGTTCTAAGCCCTTGTGCCGCAAGGGCTACAGATTCCTTGGTACTACGCTTGCTTAGTCCGAGTGGCCGAAACGATGATTAACGCCTCCCTGGCCCAAACTCATCAGGCAACTCCTCGATCGCAACCCCCAACCCCCTACACAGCGCCTTCACCTGCGGAATCGTCGGTCTTGGTGTAGCCTCCCCAGTCTCCCAGCGCACATAGGTTCGCAACGGTATTCCACAACGGCGAGACAATTCTTCTTGCGTCAGACCCAGGCGATCTCTGAGCTGCTTCAGGGCTGACTCTGGCTTTGGTTCTTTTGGGCTGCTTTCTGGCATGTCGAGACATCTCGCCACGACAACAAAACATCTTGACCAAGGCAAGATGACATGTCACGATGGCATATAGCTTTTACGGCTGATTCGTTAGCCTAGTTTCCCATCTCGCGGAGGGTTTCGCACCCTTCGTGGAGATTCTTGCGGCAAAAGACCTCCGAGTTTTTGCAAAACTCGGAGGCCTGGATCCATCTCTCCATTGAGCCTCCCTGCGGTTTTGGCTTTACAGGTTAGTTAAACAGGTGGATGGCTAGGTATAGTCAGTTTATTCACAGCGCATTACCGTAGGCCCATGAGTATAGACCTTCCGCCTACCCCCGACAGCCGTAGCGAGCTAGTGCAGTTTATTCTGCTCGCCCGCGATCGCGGCACATCGGACGAATTCATCAGTAAATTACTCCGCGACTACGGCTGGCCCTCGCGGGAGGTCGAGCGGGCCTTTTTTGAAGTCTACGAGGGGCTGCTGGGTCGCCCCCTACCCACCCCCCGAGGAGCCTCGGGCGAGCTGGCGCGGGATGCCTTCTTTTATCTGCTGGCCTTTGTCACCCTGGGCATTTGGATTCAGGCCCTGGGGGAAATGGCCTTTATCTTCATCGATCACCTGATTCCCGACAGCCTGAATCGAGACTACAGCGCCTACGGCGACCCCTCCTGGCCGGTGGCCTTTTCCCTGGCCCGGCTGCTGGTGGCCTACCCGGTCTACCTGGTACTGATGCGGCAGATTAACCGCGACCTGGCCATCCACCGAGAAAAGAACTTTTCGGGGGTGCGCAAGTGGCTCACCTACCTGACCCTGCTGGTGGCGGCGCTGATCGCCATTGGCGCGGTGATTGCCTTTTTGACCTCGTTTTTACGGGGCGAGCTAACGCCGCGCTTTTTGCTCAAGGTGTTGGTGGTTTTGGTGCTCGATGGCGGGGTGCTGTGGTATTACTTCGACTGGATTCGGCGCAAACCGGCCCCTAAGGGGTGAAGGGGTGAAGGGTGAAGGGGTGAGGGGGGCGAGGCAACATTCAAACGGAACAATGCAAAATGAAAATCCAATTTTGAATTTTGAATTCTAAACCTCAGGCCTCAAAACATTTTTAAGAGGTAAACCCAATGACCAGCACGACAGACAGTCGGGCCTTTGATCGGGCCTTTGCGGCGGTGGCCACGGTGGCGGTGGGGTTGGCGATCGCCGCCGGATTTTGGGTGCTGGGTACACCCGGACGGCAGCGGGAGATCGCCGCCGACCGCCAGCGATCGCAGGATCTGGCGGTAATCGCCCAGCGTCTCCACGATCGCTACACCGCCGCCGATAGCGATACCTACCAACTGCCCGCCACTCTAGACTCGACCGAGTTGGGCCATGACCCGCTTACCAACCAGCCCTACGAGTATGGTCGGCTGGGCGATCGCACCTTTGAGCTCTGCGCCACCTTCGACACCGACAGTAGCACCCACCGGCTACAGGAGCCCCAGAACAACCCCGAGGCAGAGCAATGGCAACATCCCGAGGGTCGACACTGCTTTGAGTTCGATGTGACGGAGTATCCGCCCTCGGTGTACTAGGGATTGGCTGGTCTAGGGCCAGGCTCACTGGGCGATAGCCGGTACCTCCGGCATCACCGCCTTCGGATTGGGCAGGGTCTCGGAGTCACCAACATAGATCCCCAGCGATCGCGCCACTTTTACCATGGTGCTATCGGTCTCGACCGGGCTAGGGCACACCCCACGGCGGTGGCAGTCCTGTACGGTGGCAATCACCTCCCCCAGATCCCTAGAGCGCACCCGGCCCGCTTCCCAGATCACCATGCGGTTATAGCGGCCTTCGGCGATCAAATCCACGGCTTTGCGGCCAAAGGCGGAGGCCAGCAGCCGATCGGAGGCGGTGGGAACGCCGCTGCGCTGAATGTGGCCCAGCACCATGGCGCGGGTTTCGACCTGATCCATGTCGCAGTAGGCGCGATTGCCGGTTTGGCAGAGGGTGAGGCTGCGATCGGCCACGGTGGTGGCCAGGTATTCGCCAATGGAGTGCATGGGTTTGCCGCCTTCGCCACGGACACCTTCGGCCACCACCACCAGGGCAAACTTGCGACCCCGCTGCCGTAGGGCTGCAATGTGCTGGCAAATCTGCGTGACCACCAGGGGGTTGAGTTCGGGCACCAGTTCTGGAATCAAAATCACATCGGCTCCCCCGGCAATCCCCCCGTGGAGGGCCAGGTGCCCGGCGTCGCGGCCCATCACTTCGACCACCATGACGCGATCGTGGCTGGCGGCGGTAAAGGTGAGATCGTAGAGGGCGCTGTTGACGGTCTGTACCGCCGTGTTAAAGCCAATCGATCGTTCGGTGAAGGGCACATCGTTGTCGATGGTTTTGGGAATACCGATCAGATTCCAGCCGCCCCGCTGGGCCAGGTCGTGGATGATATCGAGGCTACCATCCCCCCCGATGGCGATCAGAGCGTCGAGGTTGAGCTGTTGGTAGCCCGCCAGAATTTTGGCCACTTTGTCGGGCGATTCGGGGTGACCTTTGTTGAGGGAGCCAAGAATGGTGCCGCTGAGAAATTGCAGCACATCTAGCCCCTGCAAAATACCGGGAATGTCGTAGCCGTGATCGGTGAGCCGCAAATGCTCAGGGTCGTACTTGCCATCCACGACCTGCATGAAGCCATCGGTGCTGTAGGGAATGCCGATCACATCCCACCCCCGCCGGTTGGCGCACTTGACCACGGCTCGAATGACAGCATTGAGGCCGGGGCAGTCGCCGCCGCTGGTGAGAATGCCAATACGTTGAAGAGTAGTCATAGAACCCTATCTTGAAGGCTGAATACCCCCATCCTCCGGCCCATTGAGCCCGGAACGATCTACTCTTTAACAGTCTTCAATAGTCTTAATGGAGAATAATCTTCCCAGAGGGTGTTTGCAACGCCCGAGAGAGTTGGCCTTTGTAGAAAGCATCCATTCACTTAAGCAAAATCCCTTGTTACCCAAAGGTTTCACCTTCTGCCTTCTGCCTTCTGCCTTCTGCCTTTAGGCACCAGGCGGATGAGCGCCTAACAGCATTTGGCCCGCTTGGATTCTAGAGGTTTCTCCCATCAGAATGCACTCTGACAGCACCGTTAGGTCAATGTCGGCCAGGGCTGGGATGCCGCTGCGGTCTGCGGTTTCGTATTGACCCGCTTGAAGGTGATAAACCACCAGCAGGCCGTCTTCCCACACCCACACCTCATGCACTTGCAGGGCTTGATAGCGCTCTAGCTTTGAGACATCACTATGGGTGAAGTTAACCTCAACCGATAGCTTGTAGCCTTCAATCTGATACGACTCATCAGCTTCAGCCGCAGCGATCCCCTCTTTCTCCTGGGTCATAGACCCGGTTGGCTTGAATTCGATCGCCCGGCTAAACAGAAACGTCTCAATCAAAAAACCAATCACACTTTTAAATAACTCATGGACTTCGCCTGGCATTAGGATTTCGATTGTGCCGTTGTAATAAAACAGTCTGAGCCCACGGGTATTCTCAAATCCTTTTTGCAGGTGCTTAAACTGCTCCCATGTGCGCCCTTGCTGAATGGTGCGGACATCGCCTCGGCCAGTTTCAACGCGAATGGGGGAGGGGCGGGTGGCAAGGGTCATGGTGTTGGCCGAAAGGCTATGGATTATTGTAGCGAAAAAGATCCGCCCTCAAGCGTTAGCGTAGGGACGGCCCAGGGTAGGCGGTAAGGGCTTACCATGGCATCATTCTAGACGTGACATTTCACTAGAAGGGTTCTATTTTCCATGGCTTTACCCTTTGACGCGGCCCCCAGCCAAGCGCGGATTGAGCGGTTTTGGCAGCTCTCCGCTAGCTTTGGCATGGAGCGCAATGCCTACCACAACTATCTCAACGAACTGGTCAGCGATCGCTATGCCCTGATCAATGGCCTACAACTGCTGCGCGACGAGCTCCAGTTTGCTGGCACCAGCTCCACGGACATTAAAGCCTGCGGGGCCGACATGAGTTTGCCCAGCGCCGTCACCACCCTGGCCTACACCAACTGCGGCGATCGCATCCACCAGGGCGAAGCGACCAAACGCTACCGCGACGTGGTGGCCTCTCGATTTGCCACCCTGTCTGAAATTGGCGAACTCAAGCTCGAGGCTTTTTTCCCCGCCGGGGGCGGTACTGACAATGGAGCCACCCTGGCCCATGTCACCGTAGCCCACGAGCTAGACGAGCAGCTAAAACAAAAGGTCTATGCGGGCAACCCCCAGTCGATTTCCCTGGTGGCGATTGATCTCAAGACCCACGTCGGGCGCATTCAAGAAGACGGTAAGCAAGTCTACGGCAAAACCCGCGAATCACCCTGGCGCGAACCTCGAGCCGCCTGCGGTGCGATCGTCAGTGCCCTGACTGGGTTTCAACCCGAAAACTCGATCCATCGCCGCATTCGCAGCGACCTGGGGGAACGCAACTTTCAATTTTTGTCGAGCCAGCGGATTTTTACCGACGAAGGAGTCGATATCACCATGGCGGTGGCAGCGGCGATCGTGGCGCTGCGGGGCATTCGCAACACCGCCATGGCCCTGTCCCAGGAGCTGGATGAGCGCGGGCTGGGCCACCTCACCGCCAGTACGACGGTCAACCGTCCGTCGCGGGATGATCTGGTGATTTATCTGGCCCGAGCCACGGTGTTTAACGGCATGGTGAGCATTCAAGGTCTGGGCAGCGAGGCCAAGCGCTACAGCGGCAAGCTGGTGAAATACGCCGGAGAAAAACGACTCCAGCTGCGCTACGACGATTGGGACAGTGGCAACGTACCGATCGAAGAAATTCCCTATAAGGTGCGGCTGTCGGGGTTATGAACCGGTCAGCACCGCTGAGGACACCATCGGGTTGGCCCCAGCAGTAGACATCATAATGGTATTCAGCCCACGCCCTACCCAGGAGGCCTTCCGTGACTCGCTTAAAGATTCTGCAAGAGGATGCCACCTACTCCTTTCGCTCCTATTTTGAGCTACCCAACGACACCGACGAAGTTCTGGCAGAATTTGGCTACAACTCCAAAAAAGTTCGCCTACAGCTGCCTAGAACCTCCCGCCAGATCGATGGCTTACCCGAACTGCAACAACAGCTCGAAAATACTCTCCCCTTTGTACCCCTCACCAGCGAAACCGCAAAACGGGAAATTCTCATCGCCCCTATTCTCAGCCGAGTGGCGGTGATTGGCCAGCAGATATTGCGCATTGAGTACCCCCTCAAAGTCAATAACCTACTCCAGGGCAACCTAGACTACCTCATTCGTGCCGCCCACAGCCTCGTGGTCGTAGAAGCCAAGCGGGATGACCTCACCCGTGGCTTCACCCAACTTGCTGTCGAAATGATTGCCCTATCGATGCTAGAAGCATCCCCTCACCTGCTGTATGGGGTCGTTACCATCGGCAATCTATGGATTTTTGGCACCCTAGATGTGGCCACTCGAACCATTACCCAAGATATCGGCTCCTACACCCTCCCCGATGATTTAGAAGACCTGGTACGCATATTGGTCGGCATATTGGAGTGAGTCGATAATATTTCCGGTTTGGCCTGTTGGGAATCAAGGTATAGGACTTGGATTTGGTATTCCTACTGCAACTAGAGGCGATCAAAGAAGTCAACCACACATTCGCCCGCCTTCACCTTGGCTCGAATAAACTGGCGTGCCAGTTCTACTTCTTCAAACAGAACCTTGCCATCAGCGGTAATTTGCACTTTAATCGCATCCAATTCTGTTGTGGTAATTACCCCATCAGCTACCGATCGCTTCAGTAAGTCTTCGAGCGTTTCAAGCTGCTGTAAGTCTTCATCAGACAAGGGCTGTTGGGTTTGACGTTCAATTTCCATATTCCGGCTCCTGATTACTGACTTGCAATGGTTCCATCGGTGAAATTTTGACGCTAATCAATCTTTTGTTTGATACTGTCAACCGCATCCTCAGCGGCGTGTTTGAGGTCGTCTAGCAGGTTGCCAGCCTGTAACTTCTCAATAACCGCTGGTAAGCCGGCGGATGTGGAACTGGGAAGGGGGTTGTCAAGAGAGCAAAAATCTGGTCTAACAAAGGAATGAATCTATTGCCTGAAGCCCTGAAATCCATGT
>Ga0169931_10014099_pt1 | contig 10850 bp, 8 predicted proteins | sample Kivu_15m_20L_FD_129675 | JGI IMG/M metagenome (GOLD analysis project Ga0169931, IMG submission 129675) | Freshwater microbial communities from Lake Kivu, Western Province, Rwanda to study Microbial Dark Matter (Phase II) - Kivu_15m_20L... | ecosystem: Environmental > Aquatic > Freshwater > Lake ... | reverse complement strand
GAAAAGCGTGCTTTTGGCGGCTGAGAAGCAACTCCGCTGGCCGACTGCTTGGGGAGCCGGTCGGCTTTAGACCTTGCTGGTGGAGGGTGAAAACGGAGATTTCTGGGTAAAAACAGCGACAAAACCGCAGCGGGTCTCAAAATCTGGGTTGCCCCCGTTGGTAGGCTTGCTAAACTCTCGCTCTCGTCGAGTCACCAGGTAGGGATTTGTGCCAGCGTAGCTCAGTTGGCAGAGCAACTGATTTGTAATCAGTAGGTCGTGGGTTCGAGCCCCTCCGCTGGCTTTTTTCCATCGGTCTCGCGACGACTTTGCATCAGGGGAGGTTGCCCGAGCGGTTAAAGGGGGCGGACTGTAAATCCGTTGGCTCAGCCTACACAGGTTCGAATCCTGTACCTCCCATAAGGGAATGTTGTGAAAAGAGAGATTTGCGAGCGAAAATAGCGGACCGAGCAGAACCGCAGGGCAGGAAAACGAATAAAGTCGCGGGTGTAGCTCAATGGTAGAGCAACAGCCTTCCAAGCTGAAGACGAGGGTTCGATTCCCTTCACCCGCTTGCAGAAAGAGAGCTTCATGCTGCTGTAGCTCAGTTGGTAGAGCACATCCTTGGTAAGGATGAGGTCATGGGTTCAAGTCCCATCAGCAGCTTTGGGTGCGCCGCAGGTGAGGTGACGGAGCGACTACGTGGGCGGCGTGTTATTGGGGGGCGGAATAAAGACGTTCAGATTAAAGACGGATTGTGCGGAATGAAAAGAGTGTGATAATTCGCAGTCGACTCTCCATTGATGGGAGCGGCGACGATTTTTCCTAGTTTTGTTTTTTCCAGTCACTGGCGGTTGCGATTTTTTGCTACAGGAATCGCTTCAGCCATGAGGTGGGTCACCTTATGGTCGAGTCAGTATGTTGGTTGTAGGTGCAAATTTTAGAGAATAGCGAACATGGCCAAAGAGGTATTCCAGCGGACTAAGCCCCACGTCAACGTCGGCACCATCGGCCACATTGACCACGGGAAGACGACAACAACGGGTGCAATTCTTGCTGTCCAGGCAGCAAAGGGGTTGGCTCAAGCGAAGGCGTATTCGGACATTGCCAAGGGGGGAACGGTTCGTGACCAGACGAAGACGGTGACGATCGCGGTGGCGCACGTGGAATATGAAACGGCCAAGCGTCACTATGCTCACATCGACTGCCCAGGCCACGCCGACTTTATTAAGAACATGATCACCGGTGCGGCGCAGATGGACGGTGCGATCCTCGTCGTATCGGCGGCCGACGGGCCGATGCCACAGACGAAGGAGCACGTTCTCCTGGCGCGTCAGGTGGGTGTTCCCTATGTCGTGGTGTTCCTCAACAAAGTGGATTTGGTCGACGACCCAGAACTTCTTGAACTGGTGGAATTGGAAATTCGCGAACTGCTCAACAAATACGATTTCCCGGGCGATGAAGTCCCGGTGATCCATGGGAGCGCGCTACCGGCATACAACAAACCGGCCGATCCGCAGGCCAGCAAGTGCATTTCGGAACTGATGGATGCGCTCGACAAATTCATCCCGGAACCGCAGCGTGAAGAGGACAAGCCATTCTTGATGGCGATCGAAGACGTCTTCTCGATTGCCGGTCGCGGGACGGTGGCGACCGGTCGAATTGAGCGTGGGATGGTGAAGGTCGGCGAAGAAGTCGAGATCGTTGGCTTGTCAGAAAAGCCTACAAAAACGACTTGCACGGGTGTGGAAATGTTCCGCAAGGAAATGACCGAAGGTCGCGCCGGGGACAATGTCGGATGCTTGCTCCGCGGTGTTCGTCGCGAGGACATTCAGCGAGGACAGGTGCTGGCCAAACCGGGGAGCATCACCCCGCACACCAAGTTCGAAGCCGAAGTCTACTGCTTGAGCAAGGATGAAGGGGGACGGCACACTCCTTTCTTTAGTGGTTATCGCCCTCAGTTTTATTTCCGTACCACCGACGTGACAGGAACGGCCAATTTGATTGGTGCCGACATGTGCATGCCGGGGGACAACGTGAAGGTAAGCGTCGAACTGCATAAGGCAATTGCGATGGACGACGGCGTCCGCTTTGCGATTCGTGAAGGGGGCCGGACGGTAGGCTCTGGCGTGGTCACAAAGATCGTCCAGTAGCACTCACAGTCTCAACTGGGGCTTGATGGAATTGCGAGATTGTTTGCAGCATCCATGAGCCGATCAGCTAGAGAAGAGCGATTTTTTATGAGTGACGGGGTGCCGATCGGTATCCCCGTCATTTTCGGTTTTCGGGTCGACTCAGGGGTGTAGCTCAATTGGCAGAGCACCGGTCTCCAAAACCGGGGGTTGCGAGTTCGATTCCCGCCGCCCCTGCTGGGTTGTTTTTTTGTGTTTGGGATTGAGGAGCGCGGGGCGGATGTCGAGAGAAATCGCGAGCACCAGTGGTCCGCTCATCAGCGAATTGATGAAGACCGGAATCTACAAGCCGAACCAAGGCCGACTCGTACGGCAACTGACGTGCTTGGCGATTTGGATTGCATTCGCTTTGGGGAGCTGGCGTTTGTCGGTCTGGCTGGCAGGGAGCTTTGGCAGTGCCAGCTGGTTGGAGGTGGGGATTCCCGGGATGGCGCTCCTGTTCGGGGCGTGGTTTGGATTTCGATTTGTAAACTGGCCGCGGTTCGCTGATTTTTTGATCGCCGTCGAGGCCGAGATGGCGAAAGTAAGCTGGCCGAGCCAGACGGAGCTGGTGCGGGCATCGATTGTCGTCATTTTTACGATGATTTTTCTGGCGATTGTCTTGTTTGCATTCGATGCTGTGTGGCAAGCCGTGTTCCAAGCTTTGGGCGTGACCGCTTGACGGGGTTCATCCCCCATAGACCTTCCGAGGATTTGATGCCGTGAGCAGAGAAGAAGAACCCGAATCGTCCGCCGCCGGACCATCCTCCGCGGCAAGTCCGGTCGAGGAAGGCGAGAAAATGGATTGGTATATCCTCAAGGTTGCATTTAACCGCGAGGAATCGATTCGAGATGCGCTCGCCAAGCGGATCCGGATGGAGGGTATGGATGAGTATTTTGGTGAAATTGTTGTCCCCACGGAGGATGTCGTCGAGTTCACGAAGGCGAACAAGCGACGAATCGTTAAGCGGAAATTGCTTCCGGGCTACCTCATGGTGCAGATGGTCCTGAATGAAGACACGTGGTTTCTCGTCCGGGAAACGGGGGGAATCAGCGACTTTACAGGTTCTGCGGGCAAGCCATTGCCGATGGAACCGGCGGATATCGAGCGTTTTATTCGCCGGCCTGCGAGCGGTGAAGATGAGGAAATGCCGCTAAAGACGGCGATTCCGTTCAAGCGGGGAGATCGAGTCCGCGTCAAGGAAGGGAATTTCCAGAACCAGGAAGGGGAGATCGATTCGATCGACGAAGCCAACGGTCGAGTCACGGTGATTATCAACATCTTCGGTCGTTCGGTCCCAATGGAACTGGACCATTGGCAGGTGGAAGAGATTTAGTCGCACCGGAACAGGAAAAGAAAGAAAAGCAAAAAAGCTCGAGAATGCCCCTGGCAGAAATTGGCGACAGCGATTAAATTCCCCCGCTCTGAATCGCCAAGAGGAGACAAATCCTCCGGTTCATGCGGGAGGCGAAGTCATTGAGAAACATTTCTTAAATGGCGCGGCCGTCATAAACCGCTTGTTGAAGGTTGTGAAGTTATGGCAAAGCAGGTTGTTGGACAAGCAAAGTTTCAAGTGCCTGGGGGTTCGGCAACTCCCGCACCTCCAGTTGGGACTTCCTTAGGGAAGTTCGGCGTGAACTTGGGGCAATTCGTTTCTCAGTTTAACGAGCGAACGCGAGAGTATAACGGGACACCGATTCCGGTGGTGGTCACGGTCTATAATGACCGGAGTTTTGAGTTTTACACCAAAAGTCCTCCTGCTGCGGCACTGCTGAAGCAGGCGGCCGGGATTGCCCGTGGGTCTGGCGTGCCGAACAAGACGAAGGTCGGTACGGTGAATCGCACTCAGTGTCGTGAAATTGCGCAGAAGAAGATGGCCGATTTGAATGCTCGCGATTTGGATCAGGCGGTACGGATGATTGAGGGAACAGCCCGAAGTATGGGGCTGATTGTCGAAGATTAGAGTTTTTTGATTGCGGTTTTGGAGATTTCAGCGGCGTTGACGAGGCGCTGGACATTAGAGCGGCAGAATTGCGGAGGGCTTTTCAGCGAAGGGCCTTTTGCTGTGGGAGAGGATTCGGTAGTACGCCGTGGGTGTATTAGGTGAACCTCGCGGAACCACCCCAAGCATTTTTGAAGCAGCATGGGAAAACAACAGACAAAGCGATTTAAGGCAATGTTGGCCAAGCGGCCTGCCAATCCGATTCCGTTGTCGGAGGCTGTCGATGCGTTGAAGAAATTCAACACGACCAAATTCGACCAGACGATCGAAATTCATTTGCGGCTTGGAATTGATCCTGCCCAGGCGGACCAGCTAGTGCGAGGGAGCGTTGTTCTTCCTCATGGGATTGGTCGCGACCAGCGTGTTGTAGTCTTCGCCAAGGGAGACGCCGCGAAGGCTGCTGAAGCAGCAGGGGCTGATTATGTTGGCCAGGATGATTTGGCGAAGAAGATTCGCGATGGCTGGACTGAGTTCGACGTTTGCATCGCGGCTCCGGACATGATGGGATTGGTTGGACCGCTCGGGCGGGTGCTCGGTCCTCGCGGTTTGATGCCCAGTCCTCGTGCCGGTACGGTGACGCCTGACGTCGGACGAGTCGTCTCGGAATACAAAGCGGGGAAGGTGGAATTCCGCAATGATAAGGGCGGAAATGTCCACGCGGTTGTTGGAAAAATGAGCTTCGAGGCGGGTAAGTTGGTGGAGAATATTCAGTCCTTCCTCGACTACATCTCTGGCCTGAAGCCTTCAGGAGTGCGGGGAACGTTCGTTCGGAGCGTTTCTCTGTGTGGAACGATGAGCCCCAGCGTGCGGGTGGTTGCATAAGTCATGAGTAAGTACGTTAAAAGTCTCGTGACACGAGACATTCAGAAGAGGCTCGACGGTGTCGCGGACGCGGTCCTCGTCAGCTACGTCGGGATGGATGCAAATACGACCAACGAATTAAGCGGTTTGCTGCACCAAAAGGGCATCCGTATGATGATGGTCAAGAATTCGCTGGGGCGTCGCGCCGCGGAGGGATCGACTCTCCGTCCGGCGTTTGAGGGTCTCAGTGGAATGCGAGCCTTGTGCTGGGGTGGAAGCGATTTTGTTTCGCTTGTCAAGGAAATTGTCCAGCTCGACAAGGATTCGGGAAAGTTCGGTAAATTCAAAGCCGAGGGGGGAGTGCTCGATGGCGAGCCTCTCGACGCTGCGAAGCTTGCTGAAGTGAGCAAGTGGCCGACCAGAGAGGAGCAGATTGCTTTGCTGGTGGGTCAGATTCTTGGACCCGGAGGGCAGCTTGCAGCGGCGATTCTTGGTCCAGGCGGAATGGTTGCCGGCCAGATCAAGGCCAAAGGCGACGAGGAAGAAGGCCAGGAAGTTCAGTCGGGCCAGGAAGTTCAGTCGGGCCAGGAAGGCGAGTAATAGGGTATCGCAGCAGCCGGTCTTTTCGTGGAAGCCGGTTGATTATGAAGTGACCTCATTTCGCATGGCTTGTCGATGTCGGCAGGACGCATGGGGTATGAGGGAGGTTGAATTCGTTCATCCGCAATTTTTTTCAAGAAGGGCAGACCGAAATGTCGGAAGCAGCAACTGTTGAGTACAGCGGCCTCACCAAGGAGCTGGGTGATAAGATTGCCGATTTGACGCTCAAGCAAGCGAAAGAATTGAGCGATTATTTGAAGGATGTTCACGGAATCGAAGCGGCGGCCGGAGGGGCGGTAATGATGGCTCCTGCTGCCGGCGGTGATGCTCCGGCGGCCGTTGTGGAGCAGACCGAATTCGACGTGATTTTGACCTCTTTTGGTCCGCAGAAGCTGAACGTCGTGAAGGTCGTCAAGAACATCACGGGGGCTTCCCTGATGGACGCCAAAAAGATGGTTGAAGGAGTCCCCACCAAGCTCAAGGAAGGGCTCAGCAAGGACGAGGCAAACAAGATCAAGGCCGAGATCGAGAAGGAAGGTGGGGTTGTCGAGCTCAAGTAGCCGAACATCCTCGAACTTTCTTTGGGGGTTCGGTCCATGAGGACGTCGCAACCTGTTTGCTGACTTCGCCTGAATGTTATTCTGCCTGTTTTGTGCCGGACTTGGACGCTTTTGCAGTGCTTGTCTGGCGTTGTGCTGGCGGGGTGGATGTCGTCGCGATGAACGATTTTTGTTCCTTGCGGTGGCAATTCATGGGCGAGCGGTCGATCCCTTTTTGAGACTGGATTGCTTGACCCCCGATTTAGGGGTGGTGCACATGGTGCGCCGAATTATGAGAATCTGGGGTTATCATCCTCAGATGATTGGGTTACATTGTTGAGTTGTGCGTTTTTCGGCCCGTCGACGCAAATCGCTGAACCAGTCCTTGATTGGCATTTTCTCTCAGTGCGCACCTCCGAACGTGGTCGCTCGCCGTTTCAGTTTTGTGGAGCGGTTGCGGGCTTCGTTCTCCTCTGCGCATCGCTGGCGTGGTGTCTCGACTCTCCCCGCGTTGATCCTCTCGGTTTGAAGGAGCGTTCCTGTCCATGGCAACAACCACCAAGAGACGACTTGAGCCCCAAGAGCGACGCCACTTTGGCACCGGCTTGGGTAAATTTGAGCTTCCCGATCTGACTGCCTTGCAGACGAAGTCGTACGCGGCGTTCCTGCAGGAGGAATTGAGTTCGGCAAAACGCACCGATGCGGGGCTCGAGGGTGTCTTTCGGGAGATTTTCCCGATCAAGAGTTACGACGAGACAATCACGCTTGAATTTGTTCGGTACGAGCTGGGGAAACCGCGATTCACCCCTGAGGAGTGCCGTCAACTGCGACTGACTTACGGACGGCCGCTTCGGGTTTGGCTTCGGTTGCTTCGCGAGCAGCCGATTGAAGAAGAGGTTTATCTGGGCGACCTCCCGATCATGATGGGGGGTGGTGAATTCATTATCAATGGCGCCGAGCGGGTGGTGGTGAGCCAGCTGCACCGGAGTCCAGGGATCGATTTCGTGCTCGAGCAGGAAGGGACGAGCGACCGCAAGCTCCCTTCGTGCCGGGTGATTCCGGATCGCGGTTCGTGGATCGAAGTGAATGTGACCAAGAAGGACTCGCTCACCGTACGGATCGACCAGAGTGGGAAGTTTAGCGCAATGACTTTGCTCCGCGCCATGGATCCAGCTCTTTCGACCGATGCGGATCTTTTATCGGCGTTCTATGAAACGCAGGAGTTGAAGGTCACCGACAGCCGTACGGTTCCGAAGCTCGAAGGGAAAGTTGCTGTTGATGATGTGATTTACCCCAGTGGAACGGATCGAGCTGGGGAGATCATCATCGAGGCGGGGCACAAGATCACCAAGAACGCAGCAGAAGCAATTTGCAGCAGCGGTGTGAAGCGAGTGCTGGTAATGGAGGCGCCGAAGATTCCGCTGATCTTCAATTCTTTGGCCGAAGACAATACGCACAGCCACGAAGAGGCGTTGCTGAAGATTTACCAGCGACTCCGCCCAGGAAATCCGCCACAGCTGGAAAAAGCGAAATCGTTATTCAACGAAAAGTTCTATGACTCGAATCGGTATCGGCTGGGGAAGGTCGGGCGATTCCGCATCAACCGCAAACTGAACCTGCAGGTCGATGAGGACGAAATGACACTCCGACCGGAGGACATGATTGCGTCGATTAAGTATGTGATCAATTTGTTTGACCCGGACAGTGGTGCCGAGATCGATGATATCGACCACTTGGGGAACCGGCGTCTGCGAACGATCGATGAATTGGCCAGCGAGGAATTGCGGAAGGGATTTCTCAAGCTGCGGCGGACGGTTCAGGAGCGAATGAGCCTCAAAGATGTCCAGGACATGACTCCACGGTCGCTGATCAATCCCAAGAGTGTTTCGGCAGCGATTGATTATTTCTTTGGTCGCGGTGAGTTATCGCAGGTTGTCGACCAAACGAATCCGCTCTCGCAACTGACGCATGAGCGTCGGTTGTCCGCGCTGGGTCCTGGGGGATTGAACCGCAAGCGTGCGGGATTTGAGGTTCGCGACGTGCATATTTCGCACTACGGACGAATCTGCCCGATTGAAACGCCGGAAGGGACAAATATTGGCTTGATCAGTTCGCTGGCGATTTACTCCTCTGTCGATAGCTACGGTTTCCTCGTGACTCCGTACCGGCGGATTCGCGATGGGAAGGTCACCGATGAGGTTGTCTGGCTTCGAGCCGACGAGGAAAGTGAAGCGTATGTGGCTCCGGCCGATACGCAGGTTTCTGGCGGCGCGCTCGTTGCTGGTCCAAACCTGATCGCAAGGTTTCGCAGCGACTTTGAGATCGTCCAGCCCTCGCAGGTCGATTACATGGACATCGCTCCGAGCCAAATGGTCGGAGTCTCGGCGGGGTTGATTCCTTTCTTGGAGCACGACGATGCAAACCGTGCGTTGATGGGTTCCAACATGCAGCGTCAGGCAGTCCCTTTGCTGGTCACGGAACCTCCCGTGGTGGCGACGGGGATGGAATTGGAGGTTGCGCGAAACAGTGCGATGGTTGTGCGGGCCCGGCGGGCTGGGAAGGTGACCTATGCCGATGCCGGCCGAATTGAAATTGGCAGCGATCATTATGTGCTGAAGAAATACCGTGGATTAAACGAACGCACTTGTCTCAACCAGAAACCGATTGTCCAGGTGGGTGATAAAGTCGAAGCAGGGCAGGTGATTGCTGATGGCGCGGCAACCTATCAAGGGGAGTTAGCGCTCGGTCGAAATGTGTTGGTTGGCTTCATGTCCTTCGACGGTTTCAATTACGAAGACGCGATCATCATCAGTGAGGAGCTTGTTCGTAGCGATACCTATACCTCGATCCACATCGAAGATTTCGACGTCGAGATTCGCGAGACCAAGCTCGGTCGCGAAGAGTTCACTCGCGACATTCCGAATGTCTCAGAAAAGGCTCTGAGGAACCTCGATTTTTCGGGGATCGTGCAGATTGGAACTTACGTCCGTCCGGGAGATATCCTCGTTGGCAAGGTGAGTCCCAAGAGCAAGACGGAATTGACTCCGGAGGAAAAACTTCTGCATGCGATTTTTGGTCGGGCAGGGGAAGATGTGAAGAATGATTCGTTGGAGGTTCCTTCGGGGATTGAGGGAATCGTCATTGATACCCAGAAATTTTCTCGGCGGATGAGTTTGTCGGAAGATGAGCGTAAAGCATTCGAAAAGGAACTGAAGAAGGCGGAATCGGACGGGAATGCGGAGATCACTAGCACGTTCACCGCGATGGTCGGCGACATGCAGGAAGCGGCCGGGACGAAGCTCAAAGACGCCGACGGAAGCCCGCTCGCCGATGGACAGGACCCAAAGTATGTCGCCGAGCGGGCGATGAATTTCCGCATCGATCGGATCCTCGAACAGGTCAAGAGCGAGGATGGAAAGAAGGAGGTTCAAAAGGTCTTCAAGCAGCAGTGGCCGAACGTCGAAAGAGCGATCGATGACCGGGACCGCAAGCTCAACAGTATGAAGCGTGGGGACGAGCTCCGCAGCGGCGTGCTCCAGATGGTGAAAGTCTACATCGCCACGAAGCGCGTGATCAGCGTCGGGGACAAGATGGCAGGACGGCATGGGAATAAAGGGGTGATTTCGAAAATCCTGCCGATCGAGGATATGCCATTCTTACCGGATGGAACTCCACTGCAGATCCTCTTAAACCCGCTCGGTGTTCCCAGTCGTATGAATGTCGGTCAGATTCTCGAGACCCATTTGGGGTGGGCCGGAGCGAAGCTTGGATTCCAGGCGGTGACTCCAGTCTTTGATGGGGCAACCGAGGAGGATATCAACAAGGCGCTTGCTGCGGCAGGCCTGCCAGCTCATGGAAAGATTCGCTTGTGTGATGGTCGCACGGGGATGCCGATGGAACAGGAAACGACCGTTGGCTACATCTACATGCTGAAGCTGCATCATTTGGTGGATGATAAGGTGCATGCGCGGAGCACAGGTCCTTATTCGTTGATTACCCAGCAGCCTCTGGGCGGGAAGGCGCGTTTTGGCGGGCAGCGTTTCGGGGAGATGGAGGTCTGGGCGCTCGAAGCGTACGGTGCTGCCTACATTCTCCAGGAGCTGCTGACGGTCAAGAGCGACGATGTTGAAGGCCGGACGAAGATCTATGAATCGATGGTCAAAGGAGAGAACACGCTGGAAGCGGGTACGCCTGCCAGCTTTGATGTGCTGACGAACGAAATTCGCGGGCTCGCACTGAACATGCAGCTCGAGAAACGCCCGGTCTAGGGCAACATCCCCAGGGTCTTGCCCAGGTATCGCCAAAAAAAACTTAAACCGCGGTTTGTCCGATCGAGCAGAGGCTCGACTCGTGCGGATCCAATGAGGAGCAAAAACTATCATGTCAGTCGGCGAATCTACCACTTACGACCGCATCAACGATTACGCTTCGGTCAAAATCTCGCTTGCTCGTCCCCAGGACATCAAGAGTTGGTCTTTTGGCGAAGTGAAAAAGCCGGAGACGATCAACTATCGAACGTACCGTCCGGAGAAGGATGGGCTGTTCTGTGAACGGATCTTTGGTCCGGAGAAGGATTGGGAGTGTGGCTGCGGCAAGTATCGTGGGATGAAATATAAGGGAATGATTTGCGATCGCTGTGGGGTCAAGGTGACTCACAGCCGTGTTCGCCGCAAACGGATGGGGCATATTGAATTGGCGGCGCCCGTGGTCCACATCTGGTTCTTCAAAGCGATGCCGAGTCGGCTGGGGAATCTACT
>Ga0169931_10014097_pt1 | contig 10850 bp, 9 predicted proteins | sample Kivu_15m_20L_FD_129675 | JGI IMG/M metagenome (GOLD analysis project Ga0169931, IMG submission 129675) | Freshwater microbial communities from Lake Kivu, Western Province, Rwanda to study Microbial Dark Matter (Phase II) - Kivu_15m_20L... | ecosystem: Environmental > Aquatic > Freshwater > Lake ... | reverse complement strand
GGTTCCAGAAGGCCCTCCATGGCCATCTGAATGTCTTCGAGCAGCTTGTAGATGACGTCGTAGTCGCGCACATCCACCCCGGTCGCATCGGCTGCTCGTTTGGCACCCGGAGCCATCGAGGTGTTGAAGCCCACAATCACGGCACCGGAGGCTGCCGCGAGGTCGACGTCGGTTTCGGTGATCTCGCCTGGGGCAGACAACAGCACCCGCACCTGGACTTCGCCCTGGGGCAGCTGTTCGAGGGATCCAAGGATCGCCTCGACCGAGCCCTGCACATCGGCCTTGAGGATCAGATTGAGCTCCTTGAGCTCGCCCTCGCTGGCCTGACCCGACATCGAGGCCAGCGAGACCCGGCGGGAGGCCATCTGTTGGGCCAGGCGGGTGGCCCTGGCTTCGCTGGCGCGGTCGCCGACCACGGCTCGGGCCGCTTTCTCGTCGGGGTAGACCTCGAACTCATCGCCTGCAGTTGGGACTTCACTGAAGCCCAGTGCTTCGACGGCGTAGGAGGGGCCAGCCTCCTTGACCCGTTTGCCCGTGTCATCGACCATGGCGCGCACCTTGCCGAGTACGGGCCCAGCCGCCACGACATCGCCGGCCCGCAGGGTTCCGTTCTGCACCAACAGGGTGGCCACAGGACCTTTGGCCTTGTCGAGGTGGGCCTCGATCACGGTGCCTTTGGCCATTCGGTCGGGGTTGGCCTGCAGGTCCTCCACCTCGGAGACCAGCAGAATCATTTCGAGCAGGTTGTCGACGTTTTCGCCCTTGATGGCGCTGACCGGCACCATCACCGTGCTGCCGCCCCAGTCTTCGGCCACCAGTTCAAGGGCCGACAGCTCCTGCTTGACGCGGTCAGGCGAAGCCCCTTCCTTGTCGATCTTGTTGATCGCCACCACGATCGGCACCTCGGCGGCACGGGCGTGGCTGATCGCCTCCAGGGTCTGGGGACGCACGCCGTCATCGGCAGCAACCACCAGCACGGCCACGTCGGTCACCTTGGTTCCCCGGGCCCGCATCGCCGTGAAGGCCTCGTGGCCAGGCGTATCAAGGAAGGTGATCTTGCGGGTTTCTCCGGCGTGGGGCACCTCCACCTGGTACGCACCGATGTGTTGGGTGATGCCACCGGCTTCGCCAGCGGCCACACGGGTCTTGCGGATGGCATCGAGCAGGCTTGTTTTGCCATGGTCGACGTGCCCCATCACGGTCACCACGGGTGGACGGCGGATCAGGTGTGCGAGGTCGCTGGTCTCGATCATCTCCACCGTCTTCTTGGCTGCTTCCTGAACGTCGTCCTCGAGCACCGGCACGCCGAATTCCTCGGACACCGTCTCGATCGTCGACATGTCGAGGCTCTGGGTCACCGTGGCGATGATCCCCTTGAAGAACAGGCTCTTGATGATCTCGGAGCTTTCGACTCCCAGCTTTTCGGCCAGTTCCTGCACGGTCAGATTGCCGTCAGGCACCACCAGCATTTCGGGCCGCACAGCCTTGGCCTCGCGCGAGGCCCGCAGCTCCATGGCACGGCGCCGTTGGCGCTGGCGGGTGGTTTCCTTCTTGCGCTTGCGGACGGCCACCGTTGGCTTGGCGGCCGCACCAGGGGCGCTGCGGGGCTTGGCGGGGCGGGCCAGGCTGGCCTGCAGCACCATCGCCTCCTGTTCGCCGGCGTAGCCGCCGGTCTCGGCTGTCAGCGCATCATCGTTTTCGCCGATGATGTGCACCTTGGTGCGCTGTTTCTGGGGCGAACGGCTGCGCAGCGCCTCCAGCTTGGCGCTGTCGTCCCAGTCGGGTCGGCGGGGACGTCCCGCAGCTCCTGCGGGTTGGGGCGCCCTGAAACCCGGTCTGCGTGGCGCCGGGGCAGGTGCTGCATTGGGGCGAACCAGATCGGGTGTGGTGCTCCCCTCCGGTCGGGTTGGCGGCGCCGCAGCCTCGCCAGGGCGGCGCGGCGGCGGTGCCGTGGGACGCCCGGGCGACGGCTTCTGAAGCTGCATCAGCTCGCCGGGTGCCATCGGCCGGCGCATGCCTGCCGGCATGCCAGGGCGCGTCGGCCCCGGAGGACGGCTGCCGCTGCCTGCCGGGCTATCCCGACGGATCGGTTTGCCGACCAGTTCCAGGGGGGGTTGGCCCGGACGGCCCGGACCAGGGCTCTGGCGGGTCACCCCGGGGGTGCCGCGGCCGGCGCCCTGCTGGCCGGGGCGTGTCGGTGCTGGCGCGGTCGGTCGTGTCGGCGGCGCAGTCGGTGCGCTGATCGGTTTGCCCACCAGCTGGGGCCTGCCAGGGGCTGGCCGTCCTGCCAGCTCAGGCTTGCGCGGTTGGGGCGCACCGGGACGGGCGGGCTTGCTGGCCATCACGACCGGCTTGCTCGGCTGGACCGGGCGGCTGGGTTGTTGCGGCCGGCCCGGGCTCTGGGGCCGGGCCGGTGCGCTGGCCGTCGAGGCTTCCGGGCGTGCTGGCGGCTGCTTGCTGACGGCCGGAGGCGTCGCGGGGCGGCCCGGTGCTGTGGGCTTCCCTGGTGCAGCGGGTTTGCTGACGATTGGGGGTTTGCTGGCTGCAGGGCGGGCGGGGGCCGGCTTGCTGATCGCCTGGGGTGGTTGGGGTGACGCAGCCATGGGCCGTGCCGGGGGAGCGACCGGTGCGGCGGGGCGAGCGGGCGCTGGTGCTGGTTTGGCCGCCGCGGCCGGTCTGGCTGGGGCCGCAGCAACGACCGGGCGGGCCGGCGGCGGGGCCGCTGCCGCGGGCGCGGTCTTTTTGACCGACAGGATCGCCTTGGCCGGGGCGTTGGCTGATGGTGAAGACGGTTTGCTCACGCCACCGCCACCGTTGCCGCTGGTGATCAGGGTGCGGATTCGCAGCGCCTCGTCATCGCTGATCGAGCTGCTGTGGCTCTTGGCGGCAACCCCGAGTTTTTCGGCAGCGTCGAGCACGTCCTTGTTGTCCAGGCCCAAGTCCCGGGACAACTTATAAATTCTCACTTTGCCGCTGCTGGTCATTCAGGTCTCCGAAGGGCGGGGCCTGGGGCCTCGCGATGGGGCCCTGTGGCTTACCGGGCCGCACGTGCTCTGCGGCCAATGTTCATCTTGCCTCAGAGCTGGCTGAGGCGGTGCCGATCAACCGGCTTTCAAGGCTTTCGAGGATGGAATCCGCAACCTGGGTCCGCAGGGCCCGTTGCAGCCGTTTGCGGCGTCGGGCGTCCTCTAGGCAGTTCGGGTCTGCACAGACGTAGGCCGAACGGCCCTGGCCCCGGTCCAGCTGGAGGCCGCCCCCACCGGCGAGCCGCACAACCCGCCAGAGCTGGTCGCGGTCGACCAGCACCCGGCAGGAGACACAGCGCCGTAACACCGGACGGGGCGTCACCGCTGCTCGTCCTCGGCGGCGTCATCCGACTCTTCGGCCGTGGCTTCTGCCACAGGCTCTGCCTCCAGCTCCGAAGCGGGCTCCGCTTCGGCTTCCTGCTCGGTCTCCTCGACGTCGCCGTACTCGTCCTCGTCCTCAGGCAGGGGGTAGAGCTCGCGAAGCCGGGCATCCTCCTCAGCGCGGGCAGCCTGTTCGGCCGCCAGGCGGGCTTCGGCTTCAGCCTGGAGGGCCTCTTCTTCCTGGCGCTGTGCGATCAGGCCGGAGACCACGGCATCTTCAGCCGTCTGGTCGTATTCGGTGGCATTTTTGATGTCGATCTTCCAGCCGGTCAGGCGAGCTGCCAGACGCACGTTCTGCCCTTCACGGCCGATCGCCAGGCTGAGCTGATCGGGCGGCACCAGCACATGCGCATGCTGACCTTCGGGGTCGACCAGGCGCACCATTTCGACCCGGGCGGGGCTCAGCGAGTTGGCGATGTACTGCCCGGGGTCCTGGGACCAGCGGATCACATCGATCTTCTCGCCGCGCAGTTCGTTGACCACTTGCTGGATTCGGGATCCACGGGCGCCGATGCAGGCCCCCACCGGATCCACCTCACGCTCCACACTGTCGACAGCGACCTTGGTGCGCGGACCGACGGAACGGCTGGGCGGGTTGGCTTCACGAGCAACCGCCACGATGCGAACCGAACCTTCCTGAATCTCGGGAACTTCGTTCTCGAACAGGTACACAACAAGCCCTGCGTTGGCCCTGCTGACAAACAGCTGAGGACCACGTCTGGGCACCTCGCTCACCTCCTTGAGGAACACTTTGAAGGTGGCATTGGCGCGATAGTTGTCGTTGGGGAGTTGATCGCGCCGCGGCAACTCGGCCTCAACCTCAGGTCGGCCCAGGCCGCTGCTGACGGCCATGATCACGCTCTGGCGCTCAAAGCGGATGACCCGGGCGGTGAGCACGGGGTCTTCCAGATCGGCAAACTCCTCCTGGATCATGCGCCGCTGCTGATCACGGAGCTTCTGGGCCAGCACCTGCTTGGTAGTGGCAGCTGCCATGCGGCCGAAATCGTCCTTCTCAGGGGTGACATCCAGCACCACGGTGTCGCCGATCTGGGCGTCTTCTGCAACTTGACGCACCTCCTCAATCGCGATCTGGTGGTCGTCGCTCTCAACGTCTTCAACGATGATCTTGCTGGCCAGAACCCGGTAGCCCTCTTCGTCGAGATCCAGACCGACGTCAAAATTTGAGAAGTAATCCTCGTCAAACGGATCTTCGCTGATCCCCAGGTAAAGCGTGCGGCGGTACCGTTCGTACCCTTTCAGCAGCGCCTCGCGCAGGGCTGCCTCGACGACGGTCGGGGGCAGTTTCTTCTCTTCGCTGATGTCCTCGATCAGGTTGTTCAGACCGGGCAGTAGGACCAGTGCCATGGCGGAGTTGATTCAGTTTTGAGGTGATTCAGTTGTCGGAGCTTGGTGTGATCAGGTTGACGCTGATCACATCGCAACGGTTGATGCGTTTGGGCCGGCCGCGCTTGTTGAGATGCACGGCGACCTCATCACGCTCCAGCAGAAGCCCTTCGCTTCGCTGCTCAGCGCCCTTGGCATCGCGATGAAGCACGGCAACCGGGAACCCGCGGAAGCTGCGGAAGTCACGGTCACTGCACAGCACCTCGCCGATTCCAGGGCTGCTGATCTCCAGAACATACGCGCTCGTCAGAAGTCCGGAGGCTTCAATCGCCTCGCCCAACGGAGCGCTGAGTACGGCGCAGTCGTCGAGCGTGACATCGCTGCCGTCGGCCCGTTGGACCATCACCTGCAGCGTCGTCGGCAGACGGTGGCTCAGCAGGTGCAGGCCGACCAGGCGAAATCCGGCAGCCAAGGCGGAAGCTCCGGCCAGCTGCTCGAGTTCGCTCAGGGGTGATGGGGTGGTCATGCCGGTTGGCTTGGGCCCGCACCGGGGGCCGGGGGCAGGTCGATCACCGGTGCCTCGGCGAAGTAGTCCGAGGCCTGCACCGTGCCGCGCAGGCTGGGGTCCTGGTTGAGGCACTGGCGCAGCTGGTCGTCGCTGCGCAGGTACTGGCAGACCCTTGCCCAGAGCTTGGCCCTGGTGCCCGGACCGCCTTGGCTGAAATACACCAGGTCCTGGCCGCCGGCCATGCCCTGAATCTCCACCTGGCACAGGCTGCAGCGTTGACGGCTGCCGGGGGGGATCGAAGCCATGGCTATCGAGAGCACGACCATGCAACTTAGGAGCATGCGCCTGCTTCAGCTCAGTGATCCGCATCTGTTGGCCGATCCCGTTGGCTGTTGCCGTGGCCGGCAGCCCCTGATGCAGTTGCGCTCTGGCATCCAGGCCGCACTGACCCAGGCCCTTGACCATGGCCCGCCGGTGGATCTGCTTCTGATCAGTGGTGATCTCTGCCATGACGAAAGCTGGACCGGGTATGCCCTGCTGCGCGATCTGTTGAACGATTGGGCACGTCCGGTGGCGTTGCTGCCAGGCAACCACGACCATCCCCAGCTGCTGCGCGCGGTGTTGGGGCGCCACTGCGCCGTCGCCCCGGCGCTGGTGCCGTTGGCCGACCTTGATCTGGTGCTGCTCGACAGCCACCGCCCGGGCTGGGATGCGGGGTGGCTCGGCACCATCCAGTTGGACTGGCTGCAAGCCCTGTTGGCCCACCGCCGCAACGTGCCATTGCTGGTGGCGCTGCATCACCCCCCTGTGCCGATCGGCGATGCCGGGTTTGATGCCATGGCCCTGGTTGATGCGGCAGCGCTGTGGCGTGTGCTGCGGGATGAGCCACGGCTCCAGGCCATTCTGTTTGGCCACATCCATCAGCACTGGCAGGGATCCATGCCTGGACGGCCCGAGGTGGCGCTGCTCGGCTGTCCATCCACCTTGTGCGGCTTCGGCCCGGTCCAGCCCTGCCCGTTGGGACGCCCCCAGGACCCAGGGGGGCGGTTGCTCGACTGCAGCCCCAGCGGCGTCCTGCGGCAGCGGTTGCTGCGCTGGTCGGTTGACGGGACCACTAGCGTCGCTGCACGTAGCGCCGTCCCGCACACCGGGTGTTGAGGCTGTGGTGAGCCGCCGCTGGTGGTCCTGTCTGATGGTCAGCCTGCTGGGGGCAGGCCTGTGGTTGACGCTGCTGACGGCTCCCGTCGGCGCCGACGATGGGTCCGCCGCCGCGCCGGTTCACAGTTTTGTGGCTGATGCGGCTCGGGCGGTGGCGCCGGCGGTCGTGCGCATTGACACCGAGCGCTCGGTGGCCCGGCAGCCGTTTGATCCGGCCCTGCTCGATCCGATGTTGCGTGATCTGTTTGGAGATCCATCCGGGAGTTTGCGCGAACGGGGGCAGGGTTCGGGCGTCATCTTTGATGCCGGCAAAGGTCTGGTGCTGACCAACGCCCACGTGGTGGACCAGGTGGACAGGGTCGAGGTGACCCTGGCCGACGGTCAGCAACGGGATGGCACGGTCGTCGGTGCCGATCCGGTCACCGACCTGGCCGTGGTCCGCATTGACGGTGCCCGTGCCCTGCAGGCCGCCCGCCTGGGTGATTCCGAGGCGCTTGAAGTCGGGGACTGGGCGATTGCCCTTGGCAGTCCCTATGGGCTTGAGCGCACCGTCACCCTGGGCATCATCAGCAGCCTGCACCGCGACATCAACACCCTCGGCTTTGCCGACAAACGGCTGGATCTGATCCAGACCGACGCGGCCATCAACCCAGGCAACTCTGGGGGACCGTTGATCAATGCGGCGGGTGAGGTGGTCGGCATCAACACGCTGGTGCGCTCAGGCCCGGGTGCCGGGCTCGGTTTTGCCATCCCGATCAATCTGGCGCGCAATGTTGCCTCCCAGCTCAGCAGTGGCGGGGTCGTGGTCCATCCCTATCTCGGACTGCAGCTGGTGCCGCTGACGGCCCGTCGGGCCCGTGACAACAACCGGGATCCCGAAGCCCTGTTGCAACTGCCGGAGCGCGACGGTGCGCTGGTGCAACGGGTGATCGAGGGCAGCCCGGCTGAAACCGCCGGGATCCGGCGCGGCGACCTGGTCGTGGCCGTGGCCGCCCAGCCGGTGCGCGAACCGCGGGATCTGTTGCAACAGGTCGAGCGGGCGGCGCTCGGTGAGCCCCTGCCGGTCACGGTGATCCGCGGATCCCACGAACTCAGCCTGTCGATCAGTCCCGCTGCCTTGCCATTGCCTGGTTGATGCGGCCGCCGTTGCGGCCCTTGCTACGGTCGCGGCCCGCGCACCGGTGCGATGTCCGATCTGCAGAACCAGATGAAACAGGCCGTCGCCCTGGCGGCAACGGACCAGATTCAAAGCGGCATGGTGGTCGGTCTCGGTTCGGGCTCGACCGCTGCCCTGATGATCGAAGCCCTGGGGGAGCGGCTCAAGCGCGGTGAGCTGCATGACATCACCGGCGTCACCACCTCGTTTCAAGGGGAGGTTCTGGCTGCCGAGCTGGGGATCCCGCTCAAGAGCCTCAACGCGATCGATCACATCGACCTGGCAATCGATGGGGCCGATGAGGTCGACCCCTCTTTTCAGTTGATCAAGGGCGGCGGCGCCTGCCACGTTCAGGAAAAGCTGGTGGCCCGCCGCGCCCAGCGGTTTGTGGTGGTGGTCGACGCGACCAAACTCGTCGATCGTCTCAATCTGGGCTTCCTGCTGCCTGTTGAGGTGCTTCCCGGCGCCTGGCGTCAGGTGCAGGGTCAGTTGGCCGACATGGGCGGCCAGGCTCAGTTGCGCATGGCTGTCAAGAAGGCAGGTCCGGTGGTCACCGACCAGGGCAACCTGGTGCTTGACGTGCGCTTTGCCGGGGGCATCGGCGATCCTGCCGGCTTGGAGCTGGAGATCAACAATCTTCCCGGCGTGCTTGAAAACGGCCTGTTCGTGAACCTGACCGATCAGGTTCTGGTCGGTGAGATCAACGACGGCGTTGCCGCCGTCAGGGATCTGCTGAAGCGTTGAACCCAGCTGGCTGACCGCCCGGGGCCTTAGGCCAGTCGCCGCCGCACCGATTCGGCGTGGCTGTGCAGTCCTTCGCTCTCGGCCAGGGTCACCACCGCAGGTCCTGTGGCTTCCAGGGCCGTGCGGTTGAATTCGATCAGGCTGGTGTGGCGCATGAACGTCTCGACGCTCAGGGCCCCGGCAAACCGCGCGGTGCCGCTGGTGGGCAGGGTGTGGTTGGGCCCGGCCAGGTAATCGCCGACGGCTTCCGGTGTGTGGGGGCCCATGAAGATGGCGCCAGCGTGCTGAATGCTTTCCGCCAGCTCGCCTGGATTGTCCACCAGCAGCTCCAGGTGTTCCGGGGCGAAACGGTCGCTGAGGGCTGCCGCCTGCTGCAGATCCCGGCACACCACGATCAACCCCCAGTCCTGGATGGCCTGCCGCGTGATTGCGGCGCGGGGGTGGCCCTGCAATTGCTGTTCCAGTGCAGCCGGCATCGCCGCCGCCAACGTCTCGCTGGTGGTCAGCAGGATCGCCGCCGCCAGGGGGTCGTGTTCGGCCTGGGCCAGCAGATCGGCGGCCACGAGCTCGGCGGGGGCGGTGTGGTCGGCGATCACCAGCACCTCGCTGGGGCCCGCCAGCGAATCGATCGCCACCCGGCCATAGACCGCTTTCTTGGCCAGGGTGACGTAGAGATTGCCCGGCCCGCTGATCACGTCCACCCTGGGAATCGACTCGGTGCCCCAGGCCAGGGCGGCGATCGCCTGGGCGCCACCGACGCGATAGATCTCGTCGATTCCGGCCAGATGGGCTGCCGCCAGGACGGTGGCGTCGGGTTCTCCGCCAGGGCCGGGCGGTGTGACCATCACGACCCTCTCGACCCCGGCCACCCGGGCGGGCACGGCGTTCATCAGCACCGTGCTGGGGTAGCTGGCCCGGCCGCCGGGCACGTAGAGACCTGCAGTGGCCACAGGTCGCCAGCGGCGACCGAGGCGTTCGCCGTGGGGGCCTCTGACGTTGAGATCAACTGGCAGCTGTCGCCGGTGAAAATCAAGGATGCGCCCGTGGGCCAGTTCCAGGGCCTGCTGGAGCGTGGGCTCCAGGCCATCCCAGGCGGCTGCCAACCGCTCGGTCGGAATTCGCAGCGGGTCGGGTCTGACCCCATCAAAGCGTTCGCTCAGATCGAGCAGGGCGCGGTCACCACGGTCGGCCACCTGCTCCAGGATCGCGTCGACCCGTTGGACCGCCTCGGCCATCTGCTGACCGCTGGTGCGTTCAGCGATCGCCTGCAGCCGATGGACCGCCTGTGTCGCGTCGCGCAGGCAGGCGATCGTTGGGGCTGCTGGGGAGACGGCCATCGTGCGGGCAGGTGGGCAGCGGGTCTGCTCAAGCTAAGGGGCCGGTTGGAGTCACCTCTGGGGGGGTAGGATCCTCGTTTGCCGTGTCTTGCGTCTGATCGCCTGTGGCCAATAACAAGTCTTCCAAAAAGCGCATCGAGATCGCCGAGCGCAATCGTCTGCGCAACCGGACCTACAAGTCCGCCCTGCGCACCCTGATGAAGCGCTGCCTGAGTGCCTGCACCAGCTACAGCCAGCAACCCGGTGCTGAGGCCAAAGAGGCTGTTCAGAAGACCATGAGTGCGGCGTTCAGCAAAATCGACAAGGCCGTCAAGGTCGGCGTGCTGCATCGCAACACTGGCGCCAACCAGAAGTCCCGTCTGTCTGTCGCTGTCAAGAAGGCGATCGAACCCGCCGTCACCGCCTGAAGGGGCACGCCAGCATGGGCGACATTCGGCCCCTGCATTCACCATGACGGAGCCATCGGCACCCCTGGTTGACTCCCATTGCCACATCGTTTTCCGCAATTTTGATGCGGATCTCGACGCGGTTGCCCAGCGTTGGCGGGAGGCCGGGGTTCAGGCCCTCGTCCATGCATGCGTCGAGCCAGCCGAAATCCCCGCGATCCGGACCTTGGCCGACCGGTTCCCAGAGTTGCGCTATTCCGTCGGGGTTCATCCCCTCGATACCCAACACTGGACCTCAGCAACCCAGCAGGTGCTGTTAGAGGCTGCCGAAGCTGACAACCGCGTTGTCGCCATTGGCGAACTGGGGCTCGACCTGTTCCGCGACCACAACCTTGACGATCAGCTGGCGGTGTTGGAACCCCAGCTAGATCTGGCTTGTGCATTGGACCTGCCGGTCATCGTGCACTGCCGCGATGCCGCCGACCCGATGCTTCAGGTCCTGCAGGAACGCGCCTCCCGCGGTGCCTGTCCCCGCGGTGTCATGCATTGCTGGGGGGGGACCACCACAGAAATGGAGGCCTTCCTGGAGCTTGGTTTCTTCATCAGCTTCAGCGGTGTTGTGACTTTCCCGAAGGCCGAAGCGACCCATGCCTGTGCCCGGGTGGTCCCGGCCGATCGCTACCTGGTGGAAACCGATTGCCCGTTTCTGGCTCCGGTTCCCCGTCGCGGCAAGCGCAACGAGCCTGCCTATGTGGCTGCCGTGGCTGAACGTGTCGCCGAACTGCGCGGCGAGCCGCGCGATCAGGTGGC
>Ga0169931_10014096_pt1 | contig 10852 bp, 9 predicted proteins | sample Kivu_15m_20L_FD_129675 | JGI IMG/M metagenome (GOLD analysis project Ga0169931, IMG submission 129675) | Freshwater microbial communities from Lake Kivu, Western Province, Rwanda to study Microbial Dark Matter (Phase II) - Kivu_15m_20L... | ecosystem: Environmental > Aquatic > Freshwater > Lake ... | reverse complement strand
TGTGGGAACCGCCAATCCCTTCGGCCCCAAAGTGGCAGTCCGCGATGGCGACGGCTGGCGCTACGAGGATAATCCACGCGGCGGTCTGGAAATGTGGCTCGGTTCACCGCGCAACCCTGCTCGAGAGGCGAGGCCACCGATAGGTCTCGCCACGCTGCTAGGGCTTCCCAGCGTTTCCGCGGACTCACCGGAATTGCACTCCGTAGCGACCCACACCGAGCACGACGATTCGAAGCTCACCGGCAGCTACCATCTGCTCGAGCGACGTCTGGTCGAGGACGAACTGATTCGCAACCCGTTCCTGCGACTGGCCACGACGCCAACCGACCTGGTTGGTCTCAGCGAAACGGTCGACGACGAACAGCGCGAATACTTTGGCGATCCGCCGCGGAACGTCGGCTTCTGGCCGAAGCGCACCTTGCGCCCCGTCGATGCCTGCCGCGCGCTCGTAGCGGAGATGTGTGCGCTACTGTATCCCTCGGACGAAGAGATCCAGCCGCGTCGCTTGTTGCTCTTGGCCGAAGGCGCCGAGACGCTGGCCAGCGTCGTCAGCGAGCGGTTCCCCGGCTGCCAGATTTATTGCGGCACTGCCGCGGGCGGAGCGGTCGCCGCAGGGTGAGATGCCGCGCTATGGATCGAACCGTCTACGGCCCCTGGCTGGAGTCAGCAACTCACCGGACTCGCCGGCATGCTCGCGCCAGGCGCACGGGTGCTGATCAGCGCCTTCACGGCCGAGCCAGAACTTGCCGGCGCCGAGTTAGCTCCTATCGCCACCGCGGCTGGCCTCTCACTCGAGGACGTTCGCGACGTTACCACGCACACCTGGGTGCCGTTTTTTGAGCACTCGCGGAATTATTGGCTAGTTAAATTGTTACTACAGCAGATCGACTCCGATACGCACACCGCCTTGCTCGCCGCGCTTCCCGGGGGGAACGCAGGCGTCCAGCGCTATTCGATGATCCGCCTTCAGAAGCTCGAGGAGAATTGACCTCATGGTCGAAGTCGTCCCCGTTAATACGACCTACGAACCGTTCAGCCACGAGCCCGAGTACATCGAGGCCAATCGGGCGTTCATCTTGCAGCAGCCTCTCGCGCACGTCGATCGATTTCTCGACCTGGCTTGTGGTACCGGCACCATCAGCGAACTGTTGATCGGCCAATCGCCTGAAGCGCATCTCAACGGCGTCGATTACGATCCCGTGCAGGTGCAGCTCAGTGCCGATCGCTTCCGTAAGCTGGGCTACGAGGTACGCATCGGATTCGATCTCACTGACGACTACGTGGATGGAAAGCCCGTGCTCGTGTTTGGCGAAGGCGACGCCGGCAAGTTGCCCTTTGCCGATGCTTCATTCGACTGCGTCACGATCTGCAACGCGATCCATTTGATTGAAGATAAACCAACGCTGCTAGCCAGCATCGCCCGGCTGCTCAAGCCCGCCGGAGTGTTCGGCTTCAACACGGCGTTCTATTCCGGCTCGATGCCCGAGGGGACGGACCGGCTGTACATGGACTGGCTCCGCCGGGCGACGGTGCACATCAGCGAGAAGAGCGCCGCGCTGGTCGCCGCCGGAGAGCCGCCGATCAAACGCCAACGCGGCACCACGCGGAAAGCCTTCACGAATCCCTGGTTCACGGCCGACGAGTGGTCGCGAATGCTGGCCGACGTGGGGCTCGAAACGACGGAAAGAAACGTTCGTGTGGTCGAACTGAGCGAGCGGGCTTTCACTACCGTAGGCGCCTACGGCGGCATGGCCGAGGTGCTGCTCAGCGGCTTCCCGGTGGAAGTCGCCTCCGAGGCCTTGCAAGTCGCGGCCATTCCGGCCATGCGCGCCGCAGGCGCTTCGACCGTACCACGAAACTACCTGGAGATCTGGACACGCCGCGTATGACCGATCGCCTGAGTTCCAACTTGCATCCCTGGCAAGAGCCCTGGCCGCTCGAAGGCAAGGTCGTCCTTGTCGTCGGCGGTTCCGGCGGCATCGGCCTGGCTATTGCGCGCGAGTTCGACCGCCAGGGGTGTCAGGTCGCCGTGGCGGCCCGGTCGCCCGAGCGTGTCGCCGCGGCAGTTGCCCGGCTCAGTCGCGGCGTTGGCTTTGCAAACTGCGACGTCCGATCCACCGCGGACGTCGATCGGCTATTCGACGGCGTGCTCGAACGGTTTGGCGTCGTGGATCTCGTGATCAATAGCGCCGGCGTCGGTCGGGCCGCTTCCGGCCGAATGATTCCCAGCATTACGGCCAATCTCGACGAAGGCGAGTGGAACGAAGTGGTGGACACGAACCTCCGCGGTGGTTTCCTCGTGGCGCGTCGCGCGGCACAGGCGATGATTCCTCGCCGACAGGGACAGATCGTCAGCATCTCTTCGGCCCGGGGCGCGAAGCGCGGCCAGCCGTTCGCTGCTGGCTATTGCGCCGCCAAGATGGCTCTCCGAGCGATGTTCGACTCGCTGGCCGAAGAGCTCCGTCCGTATGGCATTCGTGCTTGGTCGCTCCTGCCGGACGCCGTCGATACCGAGCTGATCGCCGGCACCAACCTCGCCCATCGCGGTTCGCTCACCGCCGCCCGACTGGCCGAGACGATCGCCGAGCTGGTCACGCTTCCCTTCGACGCCCAGTGGAGCGATCCCGTGGTCGCCCCTTTCGCTTGCCTGGAGGGCGCATGATGCAACGACTCACCGGCATGAAGGTGATGGTCTCGGGCGGCGCCAGCGGCATCGGTTTCGCCACCGCGCGGCTGCTCGCTCAGTCTGGCTCGCACGTGTGGATCACGGACCTCAAGCAAGACGCCGTCGATCGTGCGCTCAGCGAACTTTCCGTAGTCGAGGGCAATTCGGCCGGCGGTTCCGCCTGCGACGTCCGCTTGGCTGACGACTGCCAGCGGGCTGTCGCCGAGATGCAGGGCAAGCTCAATGGAATTGACGCCTTGGTTCATTGTGCCGGCATACTGCGTCCTGCGGGCAGTCGACCGCGACCACTCCACGAGCTCGAAGATGCCGAGTACGACGCCGTCGTCGACACGAACCTCAAAGGCACGTTCCTCTTGAACCGCGCCGTGCTGCGGCCGATGATCGCCGCTCGCAGCGGCCAGATCGTGAACGTCTCTTCCACGAGCGGTCGCCACGGTCGCCCGCTCGACTCGGTCTACAGCGCCTCGAAAGCCGGTGTGATCGCCCTCAGCGAGTCGGTGGCCGAGGAAGTCCGCGCGTTTGGCATTCGCGTCCAGGTGCTCATGCCGGACGCCGTCGATACGCCGCTGTGGCAGCAGAACGGCGTCGTGGGCACGGCCCCTCCGCAGTCGCTGCCCGCCGAGCGCGTTGCCGAGTTGATCGCGTTCTGCCTGGCATTGCCGACCGACGCCGTTTGCGAGAATCTGGTGATCTCTCCTTTCCGGACCAGGGTGCGGCGCCGCGCTGGCGGCCCTGAAAGGAGCGGTGAGCATGCTTCGTAAAGGAGTTCGAATGCTGATCTCCACGGGATGTGCTGCCACGCTGGGCATTGCCGGCCTGATCGCGCTGTCCGTGTTCTCGCGCACCAAGGCCCAGGCCAGCGATCGCGACTTCAATCACAAGCTCCGCCACGACGGACGCACGCGAACTTACGAGGTCCACGTTCCGCCTAAGTACGACGGCAAGACCCGGCTCCCCGTTGTGCTCAACCTGCACGGCGGCGGCGGCAACGCCACGGTTCAGCGCCGCCAGTCGCGCATGGATATAACCGCCGATCAAAACGACTTCATCGTCGTCTATCCCGAGGGCACCTCGGGCCTCGGCCGCCTGTACACCTGGAACGCCGGCATCTGCTGCAGCTATGCCAAGAACCAGAATGTCGACGACGTCGGCTTCATCGCGGCGCTGCTCGACGAACTGCCCAAGCTGTACGCCGTCGACTCGTCGCGCGTTTATGCCACGGGCATGAGCAACGGCGCGATGATGAGCTATCGCCTGGCTTGCGAGCTGTCCGATCGGATCACGGCCATCTGCGGCGTCGCTTCTACGATGGGCGTCGACGGCCCGCGGCCCTCGCGCCCTGTGCCCGTCATGCAGATCCACGGTCTCAAGGACCCGAACGCGCCCTTCGCCGGCGGGATCGGTCCGAATGCAATCTCGCGCGTGGAGCACCGCAGTGTGCGCGACGTGATTCGCTGGTGGTGCGAGGTGAATCATTGCGACCCCAAGCCCGCTGAAGTCCAGCGCACCGCGGACTACGAGATGGAGCGCTACGCACCGCCTGCGGGCCAGAGCGGCGCCCCGGTCGTCCTGTACATGCTCTTCGAAGGTGGACATACCTGGCCGGGTGGCGTGGATGTCACCCCGCGATTGGGCACCGGCAAACTGATCACGACTTTCAACGCAGACGAAACAATGTGGAACTTCTTTCGCCAGTTCTCCCTTCCCGACGCCGCCGCGCAACAGGGCGCCGCGGCTCCGCAATAGAACGGCCAACCAACTGAAAGGAACAACATGAACACTGCCACAGGTAAGGGAATCGCGACTGCCGAACCGCTCACCAAGGACTTTGGGCTTACAATCACGCCCGCTTGCGGAATCGATCCGTGCGAACTGCCGCTGGAGGAAGTGACCGACGCCTGCAAGGCATCGGGCGTGGTTTACTTCCGCGGCTTTGACTATTCGATGGCCCAGTTCGAGGCCTTCACCAACCTGCAATGCCAGGACTGGCTGACCTACAAAGGCGGGGCCCACGATCGCCAGGTGCTCAACCCCGGCAGCGACAAGAGCGTCTACTCCGTGAACTTCTACCTGGGGCAGAAGGAGCAGCTCAAGTTCGAGTTGCCACTCCACTGCGATATGTCGTACCTGAAGGAGAGCCCCGTCGCGCTCTACTTCTACTGCGTACAGCCGGCCGCGGCTCGCGGCGAAACGATGCTCTGCGACGGCGCTGCCGTATTTGACAACCTGGCTCCCGCCACGCGGAAGCTACTCGAATCGCAAAAGATCGTCTACATTCGCAAGTATCCCGAGGGCAACTGGCAGACCCGCTTTGGCACGAGCGACCTCGATGACGTGCGCGCGTTCTGCAAGAAGAACTTCCTGGAGCTCCGTGTGGATGAGTCGACCGGCACGCTCTTTACCGACTATGCCGTTTCGGCCGTGCCGCACAGCCGCTGGCTCGATCGTCCGGTCTTTCGCAACAGCATCCTGCCGGTGGTCAAGCAGGAAGAGATCGGCTTGGACGACAGCCTGGTCCGGCTCGAAGACGGCTCGCCGCTGCCGGCCGAAGTGATCGCCGACATCCGCGAAGTGACAACCCGGCTGACAGCGCTGGTGCCGATGCTCAAGGGCGACTTCATGTTCGTCGATAACACGCGAGCGCTGCACGGCCGTAAAGCATTCGACGACGCAAAGCGTGAAGTGGCGATTCGCATGGCGAAGAATCTCACCTGGTAGGGCTTGTTGCATAGGCGGACGCTTGTATGTTTTGGCAGCGTGAACCCGTTTCGTCGTTCGACCACCCTGCGCCCCAGGCGCCGCGGCTGGCCGTCAGCGGCAACACGGCCAGCAATCGGGTGCAGCTCGCGCACGCGCTGCTCTGCGACGGCCAATACGATGCCGCCCTGGCCGAACTCGAAGTTGCCCTGGCCGATAATCCCGAGTCGGCCGACGGCCAACTGGTGAAAGGCCTGGCCCTGGCTCGTAAAGGAAACTTTCGGGCCGCGATTCGTCCGCTGCGCACCGCGATCGAGTTTGGCACCGATCCGCGGATCGCCTGCTTTAGCCTGGCCGCGGCTTACCTGCGGCTGGAAGACTTCACTGGCGCCCTGGCCCTGGCTGATGAGATGCTCCAGCGCGATCCTCAAGACGCCCAGGCCCATTGCCTCAGCGGAGAGGCACTCGCCCGACTGGGGCGGCCCAGCGACGCTCTGACCGCGTTTGAGCGGGCGGCGGACATCGACCCGTGTCTTCCGGCCGCCCGCCTCCGATTGGGTGAATTGCTGGTCCAGCGTGAAGAGTGGTCGCGCGCCTGCCAGGAACTGGCCCTGGCCGTTGAACTCACCCCCACGGACATGCGAGCTCGCCAGTCGTTGGCCCAGGCCCTGCATCGCTCGGGCCGAACCGCCGAGGCCGTTCAGGCCTGCCGGGCGGCGATTCAATGCGGCGTCCCCAGTCCCGAGTTATTATTGACGATGGCCGAGAGCTGCCTTGCACAGGGCGAGTTGTTCGATGCGATGGCCGTGCTGCGAATGGCGATGCTGCTTGCCCCAAGCTCGATCGAAGCCCACCGCTTGATGAGCCGGGTACTGACCGAACAGGGCAGGGGGCCCGAGGCCCAGCAATACGCTGCGTCGGCCGAGCGTCTGGCAGCAGCTCGCGACGCGCGAGAAAACAAAGCAAACATGAGCGGCGACAAGCCGAATGGGTCATGAGCGAAGGCAACAAGCTAGACCGACTTCGCAGCGACGTGCGCATCTTGCGCACCAGTCCGCGCGAGTTTCGCTTGCTCGACCCGAGCACCGGCGCGAACTTCGAAGTGGGGTCTCGCGAGCGATACATGCTCGTGCTGCTGCACGAGTGCGAGACCGCTAAAGAGCTCTGCGCCGCGTTCGAGTTGCGCTTCGGCTTCAAGCTTGAAGAGCGCGAGTGTCTGGAGTTCTGCGAGCAGCTCCGGCGCCAGGGCCTGCTGGAGGGCAGTGCCCCCCAGCCGGCTGTCTCGGACGAGATCCCCCATCGCTCCTCCCTCCCGCTGCAACTTCGTGGGGAGCCGGCCAACGTCTTCTTCGACGTGCTCACGCTATTGTTCGGCTGGCTCATCCATCCGGTCTGGCTCTGGCTCGTCGTGCCGCTGCTGGCGTTCGAGGTGCTCTTGATCGCGGGCGAGTGGCAGCGGTTCGCCCGCGAACTATACAACGTTCGCACGAGCATGCACATCGTGGCGTTGTTTGCGGTTACATATGCCCAGATCGTGTTCTTCGTGAATCTGCCGATGTCGCTGGCGATGGGAATTGGCTGCCGCAAGTTCCGCGGCCGCGTGCGCAGCTTCGGTCTGACCTGGGGAAACTGGATTCTGCCCACGGTCTCGTTCTTTACCGATATCGGAGATTCGATCGTCGGCATGAGCGCGCGTGACCGCCGCACGCAGATCGCCCTGGGCGTCGTCATTCCGGCCGCGATTGGCGGAATGTACGCATTGCTCTGGGGCATCAGCACCCGCGCCACCGACGCTTATCAACTGTTGATTCTGATGATCATCCCGTGCGCCGCGATGACTCTCTACCAGTGCAATCCGTTCACAATCTACTCGACCGCGCACTGGGCACTCGCTTCCTGGCTTGACGACTGGCGGCTGCACAGCCGGGCGATCGAGGAAACCAAGGCCTGGTTCTGGGGCCGCATTTCGCCCGAGCCGCTCACCGGTCGCGAACGGCGCTGGCTGAGAACCTACGGGGTGCTTCATTACGCGCTGCGGTTTGTCGCCAACACAGCCCTGCTCGGCATCGCCGGGTACATCGTAACGCGTTACTTCGGCGCTCCTGGCGCCGCAATCTTGCTCATTTTGTTCGTGTGGTGGAACCGCGCGTATCTCGCGCCGCTGTGGCGCTCAACAGGAATGTCCTATCAGGAAATTCAGCTCGCCGCCGCGCGATTGTGGCGCGGTCGCGGACAACATCACAGCCGGATGCCGGAAACCACCGAGGCTTGAGTAACATGATCGTCCAAGAAAAAGAACGACCAGCCCGCGAAGAGGCAGCGCGAACCGCGGCTCAACAGCCGGCCGACTCGTCCTGGTCGAGCGCCCGCACGGCCATTCGTTTCGGCGGCAGCCCCTTCCTCCGCTGGCCGATCCGCATTGGATTGCTGGTGGTTCTGATCGGCGCGGGCTTCCTGCCCTACAAGTACGAAGTCGGCGGCGGCTGCCGCGTCGTTGCCGTGCAGGACGCGGCGATCCGCGCGCAACTGCAGGACGAGATTGCCGAAGTGCTGGTCTCCGATGGCGACACCGTCCAAGCGGGCCAGGTCATCGCCACGCTCGCGGCGCGCGAAGAGCGGGCCCAGTTGGCCGAGGCCAAGGCCGACGTCGACTATGCCGCGGCGAATCTAAAACTGCTCGAAGATGGGCCGCGAGACGAGGAAATTACCAAGGCCAACGAGATGGCAGCCATGTGGAAAACCCAGGTCGAATTCTGGACCACCGAGCATGAACGCCAGAAGGGCCTTGTGGAAAGCCGCGCCGGTTCGCTTTCCGAGATGGAGAGAGCGTTCAGCAGCCTCATGTCGGCCAAGAGCATGTTAAGTGCAGCCAAGGAAGAGCTGGGCAAACTACAAAGCGGACACCAGGAAGCGACCATTGCCGCAGCACGAGCTCAACTCGCAAAGGCACAGGCCACGCTCGCGTATCAAGAGGAGCTGGCTCCACTTATCGAGATCAAGAGCTCGATCGCCGGTACCATTTCGACGCCCGGAGTAAAGTTGCGAACCGGGCAGTCCGTTTCGCCGGGCGACATGATTGCCGTCGTGCGCGACGTGTCATCGCTGAAGGTCGAAGTCCTGGCCGACGAGGCAGCCGCTTCCACGGTCGAGCCTGGTCAACCCGTCAAGATTCGCCTCTGGGGACTCTATGGAGAACTGGTTAACGGAACCGTCGAAAGAAAGGAGCCGATGGCGAGCGAGAAAGCCGAACTCACGATCGAGCAGTATCGCTCCGACCGCGAAACGCGCCAGGAGCAAATTCGCTTCCAGGAGTCCGACGATCGCTTCGTCAAGATTCTAGTCGCGCTCGACCAGCCGAACCCCGCCCTGGTGCCCGGCTTGACTGGCGAAGCGCGGGTCGTGGTTGCCGACAGTTGCTTTTGGAACGCTTTGTGGCGACCGATCGAGCGATTCGCGCTGGTCGAGGTTTGGTCTTGGCTTCCCTGACAATCGCTCTTCGGGCGAAACCACCCGACGACTCGACGGCCGCGGATGGGTCGGCTTGGCCGCCGCAGATGCAGATGGCCGCGTGGGAATGGTGTTCGGCTTCAGGGATTCGGCGACTGGGACGCCGGGCACAGAGTGGCTGTTCTCCACACCGGCCCGTGGCTTGCCGGACAGCCGCTCCTCAGGCGTTACCACGCGTCGACTTGAAGGCCGGAGATCGACCGACGCAGAGTTTGTCCCTTCCGCGGTGACATGCGGCCGCGGCGACGACTTCTGCACCTTCTGCTTCACCACGCTGTTGACGCTCTGGGCAGGAACCTCTTGAACGGCTCCAGCGAGCGGTTGGTGCTGGTACTGTTTCGGTTCTGATTTTTCAGACACCCGTACTTCAGGCTTCGTCACGCGGCGGCTCGACGGTCGGGTTTCGATCGTCGAGGGCGTGGCGGCTGGAGACAACCGTGCCGCCGAGGCCAATGGCGCCGGCGGTGGCAAGGTGTGCTGGCCGGTGCTCTTCACAGGTGTGCTGGCGGCCGTTGCGCTCACGGCCGCGTCGCGGGTCTGCTGCGGCGACCGAGCAAACAGTTCACCGATGCCGATTCTGGTGCGCGGCGTTTTCGCCGGTTGTTCCGCGGATACCGCCGCCCGACTAGTGGACGGAGGGGCCTCGATCCTCGTGGCAGCTTGTGTGGCAACGACGCCGGAAGGTTTGAAGAGTGTGCGCGGGGAGGGATTCTCGTTCCCAACTGTCTCTGTTGCGTTGTGCGGCGTGCGATCCCGCCGAGCATCGAAGCTGGCTTCTGGCTTGGCCTGTTCCGCGAGCATTCCTTGCGGCCTGGCGGCGCGCCGACTCGAGGGGCGAGCGTCGGCCGGTTTCACCGCGGCCGAACCATTGGCCGACGGTGTCGTTGATGACGGAACAGGAATCGGCGGCGGTAGCGGCTCAGGTCCGTCGTTGATCGAGGGTTCATCGGCGGCCGGAAGTGATCGGACATCGTGCGACGGAGCAGGCATCCCTTGGCAATACAAGAAGCACCGCCAGCCACCGCCCAGCGATTTATAAACCGCGACCAGGTTCAGTGCGATACTACCCTCGACGGCTGCCAGTTCGTCCTGCTGTTGCGCGAGCAGGCTCTGCAGATTGTAGACCCGATTAAAGTCGGTCGTGCCGCCCTTGAATTGCAGTTCGGCCAGTTCGACGGCGCGGATTGCATCCGCCACGCTGCCCCGCAGGAATTTTGCCCGCTGCTGGGCGTGCAAAAATCGCGTCAGGCTGTTTTCGACTTCCTGGCCGGCCTTGAGCACGGTTTGCTGATAGTCGAAAGCGACGCCTTGCAGCTTCGCGTTGTGGGCGATGATGTTATTGGATATCCGTCCGTAGTTCAGCACGTTCCAGGAGAACTGCGGAATAATGTAGCCCGTAAAGCTCGTGGATTCGAACAATTGATCGATGTCATTGGAAAGGAAGCCCATGTAGCCGTTCAGCGTCAGCGAGGGATAGAGGTCCGTCTGCGCGATGCCTAGCCGCGCACTTTGCTCGGCTACGGCGCGCTCGGCCCGGCGCACATCCGGCCGCCTCGCCAGCAGATCGGCCGGCACTCCCAGGGCCACTTCGACCGGAGCGGTCGGAATCGCCGCGGGCCCCAGAGCTTCTGCCAGGTCGTTTGGCGGCATGCCCAGCAGTACGCACAAGGCATTCGCGGCTTCGCGGGCGCTGGCCTGGTAAGTCGGCACGACGGCTTGCGTCCGCTGCAAGCTTGAGCGCGCTTGCCGCACGTCGAGCTCGGTCGAAGCCCCGCGGCTGAACCGGGCTTCGGCCAGCTTCAGAGATCCCTTCTGGATCTCGACGTTCATCTGCGCGTAAGCCAGCCGCTGCTGAAACGTCCGCAGTTCGATATAGTTCGCGGCCACGTCCGAGAGCAGCAGCACCAGCACTTCGCCATAACCTTCGACCGATTCCGCGAGTACAGCGTCCGCAGCTTCGAT
>Ga0169931_10014095_pt1 | contig 10852 bp, 9 predicted proteins | sample Kivu_15m_20L_FD_129675 | JGI IMG/M metagenome (GOLD analysis project Ga0169931, IMG submission 129675) | Freshwater microbial communities from Lake Kivu, Western Province, Rwanda to study Microbial Dark Matter (Phase II) - Kivu_15m_20L... | ecosystem: Environmental > Aquatic > Freshwater > Lake ... | reverse complement strand
TTTGAGATCATATTTTCCTCCTTTTTGTTTTTGCGAACTAAAGAGGATGTGATCTCAAACTTTTTTTGTAACCCCCTCTCTTCCAGGGTTACCGATTTTACAGACCAAATGTTACACTACCGCGACCCGCGACCAACTTGCGAGGAGAACCTTCTTCGGCAGCCAAAAGAAAAGCTGTCCTGCCTCAAATAGCTTCCCATCCTCTTGGATTGGATAGGATTGATGGGCTGGCTTTGAATACTTCCCCATCTCTCAGACATTCCTCAGGAGAAGAGGAAGAAAAAAACTGGAAATAATCTTATATCGCTCTACGCTGCTCGAACGAGATCTTAGCGAGAAGGTGGAAAGGGAATAATGGCCTTGCCGACCAATGCCAATAGACCTTCTCCCAATCTAAAATCAAACTTTTTAGTTTTTTTTCATTGCACGCTCTCCCCTCCGACAGGAAGAATGCATCAAAGCGGGCCTTTTCTTCATCGTCTAGATTTTGATATTTACCGTGCATGAACAGCACTTCCGATGCGACGGCCCTTCCAGATAGATCGTAGGGGAGTTGGTCTGTGGTCAGCCCTTCCTGTTTCAAAAGAGCGAGGAATACAGAACGGAATTGGTATTCTACGTTTGCAGGCCACAGACGGAGATCCATTTGATCGAGCAGCGTAAAAGCGATAGATGCCTCCTGGTGCACCATCCGGATAACGCCGCTAAATATCCTTGGGTCTCTAGTTTCCAGGTCAGATTTTAATTTTCCAATCTTTAAGAAAAGCGCGCGGACTTCCGGGTCGTCTGATTCCGCTTCGAAACGGAGCTGTTCGATCAGAGCGTTTTTCTTTGAAGGGGTGAGAGCTTTATATTCCTCCCTCAATTCTTCAATCAACGTTTGCTGCCCCATAAAAAGTTCGGGGATCGGCAAGGTAGGGACTTTGAGAAGATGATGGATGGCCAACCTGGGAAAAAGCTCGATCGCTTCTTCGCTGATCGATTCGGAGTGCCCTTTCCAGATAGCGTATGTTTCAGGGCGGATTTCGGCCAGCTGGTGGAGAAACGCGCTGAAATAAAGCCTTAGGGCGTTCGGATAACGGCTCAGCACGGTCGATGGAGCTGCAGGGGCGAGCATTTGGGATTCAGAGCGAAGGGAGTTTTCGAATGTCTTATGCGATTCCACCAAAGATCTAAGCGCCGCCAGGAGTTCTTCGGTTCCACCCTTCTTGGAAAGGACGCCTTTCACCGCTGCAAAAGATTCTTGATATTGCCCAGCGGGAGGGATGAGCCGGCGAAGCGAGCCAGGAAAATCTTGAAATATTTCGTTATTAAGAACTTTTATTGCCTCAGGAAAGTAAAATTCAAAATCACATTCGCCCAATTCAAAATTTCGGTTGATTTGGTTCAGAGCTTTAAAAGAAATCGGATCTGATTCGAGTTCTTTCAGAGCAGACTCTCTCAATTGAGGGAGGAGTTCTGAAGAGTAATCCGTTATGACAAAAAGACTTTTATTTATCGGATGAAATGTCATAGGGACGAATTATACCAAAATTAAAACAAAATCTCAATTCAAATCATTTATGATCCGCTCAAAATCATCGCAAATCTCAATGTCAAGAATATCGGCGTACATTCATGTCGAAAATTAATTATTCAATCGGATAAGTAGAGAGCATGGGCCCCCTGCTTGCTGAACTCGTCAAAAACCCCCAGCGCTACGATTGTCTCAAGCACCCGGTCATCCTGCAGCTCGAGGCGCTTCAATTTACCCCGTTCCACCTCATTTCCCTGGCCTGTTTTGCTTTGGCCATCATCCACACCCTCTCGGCTAACAGGGTTCATTCCTGGGCCCGCAAGCTCGAAATGGCGCAGGCGCCGGCCAGGCGGGGGAAAAGATGGGAGCGGAGCCTCTGGGTCCATCTCCTCTTCTTTCTCTCCGAAGTGGAGGTCATTTTCGCTTTTTGGGCCATCCCGCTTTTCATCGCCATCATCTATGTCTACGGGTGGCAGATCGGGATGGAATACATCGACACGCGCGATTATACCGAGCCGCTCTTCGTGGCAGTGGTTCTTTCTTTAGCCGCGACAAAGCCGATCGTTCACATCTCGGAGAGCGCGATCCAATGGTGCGCGAAGTGGCTCGGCGGCTCGCTTTCGGCCTGGTGGTTTACCCTTTTGACGATCGGGCCGATCCTCGGCTCGTTCATCACCGAGGCGGGCTCCATGACGCTTTGCGCGCTGCTTCTTTCGCGCAAATTCTACGAATTCCACCCGAGCAAAAACCTCGCCTACGCGACGATCGCGCTCCTTTTCGTCAACGTCTCGGTCGGAGGCATCCTCACCGATTTCGCCTCTCCCGCCGTCCTCGTCTTAGCCCACTGCTGGCATTGGACGACTTTCGACATGTTCACCATCTTCGGCTGGAAAGCAATACTCGGGATCATTCTCTCGAATCTAGCCTACTGGTTCTGGTTCCGGAAGGAATTCCAACTCCTCGAGGAAAAAAGGCGCCGCCTCGCCGCGTCCCAATTCCTCCATCCGCTGAAAGAAAAGGAGACCCCGATTCCGGTTTGGATCACGCTCGTCCACTGCCTCTTCATCTTCTGGATCGTAGTCGTCTCGCATTACACCGCGATTTTCGTCGCGAGCTTTCTCTTTTTCGTCGGCTTTCACCAAGCGACCCGAACGCACCAATACCCGATCCGCCTCATCCGGCCGATGCTTGTCGGCCTCTTCCTCGCAGGCCTCATCATCCATGGCGGGCTTCAAGGCTGGTGGGTCGTCGACATCCTCGACGGCCTAAGCCCGCTCTCCGTCATGGGAGTTGCGATGCTCATGACCGGGTTCAACGACAATACGGCGATCTCCTACCTTACAACTCTTGTGCCGAATTGGGGAGACGCCTTCAAATACGCCGTCTTCACTGGGGTTGTCGCCGGCGGAGGACTGACCGTGATCGCAAACGCCCCGAACCCTGCCGGCTACACGATCCTCCAGCGCCATTTCGAAGGGGGAATCAAACCGCTCCGCCTTTTCCTCATGGCCCTCGGCCCTACCTGGCTCCTCTACCTGATCTTCTATCTTTTCGGTCCTTTAATTTAGAGAGCCGGGAAAGCATGTTCCAAAAATCTTGGATCGTTTGATCCGCAGGAAGAGCGGTCGGCTGGTCGGTCCACCAAAACGGCTGGCCGAACTGCTGCAGAGAAAATCCCAGTTCTTTTAGGACATACGAATAGATAAAAGCGGCAGCCTGGCCCCTGGTCAATCCCGGAGGAACGGGATAGCGGAAGCCTGCGCTCGCATCGGGATTCTCGTAAGGGACTTGATCGTAAAAGCCGACGCGCAGCATCTGGGGGTCTTTCACATATTCGAGCCATTCTTTCAGGCCCCAAGCCGGGTTCTCCGCATCGATGTAATATTCCGTATTCGAATAGAGCATGAGATTGACCCCATCGAAATTCTGCTTGAAGTTCTTGAAGAGAATCGTAAGCGGGCCCGCCGGGCCGTCTTGGAGCGAGCCGGCAAGAGTCAGGATCGACAGTTTCTTGTCGCTCCCAAGAAGCGTGTGGAGCGTATTGAAAAACGTCAATACGTCGGCGGGCTTATTGTTTCCCATCAGAAAGCCGACTCCGGCTCCTTCGATGTCCCAATCGACGCTATCGAATTTATATTGAGCCATCAGCTGTTGCAAGTGCATTGCTTGCGCCGCGGGCGCTCCGCCAAGGGTCCAATCGGCGCCGTTCGCATTGAGGCCGCCGAAAGAGAGGACGACTTTGATCTGGTTTTGGTGGGCCGCCTGCGTGAAATACCTGAGGAAATTCATCCCCGTCGATCCGACCGGATAGCCGTCTTTGAGGATCTGGCCGATCGTGTCCGTTGGAGACCCTCCTTTTCCCGCGAGGAGCGCATCGATGTCGGAGAGCTGGGCGAAAGCGAGGTCGACTTTGTTCACCCCCTCGTTTTTCAACGACGCAAAAAACGATTGGAGATATGCGTCTAGCTGATCCTGCTGGATCTGGACAGGCTCCGGCCACCACTGGACGAAATGCGTTACGACGTAGCTATATAAAAGCCCCATGTCGAGATAGACGCATTGGCCTTGAAGCATGGACGAAACCGCCTTCTTCGGCGCCGGCGCGGACGCAATCTCGTATCCGACGCCTTCTTGGGTCAAGAAGCGAGAGGATTCCTCCCGGTAAATGAGCGTTTCGTGATGAATATCCTGAGGAAGATCGATCATATTGCCTCCTGTTTTTCGACCTACTTTCCCTCGAACAGGCAATATGTTAAAGGATTTTTTTAGATTTTAGAGAGGGAGCGGTAGCCGAGATAGAGGAGAGGGGCGCCGCTCAAGCAATAGACAAACCACCAGGAAGCGTTCCACTTCAAGGTGACGACCCCTTTGTGGGAAAAGAGGAGCATCAAAAGGCCGAGAAGAAAGATTTGGACGCCGAGCGTGAAGAGCACCGTGGGGCCAAAGAAATTTTTGGAAGGAGCCTCTTCTTCGGCTGCAGGGACTGCTTGCGGCGCGGGTTCGGCAATCGGTTCGGGGATTTTGACCGACGGGAAAGAGGAGGGGTACAAGGACTGGGAAGTCTCTTGATCGTGAGCGAATTTTTGCGCCGCGTTAAAGGAGCGCCCCAGCTCCGGCTTTTCTTCCCTAAGGTCGGCCGCGCAAAAAGGGCACACGATCACGTCGAGGTCGATTTCCCCCTCGCAATTGTGGCACAGTTTCTGCCGTTTTTTGGCCTTCCGGGTCGTTTCTTCCATACCAAAAGATATTAGCCATTTTCTGTTTTTTCCGTCCCTTGTTAAAATGTAGTGAAAGAGGATTCCATGACAGAGAAAAAAAGATTTGATGTCGCTGTGGTCGGTTCAGGTCCCGGCGGATACACCGCAGCGATCCGCGCCGCCCAACTCGGTAAATCGGTCGCGCTGATCGAAAAAGGGCTGCTCGGCGGCACGTGCCTAAACGTCGGCTGCATCCCGAGCAAAGCGCTCCTTGCAAACGCCGCCGTCTTGCACCAAGTAAAACGGGCCGCCGAATTCGGCATCTCGACCGGACCCGTTTCGGTTCACTACGACAAGATGAAAGCGAGAAAAGACGGCGTCGTCTCCAAAATCCGCACAGGATTGGAAGGACTCATCAAATCGAATAAAATCACCATTTTTAAAGGAAACGCCCAATTCGAATCGCCCTTCGAACTGAAAGTGTCGGGCCAAGATAATTTGTTCATCGGAGCCGACCGAATCATCCTTGCGACAGGTTCCGTCCCGCTCGATATCAAAGCCTTCCCCTGCGACCACAAGCGGATCTTGAATTCGACTTCGATCCTTGAAGTCACCGAAGCGCCGAAAACGCTCGCGATCATCGGCGGCGGCTACATCGGTTGCGAGTTCGCCTCTCTTTTCGCCGAACTGGGGACGAAAGTGACGATCCTCGAAGCGCTTCCCATGATTTTAAGCCCCCAAGGACGCGAGATTTCCCAATTCATGACCAAATCCTTCGCCTCGAAGGGAATTGAAATCCAGACCGGCGTGAAAGTGACGGGCGTCGAGAACAAGGGAAGCCACGCTCATATTTCGCTCGAAGGTGGGAAAACCCTCGACGCAGACCTTTGCCTCGTGTCGGTCGGGCGAAAAATCTTCACGGAGGGGCTGCATCTCGAGAAGGCGGGCTTGAAACTTGAAGACAAAGGGTACCTTGCGGTCGATGACCGGATGGAAACCGCAGTCAAAGGGATTTACGCGATCGGCGATTTAACCGGGAAATGGATGCTCGCCCACGTCGCCTCCCACCAGGGAATCGTCGCCGCATCGAACGCCTCCGGCCATGCCGACAAGATGCACTATGAAGCGGTGCCGGCCGTCATCTTCACTTCGCCTGAAGTCGCGATGGTCGGAATGACGCTGGAAGCGGCAACCGCCGCGGGACACAACGCAGTCGCCGGGACGCTTCCGTTCATGGCGCTCGGCAAGGCGCAAGCCGCGCTGGATACCGAAGGGTACTCCCAGGTGATTTCGGATAAAAAGACGGGGCAGATCCTCGGCGCTGTCGCGATCGGGCACGAGGCCTCGAACCTGATCGCCGAAATGGCCCTTGCGATCCAAAACGAATTGACGTTAGATTCGGTGATAGGGACGATCCACGCCCACCCGACGCTGGCCGAGAGCTGGCTCGAGGCGGCGCTGATCGCGGCAGACCGCCCGATCAACTTCCCGCCCAAAACGAAGCGAACATGAACAAGCTGAACCTTTTGCCCGAAAACCCGGAGCCTGAAACCGCAGGGAGATTCCCCTCCTGGCTGCACCGAAAAATCCCGAGCGGCGGGCAAATCTTCCGGACCAATGAGATCATCGACAAATACCGGCTGAACACAGTCTGCGAAGAGGCGAAATGCCCGAACCGCCTCGAATGCTACACCAAAAAAACGGCCACGTTCCTCGCTCTCGGCAAGGCCTGCACCCGCAACTGCGGCTTTTGCGATATCGACTTTACCAAAACGCCAAAGGCCCCGGAAGCGGACGAGCCGGAACGGATCGCCTTATCGGTCACAGAACTCGGACTCAAACACGCCGTCATCACGATGGTGGCCCGCGACGACCTTCCCGATTTCGGCGCCGCCCACATTGCCGCGATCGTCCGGGCCGTCCGAAAAGTCAACCCGGGAACGACCCTTGAGGTGTTGACCTCCGATTTTTCAGGCGACTTCGCAGCGCTCGATACCGTCCTCGCCGAAAAACCGGAAATCTTCAACCATAATATCGAAACGGTTCGCTCCCTTTCTCCCAGGGTCCGCCACAAAGCCCAGTACGACCGGACCCTCGAGGTATTGAAACGGGCCAAGGATTCGGGGAAAGCCGTCTTCGTCAAATCGGGGATTATGGTCGGCCTTGGGGAAACGGCAGCCGAAGTCGAAGAGACGATCCGCGATTTGCATCAGGTTGGCTGCGATATCATTACGATGGGCCAGTATCTGCAGGCAAGCCGCGCGAAGCTCCGCGTGAAATCGTTCGTTTCTCCCTCCGAGTTCGAACGGTATGCCGAATACGGCAAGAAAATCGGGGTTCCCCACATGTACTGCGGCCCCTTCGTCCGCTCCTCCTACAATGCGGGCCTTTTCGCTCCGGGACTCTGAACCTGTCCACATAAAATTTTTCGCCGAGTTTTTGAATTATTTTGGCCGCTTTTCGATTCAAAATCGGGGGGTCATATACTTCCGGTCGATATTACCCCCCCGATTTTGAAGTCGAAAATCGGCTCAAAATAACCTAAAAATCGGCTGAAACTTTTTATATGGACAGGTTCTCCATCGAATCGGTTTGATCTAAATTCTCCCCCTTTTTATGGTGCGGGAATATATGCCCAAGCCGATTGCAGTCGCTACGATCATCCTGGCCGGGGGGCAGGGGACGCGCCTCCATCCCCTTACGATCCACCATTCAAAACCTGCTGTGTCCTACGGAGGCCGCTATCGGCTCATCGACATCCCGATCTCGAATTCCATCAACTCCGACTTCCGCCAGATCTTCGTCATCGCGCAGTATCTTTCGGGAGAATTGCAGCACCACATCAGCCAAACGTACCATTTCGACCCCTTTAATCCCGGCTCGATCGACGTCTTAACCCCGCAGGAAAACGAGAAAGGGGAAAAGAGTTTTTTTTCGGGGACGGCCGACGCAGTCAGGAAAAACCTTCCAACGATCCTCAAATCGACAGCAGACTATTTCCTGATCTTGTCCGGGGATCAACTCTACAACATCAATTTCCAAAACATGGTCGCACTCGCCCAAGAAACCCGAGCCGATCTGACTATCGCCTCGATCCCCGTCCAAGAAAAAGAGGCCCACCGGATGGGCCTTTTAAAAACGGATGCCGAAAACCGGGTCGTCGATTTCGTCGAAAAGCCGCAGGACGCCGCCATACTCGAGCGGTTCCGCCTCGACGCCTCTTTTTTCGAACGCTCGAAAATCACCCCGAGAAATGAACCCTACTATCTCGGCTCGATGGGCATCTACGTCTTCAAACGAAAGGCTCTCGTCTCGCTCCTCCAGCAAGACGAGCGGAGCGATTTCGGCTACCACCTCATCGACACCTCGGTCAAAAAAGGGAAAACGTCGGCGTTCATCTACGACGGGTATTGGGAAGACATCGGAACCGTCGCCTCTTACTACGAAGCGAATCTCATCCTCACCCAAACGGCCAATGGACTCGACACATATGACGAGCAGCATCCGATTTATACCCGGCCGACCTTTCTTCCCGGCCCTAAAATCAAATCGACCGTCATCAAAGACTCGATCATCTGCGAGGGAAGCATCATCGAGGCGAAAGAGATTACAAATTGCATCATAGGCCTCCGTTCGCACGTCAAAAAAGGAACCATACTCCGCGACACCGTGATGATGGGGAACCATTTCTACATGCCCCCGACCCACGAAGGAACGCCGGTCGAAAAGGATTTTTCGATCGGGGAAAACTGCCTGATTGAAAAAGCGATCATCGACGAACACGTCTGGATCGGAAACCGGGTCAAGCTGACGAATAAAGAAAAAAAAGAACATCACGACTGCGGAAACGGCGTCTTCATCCGCGACGGAATCATCATCGTAACCGCAGGCACCCGCATACCCGACGGCTTCGAAATTTAACAGCTCCTATTAAAAGAGTTTCTTTCCGGGGCGATTTGGGGAAATTTGATTGAAAAAAATTTGCGGGGAAGACGAAGCGTTGCTCCTTACTCCTGCAAAACTCGAGTAGGCATTATTCATCGTATCTCTCCATGTGAACATAGCATTCGATGATGGCAAAACACTCACTCCAAGCAACTCTCCCGTATAGATGCTAGGAGTTGTTGGGAAGGAGATCGGCGCGCTCCAAGTGGCGCCGTTATTGTCAGAAATGCTGGCTTGGCAATTATTTGAAGCATCGACCCAAGTGACGACAAACAATTGATTGTTTGCGCTGACGGATACGAGCGAAGAGGAATCCCCGTGCGACATCGGAATTTGGACGGGAGAGCTCCAGGTCGCACCGTTATCTGTGGAAAACCGGGTCGCAATCGTTTGCATGGAGGTCTCGACATAGGCTGCTAAAAACCCCGAGGCATTAGCACCTACAGCAAGAAGAGTTCCCCCTTCAACTGAAGAGACGCTGACTGGCGCGCTCCAAGTGGCGCCGTTGTTGCTTGAAAATACCGCATATCCTTCGGCTGGAGAAATAGTCAGCGTAAAGGTCGCCAAAAATCCATTAGCATTCCCTGCAATCGAGACTTTGCTTTGATCTGGGGAGGTTCCCATTGTATTGATTTGAACAGGGGAATTCCAAGTCATTCCATCAGCCGAAAAACTCGTTTTCGCTTCGTGGCCGCCATTTATCAAATCCCGCTCGGTCCATACCAACATAAATCCCGCATTTGTCGCGGCGACTGGCGTATGGTATCCGATCCCGTTTGCTACAGGCTGCATCTGGATGACGGTCGGCGCGCTCCACGTCAGCCCGCTTGTAGAAACACTAGCTGAAACATACGAATCATTGCTCGCATCGTCATGTTCAGACCAACTGACAACAAACCTCGAGTTCTGAGCAGCAACACTCACAATACCGAAAACCGATGTCCCTAGAGTGACGGGCGGACTCCATGTTAACCCCTCATTCGATGAAAAACTGATTGCGGTTTGGAGCAGATTGTTTTGCCAGGCCGCAACAAATCCCGTTCCGTTTCCGGCAACCGTTACACTCTGCTCTACAGAACCGTCCGTTGTTATCTGGACGGGCGCTTGTGGATTCAATGCAGCCGAGCTAAGAGATACGCTTGAGCATGCAAACACAACCGTTAGAATCGTTTTTGAAAAGTTTTTGACGAACATGTTCTCCTTGGAGTTAAGATTGCTTTGGCAGCCGCTGCACCGGAACTCGGTAGATGTAGCTTTTTTTCTTCATCGAGAGCTGGGGTCTAAAATCTAAGTGGACATAGATCATCCGGTAGATCTGTCCGCTTGCCCCTTTCTTCTCCCCATGCCCCTTCAAAGTAAATGACCGTTCGATCCGCTTCAGCTCCCGCCCCGGCACTTGGATGGCGCCCGGCTCTAAAGGAAAAGGACCGGTCTCATGACCCATCTTCGGGATTTTCTCCCAGGGAATTTTCCCTTTCAGCATCTCCTCCTTGATTTCGGAAAAGGTCCAATCGGCGAGCCGCTCTCCCTCCATTTCCTCAAGAGCCGCCATCTCGTACCGGTAGACATGGATCGGTTTTACGAGAAGCGGGATGGCGCAAAGGAGAACCAAGGAGAGGGCGATGAGCACTTCAAGAAGGGCGAACGGCCGTTTCATCACAACACTGCAATAGGCTGGTGTCGGATGTAGTCGGAAGAGGTCAAAAGGTACCTAACCCCCCTCGCTTCTCCGAACAGGGCGCATCCGGATTTAATATTGTGGAGATGTCCGAAGACGCAAACCTGGATCCCGTTTTCTTCCAAAATTTGGGAGGCCCGCGACCGTTCGAGGTCTGCTCCAATCGGAGGATAGTGGGTCATTGCGATCCGGATTTTGGCGTCGGGGCGGAGCTGCTTTAAGCTCAATTTAAGCCGCTCGATCTCCCGGTCGAAGATTTTCTGATTCAGCTCTTCCTGGACAGCCGCTTCGGCATCAGGAGCCTGTTTCTCTCTTGGGTTTTCCCGAAAGTCGATGAACTTGCCAAAGCTGTACTCGGGCGTATCCCAGAGGCGGGCGCCGCCGATGGCGGCCTCTTTCCAATGGAAGGCGTTATTTTGGACGATATGGATGGAAGGGGGGAGGATTTCAGAAATTTTCTTAAGCGATCCCCACCAGTAGTCGTGGTTGCCTTTGATCATCACTTTCGTGCCGGGG
>Ga0169931_10014093_pt1 | contig 10853 bp, 1 predicted proteins | sample Kivu_15m_20L_FD_129675 | JGI IMG/M metagenome (GOLD analysis project Ga0169931, IMG submission 129675) | Freshwater microbial communities from Lake Kivu, Western Province, Rwanda to study Microbial Dark Matter (Phase II) - Kivu_15m_20L... | ecosystem: Environmental > Aquatic > Freshwater > Lake ... | reverse complement strand
ATTGAAGGTGGAGAGCTGTTCGCCAGCGTCCAACACACCGTTGTTGTTGCGGTCCACAAACAGGGTGACGGTGGCGCCGGGCACGGCCTGACCGCAGATGGTCAGGTTGCTCTTGTTGGTGACGCCATCGCTGATGACCGCACCGCTGTCGTCGGCCGCGTCCAGCCAAAGCTGACCACGTTGGGCGCCCGCGTGGTCGATGCGCAGGTAGGTGGGGGTCGAGGCCGGGCCTTCGGCACCGTTGGCGCCCACGGCGCGTGCATAGACGGTGTACAGGCCGTCGGCCAACGCCGGACCGCTGTAGGTGAAACGCCAACTGCCATAGGTGGTGTTGGCTTGCACGGTGCCCAGCAACTGGGAGCCGGCGTAGATGTTGACCAAGGTGGCTTCGTTGCCGGCGTTGCCACTCACCGTCCAGCCAGTGGCCTTGGCGGTGACGCGGTCGCTGCTGGACGGTCCGGTGTCGTCCGCGTCCAAGAAGCTGAGCGTGGTGAGGTAAGACGCGTTGGTGGCGGGCAAGGTGGCCGGGTTGAGCACTTGCAACCACGGCAGGGTGGCGCTGGCGAGTGCGCTGGCGTTGCCCGCCGTGTCGGTGGTGCGGGCGTAGAGCGTGTATGTGCTGAACGCCAGAGGCGTGCTCAGACGCACATCCACAAACCCTTGGGCCAGCTGGGTGGCTGTGAGGGTGGCGCTGCCCACCAGGTAACTGGTGCTGGTGCTGTTGGCGTTGTAGATTTCCAGACGGTCACCCACCCGGCTTTGTGGCGACAGGGTGACGCGGATGGTTGGCTGTGTCTGCGTGATGACGTTGTCGCCGTCCCACAGGCCGGTGTCCTGGCCTGGAGCCAAGGTCAACGCCACGGGCGGCTGGATGGCCCGGTCAAAGGTGACCACCAGCGGATCGCTGGGTGCGCTCCAGTTGCCGGCCCCGTCGATGGCGATCAGGCGGATGCGGTGGGTGCCATCGGGCAGCGTGTTGGGGTTGAACCAGACAGTGAACGTGCCGGTCTGGCTGACGACGTCGCCAGTGGATGGGGACCAGAGCACCACCTCTTCGGCCCCGTCCATCACGCCGTTGTTGTTGTGGTCGATAAAGGCTTTGATCGACGTGGAACGGTAGGTGCCGTCGGGCAGGTAGTACGAGGGCTCAGCGCGGCCATTGATGGCGAACCAGTTGCTCACACCATTGTTGTTGGTGATGTTGTCGCCCACAATGCCCGTGTCGTACGGGCTGGTGATCACCAGGTTGCTGGGCCGTGCGGTGGTGCTGTCCACCGTGACGCTGACGGTGTTTGGTGAGGTGCTGCGGTTGCCGTTGGCGTCCACCGTGAAAGCCTGCAGCGTGTGGGTGCCGTCGGGCAAGGGCGCCAGCGATTCCGGCACCCGCACGCTCCAGCGCTGATCGCCGCTGACGCCGGTGGTGCCCAACAAGCGGTTGCCCGCCCAGAGCTCAACCGAGACGGTGTTTTCATTGGCGTAGGTCCAACCGCTGATGGTGAAGCCATTGCCCCGGCTGATGCGGTAGTCCTGGGTGGTGTTGGTGTACGACGAAGCGGTGGTGTAGAACAGGTCGTCGGCGGCTTCCAACACCAGACTGTAGGGCCAGGTGGGGGCGGTGTTGTCGATCTCCAGCGACTGCAGCTGAGCGAATGTGCTGCTGCGGTAACCGGTGTTTTCCAAGCGCAAGACCTGGGCGGCAATGGCGCTGCTGCCGCTGTAGGTGGTGGTGCTGAACAGCACTTGGCCTTGCACCTCCACCCAGTGGCCACCCCCGGCGCGCTGCACCAGATCGGCCTCGCTCAGGGTGTGGCGCAGGATTTCGGTGCCGCCTTGGGTCAAGCGCAGCACATCACCGGCGCGCACGCCGTTGTTGCCGTCCACATTCAGGGCCACCCGCAGGTAGGGGGCCACCTCGCGTGTGGCCGAATCGTTGGGTTGGCCCAGATCGCTGCGCGGTGCCAGGGCGATGGACAAGGGCGCCAGCGGATCGTTCACCGTCGGTGGCAGCACGCTGAACAGCTCGTTGCGGGTGGTGCTCAGGCGGGTGTTGCCAGCCGCGTCGCTGGCCATCACCTGCACGGTGTAGAGCGTGCCGGCCGCGGTCGGGCTCAGGCTGTGTTCGGGCGGAATGGTCAGCGACCACACGCCGTTGGCCATGGTCAAGCCCGCCACGGTGGGGCGGTTGGTGCTGTCGCCCACCTGCACCATCAGGCCGGCCTGGGTGCTGTAGACGATGTTATTGACACGCACTGCGAGCAAGGCGGTGTCGCTGGCGTCGTAGGTGCCGCTGAGCGTCGGGGTCGGCGACGCGCTGCGACTGATCACCACCGTGGGCACCGCTGGCGGGCTGAGGTCGATCACCACCCGTGTGGCCGCGCTCGGGGCGCTCCAGTTGCCAGCCAGGTCGTCCTGCACCACGCGCAGGTGGTGGGTGCCCACGGGCAGCGCCAAGCCGCTGAAGGTGTAGGCGCCATTGCTGCTGGCGGTGGTGAGGGCGATCACCTGCCCCATGATGGGCTGACCCTGGCCATCGGTGAGCCCGCTGGCGCTGCCGTAATCGACCAGGCGCACGCGCGCGTTGGCGTCGGCGGTGCCGCTCAGGCTCAGGCCCGTGGTCAGGCGAGTGATGCCGTCGCTGTTGCTCAGGCCACTGTCACCCGAGGCGACGAAGGTGGGGGCGGCCAACACCGTGGGCGGCGTGGTGTCGATGGTGAAGCTCAGTGCGCCACTCAGCGCACTCCAGTTGCCCGCCTGGTCTTGGGCGCGCGCCGTCATGACGTAGTTGCCGTCGGCCAGTGCCGGGCCGTTGTAGACATAGCTCCACTCCGACTTGTCCGCAAAGGCCAAGGTGGTCAGCACACTGGTGCTGCCGTCGGGGCGGGTCAGTTGCAGCTCGATGAAACGGCTGTCGGTGCTGGAGCTGCCGTAAAAATACAGGCCGGTGTTGAGTGCGGTGGCACGGTCGGTGTTGGTCCGACCGGTGTCTGTTGTGGCCATCATCACCGGTGTGCCGGGCACGCTGGGAGCGGTGGTGTCCACCAGCAGATAAGGCAGTGTCCAGGTGGGCTCAACGCTGCTGCTGTTGCCGGCCACATCGGTGAGCACACCGCGCAGGCTGCGGCTGTAGGTGCCACTCAGTGCCGTGGCTGGGGTGATGTCCAGGTGGCCGCGGGCAATGTCGGCCTCGGTCACCAGCTGGCTGGCGAGCACAGTGCTGCCGTTGCGCAGCTCAAACAGCATGCCCACCTGGGCCGACTGCGCGCCCGCGGTGTACAGACGGCCGTCGGGCACCTGCGGTGCCAACGCCACATCCACCGGCAGGCGGAAGCGCAACGTCGGGAAAGCGTTGTTGGTGATGAGGTCGGCATTGGACATGCCGGTGTCGCTGCTGATCACCCCTTCGTTGACCAGGCCCATCGGGCGCGGCGCGTCGGGCGCCTGCAGATCCACGGTGACGTTCAGCGCGTGGCTGACGCGCCCCAGGTGGCCTTCGCTGTCGACAGCCACCGCGCGGATGGCGTGTTGGCCTCCACCCAGTGTGACCGTGTGGCTGAACTCTCCGCTGCTGCCGCTGGCCAGCACGTTGGTGGCGATCAGTTCGGTTTCCTGGATCTGGCCGTCGCCGTTGGCATCATTAAACAGCCACAAGCGGGCCCCCACCGCGGCCATGCCGCTGATGGTGAAGCTGGTGTTGCTGGTGATGTTGTCGGTGGTGGAGCGCCCGCTGTCGCCACTGCTGATGCGCAGGTCAAACGGTGCGGGCTGTTCGATAGAGGACGTCAGTGGTGTGGCGGCGGGCGCCGAATCCATGCGGTACACGTCGATGGCACTGGCCGCCGCCGGTGTGCGCGTGACCGCCATATTGGCCATTTGCCACGGGGTGTAGACGCCCAGCATGTGGACCTGCAACTGGTCAAAACGCACCAGCGGCGCGTTGGCGTCCACGCTGGTGGTGGTGCGGGTGACACTGACGGTCTGGCCCGCGCCCACACCCGTTTGGCCAATCTGCTCGAGCTGCACTTCACCGGCGCTGTTGCGGGTGATGCGCACGGTGACGCGGTACACGTCGGTGCTGCTGTTGGTGGATGTGCCCTGCCAGAGTTGGTCGCTGGTGGTGGGTGCGGTGCCGCTGGCCGCCAGGGCCGTGGTGTTGTCCAGGGTGGAGCCCCAGAGATTGAGGAAGTTGGCTTCGGCAAAACCAGACACAAAAGTGGTGCTGGTCAAGCCAGCCACTTTTTGGGTGGCCACATAGGCCTGCCCCGTGGTGCTGTTACCCAGGCTGGTGACCAAGCGTCGGTCGCTGGTGTTGGCGATGGCGGTGGTGAAGCGGGCGTCGTAGCTGACGGTGACACTGTCGCCGACCGCCAGGTCCACCGCCTCAAAGGGCACACTGACGCGCGCCGGGATATTGGCGCTGATGCCCTGCAGTTCCACCACCGGGCCGGTGCCGCTGAACGCTCCCGCCGTGGTGGAGCCGCTCACGTCGCTGATGCGTGAGGCGTTGATGGCCTGCATTTCCTGGTCGGGCGCCAGGGTCAGGAGCAGCTTGCGGGCGTTGGTGGCGCCTTCGTGCCGGCTGATCAGCCAATGGCTGGTCGGGTTCACCTGGGTCTGCAGATTGGCATCGACGATCAGGCGAAAACCGGTGCTGTTGAAGGCGCCGTTGTGTTCGGCCAAGCGCCAGACGCCCTCGGTTAGGCCGGTGAAGGGCGATCGGCCCCGCACCACGATGTCGCCATTGACCGTGAGCTGGGTGATGCCGGTCACGTCGTCGTCGAGTTGGCTGTTGCCGTTGGGGTCCAGGTCCATCTCCCAGCGGCTGCCGGCGTCCAGCGTGAGCGTGCTGAGCAGACGCAAGGTGCCCGCGCCCGAGGTGCCGGCCAGCGACTGGCCTGGGCTCAACACGCCGCCCGAGCGCACAGTGACCGTGCCCGAGGTTTGCCCGGTGCCGGCCAGCGTGCCGCCGGTGTTGATGGTGGTGGCGGTGGCGGTGGCGGTGGCCGCCAGCGTGCCTTGCAAGTCCAGCACACCGCCGTTGACGGTGGTGGCTCCGGTGTAGCTGTGGCTGCCCTGCAGGACGAACACCCCGTTGCCCGCCTTGATCAGACCACCACTGCCGCCGATGGCACCGCTGTACAGGGTGGAGCCGTGGTTGCTGCCCACGGTCAAGAAGCCGCTGCCCAAGGTGACGCTGCCCGAACCCGTCAGTGAGCCCACGCGTTGATCGGCGCTGTTGAGGCTGAGGTTGGCGCCGCTGCCCAAGAGCAGCGCGGTCTGGTCTGATAGGCGGTTGGCGCCCGACAAGCTCAAGGTGCCGGCGTGCACCGTGGTGGCGCCGCTGTAGGTGCTGGCACCGCTGAGCGTTAAGGTGCCTGAGCTGTGTTTGGTCAGGCCGCCGTCGCCGCTGAGCACGCCGGCAAAGCTGCTGGACAAGCCGGTGGCGCCCAGGCTCAACACCGCGCCATTGGACAGCCGCACCTCGGGCGCGACCGAGCCGGTGGGCAAACTGGCGTTGCCAATGGCCGCCAGCGATTGCGCAAAACCCTTGAGGTCCAGCACCGTGCCCGCCGACATCGTGAGCGAGCTGCTGGCCGACAGGCTGTTGGCCTGGGCCATCTCAATGGCGCCGGCTTGCAGCACCGTAGCACCAGTGAAACTGTGGGCGCCGCTCAGGGTCAATGTGCCTGCGCCGTCCTTGATCAACTGACCGCTGCCGCTGATGGGCGCGCTGAAGCTGTGCGCGTCGCTGCGGAAGAAGCGCAGCGTGCCGGCGTTGGCCAGGCCGGTGGTGCTCAGGCTGCCGCTGGTGCCGCCGTTGCCAATCTGCAGGGTGGACGAGGCCAGCACCGTGGTGCTGCCGCCCACGGTGCTGGCGCCGGTCAACACCACAGCGGTGCCGCTGGTGGAGCGCACCGTCAGATGGCCCGCCCCGCTGATGGCGCCGCCCAAGGTCAGGGTGCCGGCGCTGAAAGCGGCGTCGAGGTTCAGCGTAGCGCCGGTGATCACCTCCACCAGGTTGGTGACGGTGGGCGCCACATTGGCCACCGTGGCCAGGGTGGCGTTGCCACGCACGGTCAGCACACCGCTGCCCAAGGCGTTGGAAGCCAGCGCGTGGTTGAGTTTGAAGGTGCCGTTTTCCAGCACGGTGCCGCCGCTGTGGAAGCTGGCGCCATTAAAAGCGATGGTGCCGCTGCCGCGCAGCACCAGTTGCCCCGCACCACTGATGCGGCCGTCGGCCACGGTCAGTGTGCTGCTGGTGTTGAACACCAGGCTCGCCGGTGCCGCCACGCTGATGCTGGAGGTGGCCGGCATGCTGGCGGCCGCCCCTTGACCGATCGACAGCTCGCCCGCGAACACGGTGGTGGCGCCGGTGTAGGTGTGTGCGCCGGTCCAGAACCAGGTGCCCGTGCCGCGTTTGGCCACCTGGCCGGTGCCACTGATGACACCCGCAAAGGTGCCGCTCATATTGGACGCACCCACCTCCAGCGTGGCGCTGCCCAGCGTGACCGAGCCGTTGCCCAGCACCATGGCCACCGACTGGTTGAAATTGGCCAGCGCCCAGACGCCCGAACCGGTGCTGACGTTCACCACCGTCAGTGGCGACAGTTGGTTGGCGCGGCTCAGCTCCAGTGTGCCGGCCTCGATGCGGGTATCGCCGGTGTAGGTCTGCACCGCGCCCAGCGTGAACACACCACTGCCTTGTTTGACCAGACTCGTTTGGCCCGCGCCGTCGCGCACCACACCGTCAAAGCGAAAGTTGTAGCTGGTCGAGCCGCCCACGCCCACAATCACCTCGCCTCGGGTGTTCGCGGTGGCGTTGGTCACGGTGCCTTCGCCCAGCAGACGGTGCAGCGACACCGAGCGGCCATTCAGGTCCAGTGTGCCGCCGCTGTTGAGCTGCACATCCGCGGTGGCGGGGATCTGGGTGTTGCCGGTGCCGCCAATGCGCAGCGTGCCGCCGTTGCGCACTTCGACCGCTGGCACCGTCAGACTGCCCCACAAGGCGTTGACGGCGGTGTTGTTGTAGGCCTTGTCCAGCAGCAGCACGCCGGCTTCGACCACCGCGCGTCCACTGTTGCTGACCGAGCCACCCAAGGTCAGGGTGCCGGTGCCTTCCTTGAGCAACTGGCCATTGCCGTCCACATGGAAAGCGCCCGACCCGGAGGTGCTGAACGTGCCTGTGAATGCGGTGTCGGCGTTGTTGCCACCGACCCGGAAAATCGACGCGCCGAGCGACAAGGTGCCGGCGCCCGCGAGGGCACCCACCCGCTGGTGGAAGCCATTGGTGCTGACGCTGGCGTTGTGGGCAATAAACAGGCTGGTGTTGACCGCATCGCCGCCGTTGCGCAGCAGTGGGCCCATGGCGTAAAGCGCGCCCAGGCTCAGGGCGCCTTGCATCACCCGCGTCTCGCCGGTGTAAGAGTTTTGCCCACTGAGCGTGAAAGTGCCGGTGCCCGACTTGATCAGCTGGCCCAGGCCCGAGATCACGCCGCCAAAGGTGGTGCTGCCGTTGTTGCTGCCCACATCGAGCGCACCACTGGCGCCGCCGAGCACCACCTGGGCGCTTGCCGAGGAGCTGGCCAGCCCCGCCAGCGTCTGTGTGCGTCCATTGAGGTTAAACACTGCGCTGCCGTTGATGGTCAGCGCCGACGTGTTGCTCAGGGCCTGATCGGCACCCACCAGCAGGGTTCCCTGGTTGAGTGTGGTGTTGCCGCTGTAGGTGCCGCTGCCCGACAGCGTCAGGGTGCCGCTGCCGTTTTTGATCAGGCCGCCACTGGTGCCGGCAATTTCGCCACCAAAGGTGGTGCTGGTGTTGTTGCCGCCCACACCCAGACTGGTGGTGCCCAGCTCGATGCGGCCGGTGCCGGCGATCGATCCCAGGTTTTGAGCGGTGTAGCTGGTGTCAAGCACCGCGCCCGACATCACCGTCACCGCGCTGGACGTGGACACCGTCACCGCCGCGTTGAGCTTGAGTCGGCCACCTTCCACCACAGTGGGGCCACTGTAAGTGCTGGCGCCCCACAACACCAGTTCACCACTGCCCGCTTTGGTCAAGCCACTGCCGCTGTCGATGCCGCGCACCACGCCGCTGTAGGTCACGGTTTTGCCGCTGACCACATCGATACGGCCACTGCCTTGCACCTCAATGCCACGAGCGGTGGTCAGCGTCAGGCTTTCGGTGAAACGCAGAGTGGCCCCGTTGCGGATCACCACCCGATCGACCATTGCGGTGGTCGGGCCCAGCTGGCTGTCGGCGCTCACCGTCAAGGTGCCACCGTCCACAATGGTTTTGCCGGTGTGGGTGTTGTTGCCGGTCAGAATCAGCTCGCCGGCACCGGTTTTCACAAAGTCGCCCGCACCACTGAAGCCGCCGCGGAAGGTCAACGACGCTCCTTGGGCCACTTCAATGCCGCCGAGCAGCGGGTTAAGGGCCAAAATGGTCAGCGCATTGCCACCCCCGTCCCGGATGTTGGCGCCGTTCAGATCAATCTGTCCCAGCGTCACACCCCGGTCCACATCGGCGGGCACAGCGCTCAGCGCATACACCAGCCGGCCAGCCGCCAAATCAGAGGCGTCGGCATCGAACACCGCGTTGCGGTCCACCCCCGCCACCGTCAGGTACAAGGTGCTGCTGGCCACCGCGGCGCTGGCCGCCACACTCTCGGACAGTTGCACCGTCACCCGCAGCGTCTGGCCGTCGTAGGCGATGCTTGTTGAACTGGTGCTTGGCGGCGTCACATCAAACACCAGGCCGAGTTCGTCCAGCAACTGTTCGCTCAGCACCGGTGCGGCTTCAATCTCGCCCAGCTGGATTTCAAGCACCGCATCGCCACCGCGCTCGGTGGCGCCCGTTGTGTCGCTGGAGGCTGCCACATCCTGGCCGGTCAGTCCCTGCAGGGTGTGCAGGAACACGCTCTCATCGCCTTGTCCACCCACATCACAGCCATACAACAGCACGTCGGCACCGCTGGCGAACGCCAGACGCCAGCCCTCGATATCGGCGGCCCGGGCCTGCAAGGCGGCGGAATCCAGCACCACAGAACCGAACACCAATGCATCGGCCTGGCCGTGGCTGATGAGGTGCAATTCGCTCAGATCACGGTACTCAGACAGCACCGCTCCAATGGCCGACACCGGGTCGTCGGACGCTGGCAGCACACGCACCTCTGTGTCGGGGTGGCTGGCTTGCAGCCGTTCGCGCAGGTCGGCCAGTTCGGCGCTCAGCACGATCAGGCGGCCGTCGCTGCTGGGCTGGTGTTCGGCATAACGATCGTCACCCAAGCTGCGGTCTTTGTCGCTGCCCACGGCCGCGGCGTGCAGCACATTCGCCGAGTCGTCCGCCACCCATTCGCTCGCCTTGTCCTGCTTCAGGCGGTTGTCAAATGTCTGGTCAACGCTGCCAATGGCCGCGCCATCAAACATCATCCGCTGTTCCAGCGCAAACAGCTCACCCTGGCCGCGCTGCAATTTGCGGCGCTGGCGCGCTGGGGTTTGTCCAGCCTCTGACGAAGGCGTGGTCTGGCTGTCGGTCGTCTTGTCGTTGTTGTTCGCAGAAGTCATGGATGGCGTGCGATCGAAAAATGGGGATGCTCGTCAGAAAGGGGGCGGCTGTCAGGGCTGCAGGCTGTGGGTGTCCACGCTGCCACTCATGCCGGATTTCAGGCCGCCGATCGGGCGCGAGATGCGCACCGTCACCTTGATGGATTGGCTCACCGGGTCCACTTTGTCGGCCACCCGGGCCAGTTGCGCCGGCTGGGCGGCTTGCAGTTCGTCGATGTGCAGCGACACCGCCGCGCCCGGCTTGAGGCGGCGTACCCAGGCCGATGGCGCCAAAAACTCGGCTTCGAAGGCGCTGTCGTCCACCAACTCCAACAGCACTTGGCCGACCTGGGCGTACTGTCCGGTGCGTGAGCGCGATTCGGTGATCACCCCGGCGTGGGGCGCGGCCACAGTGCATTTGCGCAGTTGCGATTGCAAAATGCCGGCCTCGGCCTTGAGCCGTTCTGTGGCCAGGCGGGCCTGCTCCCACTCCAACTTGCCCGAGGAATTGAGCTCAAACAGACGGCGCTGCACACCTTCCTGTTGTTCGGCCGACAGGATTTCCACTTCGGTTTTTTTCAGTTGCGCTTCGAAGGTGCTGCAGTCCAAGGCGATCAACACGTCGCCGCGCCGCACCCGGCTGCCTTCGGTTTTCAGGGTGTTCAGGGTGCCGGGCACCTCGGTGCTGATCTGCGTCAGGCGCACCGGTTTGATTTGGGCCCGAATTTCACGCCGCTCAATGCCCGATGTGGTGGTCGAACCCACCGCCACTTGTGCCAAGGCCGGCCCACCCAACAGAGCACAGCTCAAGGCAATCAAAGCCGCATTGAAGCCACGCTTGCAGCCCGATGTCCACAAGCCATCACGGCCGACCGACGTCAAGCGGGGATCGGATGGCGCCCCGATCAAACTGACAAAACCAACAAGATGGGTGGCTGGCAACATGATTTCCCCTTGGTCTATGTATTGCTTTTTCACGAACTTTCCCACAATGGACTCGTTTAATTAGAAAATTCTAATTAATTTCCCCGGATAAATTCATTCTTTTGGATTGTTTTTGGTTGAAATCAATTGATTGTTTCATGGGTTTGGATTTTGGTTCATTTTAATTTAATTTAAAGCAATCCGGCGATGAAAAGATGGGCTTTTGAATGGTTGCCTTGGGTGTCAATCGCGGTGTTCTGAAAATTCTTTACCCAATGTCAGGGATATAGAAAAGTGGCATCCTGAATCCGTGACCTCGCAGGCCGTCTGAGGGTAAATGCCCATACAAATCAAGCACTTGTCCCCCATCTGCCTTGCACCCAGCGGGT
>Ga0169931_10014092_pt1 | contig 10854 bp, 6 predicted proteins | sample Kivu_15m_20L_FD_129675 | JGI IMG/M metagenome (GOLD analysis project Ga0169931, IMG submission 129675) | Freshwater microbial communities from Lake Kivu, Western Province, Rwanda to study Microbial Dark Matter (Phase II) - Kivu_15m_20L... | ecosystem: Environmental > Aquatic > Freshwater > Lake ... | reverse complement strand
GGCAACAGGCTCGACGTTTCGTGGACTTAAGTGACTATCGGACTTTGTTCCAGCTCTCGATTAAAGTAAAAATTGCCGAAATGGGCGGAGCAAAGATTTATTCGAATTTGGAAGGGAGCTACGAATATTACGCTCGACCTTTCACAAACTCCCCCTACGACTTGCAAGTTCAGGGAGGTTTAGGAGTCCAATTCTAAAGGGATTGGTACGTGGAAACGAACATAGCCCTGCGTTATCCGCCAGCTGGCTGGTGGATAACGCAGGGCTGTCCTCGTTTTAAGGGTACTATTGAATCACAGGGTGCACAGAGGAATAGCTCTTTAAGCGCAACCCTTGGAGACGGATAAAGCCCTCTGCATCTTTCTGGCGATACACGTTCTCTGCTTCGAAGCTGGCGAGCTTGGGTTGATAGAGCGTGTAGGGTGAACGACGTCCAAGGATGGTGATGTTTCCGCGGTAGAGTTCGAGTCGAACTTCGCCTGTGACGTTCTGTTGAGTTTCATTAATCATTTTTTGCATGAGCGAGAACTCAGGAGAGAACCAGAATCCGTTGTAGATCAACTCAGCGATCTTCACTCCCCATTGGTCGCGAATGCGTAAGACTTCACGATCCAATGTGATGGACTCAAGCGCGCGGTGAGCGTTCATGAGGACAGTCAAACCTGGAGTCTCATAAACGCCACGGGACTTCATGCCGACGAAACGGTTTTCGACCAGATCGACGCGTCCCACGCCATGTGATCCTCCCAAAGTGTTGAGCGCCTCGAGCATTGCAACGGCTCCCAGTTCCTTGCCATTTAGGGACACTGGAATTCCCTTTTCAAAGCGAAGAACGACTTCCTCCGCTTGTGATTGAGCGTTTTTTGGAGAGCGAGTGAGCTTGAAGATCTCTTCGGGGGCTGCGGCCCATGGATCCTCCAGGATCCCGCCTTCATACGAGACGTGAACCAGATTGCGATCCGTAGAATAGGGCTTCTCAGCCGTGGCAACGACCGGAATGTTGTGGTTTTTTGAGTACTCAATTAAATCGGTGCGGCCTTTGAACTCCCAATCACGCCATGGCGCGACGACTTGGAGGTCTGGCGCCAGGGCGGAAAAGGTGAGTTCAAAGCGCACCTGATCGTTACCTTTACCGGTAGCGCCGTGGGCGACAGCGTCGGCCCCTTCACGTCGAGCAATCTCTACTTGGTGTTTCGCGATGATGGGGCGAGCAAGCGAGGTGCCGAGTAGGTAAACACTCTCATAAACGGCGTTCGCTTTCAGAGCTGTCCACACATAGTCCTTCACAAACTCTTCGCGAAGGTCGCGAACATAAAGTTTTGAGGCACCTGTTTTTAATGCTTTTTCCTCGAGTCCGTCGAGTTCTTCACCTTGGCCGAGGTCGGCGCAGAAGCAAATGACTTCGGCCTGATAGGTTTGCTTAATCCAATGGAGCATAGCGGAGGTATCGAGACCGCCAGAGTAAGCCAATACGACTTTCTTCATCTTCGTTTCCTTCTGTTTCACTTATTAAAAATTTGAGTTTGGCGAGCTTATAGCTGCATACGCGATGAATAAAAACTCAATATTTGCATATTCATGCATTTTCGGGGAAGGAAGCGTGCATGTCGAAAACCAAGGTGTCAGGAAAGTCAGATTTGGCGGGTGTAGAAAACAAGGCCCTCTGGGGGGGGCGGTTTGAAGAATCTCTGGACCCACGTGTGTTTCGTTTTAACCAGTCGATTCAAGTAGATGCTCGCCTCTGGTTGGCGGATCTCAAAGGTACCTTGGCGCACGCAAGAGAGCTCGCACGCCTTAAAATCCTTGGGTTAGAAGACTTTCAGAAGCTCCAGGTCTGTCTTGAGGAGTGGATTAAGGATGCCTCTCAGGGCAAAAAACACCCCATCTTTGCCTCGGAGCGCTTTCACGGATTTGAGGATGTTCATTCTCTACTGGAGACGGCGCTGGTGGAAGCGGTGGGGGATGTCGGCAAGCGAGTTCATACCGGTCGCAGTCGGAATGATCAGGTGGCGACGGCTTTTCGCTTGTCCCTCATGGATGAGCTGGAGCGAGTGAGTCACTACATTAACGGCACGATTCGGGTCTTGTTAGGCCTGACCGAAAAAAACGGAAATCACATTCTTCCTGGCTACACCCATTTGCAGCGTGGTCAGCCGATTCTTCTGGGGCATTGGGCCTTAGCGTATGTTGAGATGCTGTTTCGGGATCTCGAGCGTTTTGAGGCGCTTGCGCCTCGCCTTAAGCAATTACCCCTGGGTGCAGCTGCACTGGCTGGCTCGCCGTATGCGATTAATCGTGAGTCAGTGGCCAATGAGCTGGGTTTCACGGGGATTTGTCGCAATAGCCTTGATGCAGTTTCTGATCGAGACTTCTGCATTGAGATCGCATCTGCATGTTCCATCGGAATGATGCATCTTTCCAGACTATCTGAGGATTTAATCCTCTATTGTAGCAGGGAATTCGGCTTTTTTGGGATGAGTGACCGAGTCTCCACTGGGTCGAGCCTCATGCCTCAGAAAAAGAATCCGGATGTTCCAGAGTTGATCCGAGGCAAATCAGGTCCAGTGTTTGGTCAGCTACAGAGTCTTTTGGTAACCTGCAAAGGCTTGCCTCTGGCCTACAACAAAGACCTCCAAGAGGACAAAGCAGCCACCTTTGGAGCCTTGGATACTTTTGTGCAATGCCTGGAGGTGATGTCCGTGTTTCTTACGAACATCGATGTCAATCCCGAGCGGATGCGTGGGGCAGCGTCGGAGGGTTTTCTGAATGCAACGGACTTGGCCGACTACCTGGTGCGGAAAGGGGTTGCCTTTCGAGACTCCCATGATGCCGCTGGAAAGCTCGTTCGCCTTGCTATGAGCAAAGGAGGGGAGCTCACGGATTTGTCGATCGAGCAGTTTCGCACGGTCTGCCCTGAGATCGAAGGTGATATCTACGAAGCTTTGAGTCTCGAATCCTGTATCGGAAAGAAAAAAACCCTTGGAAGCACTCATCCTCAACTCGTGAATGAGGCCTATCACGCAGCAAGAGTTCGCTTGGAGAGTGGGGGGGGGCAAAATAAATTTTAAGCAAGCATGAATATGCATTGACTGATGTATGGAGCGCGCATATTCATGCGCGCCATGCATAAACTGAAAGTGGGCGTCATCGGAGCGACAGGTTTTTCGGGGATCGAGCTCCTTCATCTTTTGTTTCGACATCCGGGCGTAGAAGTGGACTTTTTAGCGAGTGATCAGTTCGCTGGTCGTACCTATGCATCTGTTCTCGGACTGATCGGTGGTGGCCGTCAGACCTTTATTTCTCGAGATGAAGCCTGGCAGAGATTGGCTTCAATGACTCCTTCAGACAGTTGTGTATTTCTGGCGACGCCCGCCGAAGTTTCGCGGGAGTGGATGGGGCGACTGAAGGAGCTTTCTATTCCCGCGGTAGACCTCTCTGGGGCGTTTCGCTTGGAGGATACGGGGCAATCCGAGCAACACTATGGCGCCTCCGTCCCCGCAGAAGTGTATGGACTTCCGGAATTGAATCGCGCTGCGATCAAAAAGGCCAAAACGATTTCGAATCCAGGTTGCTATGCGACTGCCGTTACTCTGGCTTTGGCTCCTCTGTTGGTTGAAGAGTTAATCGAGACTTCTGGGATCGTGGTTAATGCGCTCTCTGGTGTAAGTGGAGCGGGTAGAAAGTCATCTGAAGACTTTAGCTTTATGTCGATTGACTCGGATGTGCGTGCATACCGGATCTTTCGTCATCAACATGAGCCAGAGATAAGGCAGACCTTGAGTCGTACAATCGAGGGTGCCCCAGTTTCATTGACCTTTGTTCCTCATCTGCTGCCTGTCGCGAGAGGAATTCTTGCCACTTCGATTGCTACTCTAAAAAAAGGTGTGACTTCCGACCAGGTACGTGAAGCGTTTCTGGATCATTACTCTCTCGAACCTTTCATTGATCTCGCAAAAGATGCTTCCGAAGTTCGGATTCACGACACGGTAGGAACGAATGTCTGTCGCATTGGCTTGGCCGTTGACTCTCAAGAGGGTCGAGTTGCGGTGGTCTCCTCAATTGATAATTTGATTAAGGGTGCAGCAGGACAAGCGATTCAAAATTTTAATCTCATTTCCGGTTTTCCGGAAACTACGGCTCTTTCGACATTGAGGAGATTTCTTGTATGATGCTTCCAAAAGGTTTTCGTTATTCGGGTGTAGCCGCAGGTATCAAACCGAAAAGAAAAGACCTCGCTCTCGTTTGGAGTGAGCGCCCTGCAGCTGCAGCAGGTGTAGTGACTGTGAACAAAGCGAAGGCTGCTCCTGCAATTGATGCCGAATCAAGACTTCCTCTCGCAGGGGTCCAGGCGGTGATTGTCAATGCTGGAAATGCGAATGCCCTAACGGGCCCTGCCGGGATTGAAGCGGTCCACGCGATTCATCAGGCTGTTGCTCAGAAAATGGGAATCAGCTCGAATGCAGTTTTGTCGGCATCCACGGGGGTGATCGGTGTAAAACTTCCCACCGATAAAATCACCGATGCTCTCCCGAGTTTGATTGCGAACCTGAGGACAGAGCCCGAACACGCGGCAGAAGCGATTTTGACTACGGATACAAGAGTCAAGATGACGAGTCGGTCTCTCGATGTGGGCGGGGTGACCGTAACGCTATCGGCTATATGCAAAGGCTCTGGAATGATTGCCCCTCAAATGGCGACCATGATTTCAGTTATTACGACAGATGCTGATATCTCTGCTTCCTTACTCCAAAAAATGCTTTCTTCTTCGAATCAATTCACCTTCAATCAGCTGACTGTGGATAATGACATGAGTACCAACGATGTGGTGTTTGCTTTGGCAAACGCGGCAGCAGGGGCTCGTGAGATCACTGAGGGGTCCGAAGACGCTAAGAATTTCCAATCGAAGCTGACCAGTCTTTGTGAAGAGCTCGCTAAGGAAATTGCGGCTGATGGAGAAGGTGCAACTAAGCGTCTTGATATTCATGTGAGCGGGGCACCCACTGTCGAGATAGCCTCAGACCTTGCTCGGAGTATCGCCGGATCCAACTTGGTGAAAGCTGCTATTTTTGGTGCTGACCCAAATTGGGGACGAATTCTTGCTACGGTGGGAGCACGAGCCGGTTCCCAGCATTTTGAAGTGAATCCTTATCAGTCGACGGTCACGATTCAGGGCGTAGAGGTCTATGCGGGGGCGCCTACTCAGCATGATAAGGGATTGCTGAAGAAAAAAATGCGTGAGCCCGAAGTGGTGGTCACAGTTGCCTTGGGCTCCGGGAATGCAAGTTCGACAGCTTGGGGCTGCGACCTCAGTTACGATTACGTGAAGATCAACGCTGATTACACTTCTTTGATTGTAGATACTCCAAGCGGCGGAGTAGCGAAAGACGATCGCCTCTCAAACTATAGCCCTGCATTTAAGGTTTCTCTACTAGTAGAGGCTTTGGGGTACATGTCCAAGTTCCGTGGGCAGAAGTGCGTGATCAAGTACGGCGGAGCTGCGATGACCAAGGAGTCTCTCAAACACTCTTTCTGCGAAGACATTTTGCTGCTCAAGTCTGTCGGATTACAGCCCATCGTGGTTCACGGAGGTGGTCCTGAGATATCCAGAACTCTCGAAAGATTGGGAAGCCGTCCCGAGTTCATTGATGGGCAACGTGTGACTCAAGCATCGGATCTCAAGGTCGTTGAGATGGTCCTGACTGGCTCCATCAACACGGAACTGGTCACACTGTTGAATCGAGGAGGTGCAAACGCGGTGGGTCTATCTGGGAAAGACGGCGCTCTCCTCCGCGCAAAGAAGTTTATTCGCGAGGATGGAAAAGATCTGGGCCAGGTGGGTGAGTTGACTGAGGTAAATGCTCATCTGATTCAACTCATGATCGACCAAGGTTATGTGCCTGTGATTTCTCCGGTAGGAATGGGAGCTGATGGTCAGAGTTACAACCTCAATGCAGATATTGTTGCTTCTGGCGTTGCAGCGGCACTGGGTGCGCAAAAGCTGATTTATCTCTCAGATATCCCCGGAATTATGGACGGCGAGGAACTCCTTTCGGAACTCTCTGCTGTGGGACTTCGAGACAAGATTCAAAGTGGTGCTATCTCTGGTGGAATGGCTGTAAAGTCGGAGTCCATTCTTCGGGCACTCAGCTCAGGGGTTCAGGCTGTGCACGTATTAGATGGCCGCACTCCCCATACAGTGATTGCAGAGTTGTTCACGGATCGGGGTGTTGGAACCCTAGTGAAGGCCTAAGTTTGAGAGGATGTGGGAGTTCGATTGAGGTGAGAGTGAGTAGAATCAGAGAGAGGGAAAAAAATTATGCGAACTGCATTTGAGCGTGACGAAGACACGAGCCAAGTAAGACGAGAGGAAATTCGGGAGCTGATTCGGAACGAGCGAATTGGCACTCAGGAAGAGTTGCGTGAGTTTCTTGTGAAAAAAGGCTTCGAAGTAACTCAAGCAACACTCTCTCGTGATCTTGCGAAGATCAAGGCGCGTCGAGTGACCCTCCCCGAGGGGGGCTCTATTTATGAGCTCGAAGACGCTCCGGTGATCATCGAAGACAATGAGTTACGCACTCTGGGAGAAATGGTGACTTCGGTGAATGAAGGGGATTCACTCGTGGTGATCCAGACCCGGATTGGTGCTGCCTCTGCTGTTGCTTTAGGTATTGATCGCGCGCGTTTTACAGAAATTTTGGGGACCATTGCAGGAGATGACACGATTTTTATCGCACCCAGAAAAAGGATCTCCGGTGGAAAGCTCAAAAAAATTTTGGAAGATGCCTTTGGGATTGAGTCGAGTGTGACGAACATTCGACGTTTGAGGAGACGGTAGTTTCAGTCCCCCTAGGTTTTCGTTCGGATGAAGGACTTAACAAGTAAAATGATGTCGACCAGCAAACGTGATTTTTTGAAGTTATCAGATTTTTCTAGGAACGAACTCGAAAGTTTGTTGCGTCGAGCGGAACAGCTCAAGAAAGGGAGAGATCAAGGAGTCATACATTCGACCTTGTCTGGAAAAATCTTGGGTCTTGTTTTTGAAAAGGCATCTACTCGTACCAAATTGAGTTTCGAAGCAGCGATGTTAGGTCTCGGAGGTAAAGTGATCACCCTACAGGCTGCGGATTCACAGATTGCGCGTGGCGAACCTGTTCGTGACACGGCGAGAGTCGCCTCTCGGTATGTGGATGCTCTCATGTATCGAACCTTTGGGGACGACCGCTTAGAGGAGTTTGCGAAATACTCCCGCGTGCCAGTAATCAACGGTCTTTCGGAAGGTGGGCATCCTGTGCAGATTCTCGCGGATCTTCAGACGGTGATTCAACGTCATGGATCACTCGTAGGACGAAAGGTCGCATGGGTGGGGGATGCCGCGAGTAATATGGCGCTCTCTTGGATCGAAGCTTCAAATATTTTTGGATTCGATCTGATCATTGCAGCGCCCGAAGGGTTTCGCCCTCCACGTGCTCTTTTGGATCGCTCTCCACGGGTTCGTGTGACCGGCTCCCCCGAAGAGGCTGTTCGTGGTGCAGATGTCGTGAACACAGATGTTTGGACGAGTATGGGACAAGAAGCCGAATCAGCAGCCCGTCTCAAGGCTTTCCAAGGTTATTGTCTGACCTTGGAGCTTTTGAATGAGGCTCAGCCAAACGCGATCGTTCTTCACTGTTTGCCAGCGCATCGAGGTGAGGAAATCACGGACGAAGTGATCGAGGACCCACGTTCTGCGATTTTTGATGAAGCAGAAAATCGAATGCACGTTCAAAAAGCTCTGCTGGAAGTACTTTTGCTCCCGAGCGAAAATTTAACGAAATAATAGGGGAATTTTCAATGCCACGTGATCTCTCAATCAAGAAGGTAATGGTGATTGGCTCCGGTCCGATTGTGATCGGACAGGCTTGTGAATTTGACTACTCAGGAACTCAAGCGCTCGCGGCGTTGAAGGCCGAAGGAGTTGAGGTCGTTCTGCTGAACGCGAACCCTGCAACCGTGATGACCGATCCGGAACGTGCTTTTGGGACTTTTGTAGAGCCAATTACCGTAGAGATGGCTGAAAAGGTGATTGTTCGTGAGCGTCCGGATTGTCTGCTTCCGACGATGGGGGGGCAGACTGCTCTCAATCTCACTAAGGCCTTGGCTGAGCAGGGGATCCTCGAAAAATACGGAGTTCGTCTCATCGGGGCGCAGTTGGATGCCATTAATAAGGCCGAAGATCGGCTTTTGTTCCGTGAGGCAATGGAGCGTATTGGGGTGGCGAGTCCCCGCAGTGCTTACGTAACGAGCATGCCTGAAGCGATGGAAGCCTTGGAGAAAATCGGATTCCCAGTCATCATTCGGCCATCCTTCACTTTGGGGGGCCAAGGTGGAGGGGTTGCAGAGAATCTCGAGCAATTCCTACAAATTTGCGAAAATGGTTTTCGCATTAGTCCCACCTCGACCCTCTTGATTGAGGAAAGTCTTCTGGGCTGGAAAGAGTACGAACTCGAAGTCGTTCGCGATCGGAATGATAACGTGATTATCGTTTGCTCGATTGAGAACCTCGATCCTATGGGGGTTCACACAGGAGATTCTATCACCGTGGCGCCTTCGATGACCTTGAGTGACCGCGAGTACCAGGTTCTGCGGGAGTGGTCCAAAGCGATCATTCGCGAGATTGGCGTGGAAACTGGGGGATCCAACGTTCAGTTTGCAGTGAATCCAAAAGACGGCCGCGTAGTAGTCATCGAAATGAATCCGCGTGTGAGCAGATCAAGTGCCCTTGCTTCAAAGGCGACCGGGTATCCGATTGCAAAAGTCGCAGCAAAGCTTGCCCTGGGGTATACGCTGGATGAAATTCAGAACGATATCACTCAGACCACTACAGCCTGTTTTGAGCCCGCGTTGGACTATGTGGTTGTAAAAATACCCCGTTTTAATTTTGATAAGTTTCCAAGCACTCCAAATACCTTGACGACCTCAATGCGTTCAGTTGGAGAAGTAATGGCTATGGGACGAACCTTCTCGGAGGCTTACTTCAAGGCCGTTCGATCTCTGGAGGCGCCTCAAGTCAATGTGGATCACTCCAAACTGGAATTGGCGCTTAAGATTCCTAACCCAGAGCGTCCAACCTACTTACTCGAAGCCTTTCGTAAGGGGATGAGCGTAGATGAGGTACATAGTCTTTCGGCAATTGATCCTTTCTTTTTGCGCCACATTCAGGCCCGTATCCTTCTCGAAAACGAGCTCAAGCAGTCAGTTTCTTTGATCGGTCTATCCAACGAACTTTTATTGAAGTGTAAGCGAAACGGGCTTTCGGATGCGGACATTTCTAACTGCCTGAATGTTTCAGAGAAGGAGCTTCGTACCGAAAGACATCGACGGGGAATCCGCCCTGCATACAAACGGGTTGACACCTGTGCTTCCGAATTTGATGCGTCCACCCCCTATCTTTACTCAACATACGAGAATGAGAGTGAAGCACCCCCAAGCGACCGCAAGAAAGTGATGATTCTGGGCTCGGGTCCTGTTCGGATTGGTCAGGGAATTGAGTTTGACTACGTTTGTGTTCATGCCTGCCAAGCTTTGCGCTCTCAGGGTATTGAGACCATTATGGTGAACTGTAACCCTGAGACAGTTTCTACGGACTACGATACTTCCGATCGATTGTATTTTGAGCCATTGACCCTAGAGGACGTATTGGAAATTGTGGACCGCGAAAAACCTATGGGGGTGATTGTTCAGTTGGGTGGTCAAACCCCATTGAAACTCTCCAAAGGGTTGGCTGATGCAGGGGTTCCAATTCTGGGTACCTCCGTGGAGTCGATTGATCGTGCGGAAGATCGCCAGCTTTTCAATGCTTTGATTCATGAGTTGGGACTCAAGCAGGCAGAGGGAGAGACGGCTAGGAATCTTGTTGAGGCTCAACAGGTTGCTTCTCAAATTGGTTATCCTCTCATGGTTCGCCCGTCTTATGTTTTGGGTGGACGAGCGATGCAGGTGGTGCGCTCGGCGGAGGAGCTCGATCAATTCGTAGCTCGAGCCTTTGAGGCCTCTCCGGATCATCCTGTTCTTCTGGATCGCTACCTTGAAAATGCGATCGAGGTGGATGTGGACCTAGTCGCGGATTTGACGGGTGACACGTGGATTGCAGGCGTACTTGAGCACGTAGAGCCCGCTGGAGTTCACTCGGGTGACGCAGCTTGCGTTCTCCCTCCTTATTCCCTCAGTGCTTCTGTGGTGAGCGAGCTAAAGAGGCAGGCACGAGTATTAGCGAGGGCACTGAAGGTGGTAGGCCTTCAGAACGTTCAGTTCGCAGTTCAGGGTGATCAGATTTTTATTCTTGAGGTCAACCCCCGTGCTTCTCGGACAGTTCCTTTTATTGCAAAGGCGACAGGTGTTCCTGTTGCTCGAGTAGCGACGCTCTGTATGTCAGGGGTTTCCCTCCAGGCACAGGGCCTGGGAGAGGCTATTGATGAGAATATGGGTCGTAAGCCCATGTTTGCTGTGAAAGAGAGTGTTTTTCCTTTCAATCGTTTCCCGGGTCAGGACTATCAATTGGGGCCAGAAATGCGTTCGACAGGTGAGGTGATGGGTCTATCCCATCAGTTACCAGAAGCATTTGCAAAGGCGCAGCTGGGAGCAGGAGCAAAGCTCGCTCTTGGAGGAAAGGTTGTACTGGAGTCCCATTTGGTGGGAACTCCTGCTTACAGTGCCGTCCGGTCTGCGTTCGAGAAGCAAGGATACCAAGTGATTCGCGCGTCTGAGATTGGTCAAACCACCGAAGAAATCAAAGCCGTGAAGATGATTGTCCACACCCTGATCGAAGGTGCCGAAGGGGATGATGAAGCCAAGCGTCTGAGAAAACTCGCGATCGAT
>Ga0169931_10014091_pt1 | contig 10854 bp, 5 predicted proteins | sample Kivu_15m_20L_FD_129675 | JGI IMG/M metagenome (GOLD analysis project Ga0169931, IMG submission 129675) | Freshwater microbial communities from Lake Kivu, Western Province, Rwanda to study Microbial Dark Matter (Phase II) - Kivu_15m_20L... | ecosystem: Environmental > Aquatic > Freshwater > Lake ... | reverse complement strand
GGCCGCCGGGTTCGCGCTGCGGGCCGCGGGCGAGGTCGGCGACGACGCGCCGTTCCCCCTGTCGCTCTCCGCCGCCGCGAGCGGCGAGGTGCTCGACGAGCCCGCGACCGCGACCCTGGTCGCCTGGGGCACGCTCGGCTCGGTCGACGCCGACGCCGGCACCGCGCTGCGCGGCGCGACGCTGCGCGCCCGGGTCCGCGTCGAGCCGTTCGCCGCCCAGCCGCTCGCCGCGGTGCGGCTGCAGGCCGACCCGGTCGACCCCGAACGCTTCGGCGCCGCGCTGCCGGGCGCCCGGATCGCGGTCGACGCCGACCTGCGCCGGCCGGCCGCGCCCGACGCCGCCGCGGCGTGGCCGCGGCTCGAGGGCACGCTGAAGGTGCGCAACGCGCTGCCCGGGCCGCTCGACGCGGATCGCGTGCCGGTGTCCGCGCTGTCGGCTCGCGTCGCGTTCGACGGCGGCCGGCTGCGGGTCGACGCGCTTGAGCTCGACGGGCCGGCCGGCCGGGTGAGCGGCAGCGCGAGCGTGCCGCTCGCGGCGGCGCTCGCCGAGCCCGCCCGCGCCGGCGCGTGGGCCGGCACCGACGTGAGGCTCGCCACCGAAGGGCTCGACCTGTCGCGCGTGCACCGGGCGGTGCGGCCGACCGCGCTGCGCGGCACGGTGCGGCTGCGGCCGGAGTACGAGGCCGCGCTGCGCCTCGACGGGGCGCTCGCCGACGGCGAGATCGCGCTGGACGCGGCGGCGCGGCTGGCCGGCGACACGCTCGAGCTGGAGCGCGCGCGCCTGCAGGCCCGGGGCGGCCTCGCGGAGTTCCGGGGCCGGGCCGGCGTAGCGGCGCCCTACGCGTTCGCGCTCGAGGGCCGGCTCGCCGGGCTCGATCCGGCGCGGTTCGCCGAGGTGCCGGCCGGGCGGCTCGACGGCCGCTGGCAGGCGCGCGGACGCGTGTCGCCGCAGCCGGCCGTCGAGGCCTCGCTCGAGCTCGCCGACAGCCGCTGGCGCGGCCTGGCGCTCGCCGGCCGCGCCGCCGGCCGGTGGGACGCCGACCGGCTGCGCGACGTCGACCTGCGCCTGCGCTGGGGGGCGAGCACGCTGCTCGCGCGCGGCGCGCTCGGCGCGGCGGGCGACACGCTCGCGCTCGAGGCCGACGCGTCGCGGCTGCAGGAGCTCGACCCGCGGCTCGCCGGCCGCGCGTCCGTCCAGGCGACCCTGCGCGGTGCGCTCGACGCCCCCGCGCTGGCCGCGACCGGCACCGCGCGGTCGCTGGCGTTCGACGGCGAGGCGAGCGTGCGCACGCTGCGCACGTCGATCGAGCTCGCGTCGCCCGATGCGCTGCGGACGCTGCTGGTGCGCGCCGGCGTGCTCGACGCCGACGCGCCGGCCTCGCCGGCCTCGCCCGCGCCCCGGGCGAGCGCGCCGGCCGCGCAGATCGCGTTCGACCTCGAGGCCGACGGCGCGAGCTTCGGTGGCACGACGCTCGACGCGCTGCGCGCGTCGTTCGACGGCGACGCCGCCGCCCACCGGATCGCGCTGCGGCTGCGCCGCGCGAAGCCCGCGATCGACGCCGCGCTGCGGGCCGAGGGCGGATTCGAGTCGGGCGAGCCCGGGCGCTGGCAGGGTCGCCTGCTCGAGGCCGCGCTGGCCGGCGTGCCGTCGGTGCGGCTGCTCGGGCCCGCGGCGCTCGCGCTGTCGGCGCGGCAGGCCGAACTCGCCGGGGTGGAGGTGCAGGTCGGCGGCGCGGCCGGCGCGCGGCTGCGCGTCGAGCGCGCCCGCTGGGCCGACGGCGAGGTCGCGCTGCAGGCGCAGGCCGCCCGCATGCCGTTCGGCTGGCTCGCGTGGGCGGTCGACGGCACCGGCGTGCGTCCGGACGGCCCGGTGCCGGACGACGCGCTGCGGCTGGGCGCGCGGATCGACCTGCAGGGACTGCCCCGGGAGGGCGGACGGCTGCGCGGCGCGCTCGAGGCCTTCCGCGAATCGGGCGACCTCGCGGTCGACCTGCCGACCACCGTCGGCGGCACGCAGCGCGTGCCCGCCGGGCTGCAGGTGGCGCACGCGACGCTGACGCTCGGCGACGACCGGATGCGCGCCCGGGTCGGGGTGCGGGGCACCGTGTTCGGCAGCGTCGATGCCGAGGCGGAGGCGCCGCTCGCGTGGGCCGGCGACTCGCCGGTGCCGCGGCTGGACGTGCCGCTGCAGGGCCGCGTCGCGGTCGACGTGCCGTCGCTCGCGTTCACGCGGGCGGCGATCGGCGACGTCTGGCGGGTCGACGGCAGCCTGCGCGCGACGCTGACGCTCGCCGGCACGCTCGCGGCGCCCGCGGTCAGCGGGCGCGTCGAGGGCGAGCGGCTGCTCGCCGAGCAGCGCGAGCTCGGCCTTCGGCTCACCGACGGCGTGCTCGCGATGACGCTGCGCGACAACCACGCCGACGTCGAGTCGCTGCGCTTCGCCGCCGGCGAGGGCTCGGTGACGCTGCGCGGCACGCTGCGGGCCGACGACCGCAGCGAGGCGGTGCTGACGCTCGACCGCGTGCGCGTGCCGATGGGCGCCGGCCAGCGGCTGACGCTGTCGGGCGAGGCGCGCGCGACGCTCGGCCGCAACGTGCTGACCCTTCGCGGCAGCCTGCGCGCCGACGACGGCGTGCTCGAGCTCACCGCGTTCGACACGCCCGAGGTGTCGAAGGACGTCGTGTTCGTCGACGACGCCGCCCCCGCGGGCCGGCGCGGCACGAACGGCGCGGCCGCCCGGTCCGCCGACCCCGGCGACGGCGGCTTCCGCGTCGTCGCCGACCTCGCGATCGACCTCGGCGACGGCCTGCGCGTGTTCGGCGCGGGCGTCGACGCCCGGCTCGCCGGCCGGCTGCAGCTCACCGGCCGGCTGCCCGAGGCACCGCGGCTCGCCGGCACGGTGCGCATCGTCGACGGCAGCTACACCGCGTTCGGCCGCAAGCTCGAGATCGAGCGCGGCACGCTGGTGTTCAGCGGGCCGGTCGACAACCCGGCGATCGACATCGCCGCGTACCGGCGCTTCCTGCCGGTGGAGGCCGGCGTGCAGCTGACCGGCACCGCGCGCGCGCCGCAGCTCGCGCTGGTGTCCAAGCCCGACGTGCCCGAGGCCGACAAGCTGTCCTGGCTCGTGCTCGGCACCGGCGCGGACAAGTCGCGCAGCGGCGCCGAGAGCGCGGCGCTGCAGGCCGCCGCCACCACGCTGCTGTCCCGGGGTAACCCGAACGCGGCCGCGCCGAGCCTCGCGCAGACCTTCGGCCTGGACGTGCTGTCGATCCGCACCGGCCAGGTCGGGGCGTCCGGCGACGCCGGCGGCGCCGGCGCGATCGCGTCCGCGCAGGACAGCGTGGTGACGCTCGGCAAGCGGCTCACGCGGCGGCTGTTCGTCAGCTACGAGCAGAGCCTGCGCGGGCTGCAGAACCTCGTGCGGCTGCAGTACGAGATCACCGAGCGGCTGTCGGTGCGCGCCCGCGCGGGAACCTCCAACGGCGTCGACCTGCTCTGGACGCTGCGCTACGACTGACGCCGGCGGCGCGCCGCCCGCGCCGCCGTCCGGATGTCGCCGGGTTGGTTTGACGAATGTCGACAAAGCGACAACACTAGCCCGGCCCCCGGCAGGCAGCGCTCCGACTGCCCCGCGCGGCGGGCGGGGAGACGCACCGATGGGCGAGGCGACGGGCGGGCAGGCGGTCGTGGACGCACTGCACGCCGAGGGCACGCGGCACGTGTTCGGCCTGATCGGGTCGGCCGGCATGGAGATCTTCGACGCGCTGTACGACCGGCGCGAGATCGCCTTCGTCGGCGTCCGCGACGAGCGCACCGGCACGCACATGGCCGACGGCTACGCGCGGGCGTGCGGCCGCGCAGGCGTGGTCGTCGCGGGCCAGAACGGGCCCGGCGCGACGAACCTGGTCACCGGGCTCGCGCAGGCCGCGGCCGCGTACTCGCCCGTGGTCGCGATCGCCGGCTCGCTGTCCAACGGCCACGTGTACCGTGACGCCTTCCAGGAGGTCGACCAGCAGGCGCTGTTCCGGCCGGTGACGAAGAAGACCTGGACCGTGCCGCAGGCCGCGCGCATCCCCGAGCTGGTGCGCGAGGCGTTCCGCACCGCGACCACGCCGCGCTGCGGTCCGGTGGTGCTCAACGTCGCCCGCGACCTGCTCGCCGAGCGCGCGGCGTTCCCCGCGCCCGTGCCGCCGTCGGGCCGCCAGGCCTCCGGGCCGCCCGCCGGTTCGCCCGACCTGGTCGAGCAGGCCGCGAGGCTGCTCGCCGGCGCGAGCCGGCCGCTGATCCTCGCCGGCGGCGGGGTCAAGAACGGCCGCTGCGCCGACGCCGCGCTCGCGCTCGCCGAGCGGCTGGACGCGCCGGTGGCCGCGTCGCCGGGGCACGGCGACGCGGTGCCCTGCGACCACCCGCTGTACGCGGGGCAGGTGGGGCCGCGCGGCAACGCGGTCGCCTCGCAGCTCGCCCGCGAGGCCGATGTGATCCTCGCGCTCGGCACGCGTCTGGGCTTCAACACCACCTTCTACACCTACGACCACCTGAACCGCGACGCACGCATCGTGCAGGTGGAGATCGAGCCGACCGCACTCGGCCGCTTCTTCCCCGTGGAGCTCGGCATCCACGGCGACGCGGGGCAGGTCGCGTGCGCGCTGCTGCGCGGGCTCGGCGCGGGCGCCCCGCGCGACGACGCGCGGCGGTGGGCGGCGGCGTTCCGCGAGCGCCGCGCGGCGCTGCTCGCCGAGCGCGACGCCGCGGCCCGCACGGCCTCGGTGCGCATCCAGCCCGCGCAGCTGTACGGCGCGATCCGCGCGGCGGCGCCCGACGACGCGATGTACACGATGGACGCGGGCACGCTGTGCCTGCAGGCGACCGACCAGCTGCGCTACGCGCGGCCCCCGGCGCTGTTCACGCCGCTGGACTTCGGCCTGGTCGGCTTCTCGTACGCGTGCGGGCTGGGCGCGAAGGTCGCGTGCCCCGATCGCACCGTGATCAGCCTGATGGGCGACGGCGGCTTCGGCATGACCACCAGCGAGATCGGCACCGCGGTCGCGCACCGCATCGCGACCGTCTGCATCGTGATGAACAACGGCTGCTGGGGCGCCGAGAAGGCCTACCAGCGCGACTTCTTCGGCGGCCGCTACCTCGGCGCCGACGTGCCCAACCCGCCGTACGACCAGCTCGCGCGGCTGTGGGGCGCGCGAGGCTTCCGCGTCGAGCGCGCCTCCGAGCTCGAGTCCGCGATCGGCGAGGCGATCGCCTGCGGCGAGCCCGCGGTGGTCGACGTGATGGTCGACCCGGACGCGCTCTACAGCTTCCGGCGCGACTCCTTCCAGCACCGCGCCGGCGGCGCGAAGGGCACGTGAGCGCCGCACCCGGCGCCGCCGCGACCGACGGCGCGACCTTCGACTTCGTCGTCGTCGGCGCGGGCTCGGCCGGCTGCGCGCTCGCCGCGCGGCTCTCGGCGCAGCCCGGCGCGCCGAGCGTGCTGCTGCTCGAGCGCGGCCGCCGCGACGACAACCCGTGGATCCACGTGCCGCTGGGCGTGGGCAAGCTGCTGAACGACGAGCGCTGGGCGTGGCCGTTCAGCACCGAGCCGCAGCCGCACCTCGCGGGCCAGCGCGTGTACTGGCCGCGCGGCAAGGTGCTCGGCGGCTCGAGCGCGCTCAACGGCATGGCCTACGTGTGGGGCGATCCCGCCGAGTACGACCGCTGGGCCGCGGCCGGCCTGCAGGGCTGGTCGTGGGCCGAGCTGCAGCCGTACTTCGCGCGGATGGAGTGCGCGCCGCATGCAGCGCACCCGATGCGCGGCCGCGAGGGGCCGGTCCGCGTGACCGACCGCGGCGCGTACGACCCCGATCCGCTGTCGGACGCCTATGTGCAGGCCTGGCTGCAGGCCGGCGTGCGGCCCACCTCCGACTACAACGCCGCCGGCTACGAGGGCGTGCGCTACCTCGAGCAGACCGCGCACCGCGGGCGCCGCTTCAGCGCGGCGGTCGCGTACCTGCGCCCGGCCCGCGGCCGCGCGAACCTGTCGGTGGTCACCGGCGCGTTCGTGCAGCGCGTGCTGTTCGACGGGCGGCGCGCCACCGGCGTGGCCTGGTTGCGCGACGACGGCAGCCGCGCGGTCGCGCACGCGCGGCGCGAGGTCGTGCTGTGCGCGGGCGCGGTGCAGTCGCCCCAGCTGCTCGAGCTGTCCGGGGTGGGCGACCCCGCGCGCCTGCAGCGGCTGGGCATCGCGACCGTCGCGGCGAGCCCGGCGGTGGGCGAGCACATGAGCGACCACCTGCAGATCCGCTGCACGTACCGCACGACGCGGCCGATCACGATCAACGACGTGATGCGCAGCCGCTGGCACCGCTGGCGCGTGGGTCTGCAGTACGTGCTGACCCGCAAGGGGCTGATGTCGAACACCTCGTCGACCGCGCACGCGATCACGCGGACCGACCCCGGCCTCGACCGTCCCGACGTGATGGTCCGCATCTACCACATCAGCGGCCGCGACCGGTACTCGCGCAGCGCGGCCGGCGGCATCGACCGCCACCCGGGCTTCTCGATCGGGGGCTTCAAGCTCTATCCCGCGTCGCGCGGCTCGATCCACGCCGAGTCGTCCGACGTCGCGGTGCCGCCTGCGATCCAGCCGAACTACTTCGCCGACCCGGCCGACCGCGACACCGCGCTGCGGCTGCTGCGGCTGATCCGCCGCGTCGCGTCGCAGCCCGCGCTCGCGCCGTGGGTCGTCGCCGAGGAGCGGCCCGGGCCCGAGGTCGTCGACGACGACGGCCTGCTCGCGTACGCGTGCGAGACCGGCCAGACCGCGTGGCACACCGTGGGCACCTGCCGGATGGGCCCGCCGGGCGACTCGGTGGTCGACGCGCGGCTGCGCGTGCACGGCGTCGAGCGGCTGCGCGTGGCCGACATCTCGGTGATGCCGACGATCGCGTCGTCGAACACGAACGCGCCCGCGATGATGATCGGCGAGAAGGCGGCCGACCTGATCGCCGCCGACGCCCGCTGACCGCCCGAGGAGCCTCCGATGCCCGCCCGCCCCAAGACCCCGCTGACCGACGCGTACATCGCGCGCGGCGACTGGAACCCGCTGTGGGACCGCGTGCGCGCGCTCGATCCCGAGTTCATCGAGGCCTACCTCGCGTTCCGCGACGTGCCCCAGCGCAAGGGGCCGCTGCCGCCGAAGGTGAAGGAGCTGATCCTGGTCGCGGTGAACGTCGCCACCACGCACCTCTACGCGCCCGGGGCGCGGCGCCACATGGCCAACGCGCTCAGGCTGGGCGCGACCGCCGAGGAGCTGCTCGAGACCATCCAGCTGACCACGCTGCTCGGCATCCACTCGGTGAACCTCGCGGTGCCGATCCTGTGCGAGGAGCTCGAGCGGGCCGGCCGCCCGGTCCCGGCGGCGCCGCCGCCAAAGGCGCGCGCGCGTCGCGCGGCCGGATCGGCGCCGCGCGCCGCCGCTCCGTCCGCCGCGGCCGCCGCGGCCGCCGGATCGGGCGCCCCGGCACCGGCCGCGCCCGCGCCGCGCCGCGGGGGCCGCAAGGCCGCCTCCGGCGGGACCGCGCGATGACGCGCGACGACGCGCTGCGCCTGCTGGCCGACGCGCGGGCCGCGGGCCGGACCGCGATCGACGAGCCCGCCGCCAAGCGGGTCGTCGCCGCGTTCGGCATCCCGGTGCCGGCCGGCGAGGTGGTCGCCGACGCGGACGGCGCGGTCGCCGCGTTCGCGCGCGTCGGCGCCCCGGTGGCGGTGAAGCTCGTATCGCCGCAGCCGATCCACAAGAGCGACGTCGGCGGCGTCGCGCTCGGGCTGGCGGACGCCGGCGCGGTGCGCGAGGCCGCGAACGCGCTGCGGCGCCGCGCGGCCGACGCGCGGATCGAGCTCGGCGGGCTACTGGTGGAGCGCATGGCGTCGCCCGGCGTCGAGGTGGTCGTCGGCGCGCTGCACGACGCGCGCTTCGGGCCGGTCGTGATGCTCGGGCTGGGCGGCGTGTTCATCGAGGTGTTCGCCGACGTCGCGGTCCGGGTGTGCCCGATCGGCGAGGCGGACGCGCGCTCGATGATCGACGGGCTGCGCGCCGCGCCGCTGCTGCGCGGCGCGCGCGGGCGCCCGCCGGTCGACGAGGCGGCGCTCGTGGCCGCGCTGCTCGCGGTCGGCGGCCCCGATGGCCTGATGATGCGGGCGGGCGGCGCGATCGCCGAGCTCGACCTGAACCCGGTGATCGCCGACGCGCGCGGCGCCACCGCGTGCGATGCCCGGATCCTGCTGCGCGCGCCCGCCGCCGGCGAGGCGCCGGCGGCCGCGCCGCCGTCGCCTGCGGCGGGCGCCGCCGAGCTGCTCGAGCGCTTCCGGCCGCTGTTCGAGCCGCGCGCGATCGCGGTCGCCGGCGCGTCCGCGACCGCGTTCACCCCGGCCAACGACTTCATCCGCCAGTGCGTCGCGCTCGGCTACCGCGGCCGCATCGTGCCCATCCACCCGAAGGCCGCGCAGGTCGAGGGTTTCGCGGCGGTGCCGTCGTTCGACGCGCTCGACGAACCGGTCGACTACACGTACGTGTCGGTCGCGGCCGCGCAGGTGCCCGCGCTGGTCGCCTCGGCGCGCGGCCGCACGCGCTTCCTGCAGGTGATCTCCAGCGGCTTCGGCGAGGTCGGCGACGGCGTCGCGCTCGAGCGCGAGCTCGCGCGCGCCGGCCGCGAGGCCGGGGTGCGGCTGCTCGGGCCCAACTGCCTCGGCGTGTACTCGCCGCGCGCCGGCCTCGCGTTCGTCGGCGAGTGCCCGGCCGAGCCCGGCCCGGTCGGCCTGGTCTCGCAGAGCGGCGGGCTCGCGGTCGACATGCTGCTGCGGGGCAGCTCGCGCGGGCTGCGCTTCTCGGGGCTGGTCACGCTCGGCAACAGCGTCGACCTCGGTCCCGCCGACCTGGTCGAGTACTACGTCGCCGACCCGGGCACGCGCGCGATCGGCGTGTACGTCGAGGACGTCCGCGAGGGCCGGCGGTTCTTCGACGTGCTGGTCGCGGCGGCCGGGCGCAAGCCGGTCGTGGTGCTGCTCGGCGGCCAGACCGACGCCGGCCGCCAGGCGGCCGCCTCGCACACCGGATCGCTCGCGAGCAGCGCGTCGGTCTGGGCCGGGCTCGCGGCGCAGACCGGCCTGGCGATCACCGACACGCTCGAGCAGTTCATCGACGTGCTGCTCGCGTTCCAGGCGCTGCGGCCGCGCGCGGACCGGCCGACGTACCGCTGCGTGCTGTTCGGCAACGGCGGGGGCACCAGCGTGCTCGCGGCCGACGCGTTCGCGCGGCGGGGCCTGCAGGTCGCGCCGATGGCGCGCGCGGCGATCGACGCGCTCGACGCGCTGAGGCTGCCGCCGGGCACCTCGGTGGTCAACCCGATCGACGCGCCGGCCTTCACGCTGAAGCAGGACGACGGGCGGATCGCCGAGGCGATCCTGGACGCGGTGCATCGCCACGAGTCGCCCGATGCGATCGTCGTGCACCTGAACCTGCCGGTCTTCGTCAAGTCGGCCGACCAGCGGGCGGACTTCCTCGGCAACCTGGTCGCGGCGGCGCTGCGTTCCGGCGAGCGCCATCCCGGCGCCGCGCACTTCGCGCTGGTGCTGCGCTCCGACGGCTCGGCGGTCTGCGACGAGCGCAAGCGCGCGTTCCGCGAGACCGCGGTCCGCGCGGGCATCCCGGTGTTCGGCGAGCTGACGAACGCGGCCGACGCGCTCGCCGCGGTCGCCGCGTACGAGCGCTTCGTCAGCGCGCGCGCGGTGCGCCCGACAGCAGCCTGACCGCCATGTCGCGCGAGTCGCGGGCGAGCTGCTCGGCCGCGGCCTGCGCCTGGCCGCCGTCGCCCGCCTGCACCGCGGCGAGCAGGCGCCGCCAGTTGCGCGCCGACTGCTGGCGCCGCCGGGCGGTGGACAGGCCGAGCCGGGAGTAGCGCAGCGTCTGGTGCGCGAGCATCGACACGAGCCGCGTGAGGAACGGATTGCCGCTCGCGTCGCAGACCGTGCGGTGCGCCCCGTACACCGCGTTCACGTAGCGGTCGAGGTCGTCGGTGCCCGACAGCGCGCCCACGCGCTCGATCGCCGCCTTCAGCCGTTCGAGGGCCGCGGGGTCGCGGCGCTCGGCCGCGAGCCTCGCGGCCAGCCCGTTCAGCGCGATCCGCGGCTCGAAGATCGCATTGAGCTCGGCGACGCTCAGCTCGGTCACCTGCGCGCCGCGCCGTGCGCTGATCTGGACCAGGCCGTCGCGCTCGAGGATGCGCAGCGCCTCGCGGACCGGGCCGCGGCTCACCTCGAACTGCTGCGCGACCTCCACCTCCTGGATCCGCGCACCGGGCTCGTACCGGCCCCGGATGATGTCGTTGCCGATCCGCTCGGCGATCTGCTCGGGCAGCGACAGCGTGTGCGCCGTGGGGTTCGGCGTCCAGTCGGCGGACAGGGCGGCGGGCGGCGGCGGCATGGTCGTTCGGGGCGTGCGCGGCCCCGATGGTACCCCGCGGCGGGGCGCCCCCCGCCCCCCGCCCCCCGCCCGGGTCAGCGCGGGCGCCAGCGGTGGTGCGGCGGCTCGGCGCCCGGCAGCGGCGCGCGGAAGCGCGCGAGCCGCGGGGCCCGCAGCGAGCCGACCAGCACGGTGCGCAGGTCCGGCCCGCAGAACGCGAGGCTCGTCGGGTGGTCGAGCACCGCCGCGGCCGGGTCGGCGAACACCTCGTGCGCGGCGCCGTCGGGCCGGATCACCCAGATCGCGTGGCGCGTGAGCTCGGTCAGCCACAGGTTGCCGCCCGCGTCGAACACGATGCCGTCGATCCGCGCGCCCGGGAACAGCGGCCGCGGGCCGAAGGCGTG
>Ga0169931_10014090_pt1 | contig 10854 bp, 8 predicted proteins | sample Kivu_15m_20L_FD_129675 | JGI IMG/M metagenome (GOLD analysis project Ga0169931, IMG submission 129675) | Freshwater microbial communities from Lake Kivu, Western Province, Rwanda to study Microbial Dark Matter (Phase II) - Kivu_15m_20L... | ecosystem: Environmental > Aquatic > Freshwater > Lake ... | reverse complement strand
GTTCACAATTACCGACTTCGTATTCAAGAGACCAACGAAGTGCGTTATCCAAAATCTCAAAACGTTGCTCTAGCCGTGCGCCTGCATAGGGATCAGGAAATTCAATACCGAAGTAACCGCTACCGAGCTCTTCCCAAGGATTGGTGAGAGTAAATCCATGGATCGCATGTGGTGGCGCCAAATTCGTTGGTAATTGAAACTCTTCTCCATTCCTATCGCTTATCAAGCCATCCCGAATCCGCCCCGCCCACGGCGCCATCGCATACCAACCCCAAGTTAAGGTCTGGCCCCGAAACGGAACCGCGCACTCCATCCCGCGAAAGTTCAACGAGGAAATCCGGGCGCCCTGATCGATATCGATAGCAAGTGAGAGTTCCCCACCATCGATGTTATGAAGGATGCTCACTTATCCACCTAACTCTTCAGTTGTCGGTGGGTTTGCTCCAGCTCGTGAACAAGTAATCGACGCTGCCTTCGCCGCTCTTGTTAGCACCTCAAACAACTTCTCACCAAGCAGCTCACTAAATTCATAATTCACTAAACCTTCAACCAATATCGCTCCGACTGTATCCCCAGCCCCTACCGTGTCGACCACATCTACCTTCACTCCCGGAACAGAGACGGAACCAGACTTTGTAAAACCAGTTATCCCCAAGGCGCCTTTAGTAACCACGACGAGCTCGGCCCCAAGTTGGAAAAACTCCGAAGTATCTTCGTAACCCAACCACTCCAGATCCTCACTGGATAACTTCACTACTTTTGATATTCCGGCCCAACGCTCGACCGCCTCGCGATAGCGCGATTTATCAGCAAGGACGCTCGGTCGGACATTTGGATCAAAAACAATAGGAACATTTAGCACTTTAGCCCATTCAAATAACTCACTTGCTCCTGGCTCGATAATCGTCGCCAGGGTGCCAATATGAAGCAAATCAGGCGTCGAGGCGGGTAGCCAGCTCCGCGAGAAATCAAAGGTTGCTGTGCACTCTAACTTAAATTCATAACTCGCTGAACCCTTCTCATCCAAAGAAACAATCGCAAGTGCAGTAGGTAGGTCAGAGCGGAGCGAAAGCCCCAAATCAACACCGGCTAATTCAGCGCTTATCGAATTGCCATATTTATCGCTAGAAATCCCACCAATAAAGGAAGTTGACATTCCTAACTTGGCTAGCGCTTTTGCTGTGTTGGCCGGACCGCCACCAACAATAGGTACCCGCGAATCCCCCAGGGGCACCAGATCAATCAAGGCCTCACCTGCTACCCAAACCCTCGCTTTATCCACGACCTATTGACCAACTCTCTATCTCGCTTAACCAGAAGCCTACGCCCAAAGGGGCCGACTCATATCCTAGTAGTGAGTCTGAAAGGGCCTAGTTACCAATAGATACTAGGTCCTTTGATTTATCTGAAGTTATTTAGTCAATCTATTTGCAAGTTGGTTTGCTACGTTTTGCCAACGTGAATCTTCATCTTTTGTAAATGTCTTTTGATTGTTAATTGATATATAAAGTCCTGAGAAATACTGACCTTTGAATTGATAGAAGGCAAGTAGTTGTCTTGCACTAACTCCTTCACCAATGGTGGCCCGGATTAGGAGCTGCTGGATTTGTGGGTCTTTGGTTGTCGGTGATGGGAATCTTTCGAGAGCGTACTTGGTTAAGATTCCACTCTCGGTGACGCCGCCATTCTTGACACAAAGTTCGTATTTGGCTTGAAGTTCATCAAAGGCCGCTTTTGCAGCATCAATATTTCGGTATTTCACGTTCTCGGTTGAGAGGAATGAATACGGAGAACCGACCTTGGTTGCAGTTACTTGGCGCCTTGCGATGCGCCCTGATTCAGATTTGTAATCACTTCCGCATAGATCAAGGGTTGGATCTAGGAGCGTTGTGCCACGGGCCATAGGTAGGACGGTCCAACCTTGGATGAAGTCTTGAGCGGTAAAGCCAAAACGGCTAAGTTCTAATTGAGTCGGGTCATTTAGCGATGGATCCATGATTTCTGGCAGCTGAGCCAGGGGTTTGAATTCGCTGATTGAGAAGGTTGCTCCAGCTAATCCAACAAAGATGAAGTTTCTCCCAGAGACGCGTAAAACTTTGTTCCCAGAGCCAATTTCAATCGGCTTGCTGAATTGTTGTCCCGTAGTTGTTGAATTTTTCTGGACGCTCTTTCCGGACAAAAAGATTTCTGAAGAGCCTTCAGCGGTTATAACGCTAACACTTCCTCTTGTTGATATAGAGGCGGTGCACTTACCGATGCACTTGAGAGCTCCCGCTCCGTAAGCACTTGGAGCGGTCGTCCATTTACCGGTTCTGCGGGAGTTAGTTGCGGGGGTAAATGAGGTGCTCGCGTTTAGTTCTCCACTCATCCCATTTCCGAGGCAGTCAAATACTTGGACTCCAGCTTGGGTTGAAGTTCCAGTCGCAAATTTGAGTTTTGGTGCTGTTTTATCTGCGTAGCGAGCGAGGACTACGCCCTCTGGGTTGTGAAGGGTGGTGTTACAAAGACCGATTCCTTCATCCTTTAATCCAGTCCAAGAGATAACGGTTTCCTGTTCGTTTATTGAGGAGATCTCATATCCATTTGTGACTATCGGATTACCTCGGTCAACATAAGCCTTCACACTTCGGGACCATGAACTCAAGTTTCCCCAGATATCTTTTGCGCGTAGAGCGATTGTGTAATCACCCTCAGGTAAATCTCTAACGTAAACCGTCTTATCCGGAGTAAATGGGTTCAAATAGGTAGGAGTGAAACTCTCATTCTCTGAACCTTGGAGTTCCACAATCTTTCCATTTATCTCAACCTCGAAACCAGAAATAGTGCTATCTGCATCACCATAGCCGGATTTCAAGACTGAGGCTCCGGGATATCGCCAGGTTGAGGGATCTGTAATCTCTGGAGTCGGAGGAGGGATCACATCAGGTTTTCTTGAAATAGAAAGAGAGATGCGATTTGGATTTGATGTAGCGCTCGCTGAGATAGAGATATTGCCGCTGAAGACCGTTGCAGTCTTCCCTTCTGGAAGTGTCATAGAGCCGTTAGCACGGGACCTAACGTAGGTGTAGTTATCCCAATTCAGCATCCAGATATCCGATGTCACATCTGCATCAAATTCGGGGCTTAGGGAGTCTTCTGGATTGGGGCTTACTACCGCTGAGATGGGAGGTGGATCGGTGCGATAGATAACTAGGCCGGGTTTGTACGGAGCTCCAACTTTAGCTCTTCGATACTCAATCCAATAAGTGCTTCTTCCATCCCGGAGAAAGACCGCTCGAGTTCCACCGAAAACATCTGCTGCATTCAATTCAATCTTTTCATTAAGCCAACTCTGTTTCACTTCAGAATCTTCTAAATAGCCCAACAACCATTGGCTATATGTTGAGAGAGGAGTATCAACATCGACATTTCCCATCACATCGACGGTTCCACCATACTCAACAGCTTTGCAATCACTTCCCCAGGGACCATCATTTCTTCCCGAGTCGCAGCGAAGGAAATTGCTATGCCCAAGACCGATCGCATGCCCTAACTCGTGAACGATCACGAAAGCGGATGCAGAGTTGTGCAGAGTCATCACGCCACCGGGAATTCCAATCTTTCCAATCAATGCCCTTCCAGTCCAAATACATCCAGCGCTCGGAGTTAAGATAACTAGATACCTACTACTCCAGCTCTCAATACCAAGTCGTTTATAAGCCTCTATGCGCACTGCGTTCATGAAAGCAGTGCCTTGATTGCCTTCACAACCCATCGGTGCTGAGAGCAGGATTGGATCTTCGAGAGTTTTACCGTGAACAAAGTTCAAAGTCTTGTTAGCGGTACTTCCCTCAAGAGTTGTGTAACTCTTCCATCTATCTCCAACCTCATTCTTGATTGCGTTCTCAACTTCTTTAACAGTCACATCGGTCTTGGCGCCATCCCATGAAACTGAAACAACATCCAGGACTCTCTCATCACTCGCTTGAGTCGGTGCAATACCGAGTGACGTGAGGAGAATTAAAGGTAGAAGTGAGGAAACCAGACGGCGAGTAAGCATGAACAGAGAGTAGGTGATGCTCGGTCGAGAATCCGAATCAGGCTAGCTGGGCCTCTTCCCAGATGCCCACATATTGCCGAGTGGAACCGAGAGCCTAACAACTCTAAGTATTTTCCCAAGTTTTCCCTTTAGTAGAGCCAGTTTTATCACTCTTGGGATGGGAACCAAATGAATCAAGTAGGCGAGTGAATACAGATTCCAGTACGACCCGACTCGAATATCAACCAAGCCAGCGGTCTCGAAGAGCTTCTTCACGGTCTTCTTGTCATACAGGTATGTGTGTTCAACATCAACAATCGGGGAGTGTGACTTCATTAATTTCGCAGACCATGAGCGAGAATTATGAACTGCTACAACAAATGTTCCTCCAGGCTTTAGAGCGGATCGACAAATCTTTATAGTTGATAGTGGGTCAGGTAAGTGGTCCATAACATGAAACATGGACACAACATCAAATGACTCTGTTGGGACAGAGTCCATTCGTAACATGTCGACAATCATGAAAGGCTTAATGTCTTCACGAGCTGCTGCAACAGCATCAACACTCGGCTCGACTCCAGCTATCTTCGTAAAACCAATTTCTTTGGCAATCTCTAGAAAGAATCCATTACCACCGCCAATTTCCAAGATTGCGCCACTAGCTCGTTCCGGCTTGAGTGCGCGAAGTGTTATTGATGAATAAGCCCTTTTAAGTCCATCCACCTCAGAGTTGTAATCAAACGTACTCTTCTCGTAGAGACTATCGAGGTCTACCTCGAGAACTGGATCAGACCTAAGCAAACCACATGCTTTGCATCGAACCCACTGGTAACTCCTTCTGTCTGGGAGTCGACGAGCTGAAAACACTTCGGTGGAAAATGCGGCTTCATCGATATTCTGGTCAAATATTTTTTCGCTGTTGCCAGAGGTTCCGCAAATTGCACATCTTGTGGGGACAAAATTCATAATTTACCCAATCTTCTTCGCAAAACGACCAGACCTTACCTCAGGTATATCTGCAAATGCATATCTCTCGCAGAGCGTGTTATCTTTAAATCGGAACATGGCAGCCCCTTCGTCGCTGAGAACCAAATAATCGGCATTTACTTCGGTCAGAAATGCACAGGTCGTATCGATAGTTTGTTGGCTCATCAGGGTGTCAAATGGGCTATTTAGGATAGATGCTGACTGTATTCCCGTCTCTTTACTAACGTAATTAGCCGATGCTCCAAAAAATGCGATTGATGACCCATTAATTTTTGCCCAGGCGACTCCGGCTTGTGCATCTTCTATGGAAGATATAACTGAAGCCTTTGGCCAACGTGGCACATCCTTACTTGAATTTATTCGATCAAGCTCAATTACTGGATTTGGAGTGAGCACTAAAGTTGCCAAAGGAAGAGAGATGAGCATGGCGACAAACAAATTCGAGGAGGGTCGAGCAAAGAGCTTGAGAGAACTCTTGAATTTGAAGGGTGGTGATTGGACTCCCTCAGTCTGTAACTGGAGATAGCCGCCAACAAATGCCGCGAGACCGACTGCAACAAGAATAAAGAGGATTTGAAGTTGGCCCGAAGCATATGAGCGATTCAAGAAATAATTGAATCCGAGTGCAGCCCAAGATGAGAATGCAAAACCCAGTACCCCTGTGTAGAAGAGTGTCCGGCGCTTCTCAGGATCGGAAACACTTTGCGCGTGAACTATCAATTTTGAATGGACAGCGATTAAACCGATTATCAAAGGAAGTATTACCAATACAGGTCCCGGGGTCCGAATATTTTCAGCGCCAAATCCACCTCCAAATTGACGGGCAAAAAAGGCGAAGAAACTGAAATTTACTGGATATCCAAATAGCATCGAGACAAGCGGATAAATGAAGAATCCGAAAATTGCTCCTCCCCAAAGATGAGTAGCGAAGAAATTACGCTTCCACTTTTCATCATATTTAAGCAATAAAGGCAAGAGTGCAACCAAAAGCGATGACGCAATTCCAAAGTCCTGCGATGACCACATATTCAAGCCCGTAAATACTCCAAGAATTACTACTGTAATTCTCTTTGAAATCGATGGAGAATTTAGGTTAATTAGGATAAGAATGAAAGATGAGATCAACACCATGCCTGGGAATACCCGTATAGCAAGACCAGACAGAAGTGCGGAGATCGACCCAAGGTAGCCCTCTCGAGTTGGGAATTGAGTCAGAGCAGTAAGAGGAACCACTAAGAGAATCGATAATGCAATTGATTTTGATGGCAAGGTCCGTCGAACAAGAAAGAAACCAAGCACCAAAGCCATGATTGAGCAAATGAACATAAGAGCAAACGCAATCTGAGTTATCTGACTAGCTGCTAAGGCGCCAGAGAAAGGAGCGACCAGGAAAGTAAATAGAGTTTGGTACTGCGGTATGAAGTCGCTGAATGGCCAGCTACCAGATGGAATTGAGAGAACCTCGTTTAGAACATACTCTGAATGATCTGGGTCAATCACTGAGTTGTTATCTTGCCAAAAACTCAATGAGGCTAACGCAAAAGAAGTAAGCGCGATTAGACCAAGAATTGGTTTTAGAAAGTTGCGAACTTGAACCCAGCGATATGTGTACCAAGCAAAGGGGGCAATTAATAAGACTAGTAGTAAAACAAAGGGCCCGAAACCTAACCAAAGTCTATTTGAGAGTACAACTCCATTGATTGGATCATGTTGCTCTACTCCAAAGATTCCTATAGCTAGGGCCAGTAGGGCGACGCTCGAAGCAACTAAACTTCCCTTTACTTGGAATTTTCGGGAGAGCATTATGGAAAAGTAAAAGTATGCGGCAGTAATTAGTCCAATCAGATAGATGGCTCTATCAATTGACTCGCTTCGGTTGTCCCCTCGCAATATCTGGATTGCAAGAGTAGATCCACCAACGATTGCAAACGCCCTGACGAGTATGTTGGTTAATTGTTCTTGAATGTTAGATTGGACGACATACTTTTGACTCACTGTTTCTCCTTGAAGTTAATCTTCTCCACCTCAAACATCGGTGGGGTTCTTCTAACCTGGCTATGGATACTCAAAACGTATTCACCGATAATGCCGAAGAAAAGAAGTTGAATTCCACCAAAGAAGAAAATCGAGACAATAATTGTAGGAATTCCCACTGGGGCCCCTTCACGATTTACTAAGAAGGCAACAAAGGTTGCGATTGCGCCCAAGAAACCTACTATTGAGAGAAAGAATCCAGATAGTAGGGCGAGCCTTGCTGGAATTCGACTGGTGGAGACGAAACCATTAATTGCTTGATCAATTAGATCTATAAAACTGTTTTTTGATCGACCCCTCTCACGTCTAACCCATGTATAGGGGACCGAACTTGATTTAACTCCCGTCTGCGCAATGAGCCCTCTTATGTATGGATAAGCATCATCTACAGAGAGAATCGATTTAATAACTCGGGCATCTGCTAGTAAGAATTCACCAGAATTAATGGGAATGACTGCATCTGCAAAACGGCGGATGATTCGATAATAGAGACCTCGAAGCGATCGCATGATCAAGGATTCTTGGCGGTTAGCGCGAACGCCATAGACAACTAAATCTCCACTCTCCCAATTCTTCACAAACTCTGGAATCACAGAAGGTGGATCCTGGAGATCGGCAGGAAGAAGTGGAATTACGGCATCTCCTGAAGCGCTCTTCATCGCATTCCACATGTTCCTGAAAGGTCCGACATTTCGACTATTGGAAATTACCTTTACTCTCTTATCTCTCTTTGCTAGCTCTCGAAGTTCCTTGAGCGTGTTATCGGTAGAAGCATTATCAGCAAATATATGTTCGTAGTCGTGCTTAGGCAGCTTCTTTGCCATAACCTCTTTTACCGCTTCATGGCAGAAAGCGACATTGTTCTCCTCGTTATAACAGGGCGTGATGATTGAGATTTTCTTTTTCATAGTTTCGAATATCTCTCTATCTGATTATCTAGGGCTGCTAACGCACCTTTATCTCTAGCCATTAGCTCCCAGTCAATCGTCCACTTAATCGCTTCCTTAGCGTCGAGTTTATTGCGCCACCCAAGCTCTTTCTGGGAGCGCTCCGAGGAGAGCCAGAGAAGATTTGATTCAGGCATATCCTCGCCACTTGGAGCATACTTCCAACCTTTATTTTTAGGCCAATAACTGCATGAAAAATCAGCCATTTCCGATACCTTCAACTTCGACTTCTCATCTGGACCAAAATTGAAAGCGTCCGATAATTCTTTTTTGCCTAGAAGACTTGAGGCGATCGAGAGATAACCGAAAAGTGGATCGAGGACGTGTTGCCAAGGTCTGAGAGAGTTTGGGTTTCGAATCTCCGCCTGCTTATCAGCTAAGAAGCCACGGATTAGATCAGGTAGTAGTCGATCAGCAGCATGATCGCCACCACCAATCACATTTCCAGACCTAGCAGCTACTATTTTTGGGCCCGACTTTATTTCTGCGAGATTACGCCATGCAGTAACTACCATCTCGCTTCCAGATTTGCTGGCGCTATATGGATCCTCACCACCTAAAGGCTCGTCTTCGTGGTAGCCATCGAGTTTCTCAATATTCCGATACACCTTGTCGGTTGTGATTGCGACGATGCCCTTTAGGTTAGAGCACATTAAAGAGGCATCGAGCACGTGAGCAGTACCCATTACATTTGTACCGAAAGTCTCTACCGGTTCGCGATATGAACGGCGAACGAGTGGCTGGGCAGCCATGTGAATCAGTATGTCTGGATTGCATTTTCCAATGAATTTCGCTGTCTTTTTGCGGTCATTGATATCAATGTATTTGCTGCTCTTGAACTCAATTCCGCTGGCGCGAAGATAGAGCGAATTTCTCTCTGGCTTAAGCGACAGTCCTGAGACATCTGCTCCCCAGGTATTCAGGATTCGACTCAACCAGGCGCCTTTGAAACCAGTGTGCCCAGTTATAAGAACCTTTACGCCGCGAAAATCATTTGGTTGCATTTAACGTTTACCAGTTTCGCCAAGGCGCTTTTCCGGTGCTCCAAAGTTCATTTAATTCCTGGCTCTCTCGATAAGTATCCATAGGCTGCCAGAAACCTTTATGGTGATAGGCCATGAGTTGATTATCTTTAGCAAGATTCTCTAAAGGCTCTTTCTCTAGAACGCACTCGGCATCCAAATAATCGAAGATTCCCTTTTCAAAAATGAAGAAGCCGCCATTTATCCATTGTTCAGCCTTTGGCTTCTCCGAGAACTTCTTCACTCGGTTATTCGCATCAATCTCTATGGCGCCAAAACGCGAGGTTGGACGTACCGCTGTTACGGTTGCAACCTTTTTATGCGAGACATGAAAGTCAAGAAGATCTCTTAGATTTATATCCGCCAGACCATCACCATAAGTGCATAAGAATCTCTCCGCTCCAAGATAATCCCGAACCCGGAAGATGCGTCCACCGGTCATAGTACTAAGCCCGGTATTTGCAAGTGTTACCTTCCAATCTTCTTCAGCAGAATTACTGTGCTGAACGCTTGCGCCACCTTTTCCAAGAGTTACAGTTATATCGTTTACACGAGACTCATAATTTAAGAAAAAGTCCTTTATGTAGTCACCTTTGTAGCCGAGGCAGATCACAAACTCATTTAGAGATTGAGCGGAGAGATTCTTCATAATGTGCCAAAGAATCGGACGTCCGCCGATTTCAACCATCGGCTTTGGACGATACTCGGTTTCTTCGCGAAGGCGAGTTCCTAGACCACCAGCAAGAATTACTGCTTTCACAAGCCACCTCTCAAACGAGCCGAGAGGAAGATTCTATCCTCGGTAAAGTCGTATGGGGCCGAGAGCATCCATGCTTTGACATACTTATCCCGTGTTTGGAGCCCGAAAAGAGCCAATAATCAAGGCTGAAGAGCTTGCCTTTGAGGCTCGCCAAGAGATTCTTAAGATGACTTCGGTTGCGAAGGCTTCTCATGTTGGCTCCGCGCTATCTGTTATCGACATTCTTTCAATTCTCTATAGCGAAGTTGCCAATATCTCGGCGAAGAACTTGGAAGAAAAAGAGCGGGACATCGTGATTCTTTCTAAAGGTCATGCCGCCTCTGCAATCTATTCAACACTTGCAATTCAAGGCTTCTTTGCTATGGAATGGCTTGAAAAGTATTGTGCTAACGGCGCTCCTCTTGGTGGCCATGTGACTTCTAAAGGAGTACCTGGCGTCGAGTTATCCACCGGATCTCTCGGCCATGGCCTGCCCTACGGATTAGGAATTGCGCTTTCGCGGAAGAGATTCAAGGAGAGTGGAAGAGTTTTTGTAGTAATGTCAGATGGCGAATGTGATGAAGGTACGACTTGGGAGTCGGCGCTATTGGCTAATCATCATGAACTTGATAATTTGACGGTGATTGTGGACCGAAATGGGATCCAATCTTTGAAGGAGACCGAAGTAACGCTTCGACTTGAACCATTTAGTGATAAATGGCGGGCTTTTGGATGGAACGTGCACGAGGTTGATGGACATGATTACTCAGCGCTCAATAATTCCCTTCAGCAAGCAGAAAAACCAACCGTGGTGATTGCAAAAACAATTAAAGGTAAGGGCGTCTCATTTATGGAGAATTCAGTCCTCTGGCATTACCGACCGCCAGATCAGGGAGAGCTAGAGAGCGCGCTTGAAGAAGTTAGGAAAGACAAGTGAGAGACACTTTTGTCCAGACGCTCCTTGAGGAAGCCAAAACAGATCCCAACGTTGTCTTGATAACGGGTGACCTTGGATTCGGAGTACTGGAGAAATTCGAAACTACTCTTCCAACCCAATACATAAATGCAGGCGTAGCCGAACAGTCCATGTTGGGGCTTGCAGCGGGG
>Ga0169931_10014089_pt1 | contig 10854 bp, 9 predicted proteins | sample Kivu_15m_20L_FD_129675 | JGI IMG/M metagenome (GOLD analysis project Ga0169931, IMG submission 129675) | Freshwater microbial communities from Lake Kivu, Western Province, Rwanda to study Microbial Dark Matter (Phase II) - Kivu_15m_20L... | ecosystem: Environmental > Aquatic > Freshwater > Lake ... | reverse complement strand
TATAATCAAAGCTGTAAGAAGCTACACCCCCAGAAACAAGGATCAAGGATGTAGTCACGCCTGCAATAGTGAGGGTTGGATTAAGCACAGCATTCACATTGAATGTATCGCCTTCAGGATCAGAGTCCGTCAGAGGTCCCGCATCATTCTTGATATTCCCCACAGTGTAACCCCCACTGAGCAAGGCAGAGATCGTATCTACATCCGTTGAATAACTGTTGGGCTGGGCGATGGGGGGATCATTATCTCCATGGACTGTAAATTCTACATGAGCCGTGTTTGAGACAGCGAGCCGTATATCCTGATCGGTATAATCAAAACTGAAGATCAGGTCTTGCCCTACGGGAAGTTCTGATAGAAAAAGGCTGCCACTAGACGATGTCAGTATAACTGCGCCATTCTCGTTAATCGTAAAAGTGCCGATATGGCCATTGTAATCAAAGTCATACGCAGCCACACTCCCGGGAACAGATGTCAGGACAGGTGTCAAAGACATATCCACGCCGGCAATCGTAAGGATCGGATTAAGCACAGAATTTACACTAAAAGAATTTCCGTCAGGGTCGGAATCTCTGAGAGGGCCCGCATCATCCCTGATATTTCCCACAAAATAACCGCCACTGACAAAGGGAGCGATTGTGTCCACGTCGGTTTCATAGGTGTTGGGCTGAGCAATAGGGGGATCGTTGGGGGTTCCCAGGATCTCGATATGAAGGACCGCCGAGGAAGTTAAACCATCACTGTCCTGCATGGTATAGGGAACAGAATCTTCCAGTGTCTGATCAGTTCCAAGCTGAATGACATCGGCATTGGCTGTATCTAATTGATACGTATATGTACCATCCTGATGAATGGTGAAATCCCCATAGAGACCATGAACCACAAGCGTTGTGGGGAAAGAGCTTGCAAAATCGTTCAGCGCTGTGCCTGACGAAGTCTGGAATGTCCCTGAAATCGGCTGTGACGCTCCATTAATACTCGACCCCGCACTATCATCAAGAGTCACATTTCCGTTAATATCATTTCCCCCGCCATCTCTGTTGAACAGGTTGACAGATTGACCATTGGAACCTTCAAGTGTTCCCACAAGATCCCCAAAAAAAGTATGCTGAAAGTCAAAGAGGGTTAAAGATACATGGGTGATCGCCCCCACTACTCCTGAAACGGTAATATCAGAGCTGACTGTGGTGTTATCCAGAATCGTCAGAACAGTAGGATTATTAAAAACATAAGTGTTCGTATCGGTCTGAAGCGTCAATTGCCATCCACTGATACTCCCCTGATCTCCCCCTGCCTCATCAGAAATCGTAAAAGTCCATGTGCCATTCGCGTTATTAAAGGTATGCCCTGTCACAGACACAACGGAAAAGTCTCCCGCAGCAAAGCTGCCATCAAGATCCGTATCATTGGCAAGAATGTTTCCTGTAGCAATTGTTCGAGGATCAGCACCACTAAGCGTAAGGGCAGACGACGCCAGCAGAAGAGAGGACTCTCCTTCTCCACCCTCGCCTTCACCACTATCAGTGATCACTTCCTGAACCTGGTTAAAGTCATCAATGGCTGTGGGGGGATCATTAATTCCCAGAATATTAATCGTCACATGAGCTGTATTAGAGGTCAGACCATCGGCATCCCTGTCATTATAATCAAAACTAAAGAGCGCTGCTTGTGCAGGTGTCAGAGGACCAAACAAGTTGGTTGCTGCCGTCTCAAGGGAAAGTGTTCCGTCCTGGGAAATAATCAGCACACCGACATTGCCCTGATAGGTAAATTCATATTCGGCCACTTCTCCCGCGGGCAAAGGACCCGTCACCGACGCCAAATCAATAGCCACACCCGCAATCGTTAAAGCAGGATTGCTGGTGGAATTGATCAGCAATAGCGTGCCATCAGGATCTGAATCCACGGAGTTGGACACACTAACAGGTAAGGAAAGATTTTGAGGATCGGTCAAGATATTGCCTAAATCAAAGTGAAAAACCTGGCTCGCCTGAAGCGCCACAGAAGCAAACACCGGAGATTCACTGGTCCCAGCCTCAATAAAGGCAGACGCACTAAAGCTATAATCATTAGGATCCGCAATAGGGGGAAGAAGCTCAATCTCTGGAATGACAGGCTCTTCTGTAGGAGCAGGCTCTTCAAAAAAAAGACGACCCGCAAAATGGTCGGGTCTCTCGACAAGAAAATCCAGAAAACCTATATTCTCATACGGAAAATAACCTAAAGGCGGAATCTCCTTGGGCAAATCAGCCGCTTCTGCAAATTCTCCATCCGCCGCTGTTTCATAAAAAACGCTGACGTTGTCGCTATCCGCATGACCAAACTTTGTCAAATCCAAGTTGGAGAAAGAATTATAATGACCCGAAGAACCAACCGCAGTTGTATGATGGGGCAGACTCACGTTGTAATTGGGATGATAACTGCTGGAAGGAAGAGAAGCAGAAGCCGCTCCTTCTGGTGCTACAGTTGCTCTTTCAATAGCCTGAACGTCATGCCACAGAAGGCTTTTCTCAAGCGCCCCCACAAGATCAGGCGCACTTTGGCTTTCATCAATATTGAGAACAGAATTCTGAAAACCTGGAACCAGACTATGAATTCCTAAATCTATCAGATGAATACTACTCACAGGCATTAAATTTGATAAGAAATCTCCCGAGAAACTTAAAGAGCTTCCACCTTTCTCTCCTGAATAAGATGATGAAGAAAAAGTAAATTTACTCACTATCCCTGGTATGGTATGATTCTTGATGTCCATCATAAACCTCATAATAAAATTACACTCTGTAAGTTAATTATGAAATAAATTCCTTAATATTTAGTAATGTTGAGAAAATTATTTTGTTTATATTTCCTATATCTTTATTTTACTAATTAATAATAATTAAATCGAAATATTCAAAGAGATGTCCGCAGATAAAATGGATTATTTGATTAAAATGACGTAATAGAGGAAACCGTATATTTTCCCACCCTCGTATTATTCTTTCTCTTTTTTTCTTGCAAGCTCTTGCCCTTTTGCCGGCAATCATGTAATGAACAAGAGACTTCGGGGTGTAGCGCAGTCTGGTAGCGCGCCTGCTTTGGGAGCAGGATGTCGGGGGTTCGAATCCCTCCTCCCCGACCATATCTCAAGAGTTCTCAAACGATTATATAAAGAGATTTAAATCCCCCAGAGAACGAATAGAATAAACCCGTGAGACGAAGGGTATAATTTGTGAATTCCAGTAATCATACCTCAATTTTCATTACAGGCGCCAGCAGTGGCATCGGTTCTGCTCTTGCAAAACTATATGCCAAGCCCGGTCTTCATCTTACACTCACAGGTAGGAACGCCGAACGGCTTAAAGTTGTTGCTGAAGTCTGCCGCGCTCAAGGCGCAAGCGTAGAAGACATGATCCTTGATGTCTGCAATGCTGAAGAAATGAAATTCAAGATTCAAGAAGCTGATCAAAAACATCCTCTGACACTCGTCATCGCCAACGCAGGTCTTGGACTACAGGAACAGAATGATTCGCCTGAAGCTACCCGCCATATTTTTTCAACTAACCTTGGTGGTGTTCTAAACACTGTTCTTCCTACTATTGATCTTATGAAGAAACGTCAATCGGGGCAACTTGCCCTGATGAGTTCTTTGGCTTCTTTTAAGGGGTATGCAACAAAAAGCGCCTATTGCGGCAGCAAGGCCGCTGTGCGTATTTATGGAGAAGGGTTGAGAGAATCTCTGCTGCCTCATAATATCAAAGTGTCCGTGATCTGTCCTGGATTTATTAAAACACCCCTGACGGATTTCAATAGTTTTAAAATGCCTTTCCTCATGCTTCCTGAAAAAGCGGCTCTTTTCATTCAAAAAGGACTTGAGAAAAATTCTTCCCGCATTGCTTTCCCCTGGCCAACCTATATGGGGGCGCTCTTTATGGCTTTTGTTCCCCCATTCTTTGCTGAAAAAATATCTTCCTGGCTTCCCTATTATCAGGAGAAAAAATGACTCCTTCAATACCGATGACGTCAGATGAAATCAACCAATTCTTTTTAATCCTTCAAAATCTGAACCCTCATCCCAAAGGAGAATTAAATTATTATGATCCCTTTACGCTTCTGGTGGCTGTGGTTCTATCAGCGCAAGCAACCGATAAAAGCGTAAATAAGGTGACGCCTGCTCTTTTTCAAATAGCCAATACCCCTGAAAAAATGGTAGCCGCAGGTGAAGAAAAAGTAAAAGATTGTATTAAATCAATTGGTTTTTACAATACAAAATCTCGCAACATTATTGCCTTGAGCGCCAAATTGATTGATCAGTATGCAGGAAAAGTTCCCAATCATTTAGAAGATCTGATAACGCTTCCCGGCGTAGGCCGCAAAACAGCAAACGTTATCCTGAATACAGCTTTTGGCAAGCCTACAATTGCTGTTGATACTCATGTCTTTCGGGTTTCAAACCGCACCGGACTTGCACAAGGTGGAACACCAGAGCAGGTAGAACAGGAACTTTTAAAGCGTATCCCCCAGCCTTTCCTTTCTCATGCTCATCATTGGCTTATTTTACATGGCCGATATATCTGCAAGGCGCGAAGTCCTCAATGCAAAGTTTGTCCGGTCTCTCGTTTTTGCCATTATGTAAATAAAAAGTAATTATTCTTGCGTTTTTTCATGCATAGAAAAATAAAGTTGCTCCTCTTTCATAGAAACCGTATACTCTTATATGAATTATAATTATACAGTGAGGGCTATCATGTTGAGATCAGGTCTATTTGTGAATTTTAGTGGAATTTTGATCACAGCCGTCATATCGTCGGCTTCTTATTCTTCAGACCTGTTTCCCCGCCCCAGCGGTTCCTTTCACAACGAGCCTGATTTTTTGAGAGATAATAGAGATCATAACGATTCTTCTACCTTAGCTCCTTTTCAAAATAATTTATCTTCTCCCCCTTCTTCTACGTCACCTGCTCCTCAACCTCCTTCACCACCACCTGTTCCTCAACGCAGAATTCAGAGTCAGAAGTAGTGCTTGCCTGAACGATGCTCTTTTGAGAGAGCAGTATAATTTTTTGTATAAAAAATCTCGTATGTATAAGTAGAGGTGTCCTTTAGGAGAATCAAAGGGGAATATAAAATAAATCAGCCTCTTTTTTCTTAATTAATGCCTAATAGACACTTTTAGTGATTTTGTGTTATACTAACTGTTGTACACTATATTTGTTAGGGAGGAAAAAATGAAAAACTTTATGAATTTTTTGAAAACTGAAAATGGAGCAGCTGCAGCTGAATACGGTTTGTTAGTTGCCTTGATTGCTATTGTCATTATTGTGGGAGTTACAAGTTTGGGAAGCAAGCTGAACACAGACTTTACCAATATTGCCAATAAATTATAATTGTCAAATGCCTCTTCAGATCAACCAGCATAATTCTGTTGGGAAGGCGTGCGTCCTTGATTCTGTCTGTTACTCGGTGTACAGAGGCCGACCGTCTCTTTTTTTAATGTGTTTGAGTCAGCCCTGAGTCCGGCAGTCGTTCTATGGGTTTCGTAATTTTCCTAATCCTTTGGGGTCAACGCGTCTCATTATTGACTTATCATCAGAGGAGTATAATAGTTTACCGCACATGAAAGGTTATAAAAAATGGGCGGACAAAAAGCTTTTCCTTTTATCCTGAAAATGATTCGTCCTTTTCCGGGATCGATTGCGGTTATGTTTTTGGTTGCCTGTGTATGGGCGATTGATGTTTCTTTGCGACCTTATATTCTGAAGGTTATTTTAAATAGGGTCACCGAAACCCCTTCCCAGGAAATTTTTACATATTTAGCTTTTCCTGCAGCTGCCTGGCTTCTCATGTCTTTTCTGCTCTCCAGTATCTTTCGGCTCTATGGATATTTCGTTGAAATCAGAATGATTCCTGACCTGCGGCAGAAAATCGCTTATTCCTGCTTTGACGGTTTATTGGAACAAAGTCACCATTATTACCAAAATCAGTTTTCGGGAAGTCTTGTTAATAAAGTGGACGATCTGATCAATAGTATTCCTGACATTGTGCAAGTGACGATCGATCGTTTTTTCAGCCATTTCCTGACGTTAGCTATTGCTATTTTTTCAATGCCAAATTTGCGCTTTTGATGTTGAGCTGGACAACGCTTTTTGTGGGAATATCCATTTTTATGTCAAGGCGACTTATACATCTTTCAGATATCTGGGCTGAACGCGGTACAAGAACTGTGGGCAGGTTGGTTGATGTTCTATCGAATATTTTATCTGTCAAGCTATTCTCAAGGATAAAACAGGAAAAATCATCTTTTGAGATGACATTGCAAAAAGCTATTCAGGCTGAGAAAAATCTTCAGTGGACTTATTTTTTGATGTGGTGTGTGTACGGATATTCTTTTGTTATCCTTCAGGGATTTAATCTCTATTTTTTGATAGAAGATAAACGTCAAGGACTCATTACACTGGGGGATTTTGCACTGGTTTTATCTATTAATACAGCCATTCTTGAATTTTTTTGGAATCTTGTTAAGGAAATTTCTAACTTTTCCAAAGCGTCCGGGAAAATAAGTCAGGCTTTGCGAGCGCTGGTTGTTACGCCCGATATTCAAGATAGACGCCATGCCAGAGAATTGGTTGTCAGTAAAGGTGAGATTATTTTTGAGGATGTTCAATTCTCTTATCAAGGGAGCGATCCTCTCTTCCAGAATAAATCTGTCAAGATCGAATCGGGTCAAAAGGTGGGTCTCGTTGGTTATTCAGGGAGTGGAAAATCAACGTTCGTCAACCTTATTTTGCGGCTTTTTGACGTGACTTCTGGGCAAATTACTGTGGATGGGCAAGATATTCGCCATGTAACTCAGGATTCTTTAAGAGCTAATATTGGCATGATTCCCCAGGATCCTTCTCTTTTTCATCGTACTCTTGGGGAAAATATCCGCTATGGAAAAACCAATGCAACGGATGAAGAAATCGTAGAAGCGTCCAAAAAAGCCCATGCTCATGCTTTTATTTCTGCTCTGGCACAAGGCTATGACTCTCTTGTAGGAGAGAGAGGCGTTAAACTTTCAGGCGGACAACGCCAACGCATCGCTATTGCTCGTGCAATCCTTAAAAACGCCCCTCTCCTGATTTTGGACGAAGCAACGTCTCAGTTGGATTCAGTCACTGAAGGCGATATCCAGGACTCTTTATGGCAACTGATGCAAGGGAAAACGACGATTGTGATTGCTCATCGTTTGTCAACCCTTCTGCATATGGATCGTATTCTCGTGTTTGATGAAGGCAAAATTGTGGAAGATGGAACACACCAGGCATTATTGACCCAGAGAGGTCTTTACGCTACGCTTTGGAATGCCCAGGTCAGTGGTTTTCTACCTGAAAATCGAGTATTAAGAGAGAAATATAATGATTGATCATTGTTCAATATCTGTGAAAGACTATGATAAGAGTTTAAAATTTTACGATCACAGTCTTCTTGCTCTGGGGTACAAACGTCTGATTACAATCGACAAGGACGAGTTGAAGTATGCTGCCTATGGCAAGGATCCAAAGCCTTCTTTGTGGATTGGCCCCATGGGACGGGAAGATGAAGAAATTGGACGTGCGCGGGGAATGCATCTTGCATTTACTGCCCCTGATGTAAAATCAGTCCACGATTGGCATGCCAGGTGCCTTGAGTATGGTGGACGTGATAATGGCGTACCGGGGACAAGATCAGAATATCATCCGGGTTATTATGGCGCCTTTATTATTGACCCTGATGGTTGGCGTATAGAAGCAGCCTTTCATCACTACGTCAGTCCCGAAGCAATATCGAAAGCCGAATAAGAAAGACTGATATCTTTTCTTGAGCGAAGAGATTAAGAGTGCTAAATCTCATTAAATTGCTTCTCTATACCATTCAGAAACGATGGATAAACCCATATTTTTCAGAAACTGGTGTTTGGGTTCATCGTGGTGACCACAGACAACAAGAACTTGTACGGCTTCTTTTTGTTTTGCCATTTCTCTGATTTTTTCAATCATTTCTCCGCCAAGACTAGACCAGAGCTCTTGTTTTTCAACGCAGAAATCATCGATCATCAGCGTCAAACCCCCTGGGTCATAGACCTCAGACGCTGTCATCAGTCGTCCAATAATAAATCCCCTGATCTGATCTTCTCTCTCGCCAATCAGCAAAAGATAATCTGGGTGAGATAAAAGAGACTCAAACCATCGAGTTTGGATTTTATCCGCATTGAGAGCAGGTCGCCAAAATTGGGGTTGAGCCCGTGCATAGGACTGTCGTTTCTGTCTTGATAAAGTAACCATCGTTTTGACATCTGCTTGAAGGGCCGGACGAATTTTATAGAGAGAGTGCTCCATTTTTTTAATTTTTCTCGCATATCTGGATGAAGACAAAAATCAGGCATGTCCTGTCTGAGAAGATAAGAGCGCCGGGTCTACACCTATTTTTTTTAGCGCCTTTTTCCACATGTTCGACAGGTCAGATGAAAACACAAGGTCAAGATCTGCATCCGTTTGCAACCAACTGCTTTTCTGAATCTCCGCTTCCAGTTGGCCAGCGCTCCATGCCACATATCCCAAAGCCAGAATTTTTTGCTTAGGGCCTTCTCCTTCCATCAACAAACTCAAAATTTCAACAGTAGAGCTGAGAGCCATTTCATCTGAAATTTTTACTGACCCATCCTGCAGATAATCGGTGGAATGGATGACAAAACCCCGGCCCATTTCTATAGGCCCTCCAAAATGAACTGAAATAGGTACATTCATCGTTTTTGAAGATTGAAGTCCGATTTGTTCAATAAGATCCTTCAGCGTCAAATCATCAATCAGTCGATTTAAAATAATTCCCATAGCACCATTGAGGTCATGTCCACAAACAAGAATCACTGAATGGAAAAAACGGGAATCAGTGATTTGAGGGCTTGCGATAAGCAATTGACCCGTTAAATATTTTTGCTCTTCGAGAGGAGAAATTATTTTATTCATTGCCTGACAATCTTAAAGGTATAATATGCTTTTTGCAGTGGGTATAGCGAGGATAATTCATGACAATTTCCAGATCTATTATTTTTTTTTTCTTCATCATAACAGGTCTTATGGGACTCGTACAGAAAACAGGGGCACAAACTCTTTATTCCTCTCATAATCCCCCTTTTTCCGTAGAGTTACTCTCTTCCACAACAACTTTGGGAGAAGCACAAGAAATTCTGATGGGACTTCGATTCAAACTTCCACCAGCATGGAAAATCTATGCTCTCGATGATGAGAAAACCTCTGCGACTCTTTCTTCCGCTCCTAAAATAACGTGGACCGGATCAAAAAACGTTCAGGACATTCATATTCTCTGGCCTTCATCCAATAAATATTCCATTGAAGGCTTTGTTTTTCACGCCTATGAAGGAGAGCTTATTATCCCTATCCTTGTTAAAATTGTAAACTCCAAGGAACCTCTTACCCTTCACCTTCAGTTGGCCTATTCTGTTTGTTCCAAGCTTTGTATGCCTATACAACATGACTTGAGTGTCACGCTGACGCCCGGTGTTGCCATACCCACATCTACCGCCGACCTTCTGCATAAAGTGCACGCATCTAGCATTACGGGAATACCGGATACAGACCTTCAAAAGGAAAAATCTTATTTTATGATGCTTATTTTTGCGTTTTTAGGGGGTATTATCCTTAATTTTATGCCCTGCGTCCTTCCTGTTATTTCACTGAAAATAATGAGTATCGCAAAGAAAGGTCGCAGCACATCTTCAAAAAATCTTCATTTTCGTCCCTCGTTTCTAGCAACTTTTGCGGGCATTATGGTTTCGTTTGCTTTTTTGGGTGGACTCGCGGTTTTTTTAGATACTTTAGGAGAATCTGTCGGATGGGGGCTTCATTTCCAGCAACCCTCCTTTCTATGCTTTCTGATCGTTGTGACAACACTTTTTGCAAGTAATCTCTGGGGGTTTTATGAAATAGAACTGCCTCTGTTTATGCGGGATACAATTAGTAAACTCCTTGGGTATGAGCATGAACATCATGCAGGATTGGTGGAAGATTTTGTGGCGGGTATTTTTGCAGCATTTCTTGCAACACCCTGTACAGCTCCTTTTTTAGGAACAGCTTTGGGTTACGCCTTTTCCCGCAGTGGGGGGGAAATTTTTCTGTTCTTTATGGTTTTGGGGCTGGGATTTTCCCTTCCTTACTGGTTGGGTGCCATTTTACCGCGCCATTGGCTAAAGCTGCCCAAACCCGGCGCATGGATGCTGACATTATCCCATATTCTGGGATATGTCCTGGCAGCAACCGTTTTCTGGCTGCTTTGGATCTTAAATGAGACAAGCTCCTTTAGTGTTGCCTTTTATGTGGGGCTGGGCACACTTATCATGACTCTCCTTTTCTGGAAGGGGAGAAAATATCCTAAAATTAAAAGTCTTAATTGGGTTCTGATTCTCTTGATGCTTGCCGTTCCTTTGATTTCCACCCCTGACTCTCAAATAAAACCTTACGTGCAAGAACATTGGGGGCGTTTCCGTCCTGAACTGATTCCCAATCTTGTTCAACAGGGGAAAGTTGTTGTCGTTGATATTACCGCTTCGTGGTGCCTGACATGCAAGATCAATAAGACTTTTGTTCTGGATTCCAAAGAAGGGGAACGGCTTTTAGTCCAAAAAGATGTCGTCCTGATGCGGGCTGACTGGACACGGCAAGATCCGATCCTTGCAAGTTACCTTGCTTCTTATGGACGTGCAGGCATCCCTTTCAACGTTGTTTTTGGACCTCATGCTCAGAGCGGCATTGTTTTACCTGAAATTTTGAACATCAAGAGTTTGAAAAATGCTCTTACCCAGGCAAGAGGAGAAAAGTAAATTTAGCCTGCACCCTG
>Ga0169931_10014086_pt1 | contig 10857 bp, 1 predicted proteins | sample Kivu_15m_20L_FD_129675 | JGI IMG/M metagenome (GOLD analysis project Ga0169931, IMG submission 129675) | Freshwater microbial communities from Lake Kivu, Western Province, Rwanda to study Microbial Dark Matter (Phase II) - Kivu_15m_20L... | ecosystem: Environmental > Aquatic > Freshwater > Lake ... | reverse complement strand
TTAACAACTAAACCAAAACAACTAAATAAGCTACCAATCATTTTTAATCAGCCTAAAATCCCTAGGCGCCTACAACAGCCCACAAAAAATGTAAGATAAACTTTTCTATATGTAAAATGTGATCAATTAACAAAATTAATTATTGGCTAATCAACGTAAAGAATATTAATAAGTCATAACTAATCAAGTTAAATAGAGTTAATAATTATCTAAAAAAGTTATGCATAAATTAAAATTAAAGAAGAAAGTAGAAATGATATAGATATGATAAATATATTATATTTTATATGTAAATATATTAAAGATTATAGATATTGAATTGAGAATGATGTAAATAATAATTTGAATATAATATAAATGATATCGAATGTAATAAGAAGAAACATCAGGAACTTAGATAAATATAAAATATTAATAATAAATGAAGGAAACAAATTAACTTATAATAATACTTTTTTATATCTCTCACTATCTTCATCATATGCACTTAACCTTAATAAAATTATTTATTTTTCATCAACCTCATTCCTCACTTATAAATCAATCTTCCCCTGCTCATATTTAAACAAAAAACCAAATAAATAAACCTCAATCACTTTTACATCATTAAAATCAATCTTCAAGCATTATATCTTCACAACTAACACTATTACTCGTCAATAATATTTATAACTATGTAATAATATCTGCCTTTATTATCGCTATGATAAAATACATTAATACCTTCCTTTTAGACCACAACTCTAATCAATGTTGAATTTTCTTACTAAATAATTTCTAGAAGGATTGACTTTAAAATGTAATACATTTATTATCATAGAAATATCGACTTTGATCATCTTTATAAAGCTGTGTTATAAACTTAAACTAAAGAATAGCAATATATAAAAATTTACAGATAATCTTATAACTCAATTGACTAAAAAACAAGATATCATATTTAAACTACCATTAACATAGATGCTTAAATTGATCGGCATCATAAATCACCTAAATAACATAATGCATAATAACAACATAATAAAAATAAAAGAGACAATCTATAAGACTATACTTGATCTACACAAACAAGATTAGACAAAAATCAGCATAAACTAGATCAGCCTTCTTCTATAAAGCATCAACTAATAACAATTTTTCAATTATAACAACATCCTTTTCTATAAACTATCATTAAAAGTTATAGATAAACATCTAGAGACCATATCATCATCTAATATCTGTAAAATAGTTATATGTCTATTGAATAAATAGATCTAACTTGTATTAGAAACAGAATATACATAGATCATTCAGAAAATATATAAGAAGATTGATGCTATGCTAGATATCTAAACATAATTTAGTTATATTATAAATAAATTATTATCAATTTAATTGAATAATCCTATCAACATCCATGTTTATCTTAAAATCTATAATAAGTTAATAAATAATATGAGATAAGATTATATACCATAGGGCTATTTTGAATATCTATCATTACTATTCTAAAAATTAAGATATCATACATTTACTTTATAATAAAAAGTAAAATTTGTTAAAATACTTACGAATTATCAAAGAAAATGCCAAATATAAAAAATACATGAATTTAATATCTATCTAATAGGTTTCATCCAAAAAAACTATTTTAAAGAACATATCTATCTATTAGATTAGATCATATTAGATAATCGAATAGTAATCTTTTGGGAATATATATTAGAATATAGTTATGTTGGTGTTAAATTCAATATTGATATATTATTAAAGAAAATAGGACCGATGAAATTAGAGCTAGAGATGAGGAATGATAGTATGATATGTCTTATGACTGTCAGTAAACAGTGTAAGCTACATAAAAATTAGGCTTTGTAGAAGTATAAATCGACTATTATACAAAATTTGAAGAAATTAGAATGGAGTGTCTAGCATATAGACTTTTTTATTAAATAAGATTATAGAAATAAGAAAATCTTACAACATTTTTTCTAATAGTATTCATAATCAATAATACCATATTTAACAGTATTGGCAAAGAGTACCCCATAGACTCTAAAAGCCTTTCATAATCTCTTATTATGCATCTTCAATAATACTTATCTCCATAACAGAATCCTCCAATCATTAAAAATCTCCTAAATCGATGCTTTCCTCATAAAATATCTTAAAACCTGCAAAGACTTCATCCTTATAAACCCATCCCTCCTCTCAGGGTTAACACTCTTATTCTCTTCTAAACAACTAATCACAAACCAATAATAAACAATGTTAATAAACTCAACAATAAAACTATTATACATCTATCATAGAACAATAATCCGATAATAAAACAAATTCATAAGTATATACATAACTTTATTAACCTAAATAATAAGATTATATAAATATCTTAACGTACCTAATAAGCTGATATTGATATCTATCTGCCAAAAATTGATAAGTAATAAGAATAACATCAACTTTTATGGATAAAAACAACATAAATTATTGATCTATGCAGTAACTAAAAACAAATTAATGAGATAAGAATTCCCTAATATAAATTTAAATGAAATCATCAATAAATACGTCTAATCGATTTCAAAATCGACCAAATGAAACAGATACAATTATTTATATATTTATTTTATATAATTAAAATAAAATTTTAATACTATATTATTATCTAGTATATCATGTCTATCAATCGCATCAAATTATCATAAATACCCAAAAATCATTCATTTTCACATCAAACCTCATTATCACAAGCACTCGACACCAAACATAAAAAAAAATAATTGCAACATAAAAAATAATCACTATATAAAAAATAAAAAACACCTACTTACAAACGTCTTAAAACTCATTAAAAAGAATGCTCTATCATGTATAAAAATTAACATATCAACTCATATAACGCATCGATACCTTTCAATAATTCATCATCAAAATTAATAAAATAAAAACATATTAATATCATAAACGATAAAAAGAACAAAAAGAAACAGCATACAATCAGCGTAATCAATTTAACTCGATCTACTGATAACTCAAACGTTAAACATAAAGGCAGCTCAAAACCGACTAAAAGAAAAGTTTCAACTGTAGAATTCAATTAAAAAATTAAATAAAAAATGTAAGATTATAAAATCTTATCAAATTGCCTTTAATAATACGTTAAATAATAACGAAGAAATAATAAATAAGTAAATATTGTATAGATCATCAAGATCATATCTGCATTCAATCGAAGTTAGATAAATCCAATGAATAAACATCTATCTAAATTAATCACTTAGATCATAAATTCTATCAATAATAGCTTACCAACCGGATAAAGCCACAAAGAATTAAAATCAATATTAAAGAAATCTACATATACATACGATTCACCTTCGAAAGATATCTAACAATAATAAAAAAATAGTGATACAGTTAAAAAACGTATAATAAACAAATAACAATAAACAAAAGATGTCCTAAAATTATAATAAAATCTTGATAAATTGAAGTACTAATCAAATCGTTTGAAACATTTTCTTTAATAGATATCTACTAAACCTAAAAATAAGATAATTTTCGATAACATATAAGTAAAAAACAAGATCGATAATGATAAAATCTAATAACTAAGACGTTTAAGATAGATAGCTAGTTAACAAGCAAAAATCATAAGATAATTATAGTATAGCTAATAATAATCTGATACTTTCAGATAATAATCATATTGATTATATATAATTTTTTTATTATGTAAAATATATAAGATAAATATCGATAATCAATTGAAATCAGTCAAAAAGTTAGTATAAGCACCCATTAAAAAGTATACAATATCATAGATTAACAATTCAAATATGGTAAATTAGGTCTCAATCAACTATACTATCAAAAAAATAATCAACTTGTACTAAAATATATCGTGCCATCATAAAAAACATATTCAATCTCGAAGTTTAATCATAATCGATAATTAAATTAAAAAGGTATAAAACAATTTAAGCATCTATATTCTAATTAAGATTTTTAAGTCAAAAAGAAAAAAAGAAGACTCGCCTCTATCGATAATTAATACCTTGGTTATTATAACTTAAATAATTGGATAAGTAATTAAGATCTTCTATGCTAAAAATCAACAAGTGCTTAAGATAAATCATCCTGCCTCATCTATTAAATATTATATATGCAATGGTAAAAAGCTATATAAATAGTAAATTCTATGTAAAAGACTGCAGAAATAGTATCATTACAATATATCTTATTAGGCTTCAAAAACATATATAATTTATTATAATAAGATAAGATACTTAATGATTATTTTATGGGTCGAACTAAATATTAAATAAATATCAAATAAAAATCATCAGATAGTGTATCAATAGGCACCAACTACAACTTCGTCAATATATTATAATACTAATCAAGAAATAAATTTAATTAAATTAAAAGCATAACAAGAAAAGCATAAATCGTTAAGATCAATCTAGAATATTTAGTAAGATTTACAGGTAATTTTAGACCATAAATATCAAATGATTATATAAAATTTGCATTTAAAATCTTAGGCAATTAATATGATCAATAATAATAAAATATAAAATAAGATAAAGATTATCTAAAATTATTACTTAAATATGATCTAAAACTAACTGATCGATTAAACTATGCCCTTAAATTACTCAATGATAAGAAGAAAAAAAGACTATGTCTAGCATTATAATAAAAATTATGTCAATTTCCATCTTTAGATAATATTATATACTATATCTAAAATATTAATAAAAATAAATAAAAAAAGATAGAAGAAATATGTAAATTATACCTAGATTAATATGGTGATCTATAAACAATAGCGTATCTATCTTATTAATTCAATTTTCTTAAACCATATTTGAAACAATTCAAACAGGCATTGCAATTATCATATTAACAAAGATAACTATAAAGATTATAAAACTATCGACAGAATTATTAAAAAAATAATATAAAATAAGATAATTATAAAAAATTCTTTCAAAATAATGGATGCTTCTTTGATTATATCAATACTTCATAATAAAAAGTACTAGATTGGAAGAATAATAAAAATAATTAAATTATGTGTTAGACTTGTTATAAAGTTATATAGAAAGCATAAAATTTACTTATTTGTGGAAAATGTAAGCATGGAGGACATGTCAATCATATATTAAAATGGTTTAAATAACATTAAAATTGTCCACACATAGGATGCCCTTGCTTCTGTAATTGATATAATAATTATCAATATATGCTTATTATAGTAAATGATATTATGATTAATGTATATACTTAAATTACAATCATTTCTCACATATTTTATTCCAAAAATTCCATATTTATTTATCTATTTATAACCCTTCGTTTTTATACTTAGACATCCATGCACAACATTAGATTTATTACAACGTAGGTCTATCTTCAGGTTCACTATTTAATATTGATTCAATTAAAGCTTGTAATTAATATGAAAGAGTTTATGGAATTTGAAATTAACACTTTAAAATTCTATTCATAGTAGCTTTCTACGCTTAATTATGATTATTTTATCGGCTTTAAAAAGGTGCTTTTCCAGTTGAAAGCTCATATATTAGTACTCCAAGACTCCATATATCAACTCTTTAATCATACCAATGTCCTTTCAATATCTCAGGTGATACATAGTCTAAAGTTCCACAAAAAGTCTGTCTTTTACTATAATAAAATAGATATTACTACTTAGGAGCATATGCTGCCCATCCGAAATCAGCTAATTTAGCCACCCCGAAGCTTATTAATATATTCTAAGGCTTCAAATCTCTATGTAAAACAAATTGTGAATGACACTATTTCAACGCTTTTATCATTTGTAATATATAATAATGACATGTTTTTTCATCAATCTATATATAAAGATGCTTACTTTTTGACAAAGTTTATTAAACAAACATTTTTCTTATGCATATTATAAAATCAAGCATAGATCATTGCCCTATTTGAAAAAACCATACATCTTTAATATATTCGGATGATTCAAATACAACTGAAGCTTTATCTATTAAATTATTTGATTTTACATTTATTATTCTTTAACTAAGATAATATTAATCTTTTTCATAGCAAAGATCAGTCCTGTTTGTTTCTATTACACTAAATAAACTTAACCAAATCGACCTTTTCCTAATCGTTTACCCATATTAAAATCTTTTAGCTTCCATTTCTTCAAGACTGCATTATGATTATAATTGACTCTAGTATTTTTATAATGATTTATCTTTTTGAACTATTTCTGATTAGAATTATTATTATTTTATTTACTATTATGATCATTATTGATCATTGATATATTTTATTGATTTTCTTTATTAGATTTATTACTCATATTACTAATATTCGATAGCTGAAACCCCATAATATTTTTAACCTGATCATGCTAAAATCCTTTATTCTTTTGAAAAGGTGTAATATCCTTAGATTTATTACTAGAATATATAACACTATGTATTTTATCAGTCGACACAACATTATTTTTTCTATATTATCGATCTGTCTTAACACTCTGTTAAATACTATTTATCATCTTAATATCAGATAATACTAAATTATGATTAATATAGCTATCACTTGAACTATTTTACGTAAATAATATCTTGCTATGATCATATTTATTATTTTATTATTTATTTATCATATTTTATTTCATATTGGTCAATCCATGTATATTTTATGTTAATATCTGTTTAAATGTTTTTATTTTATTCATACCCTTAGGCTTTTTGGACTAAGTCGATGTTGAATTATATGCTAATGATTGAAAAGATGGTGAAGATTTATTATTTTTATGATTTTTAGAAAAAACTTTCATATAATCGTTGCGATTTGAATGTAAGTTAAAATTTAATATAAAGAATATTAAAAAATAATATTAAAAATATATATTATTATATAATCAACTTTATTATTATTAATCAAGTTCTTCTTTAGCACGATAAAAAAATGCTATCTTTTATAATCTGTTGATTAAATGTTAGACACTTTTATTAGATCTGTATGCTTAAAATGCACTCATAATATGCTTATTTTATTATAAGGCCAATTTTCGTAATAATTAGTAACTTCCTTGCTTTGCATGCTTTATCAATAATCTCATATTATGCTATAATCTTTCTTTATTTTATTATTTAACCACTATGCCTTTCTTTTTTCTTAGTTTGTTAGTAAGCTCAATTTGATCTATATTATCTTCAAAATAATCATTAAATAGCTTGAATACTTAATGATCTTATTGAAGTATTAGTGATTTATATTGACCTGCCTACTTCTATGATATAAGACCTTTCAATTCTAATTAAAGGATCAAGTTTATCGATTGCTCTTGTTATAAAGTAAGTGGGTATGATGTACTTATCTTTTAGACGACATTATTATATTTGCGTACTATTATAGGAATTTAATATCGTTTGTTACGATATGCACTTGGTCTTCTTCGTTATTATTTACTGCTTTGAACCTATCGACTTTTTTAACTTCTTATCTATTGCTGTGAACCCATTTGATATTTTCTTAAGAATTCTTGTGGATTTTATAATACTTTCGACTTCAATTTATAGAATTATAATTAACCTAGTTATCCTTCTTCATGCAATTTTTTAAATTTATTAATCAACTCATCTTTTATCTCATCATTATTAATATCATCATCATTAGAATTAGTATTCTCACGAAGAATCATCTATCCTTAACCAATTTTCTATCCTTTTTTAAATTCATTAAATTGATTTTCAACAGGTTCTTCTTGTACTAAGCTTTAACCCAATAGACCTTTTATAAATGTTGATATTTATGTATTTTGATGATTCCAATCATTTATATAAAATTAACATACTTTTCTTTGTTTCGAATAGATCAGAACTGAATTTTTATGTTGATTAGCATATAGATAATGTTGATAATCAATATCAATAGGTTTTGTCTTAGTATAACATAAAATAATATAAACTTTTCCTTATGTTATAATATACTCTTAAAACATTTAAAGATCATCAATAATTCCATGACATTTACTACTATAGCTATTAGGTATTTGAAGAGTCGCAGAAGTTGGTTATTGTTCTTAAAACTCTTGTTTATTTTGTCTTTGATAATATTAAGATGCTATATAATATAATAATTTACCAAAAGACATATTTTATTGATTAACATCTTTTGCTGTCACTAATGAAAATATATTTTTTGTTGAATTTGGTAATTGATTATTAAATTATGTTAATTATAAGAACTGACCTGTTTTATTTGTTACACCTATTATCTTATCAGTAATATTGAAACATTGAGCTATCAATTTATGAAGTTAATTTGTTGGTAGAGATGATTTTGGTATGTTGATTTTTTTGTTAAGGCCTTGATATTTTATTTGGATTTGATACATTATAAAAAAATATTATTATCATTCAAATAATCAATAATGAAATTATTGTCAAATAAATATTACTTGAGATATCATCATTTCATATTTAGACCATTTTTCTTTATTTTTTAGCAGTTAATTTACTTATGCCTTTATCACCTTATTCCTCACTTTTCTAATGTAAACAATTTTTGCATCCTTAGCATTTGCAATTCTAATTGCATTTTAGACCTGCCTGAAAACATTCACAATATTTCTTAAGGCAATTGGACTTTTTACAGTTACAGCCTTTTACATGTTTGTTAGCCTCAATTTTTTGTCCAAAAGGATCAGGATTCCTGTCCATCAAAGACAAAATAGCATTGTTTCTTTACTAATTGAATGTTTCAAGATTGTGGCAGCCAGCACAATTGCAATGATCATCACATTTTAGATTCAATCTAAAACAATCACAATATAATTTTAGGCATTTAGTTTTTTTGCAGTTACAAAAAACTCTTCTATTCGGGTCAGAATCTTTCAAAGGGTTATTAGGACCTTTTTGTTTGTTGAATTTTCTTATGTTTGATGATTATGTTCCACCTAATTATTGTCCATCTATCTATCTAGAAACATTTTCAATCTCTTCTTATTCATCTAAGAGCTCAGATACGCTTCTTTCAATACTTGAGGATTTATTCTATTAAGAAATTTACTCACTATTACTTTAGCTCTCTATGTAATTTCCGTTTTCATCTTAGATCGATTAGAATATGATCCTTCCTCCTCCGATTGGAACATCAATATCTTGCTATGGTAGCAAGATTGCAGATTGCTTCGGGTAAGGGGTTTCAATTATACACAATTCATTAGAGAACTGAATATGATTGAGATCTTTGCTTTTGGGCGGGAAGGGAAATGGAGAAAGACACAGGTAGACACTGTTATTCTGGTCTTAGGGAGTCTTTTTGACTGGGGTATGAAGATGGATAGATAATTAATTGGATTCTGGATTGTTGTTAGGTGCAGAAATGTGCGTGTTTGTCTTATTAAACTCTTTTTTTTAGCTCATAAAATAGTATAAGATGTTATTTAAATTTAAATGATCAGTGATAACGTCTTAAATGCATACTTAACATTCCAAAGACTTATTATCATACAATTTCATTAATAAAACTCATCCTTCTTCTAGTAAAAGACATCAAATATCATATATATAAATATTTTTTAAACATTTTATAAATCTTATTCTAGATATATTTATAATATCTATAATGAAAGATAGTATTAAGTAATAAAATAATAAATTTAAAGAGATAGATCAAGGTCTCTAAAAAACATAAATAAATCTAAAATTTACCTTAAGAAAATTTCAAAATTTACATCAACAGATCTCAACAAAATCAAAAATCGCATATGATAATAATCATCAACTCATAAACATCTTCATAAGAATATCATCTATATCATTTAAACCAATCGAGTATATCTTAAGATTTATCTAAGACTCTGACATACTCTAAATTGCATCAACTTGTCAAACATTATATAGGTATACCTTTCATTATTAGATTTATATACTCACCATTGGGTTATAACTTAATTCGTAGTTTAAGACCACCAGTCATAAAAATAATAAAAGAAATAGAAATGCCTACTTTTAATCAATCATATTTATAAGCACTTTGTAATGATATCAATTTGATGAACTTTGATTAAGATGATAAACTAGCTGTAATACAAACCATGAAGACAGTATTCTTGAAGATTATATAGAATTTAATGGCCGCTAAACAAAAAATAAAATAGATCTAAAAATGTAATATAGAATGGTAAAGAAGAAAAGTGTAAATAAAATAAAAATTACATAGATCATCAGCATAAAGAGATAACTAACAAAAACGTATCTATAATCTACAAGAATAAATCTAAAAATTAGGAATGCTATTACAAAGAAGTAATGATAACATTCGTTAACTTCAACTTTAACAAGAAAAAATGTTGAATTAAAGATAAGCAAGAAAAAAAGATTTAGAGATATAGAAATAAAAATTGATAAAACAAAAAGAATTATTGATTAAGAAGATTAAATCTCAACAAAAGGAAAGATAATAAAATTTAATATATTCAAGAGAAGTCAATAGAATTATTAATATGCTTGGGAAATTGACTAATAAAAAATGATAGTAAATCAGTTTTAATCATATTCATCATTATTATTAAGTTTTGATTATTTTGATTTTTAACGAAGAATAGGGACCATCCTTACTGATGATAACCTTGAAAATGGTACTCCTTTTACTGATGGTTTGATTTATGCTGGATTGTTGATCAATACTTATTGATTTTCATTATGCTAAGTAGCTATCTATTATCTTTTTGCCTGCCTTTAGAAATTTACATTACCAATATGCTTTTAAATGGGTCTAGGATTTATTATCAAAATATCACCTTAGACTCCTTATTCTTTTGTAAAATCATGTTAAGGTCTACCTTATTGCTTTTTG
>Ga0169931_10014085_pt1 | contig 10858 bp, 11 predicted proteins | sample Kivu_15m_20L_FD_129675 | JGI IMG/M metagenome (GOLD analysis project Ga0169931, IMG submission 129675) | Freshwater microbial communities from Lake Kivu, Western Province, Rwanda to study Microbial Dark Matter (Phase II) - Kivu_15m_20L... | ecosystem: Environmental > Aquatic > Freshwater > Lake... | reverse complement strand
CACAGGAGGAAGGCTTCCATGAGCGATGCGCAGGCGATCGCGATCCGCGATCTCCACCCGCCGATCGAGCCGCACCTGCAGGGTCGGCTCGCGGTCGGGGACGGCCACGAGCTCCACTACGAGGTCTCCGGCAACCCGCAGGGCCGCCCCGTCCTGTTCCTGCATGGCGGCCCCGGCAGCGGCTGCAAGCCCGAGCATCGCCGCTTCTTCGACCCGCTCGCGTGGCGCATCGTGCTCCTCGACCAGCGCGGCGCCGGCCGCTCGACGCCCTCGGGGTCGCTGGTCGCCAACACAACGCAGCGCCTGGTCGCCGACATCGAGGCCCTGCGCCTGCGCCTGGGTATCGCGCGCTGGGTCGTGTTCGGCGGTTCCTGGGGCTCGACGCTTGGGCTCGCCTATGCCGCCGCGCATCCCGGCGCCTGCGCCGGGCTGGTCCTGCGCGGCATCTGGCTGGCGCGCCGGCGCGACATCGACTGGTGGATGCGCGGCGTGCGCCGCATCTTCCCCGAATACTGGGAGGAATTCGTCGGCCTGCTGGAGCCGCACGAGCGCGCCGACGTGGTCGCCGCCTATGGACGACGACTCGCCGATCCCGATCCCGCCGTCCACATGCCGGCTGCGGTCGCCTGGCGCGGCTTCGACCAGAAGCTCTCCTCGCTGCGCCCGGCGCCCGGCGACGTCGCGCCGGCGGGGCCCCTGACGCTGGCCGTCGCGCGCATCGAGCAGCACTACGTCCGCCACGAGGCCTTCCTGGCCGAAGGCGAGCTGCTGCGCGGCGTCGATCGCTTCCGGCATGTCCCGGGCGTCATCCTGCATGGCCGCTACGACATGATCGCGCCCATCGACGGCGCGATCGCGCTGGCGCGCGCCTGGCCGGAGGCGCGGCTGCAGGTCATCGAGGACGGCAGCCATTCGACAGCCGAGCCCGCGATGCGCAAGGCGCTGCTCGACGCCGTCGACGCCTTCGCCGGGCTGGCGTGAGCGCGGAAATCGCACGCTGGATCGGATTTCGTGGATCAGGCGAGCGTCGCGACGAAGCGCGTGGCGGCGCCAAGGACCGCATCGCGGCGATCGCGATGCGGGGCGTGGCTGCATCCGTCGAGCATGATCGTCTCGCAGCCGCCGCCGGCCTGGCGCGCTATCGCCTCGAGCTGCGCCGCGCTGCCGTACTCGTCGTCCGCGCCCTGGATGACCAGCGCCGGCGCCTCGATCGAGGGGAGCAGGTCCTCGATGTTCCAGCCGCGGAACTCCGGCGAGAGCCACGTGTCGTGCCAGTCCGCGAAGACGCGCGGCGCGTCGTCGTGGTGGCGGGCGAGTCGCGCGGGCAGGTCGGTGCCGCGCCAGGCCTCGCCCGCCGCGCGGATGCCGGCCAGGGTCTCCTCCTCGACGAAGACATGCGGTGCCTCGAGCACCATGCCGGCGACGTCGTGCCCGGATGCCGCGTGGATCAGCGCGATCGACGCGCCATCGCTGTGGCCGAAGAGGACGGGCCGCGCGATGCCGAGCGCGCGCAGCAGCGCGGGCAGGCGCTGCCGCGCCTCGAGATGGAGGTAGTCGGCGCGCCGCGGCGCAGGCGGCGGCGCGGAGGCGCCGTAGCCATGGCGCGAATGGACGAGGCCGCCGCAGCCGGTGCGCGCGCAGAGCTCGTCCGGGAAGTCGCGCCAGAGCCGCGCCGAACCCAGACCCTCGTGCAGGAACACGATGGTCGGCGCCCCGGGGCGCGCGGCCGCGACGAGGCGATGCTCGACCGGCCCGGCGTCGCTGTCGACGAAGGACATCATCGGACGAGCATCGCCAGCGAGGCCGGCGCGCGCAAGGCGCCCGGCCCGCCGGCGCGGCGATCGCCGCCGCGGTTGCGCGCGGGCCGCGACTGGCTTATCCGGGATGCTCCGTCCGCGTCCTCCGTTTCCCGCAGGCGAAATGTTCGTTCCCATCCGGGCCTTTTCCGGCGTCCTGCGCCGACCGACCTCGCTCTCCGCCGCGCGCCTCGCCGCGGCGGCGCGACGCCTGCCGGGGATCGTGCGCGAGCGGCGGCGCGCTCGCGCGCCCCAGCCCGCGGGCTGCCGGCCCCTGCGCGTGCTGAGCTGGAACCTGTTGCGCGTGACCGGCGCCAGCGTCGCCGAGCTCGCGGGCCTCGTCGAGGCGCACGCGATCGACGTGGCGCTGCTGCAGGAGACGACCGCAGGCTTCGAGGCCCTGCCCGCCCATGTCGGCGGCGCCGTGGCGCGCTATCCCCTTCCGGGCCGCATCCACGGGCCGGCGATCTGGGCGCGCGAGGGGCTGGCGCAGGCGCGCAGCGTCCCGCTCTTCAGCCGCGCGATCGCGCGGCACGCGGTGGTCGCGGAGGCGGGCGGCGCGCTCTTCGCCTCCGTGCATCTCTCGCACGGGCAGCTGATGTGTCGCCGCCAGGCGCGCGAGGCGAGCCTCGCGCTCGCCGCGGGCCCGGCCGTGATCGCCGGCGACTTCAACATGGTCGGGCCGCTGCGCCTCGACGGGTTCCGCGAGGTCGGGCCGCGCGCGCCGACGCATTTCGCGAACGGCATCCTGCCGCTCCGCCTCGATCGCTGCTTCGTGCGCGGGTTCGCCTGCGTCGGCGCGCGGGCGCTCGACCGCGGCGGGTCCGACCATCGGCCGATCCTGCTCGACCTCGTCGCGCTGGCGCCTGCCGAGCCCGGCCGCGACGCCGCATGAGGTCGCTCAGAGGTCGCCCATCTTGAAGGTGATCCTGATCGCGCGCGGATAACCGCCGCGGGCACCGGGCGGCAGCTCGAAGGGCTGCGCGTCGCGCGCGGCGCGCAGGAAGGATTCGAGTGCGACGCGCACGGGCTCCGCCTGCGGCTTCAGCAGGTCGCGGTAGTTCTCGATCATGATCTCGGGGCGCCAGGGATCGTTCTTGCCGAAGGGCGAGGCGAGCGTGCCGTCCGCCTGCAGCGCGAAGACCCCGCCCATGACGACGTCGCGGAAGCGCGGGCTGCGCTTGTCGATCAGCCAGAAGGGCATGATCTGCGCGAGGACGAAGTCGCCCTCGCTCTGCTGCCGCGCCTCGGACGAGGAGGCGCTGCGCTGGGCGTCGCGCCCGCGCCCGCCGGTCGCGGGGGCATCGACGCGCGCCTTGCCGGCCTCGGGCGGCTTCGCCTGTGGCGGCTTGCGCTCGGCAGGGCGGTCCGCGGGGCGCTGGGGCTGCTGTCGCTGCGCCTGCTGCTGCGGGGGAGGAACCGGCGCGTCCTCCTGCGCCGGTCGTGCTGGCGCGGGTGCGGCCACCGCAGCCGGCGCCGCGGCCTCCGGCTCGGGTAGCGGCGCGGCCTCGGCAATGGCGGGCGGCGCCGCCTCCGATGCCGCGGGGGGCGCCGGTTGCGTGGACGCCGGTGGTGCCGCGGCCGGTGGCGGCGCGGGCGCCGGCTCGGCGTCCGGGCCCGGGGCGGCGCGCGACACGTCGCCGATCGGCGCCCGCTCGAGAAGCGGCGGGGGAGGATCCAGCAGGCGCGCGATCTCGGGCAGGGGCGGCGGCCGCGGCGCTCCTGCGCGGCCTCCGGCTCGGCCTCCCGGGGCGGCTCCGGCGGAGGTGGCGGCGGGGCTGGGGCCGGTTCCTCGCGCAGGGTCGCGACCTCCACCACGACCTCCGGCGGCGCCGCGTCATTGCGCGGCGAGGGGGCCAGCAGCGGGAACGCGAGGAGCGCGAGCGGAACCGCGGCGTGGAGCGCCAGCGCGAGGAGGATCGCGATCCCGGCCGGTCGGCTGTGGTCCGGCGACAGCGGGAACGGCGACGCCGCCGTCATGCGCCGCGCGGGCTGATCTTCACGATGGCGGCGCGTGCTATCGACGGATCGCCTGCGAGCGCGAGCGCGTCGTGGCCCCCGTCGACGCGCAGCGCGTCGCCCGGCGCGAGGTCCCAGGAGCCGGCGCCGCCGGACACGGCGATGGCGCCGGCGAGCGCGACGACGAAGAGGATGCCGCCGTCATGAGCGACGCGGCACGGCGCGCCCGCGACGGCGACGTCGTGGGAGGCCGCGTCGCGGCGCGTGATGGCGTTCAGGTCGCGGGTGCGCACGGCGCCGAGCAGCCTGCCATGGCAGGGATGGTCGCCCGGGAAGCGGATCGGCTCGAAGAGGCCGCCCGACAGCGTCCTGCCGTCCGCGAAGTCGAGAGCGAGGCCGCCGCCCTCGATCGGCACGAGCGTGCGGTCGCATCCGGGGAAGGCGGAGAAAGGGCCGTCGGCGCCGATGGTCGCGATGGACAGGCGCCAGTCGAAGCCGTCGCCCGTCGCCGGATGGCGCGCGATCTCGGCCGTGCGGCCGAGCCCGTTCCTCCATGCCATGTCGGCATGGTTCGCGGCGGGAAGGAGGCGGAAGCGGGCTGCGTCGGCCATGGCGCATTCCTAGCACGGGTCGCGCGCGGCGCTCGACCGCGCCGGATGCCTCAGCCTTCGTCGCGCCCGGCCTTCTCGAGTTCCTCGGCGAGCGCGAGCCAGCGTTCCTCCGCCGCCGCGAGCGCGGAGGCGACCTCGCCGCGGCGACGCGCGAGGGTGGCCGCGCGCGCGGCGTCGGCGTAGAGGGCCGGGTCCGCGAGCTGAGCCTCGAGGCTGGCGCGCTCGGCATCGAGCCGGGCCACGTCCTTCTCGGCGTCGCGCGCGGCGTTGCGCAGCGGGGCGAGGGCCTGCCGCCGCCCTGCCGCGGCGGCGCGGCGCTCGCGCGCCGAGACGGCCGGCGCTTCCTCGCGGGCCGCGCGCGTCGCCTGGTCGCCGCGCGCGGATCGATCGCCCAGCACGAGGGCGCGATACTCCTCGACGTCGCCGTCGAAGGACTTCACGCCGCCATCGGCGACCAGCCACAGCCGGTCCATCGAGAGCTCGATCAGGTGGAGGTCGTGCGTCACGAGCACGACGGCGCCCTCGAACTCGTTGATCGCGTCCACCAGCGCCTCGCGCGAGGGGATGTCGAGGTGGTTGGTGGGCTCGTCGAGGATGAGCAGCGACGGCTTGTTGCAGGTGACGAGCGCGAAGTTGAGCCGCGCGCGCTCGCCGCCCGAGAGCTCGCCCACCGCGAGGTCGGCCTTGTCGCCGGAGAAGCCGAAGCCGCCGAGCCGGGCGCGGACCTGCTCCGGCAGCTCGCGCGGCAACGCCTCGCTGAGGTGCTGGAAGGCCGTCCGAGCAGGGCGCATGTCCTCTATCTGGTGCTGGGCGAAGAACCCGACCTCGAGCCTGGGCGCGCGGTTCACGATGCCGGAGAGCGGCGCGAGCCGGCCCGACAGCAGCTTCGCAAGGGTCGACTTGCCGTTGCCGTTCGCGCCTACCAGCGCGATGCGGTCGTCGGGGTCGAGGCGCAGGTCGAGGCGGCGCAGGATCGGCGCGCCGGGCGCGTAGCCGACGCTCGCGCCCTCCATCGAGATCAGCGGCGGGCGCAGCTCGGCCGGCGCCGGGAAGCGCAGGCGGATGGCGGGATCGTCGCGCTCGAGGTCGACGCGCTGGCCCTCCAGCTTCTCCAGCATCTTGATGCGGCTTTGCGCCTGGCGCGCCTTGCTCGCCTTGGCGCGGAAGCGGTCGACGAAGGACTGGAGGTGGCGCGCGCGCGCGGCCTGGCGGCTGGCCTGCGCGGCCGCCTGTTCCATGCGCTCGGCGCGCACGCGCTCGAAGCGGTCGTAGTCGCCGGGATAGATCGTCAACGCGCCGTCATGCAGGTGGAGGATATGCGTCGACACGGCGTTGAGGACGTTGCGGTCGTGGCTGACCAGCAGGAGGCCGCGCGGCCAGCGCCGCAGGAAGGCCTCCAGCCAGAGGCTCGCCTCGAGGTCGAGGTGGTTCGTGGGCTCGTCGAGCAGCAGCAGGTCGGGCTCGGCGAAGAGCGCGCCGGCGAGCGCCACGCGCATGCGCCACCCGCCGGAGAAGCTGGAGAGCGGTCGCGCCTGCGTCGCGGCGTCGAAGCCGAGGCCGTGCAGGATCGAGGCGGCGCGCGCCGGCGCGGACTCCGCCGCCATCGCGGCGAGGCGCTCGTGGATCTCCGCGATCTCGCCGGCGTCGGTCGCCTCGTCCTCGGCGGCGGCGAGCAGGCGCGCGCGCTCGGTGTCGCAGGCGAGGACGTGCTCGAGCGGCGTCTGGTCGCCACCGGGCGCCTCCTGCGCCACGAGCCCGACCCGCGTTCGGCTGGCGAGCTCGACCTCGCCGCGATCGGGCTGGAGCTCGCCGGAAATCAGCGCCAGCAGCGTCGACTTGCCCGCGCCGTTTCGCCCGACGAGGCCCACGCGCCACCCCGAGGAGAGCGCGGCGGAGGCGCCCTCCAGGATCTCGTGGCCGCCGAGGCGCAGCGTCACGTCGGTGATGGTCAGCATGGCGGGCGTGCTGATAGCACGGTCCGGGCGATGACCGTCACCCCGCGCCATTTCGCCGGGCGGGAAGGATGTGGCGTGTTCCCGGGGCAGCGGCGAGACTGTCGCGCGTGAAGACCGACAAGGGCCCGCGGCCCGACCTGCGCGCGCTGCTGCTCGCCCCGCTGGGCGCCATCCTCATAGGCGCCGTCCCGTATTTCGCGGTCGGGCTGCAGCGCTCCGGCATGGACACCGCCTCGATCCTGTTCTGGCGGTATTTCTTCGCGCTCTCGCTGCTTCTGCCGATCGCGCTGCTGCTCCGCCAGAAGCTGCGTGCCGGCTGGAACGAGGGCGGGCGCGGCCTGTTCCTCACCAGCCTGACGCTCGGCGCATTCCAGACCTTCTGCTACTTCCGCGCCGTGGAGTTCATACCGACCAGCGTCGCGGTGCTGTTCTTCTATGCCTATCCGCTGATGACGCTGCTGCTCCAGCGCGTCCTGCAGGGACGCCAGGCCCCGCTGCAGACGCTGTTCGCCTGCCTCCTCATCCTCGCCGGCGCCGGCGCGATGGCCCATGGCGCGCTGTGGCAGGCAGACCTCCCGCTGGCCGGGTTGCTGCTCGCGGCCATCGTCCCCGTGACCTATGGCTTCTATGCCATCCGCATGGCCACGCTTGCGGGCAGGCTGCCATCCTTGCCCGCGGCGATCTTCATCCAGCTCGGACTGCTCGCGAGCTATGCCGCGATGACGCTCGTTTCCGGGCTGAGCACGGGTGGAGACGCCTGGACGTGGCTGCAGCTCTTCGCGATCGCGTCGATCGGCTCCGCGATCCCGATGTTCATCATGGCCTACAGCCTGCCGCGGCTCGGTGCCGCCGGCTTCGGCGTGATGTCGAGCTTCGAGCTCGTCACCGTCGTGTTCTTCGGCGTCCTGCTGCTCGGCGAGCAGCTCACGCCCACGCAATGGATCGGCGTGGCCTGCGTGCTCGGCGGGATGCTCGTCTACCGCCCGGCGGCGGAGCGGCGCGCCGGCCCGGGCTGAGCTCAATCGACGCTGGCTGGGCCGAAGACGAAGAGGCCGCCGAGCGAAGCCGGCGCCGCGACGGCCAACCCCTCGGGCGCGCGGCGCAGCACGGCGATACCGGAATGCGCCAGCAGCGCCTCGGTCGCCGCCGCGTCGGCGACGCCGATCACGGGCCCGGCGATCCAGGGCAGGCAGGGCGGGCGCATGCCGTAGCGCGCCTCGACCGCGCCCGCGTCGCCGAGCAGCACGCGGCCGCGATCCGTGCGCAGCACCTGCATGCCGCCATCGCCCGGGTCCGGCGCGCGCCCGGAGAGCATGGCCCAGCGGCGCGCCGCCTCCGCGACGTCCGGGACCGCGACGACGACGCCCTCGAGCGAGAGCGCGCCATTGGGATGGGTAAGCCATCGGTCCTGCCAGATGCAGGCAGGCGTGCGGTGCTCGACGAACTGGATGCGACCCTCGGGCATGCGCTCGGGCGAGGCGCGCGCGACGCCGAAGCGCGCCGTCGCCTGGCTGCCATCCTCCATCCCGACCTCGCGCTGGAGCGCGACGACGGGTGGCGGCTCGAACCCCGAGGCGACGAGGCGCGCATGGACCGCGTCGGCCTCGGCCGTGCCGAAGCAGACGAGATGGGTGCCGGGATAGCGCGCCATCGCCGCGCGCAGCTTCGCCGCGTTGGGGGTGTCGCCGGTGGTCGCGAGGAACTCCAGGTAGCCGCGCGCGAGCATGGCGGTGCGGTTCGCCGTGCCGGCGGAGACCAGCGGCCCGCCGGGCTCGGTGCGATGGACCTGGTGCGAGACCGGGGTGAGCGAGAATCCCATGCGCGCGAGGTCGCGGCTCGCGGCGTCGATGTCGGGCAGGAAATGCGCCACGTGGTCGAGCACCAGCCCGCCCGTGGCCGGCACCTGGCGCGCGGCGGCGTCGCGCGCGGTCAGGACAGGAGCGCCCATGTCAGCTCGTGCTTGTTGTGGTGGAGATGCATGAGGCGCGCCCCCGGGATGGCGGCGAAGGCCCGCGCGGTGGCATGGTCGGTCTCCGCCTGGAACTTGATCGTGCAGACCATGTTGCGCGCGAGGCCCGCCTCGCGCCAGCGCTCGACGAGGGCGAGCAGGCGCGCGGGGTAGCAGATGATGTCGCTGAACAGCCAGTCGACCGGCCCGACATCCGCCGGGGCGAGGCCGAAGGCGCTCTCCTGCCGCGTCTCGACGCCCGGCATCGCGGCGACGCGCGGGTCCAGCGGGGCCTTGTCGATCGCGACCACGCGCGTACCCAGGCCGGCGAGGACCCAGGTCCAGCCGCCCGGCGAGGCGCCGAGGTCGACGCAGCGCTCGCCTGGCGCGGGATGGCGGCCGAGAACCGTGAAGGCCTCCCAGAGCTTCAGGTAGGCCCGGTTGGGCGGGCCCTCGCGATCCTCGGCGAAGACCGGCTCGCCATGGCGGAAGGCGGAACTGCAGCGCGCGCTGGCATAGACGAGGTCGGGCTCGCGCAGCGTCCACGATCCGAGCGGGGCGGCGGGCTGCGGCGCGGGGAAGACATGCGCGCGCGGCCGCATCGGCGGCAGCTTCTCCTCGATCAGCGCCGCGCGCCGGAAATGCCCGGTGGCGTAGAGCGCCCAGTTGCGCTGCATGGCGCGCAGCTGGCGCGCCGCGTCGCCGATCGAGGCGATGGGCAGGCGCTGCATGTCGAACCAGGTGTTCGCCGCCCAGGCCGCCTGCCGCGCGGGGCCGCGGGTGACGACGAGGCGGTCGAGCACCTCCTCGACCTCGGCGCCCTCGAGCTCGGCGAGGAGCTGGGGCAGGAAGCCTTCGGCCGCGAGATAGGCGGTGCGCGTCTCGTCGATCATGCCGCGGCCTAGGCGCCTGCCGGGTCGTCGATCATGGCGCGCGCCGAGGCCCAGGCGAGGTTGGCGCGGGTCATGAGGATCGGCTCGTTCCAGCGCCGCGGCGAATAGGGCGCTTCGTCGGCGAGGAAGCGCGCCTGGCCACCGGCCTCGCGCAGCGCCAGCGCGCCGGCCGCGTGGTCCCAGGGCCAGCCGCGATTCAGGTAGAGGAGGTCCGCCGCCCCCGCTGCCATCTCGAGGAAGGCGATGGCGCCACCGCCGGGTCGCGGCCCGACCTCGAAGCGGCCCTCGGCGCGGTCGCGCGCGCGCGCGCCATCCGGGAGCCTGCCGAGGAACATGCCCAGCGGCAGGTCGCCCGCCGCGCGCGGCGGGCGCGGCGCGTACCCCGAGAGGCGCGCGCCCGCGCCGCGCTCGGCGGCGAGGCGCCTCCCGCCGCGGGGCTGCATGATCCAGCCGCCGATGGTCTCGCCGTCGCGAAGGAGAGCAACGATGATCCCGAAGTCGTCGCGCCGGTCGATGAAGCTGCGCGTGCCGTCGATCGGGTCGACGACCCAGAGCAGCCCTTCGGCCGCGATGCGTGCCATCAGCGAGGGATCCGCCGAGGCGGCCTCCTCGCCGAGCACGCGCGCGCCGGTAAGCAGCGCGGCCAGGCGCGGGGCAAGGAATTCCTCGGCCTCGCGGTCGGCGATGGTGACGAAGTCGTTCGCCTTCTTCTCGTCGATGTCGCCCGAGGCCAGGCGGCCGAAGCGCGGCAGGACGATCCGCTCGCTGGCCTCCGCCATCAGGGCCTCGACGTCCTCGTGGGGCATGCGCATGGCGATGGAGTACAGCCGAAACGCGCCCGCGTGAAGCTGCTTGGAGCCGTGGCCGCGATCTGGTCCACTGCCGCGGCAATCCCGGGGAGGGGAACATGATCGAGGATCCGCCGCTGCTCACCGTGCGCAGGCGCTTCGCGCGCCCGACACGCGCGCAGCTCGACGCCTTCGCGGGCGTGCCGACCGGCTTCGTCGCCGACGCGATGAACGGCAGGGGCGCGCTCGATGCACGCATCAAGCCGATCGGCCGCACGCCCGCCTCGTTCCACGGCGTCGCGATCACCTGCCACGCCGGCCCAGCCGACAACCTCGCGCTGTTCGGTGCGCTCGCCCATGGCGAGCCCGGCGACGTCATGGTCTGCGCCACCGACGGCTTCGCGGAGACGGCCGTGACCGGCGACCTCCTGCTCGGCATGGCGCGCAACCGCGGCCTCGCCGGCTTCGTCACCGATGGCATGGTGCGCGACGTGCCGGGCATCGAGGCGGTGGGGCTGCCCTGCTTCGCGGCGGGCGTGACGCCGAATTCCCCGGTGCGCAACGGGCCGGGAACGGTCGGCATGCCCGTCGTCGTGGGCGGCGTCGCGGTCGGGTCCGGGGACATCGTGGTCGGCGACGGCGACGGGATCGTCGCCGTGCCCTTCTCTGCGATCGAGGCCGTGATCGCGCGCCTGGTCGCGGTGAAGGCAGCGGAGGCGGCGCTCGACGCGAAGGTGCGCGGCGGGCTCCAGTTGCCCGACTTCATCCGCGCGATGATGGACGCCGGCCGGTTCCGCGAGGTCGATTGAGCCGGCTCACTCCAGCGTGAAGCCGCGCGCGCGCGACGAGCGTCCGATCTCGTCGACGAGGAGGCGCGCGATCTGGTCGAAGATCGCCGCCTCGTCGTT